>FWWL01000419.1_pt1 | contig 118072 bp, 106 predicted proteins | sample 2228331 | NCBI WGS metagenome assembly FWWL01 (sample SAMEA103939775, study PRJEB20133) | metagenome | reverse complement strand
GCCCTGTTTCGCGCGACCTACCGGGCTGAATTCCGGGTCGAGAAGCCGGGGCGCGAGGATTCGCTCCTGGCCGCCAACCCACCGCATTTCCAGGGGCTTCTGCCCTTGGCTCTCACGGCGCAGTCGGTTGCGTTCACGCAGCGCGAAGGCGTCATCGTCCCGGCCATGCCGGAAACCGAACGGCGGGCGATCCGCGAATGGTGGGCGGTGCGGCAGCGCCTCGGCAAGCCGCTCAACCTGCTGCGCCTGGCGAAGGCGACGCGCACCTTCGACGGCGCGGCGCGCTACGCCGCATGGAAGGTGGAGCGCCATACCGGCGTCGCCATCGAGGTGACGCCCTTCCGCGAAAAACACCCGCTACTCGCGGCGCCCGGCGCCCTGGTCGAAGTCCTGCGGGCGCGCCGGAAGGCGGCCGATCAGAAGTAGCGCATGTCGATGCGGATCGGCGTCACACCGGAGCCGACGGAGAACGCCGTCTTGGTATAGCTCGGCTTGCCGAGGTTGAAGATGTTGATCGACGGGTTGTTGGACATCGCCCCGCCATCTTCGCGGATGTCGGTCTTGCCGTTCCCGTTGACGTCGTGGCGCACCGCAATGCCGTAGGTTCCGGCGCTGGGCACCGGCACGCAGAAGGTCATCGAGCCGGCCCGCGCGCGGGTTTCTATCCGGTTGAGCCAGCGGCCTTTTTCCAGCCAGTCGGCTTTGGTCCCGCGGTACGATTGGACGCGGATGGTGCCGCTGGAAGACTTGATCCCCGTCACGGTCACCTGCACCGCCGGGCCGTCGCCGGCCGAGCATTTCGCCATGTCGTTGCCGATCGTCTGGCGGTACTGCGCCAGCGCCGGGGTCGCCGCCCCGCCTGCAGCCACGGCCAGAGCCGCCGCAGCGGCAAAAGTCTTGCCCGAAAGTTTCATAAACGTTCCTCCGGACGCGCGAGCGGTCCGGTCCCTGCTTGCTGTCTTGCGGAGACGCTCCGCATGCATGGCCCTACCCCTACTGCCGCATGGGTGAATTGCGGGTGAATTCGCAGTGAAGCCGAATGAAAGCAATGGCTCATCGCGGATCGCCCGGGGCGACGATGCGGCCACCTTCGAGAAAGATGGTTCGCCCTGCGCGCGCCGTCAACGCGCCGCGGTGACCGATGACGAGGACGGTGCACTGGCCGGCGATCGCTTCGATGGCGTCGGCAATATTGCGCTCGGCCTCGTCGTCGAGGGCGCTGGTCGCTTCATCGAGGATCAGCAGGGTCGGATCGCGGAGCAGCGCGCGCGCCAGAACGATGCGCTGCTTCTCGCCGCCCGACAAGTGCCGTCCGCCGCTGCCGACCGGGCAGTCGAGCGCGCCGGGCAGATCGAAGACGAACTGTGCCGACGCCCGTTCGAGCACGTCGCGCAGGCGGCTCTCGCCGGCTTCCGGCGCGGCCCAGCGCAGATTTTCGGCGATGGTGCCGTGGAACAGCGCCGGGTGCTGGTCGACATAGGCGACCTGCTGCCGCCACGCATGGCGCTGGTCCGGACTGAGCGGCTGGCCGTCGAGCGCGAGATGGCCCTCGTCGGGGGCGAGGAGTCCGCCGAGAATGTCGGCCAGCGTGCTCTTGCCGGCACCCGATGGCCCGACCAGCGCCGCCGTCTCGCCCACGGCCAGCGACAGGGATACGCCGCCCAGCGCCGGCCTGCCGGGTCGGTGGGCGAAAGTGACATCGCGCAGGTCGATGGTCCGGGCGGGGCGAGCCACTTCGGCTGCAGCCGCGGGCGGTTTCTCCGCCGCCGCCTCGGTTTCTCGGATCAGGCGATGCGCGTTCTCGATCGCCGGCGCAGCATGCGCCCATTGGTGCCAGCAATCGAGCAAGGTGCCGAGCTGCGGCAGGGCCCGGGCGAACAGGGCGACCAGCGGCAGGATGACTGCGGCAGGAACGCCCCAGCGCGTGAAGGCCAGCCACACGCCCAGCGCGACGGCGATGGCACCAGCGCCCTGCAGCATGGCGCGGGCCCACAGCGCGTCGGCGGTGAAGCGGATCTGCAACTGCCGCAGGTCTCCAAACTGCGCCGCGACCCGGCGGCGGGCCTGCTCTTCCCGGCCGAAACTCTTGACGGCCCGCAGCGCATCGAGATTTTCTTCGAGGGCTTCATGGATCTCGCCGAACTTGACGCTCAGTTCTTCGCCGAGCTGCCGGGCCCTGCGCCTCGAACCGCGATAGAGTCCGAACACCGTAATCCCGGCCAGCGCCCCGGCCAGCGCGACCGCGGGGGAAATGGCCAGCGCGGCAAGGCCGATCGCGCCAAGCCCGATGGCGATGCGGACAAGGGCCGCAAGCTGGTCGACGGCCAGCGCCGCGCGGTCGATCTCGCTGATCAGCATGGCGCGGTTGGCGCTTTGCCGCATCCCGGACAGGACGCGCCAGTCCGCGGCCAGCAGGGCGGCAAAGGCGCGTGCGCGCAGCCGGTCGACGAATTCGATCGAGACGCGAATCGAGAGCATCGCGCGGACGTAATCGGCCGCGGCGCGCAGGATTACCAGCGCGGAGAACACCGCCAGGATGCTCGCCAGGTCCGGCTGCCAGCCGATCCCGGCCAGCAGGCTCTCCACCGGCGCCGCTCCCCGGCCGGCGTCTTGCTGACCCATGACCAGCGCCAGCAAAGGCACCAGCAGCACGAAGCCGACCGCTTCGCTGACAGCGCCGAGCGCGGCAAGCACCACCACCAGCAGGACGCGGCGGCGACCGGCTACGGAGATCAGCAGGGAAAGGGTTCGGCGGACCATCTGCGCACCGTGGCTAGCAAGGATTGCCCCGGCTGTCGCGCCTCACAGGTCGTTGCGTCCCTCGGCGAGGCCGACGTACTGGGCGGCGAGGAAGGCGCGGGCAAGCCCTTGGGTATAGGGCAGGTTGTCGAATTCGTCCGGGCTGTCGGCGGCAGGAAACGCCGCCAGCATGCGGCGCATCTTCACCGTGTCGAGCATGGCGGCGAGCCGGGGGTGGCCTTCGATGGCGTCGATCGTCGCCGCCAGCTCGGGCAGGCGCGTCTGCATGCGTTGGTGCCAGTCGGAACCGTGCCTGCCGTAGCCCTGCTCCAGTCGCTGCGCCTCGGGCATTCGGCCACGCGCTAGCTGCCGGGCCAGATAGCGGTGCTGGCCGTCGCGCACGAACATCGCCGTCGGCAGCGCCATGCAATATTCGACCAGCGGTCGATACGCCGTGACGTCGCGGTAACGCACGCCGTAGCGCAGCTCGAGGGCGAGGGTGATCTCGGCATGCTCGTGCTCCTGCTCGAGCAGGTCCCGCCGCGCCGCGTCGCGGCGATCGCGGGCGACGGCGAAGCCCTCCCACGCGGGCGCCGATCCCCGTGCCGAGGCCCGCTTGCGGTACGCGCCGATCGCCGGGGGCGAGAGCACCGAGTTCCACGCCAGCGCATCGGCGCGGGACGGCCGCACCAGGGCCGCGATGCGCCGCCGCCAGGGCCGGGGCACATGGGGCTGGACTGCCAGCGCCAGGACCTTGCGCCACAGCGAGCGCGCGTCGCCAGGTCGCCCGCGAAGGTTCCGCAGCATCCTGCCCCAGCGCAGGCGCGCGAAATCCTCGGCATAGGCCCAGCGGCCGTCGGCGCTGAAGGTCTGGTTGCCGAACTCCGCCCCGAACAGCCAGTCACAACCGAGGTCGCGGGCGGTCTGCCACACCCCGTGATGCGCGCCGAAATGCGACAGCGCCGGGTTGAATCGGCCGGCCAGCGCGGCGATCTCGCGAAAGCGGTGGTCGTGGCCGCCGTGCGCCGCATCGGTGCGATGCACGGCCAGCCGCGGGTGCATCGCGGCAAAGGCCCGGACCGCGCCCCATTCGTCGCCGATCGCCCCGGGCATCGCATCGGAGGCGCCGGTGTCGAGCGGCGCGAAGCAGATGCCGTGCAGGCGGCTCTCCGCCGGCATCTGCGTAAGGAGCTCGGCAGCGACCGTCGGGGAATCGAGCCCGCCCGACAGTGCGATCGCCGGCCGCGCACTGTGCGCCAGCGCCGCGCGCGCCGCGTCGGCCAGCAAGCGCTCGACCCTTCCCAGCGCCTCGGCATCCGAAGGCGAGCCGGCCGGTGCCGGGGGCCGCGCGGCGTACCAGCGGTTCACCGCAGGCGCGCCCTCAGGTGCGAGCGTGACGACACTGCCCAGCGGCACGCGCCCGAGGCCGAGATACTGCGCCGCCGGCGGCGCGTCGCCCATGTCCATCGCCAGCAGGTCCGCCACCGCTTCCCAGTCGAGTTCGAGCGCCAGCCCGAGGGCGGCAAAGGCCGAAGGCAGGCTGGCGGCGATCCATCCGTCCGGCTGCCGGGCAAAGGACAGCGGCGGCGCGCCCAGCGGCGAGCGGGCGAGGCGAAGACTCCCGTCGGCGAGGCAGGATATCGCCGCATAGCAGCCGACGATCCGGTCTTCGGCGTTGTCGCCCCACGATTGCCATGCGAGTTCGTAAACCGCCGCCGAACTGGCGCCAGGCGCGCCCAGTTCCTCGCGCAGGCTGTCGATATTGTCGATCCAGCCGTCGAACAGCGTCGCGACCGTGGCCGACGCGCGCTCCATGGAGAAGGCCCCGTGCCACACAGCGGTGCCCGACGCACCAGCTGTCTGGCCATGCCGGGCAAGCCATTGTTGCAGCAGGACTGGCGCTTGGGGCGAATTCGCCGGGGCGATTGCGATCATTCAGTGAAGGCCGTTCAGGAAAACTTCCCGAAATGAATGTTGCCTCCGGGATTGAGCTGGCTCGAAGGCCCCGGGCTGCCGGAGATGTCCTCCAGCCTTCCGAGCAGGACCAGGCCGGGCTTTATCCAGACCCACCTCGAATTCACCTCTGGCGACCGCTGCAAGATTTCGTTCCCTTTCCGCGCTGTCCTGCGTCGAGGGAAACAGCATACCAGACCGCGCTGCGCGATACCACCGCCCCGTCTAGCGGCGGCGTCATGTGCAGGATGCCGGGAAAATCAGGACTTGCCCGCGACGGGCGTATTGCCGCCGGGGTTCATCTGGGTGCTGGGCGCAGGCCCACCGGCAACGTCGGCCAAGTCGCCGAGCAGGACGAGGCGAGGCGCCACCCATTGTGCGCGTGCGGCACGTTCCGGACTGTGCATGTGCGATCTCCGATGCGCCAGGGGCGCAAGTGCATCGCTCATAACGCGACCGGGCGGCTTGCACAAACGGGGAATCGCGCGCCGGGCCGTGCCGGTGGATGCATGCTTTACAACAAGTTACCTTCGGCGAGCGCCTACCCGCGCCGGTTTGCGAATCCAGCGGCAACGATTTCGTCGAGGAAGCCGTCGAGATCGCGCGCGAGAACGTCGGCGGGCGCATCGAACCGCTGTTCCAGTTCGCTCAGGATCATGTCCCTCGTGCGGGTTCCGTCAATCATCTGCCAGATGGCGAGGCCCGTATCCTTGAGCGAATAGAACCTGCCTTCGTCGAGGCCGACGATGACGATCTCGTCGTCGACCTGCGTCTCGATGAAGGCGGTAATGCGCTTGTCGATCGTCGCCATCGCGCCAGCCTAGCTGTCTGCGATGCATTTTCAAGGCGCAGTAGCGGGGCGGATGTGTGGAAAAGGACGCGCCCGCGCCTGTCTGCATGGGGCTCGCCGCGCTAGGGACCGGGGAGCCCCTGACGTCACGGAAGCCCGCCCGCGCACCCGATATGGCAACACCGCTGATCTCGCCCTCGATCCTCTCCGCCGATTTCGCCCGGCTGGGGGAGGAAGTGCGCGCGATCGACGCGGCGGGTGCCGACTGGATCCATATCGACGTGATGGACGGGCATTTCGTGCCCAACATCACGATCGGCCCGGCGGTAATGCAGGCGCTGCGTCCGCACACCGCCAAGATCTTCGACGTCCACCTGATGATCGCACCGGTCGATCCCTATCTCGAAGCCTTTGCCGAGGCCGGTGCGGACATCATCACCGTCCATCCGGAGGCCGGCCCGCACATCCACCGCACGCTGCAGGCAATCCGGGCGCTGGGCAAGAAAGCGGGCGTCGTGCTCAATCCCGGCACGCCGGCCAAGATGCTCGACTACCTGCTCGAGGAAGTGGACCTGGTGCTGGTGATGAGCGTCAATCCCGGGTTCGGCGGGCAGAGCTTCATTTCCAGCCAGCTGCGCAAGGTCGAGGCGATCCGCAAGATGATCGACAAGCTGGGCAAGCCGATCCACCTCGAAGTCGACGGCGGCGTCAATGCGGAGACCGCCCGGCTCTGTGTCGATGCCGGGGCCGACGTGCTGGTGGCAGGATCCGCCACCTTCAAGGGCGGCCCCTCGGCCTATGCCGCCAATATCCGGGCGCTGAAGGGGCTGGAGGCATGAGCGAGGCCGCAACTTCCCACAGGCCTGCGGGCGATGTTGCGGCACCGGTCGGCGAACAGATGGCGATCCCGCTCGGCGACGAGCCCGAAGCCTTAGTCTCGCCGGAATCGCACCGGGTTGCGGAACGTGTGCTTGAGCCTTCACGGGCGATGGTTCCGCTCGACCTTGCCGCGCCCAGCCTCAGCCCGGCGGAACGGCTGGTGCGGCTGGCGTACCGGATCGGCGTGCCGGGCAAGACGCTCGCCTCGCCGTTTCGCAAGGCGCAGGGCCTGCGGCTGACCGCGACGGTCGAGCCGCCGCTGGCCGGCGACCGCGCCTCGGGCGTGGCGCTGCGGGCGGGGCATTTCCTGGTCTACGGGGTCAAGGCCCCGATCGGCCAGCTCGATTTCGCCTCCGCCAGCGCCAAGCTGACCCCGCCGTTCGAGCGGGCGGTGCACGGTTACGGCTGGCTGCGCGATCTCGCCGGATGCTGCCCCCGCGACCAGGCGATGCCGGTCGCCACGCGCGTCCACAAGGCCTGGCTCGATGCGAACCCCAAGCCGGGCAAGGCGGCGGCCTGGGATGTCGAGCAGGTCGGCAACCGCCTGCTTGCCTGGCTGGTCCATGCTCCGCTGCTGATGCACGCCGAGCCGCTGCGCGGACGCACGCTGGCGGCCATCGACGAAACCGCGCGCTGGCTCGATCGCCATGTCGGCAAGGCGGCGGACAAGCTCGGCGAAGCGACTGGCTGGGCGGCGCTGGTGGCCGCAGGCCTGCTGCTGACCGACGGCAAGCCGCGGCGGCTCTATGCCGAGGCCGGGCTCGCCAAGGCGCTGGGGGACCTGATCGCCGAGGACGGCGGCGTCCTGTCCCGCAGCCCGCTGGCGCAGATGGACGCGCTGGCGCTGCTGGTCGAGCTTTCGGCCTGCTACCGCGCAGTCAAGATGGATCCGCCTGAGGCGATCCCCGGCATGATGGCGCTTCTGGTGCCGCCGCTGCTGACGCTGATGCATGGCGAGGGCGGGCTGGGCAACTGGCAGGGCGCCAATGCGGTGCCTGCGGAAAAGGTTGCCGGACTTGTCCGGGCCAGCGGCGTGCGCACGCGGCCCCTGCGCGACGTGCGGCAATGGGGGTTCCAGCGCGCCACCGGCGGCAAGACCATCCTGCAGTTCGACGCCGCTCCGCCGCCGCTGCCGCGCCATGCCCGCGCCGGCTGCGCCTCGACGCTTGCCTTCGAATTGTCCTCGGCCGGTCAGCGGATCATCGTCAATTGCGGGGGTGCGGGCGTTGCGGGCGGGCAGGTGCCGCACCGGATCGAGCAGGGCCTGCGCGCCACCGCGGCGCATTCGACGCTGGTGCTCGACGATGCCAATTCCACCGCGGTGCTGATCAAGGGCAAGCTCGGCGCGGGCGTCAACGAAGTCGAGGTCGATCGCCGCGCCGTGGGCACCGGGCGCGGCAGCGCGACCCGGCTGGAGGCGAGCCACGACGGCTATGCCCAGCGGTTCGGCCTGCTCCACCGCCGCATACTGGTTTTGCGCGACGACGGCAGCGAGCTGCTGGGCGAAGACGTGCTGCTGCCGCTCGGCAAGCGCGGCAAGACCGGCAAGATCGGCTTCGCCATCCGCTTCCACATCGGTCCAGGCATCGAACTGCGGCTCGCGGAAGACCGCAAGGGCGAGGGGCTGGCCCTGCCCGACGGGACCTACTGGCAGTTCCGCGTAGGCGGCGATTCGCCCGGCGAGGTCGCGATCGAGGAAAGCCTGTGGGTCGATGGCAACGGTCGCCCGCAACCGATCGAACAGCTGGTGATCCAGGGCATGACATCGCGCAGCGGGGGCTCGTTCTCCTGGCTGCTCAAGCAAATGGGATAGAATCGTGACGGACGTAGTCATCAAACGGGCACTGCTCTCGGTGTCCGACAAGAGCGGCTTGGTCGAACTGGGCCGAAAGCTGGCCGAACATGGCGTCGAGCTGGTCTCGACCGGCGGCACCGCCAAGGCGCTGCGCGAAGCCGGGCTCGACGTGCAGGATATCTCCGACCTGACCGGCTTCCCCGAAATGATGGATGGCCGGGTCAAGACGCTCCACCCCAAGGTCCATGGCGGGCTGCTGGCCGTGCGCGACAATCCGGAACACGCCGCCGCCATGGCAGAGCATGCCATCGGCGCCATCGACCTCGTGGTCGTCAACCTCTACCCCTTCGAAGCGACCGTGATGCGCGGGGCGGAGCGTGACGAGATCATCGAGAACATCGATATCGGCGGTCCTTCGATGGTGCGCTCGTCGGCCAAGAACCATGCCTTCGTCACCATCGTGACCGATCCGGCCGATTACGACACGCTTCTTGCCGAGATGGCGGGCGGCGGCGCGACGTCGCTCGATTTCCGCAAGCGCATGGCGGCCAAGGCATTTGCCGCCACGGCCGCCTATGACTCGATGATCAGCCAGTGGTTCGGTTTTGCCGACCAGCAGCAGCTGTTCCCCGGCTTCCTTTCGGTCAACGGCGTCGCCCCGGTGGAACTGCGCTACGGCGAGAACCCACACCAGAAGGCGGCACTCTATACGCCGTCGGGCCCGCACGGTCGGGGCATCGCCCAGGCCGAACAGGTGCAGGGCAAGGAATTGAGCTACAACAACTACAACGACGCCGATGCCGCGCTGGAACTCTGCGCCGAATTCAGGGGCGGCGATCCGGCCGTGGCAATCGTCAAGCACGCCAACCCCTGCGGCGTGGCGCAGGCCGGAACGCTGCTGGAGGCGTGGCAGGCCGCGCTCGCGTGCGACAGCGTCTCTGCCTTCGGCGGCATCGTCGCGGTCAACCGGCCGCTCGACGGCCCGACCGCCGAGGCGATCTGCCAGATCTTCACCGAAGTCGTCGTCGCGCCCGATGCGGATGACGCCGCCCGCGCCGCCTTCGCCGGGAAGAAGAACCTGCGCCTGCTGCTCACCGGCGACCTGCCCGATCCGCGCCGCGGCGGGCTGACGGTTAAGCCGATCACCGGCGGGCTGCTGGTCCAGACCCGCGACAACGGCGCCATTACCGAAGCCGATCTTAAGGTCGTCACGCAGCGCGCCCCGACCGACCGGGAACTGAAGGATTGCCTGTTCGCCTGGACCGTCGCCCGGCACGTCAAGTCCAATGCCATCGTCTATGCGAAAGACGGCGCCACCGCCGGTATCGGTGCGGGCCAGATGAATCGCCGCGACAGTTCGCGGATTGCCGCGATGAAGGCGGCCGAGGCGGCCGACACCCATGGCTGGCCGCAGGCGCGCACCATCGGCAGCGCGGTCGCATCCGATGCGTTCTTCCCCTTCGCCGACGGCCTGCTCGCCGCCGCGGAAGCGGGCGCGACGGCCGTGATCCAGCCCGGCGGCTCGATCCGCGACGACGAAGTGATCGCGGCGGCCGACAAGGCCGGCCTCGCCATGGTCTTCACCGGAATGCGCCACTTCCGGCACTGACGCCGGCACCCCGGCAGATCGTCCAGCTTGTAACCCCGCGCGCTGCCTGTTCGAATGAACGGGGCACAACAGCGGCATTAACCGGCCTGCAATCGCCCGTGCGCTAGGCAGGTCGGCAACTGGACAGAACTATGACGGATATTCCCCATGCGCCTTCTCAGCTCGGACCTTTCGCGCAACTTCGCCATCGGCTTTCTGATCGGCGCAGCGATCGTCGTGCTGCAGATGTCGCCCGAGAACGCCTCGGCCATCCCGCAGGCGCTGGCCGCCGTCATTCCCTGAGGCCCGGTCTCGCCCTGATCGCCGCCTTCGGGCTGGCGACCGCGGCCTGCGGCGAGGCAGCTACGGCCGGCGAAACCTACGTCACCGCACCGGCTGCCAAACTCGCCGCGAAGGAAGCGCCCGGCCTCAAAACCGCGATCTTCGCGGGCGGCTGTTTCTGGGGCATCGAGGCGATCTTCAGCCACACCAAGGGCGTGACCAGCGCCGTCTCCGGCTATCACGGCGGGACCAGGCGGCAGGCGAGCTACGAGCTCGTCTCCAGCGGCATCACCGACCATGCCGAGGCGGTGAAGGTGACCTACGACCCGAAGGTCGTGCGCTACGACCAGCTGGTGCGGATCTTCTTCTCGGTCGGCGCCGATCCGACGCTGAAGAACCGCCAAGGGCCCGACGTCGGCACCCAGTATCGTGCCGCGCTCGTGCCCATGAACGCCGAGCAAGCCAGGGTCGCGGCCGCCTATCTGAGGCAGATGGGCAGCTCCGGCGTGTGGAAGAAGCCGATCGTGACGCAGGTCGAAAGCTACAAGGCCTTCTACCCGGCCGAAACCTATCACCAGGACTTCATGGCGAAGAACCCCGACCATCGCTACATCCTCGCCTGGGACAAGCCTAAGGTCGGCGCGCTGGCAAAGCTGTTCCCCGCCTTCTACCGCGCCAGCTTCACGCGCGGCTGACTGGAAGTCGGCACGGTGGCGCGCTATATGCCGCCGCATGGCTACGCACGCGCACAGCGCCCATCACGGGCACCACGAACACGAGGGCGACGATCTCGTCCATGCGGCGCAGACCGCGCTCGAGGCGAAGGGCGAGCGCTGGACTGGCATGCGCGGCGAAGTGTTCGAGGAACTCGCGCGGCATACCGCTCCGGTCAGCGCCTACGACATCGCCGACAACCTCTCGGCCCGGCGCGGCAGCCGGGTGGCGCCCAACAGCGTCTATCGCATCCTCGACATCTTCGTCGCCAACAACCTCGCCAACCGGATCGAGAGCGCCAACGCCTTCCTCGTCAACACCCACCCCGGGTGCCGTCATGACTGCGTGTTCCTGATCTGCGACGACTGCGGGACCGCCAGCCATTTCGACGACGACAAGCTGACGGGCGCCCTGCGCGCGGCGGGCGAGGCCGCGGGCTTCAGCGACGTGCGCCCGGTGGTCGAGCTGCGCGGCCTGTGCGCCAATTGTGCATGATCGCTGCACCGCAATCCCATCGTTTCGGCTGTAACTGGTTCATCGACAACCCGCTTTCATGCGTGTAACCGCCGGACGATGAGTTCACGTCCCGATACCCCGCTGCTCGACACGGTCGATTATCCAGCCGACCTGCGCAAGCTGAAGCCCGAACAACTGCGCCAGCTCGCCGACGAGCTGCGCGAGGAAATGATCAGCGCGGTCGGCGTGACCGGCGGTCACCTGGGCTCGGGCCTCGGCGTGGTCGAACTGACCGTTGCCATCCACTACGTCTTCAACACGCCCGACGACCGGCTCATCTGGGACGTCGGCCACCAGTGCTATCCGCACAAGATCCTGACTGGGCGGCGCGACCGCATCCGCACCCTGCGCCAGGGCGGCGGGCTCAGTGGCTTCACCAAGCGCAGCGAAAGCGAATACGACCCGTTCGGTGCGGCGCACAGTTCTACCTCGATCTCGGCCGGTCTCGGCTTTGCCATCGCCAACAAGCTGATGAACAAGCCCGGCCGCGCCATCGCCGTCATCGGCGACGGGGCGATGAGCGCGGGCATGGCCTATGAGGCGATGAACAACGCCGAAGGCGCGGGCAACCGCCTGATCGTCATCCTCAATGACAACGACATGTCGATCGCCCCGCCGGTGGGCGGCCTCTCGGCCTACCTCGCCCGCGTGGTGTCGAGCAGCGAATACCTCGGCCTGCGCAGCCTCGCCTCGCGCATTTCGGCCAAGCTCAGCCGCCGCGTCCACCAGCGGCTGGAAAAGGCGGAGGAATTCACCCGCGGCATGGTCACCGGCGGGACGCTGTTCGAGGAACTGGGCTTCTATTACGTCGGCCCCATCGACGGGCACAATCTCGACCACCTGCTGCCGGTGCTGGAGAATGTCCGCGACAGCGAGCAGGGCCCGGTGCTGATCCATGTCGTGACGCAGAAGGGCAAGGGCTATGCCCCGGCCGAAAACAGCGCCGACAAGTACCACGGCGTCGCCAAGTTCGACGTGGTCACCGGCCAGCAGAGCAAGCCTGCCGCCGGCGGTCCGCCCGCCTACCAGAACGTCTTTGGCGAAACGCTCGCCAGGCTGGCCGACAGCGACCCGCGCATTTGCGCCATCACCGCCGCCATGCCGAGCGGCACCGGCGTCGACAAATTCGCCAAGGCGCATCCGGACCGCAGCTTCGACGTCGGCATCGCCGAACAGCATGGCGTCACCTTCGCCGCCGGCCTTGCGGCGCAGGGCATGCGGCCCTTCGCGGCGATCTATTCCACCTTCCTCCAGCGCGCCTACGACCAGGTTGTGCATGACGTCGCGATCCAGAACCTGCCGGTGCGCTTCGCCATCGACCGTGCGGGCCTTGTCGGCGCCGATGGCTCGACCCATGCCGGCAGTTTCGACGTGACCTATCTCGCCACCCTGCCCAACATGGTGGTGATGGCCGCCGCCGACGAGGCGGAACTTGTCCACATGACCTACACCGCCGCCGAATATGACGACGGCCCCATCGCCTTCCGCTATCCGCGCGGCAACGGGGTCGGCGTGGACCTGCCCGAAGTCCCGCAGAAGCTGGAAATCGGCAAGGGCCGCATCGTCAAGGAAGGCACCAAGGTCGCGCTGCTCAGCCTCGGCACACGGCTGGAGGAAGCCCGCAAGGCCGCCGACCAGCTCGAGGCCAAGGGACTCAGCACCACCATCGCCGACATGCGCTTCGCCAAGCCGCTCGACACCGAACTGATCGAGAGGCTGGCCAAGACCCACGAAATCGTCGTGACGATCGAGGAAGGCGCCATCGGCGGCCTCGGCGCGCATGTGCTCACCTATGCCAGCGACGAAGGCCTGACCGATGGCGGCCTGAAGATCCGCACGCTGCGCCTGCCCGATATCTTCATCGACCAGGATTCGCCGGAGAAGCAGTATGATCTTGCGGGCCTCAATGCTCCGCAGATCGTCGATGCCGTCCTGAAGGCGCTGCGGCACAATTCGGCAGGCGTAGAGGAAGCGCGGGCGTAGGCGAATAGGGATGCAAATTTCTAAGCTGGCCCAAATTCTCTCAGAACGCGTTGCTAAAGCAGGCCCGGGCGAGCGCGTAACGCAAATTCATCTTTTCGGGATTGAATTTGCGAGCGAAATTGGCGCTGCTGCTAATCAAGTCGTGGCCGAAAGCGATATCGACAACTCGTATGCCACCGAGGTTCGGAAGGGTATGCGACTTGCCCGCTACGTCCAGCTAAAGAGCTAAGCTAACCATCGCCACACCCCTGCCGCCCCGCCACCTGCCGGGATATGCGCCCAGCTTGCGGCCAGCCAGATCACCGCGCCGATGATCCAGGTCCTCGCCGGGATTGCGCCGATCTGCCCCAGCCTCGGCCAATAGCTCGTCCTGCTTTCCCATTCGGCCCAGGCCTCGCCCATCTGGACTTCCTTCTTGCCGTCCTGGAAATGCGCGCCGACGAGGGCGAGGATCAGCACCGCCAGCGCCACCACCAGCGTGCGCCCGGTCGGGGCGGCGATCATGTGCGACACGGCCCAGAGGGCGAATCCCCACATCATCGGGTGGCGCGTGACGCGGAACACGCCCTGCGGTTCGCGGCGCGCCGCCTCGGCCGCGCCGGGTGCAGGCATGGCGGGGTTGCCGACCATCGACCCGGCGAGCAGCACCATGGCCATCAGCGTCAGCACCGATGCAGCCACCCAGCTTGCATCGTCGAAGCCGCTCCAGAGCGGCACCGAGGGCGGCGTCGCCGTGAAGGCGAGATACATCCAGCCCATGCACAGCAGGCTGACCACGCTATACACGGCCTGGAAGCCGCCCGCACCCAGGACGCCGACCATCGGCCGGCGCAGCGGGTGCGACATCAGGAAATGGGTCCCGACGAAGGCGGCGCTCGCCGCGATCAATCCCAGCAGGCCCTGCTCCATCCGCTCTCTCCCCTCGCGAGCGATTTAAGTAGCATAATGCAACTGATATGGAAAGCCTATTGCGCCGCGGGCTCGATCCCGATCAGTTCCACCTTGAAAACCAGCGTCGCATTGCCCGGGATCGGACCTTTGCCCACCGGCCCGTAGGCGAGGTCGGCGGGCGTGTAGAGCTCGATCGTGTCGCCGACGCCCATTTGCGGGATGGCCAGCTGCCATGCCTTGATCAGCCGCCCGAGCGGGAATTGCGCCGGCTCGCCGCGCTCGTAGGAGCTGTCGAAGCCGGTGCCGTCGATGAAGGTCCCGGCATAATGCACCGTGACCGTGTCGGCGACGGTCGGATGGGCGCCGCTGCCGTCGCCGGCGATGCGGCGCCAGACCAGTCCGCCGGGCAGCACCCGCCACCCGTCTTCGGCCCTGAGTTCGGCCAGCACGGCTTGCTGGCGATTGTGCCAGGCCTCGTCACGCACCGGCGCTGCCGCCGGAGACCCCTGCGCCGCGAGCGGGGCGGCGAGAAGCGCGGCGGGAAGGAGCAGCCACCTCACCAGTCGTAGGCCTTCGGCAGGTCGCTCTCGTCGAGGTCCTTGTAGCGATCGCGCAGGCGGGTCTGGTGGCTGTCCAGCGACTGCTTCACCCCGTCGATGTAGACCGACACGACGCCGCTCGACACTTCCAGCGGGTCGCCGTCCCAGATCACCACGTCGCCTGCCGCACCGGGTTTCAGCACGCCGAATTTGCCGCCGAAGCCCGAGATCTCCGCCGGGACGGAGGAGATCGCCGCAAAGGCCTGGCCCCAGCTCAGCCCCGCCGCGCCGGGCAGTTTCGCCAGCCCGACGATATTGCCGGCGAACTGGCGGGCGTTCCCCGGCTGCTCGTTGGTGCCGCCTGACAGGCCGCCGAGCGCCACCTTGACTCCGGCGGCGGCCATGCGGCCGACATTGCTCTGGGTCACGCCGAGCTGTTCGAAGCTGTCGGGCAGGTCTTCCAGCGGATCGGCGATCACCGGCACGCCGGCCTCGGCGATGTCGCGCGCGACCATCCAGCCTTCGCTCGCGCCGACCAGCACCAGCCTGAGATTGGGATAGTTGCGCCTGAGGCCGACCACCGCGCGGATGTCCGCAGCCCGCTCGACGCGCACATAGAGCGGCTGCGATCCGTTCACGACCGGCACCAGCGCCGCGGCATCGGCGCGGGTCAGCAGATTGCCGTCGCCGCTCCAGCGCCCGGCGGCATAATCCGCCGCTTCGCGCAGGGCGTTGGCGAGTTCCACGAAGGCCGCCACCCGGCTGCCGCCGGCGATCTCGCCGCCGCGCTCGCCGAGGATGGCCATCTGGAAAACCCGCGGCCTGACGATCGGCTGGCCGTCTTCGCCGGTGTCGATCACCGCGCCCTGCCCGCCGAAAATGGCGTTGGAAGGGCTGGTGACGATCGAGGCGCGGGTGATCCCGGCACGGCGGCTGACGGCGATGTGCTGCGAGGCGTAGTTGACCGCCGTCGACGCATCCAGCGCGGCGTTGAAGCGCGACTGGCGGGCGCTGCTGTCGTTGGCCTCGTCCACCCCGTCGACATCGACCAGCCCGAGGTTGGTGACGGGCATGAAGATGCCCGGGGTCACCCATTGCCCGCCCGCATCGACGACCGCGCCGCCGGATGGCGCGCCGGCAGCGGGACCGGCATAGACGACGCTGCCACCGCGCACGACCACGGTGCCGCCCTCGATCGGGGCGCTGCCGTCGCCGGTCACAAGCCTGGCGTTGGTGATGGTGACGTCCTGGGCGCTGGCCTTGTAGCCGACGAAAGCGCCGGCAAGACCCAGCGCGATGCCGAGAGCGCCGATGGGGCGGAGGCGGCGGGGAGCGGTTGCACGCGTCATTTCACGTCTCCTTCGCCGGGCTGGCCGAGCTCGAAATCGCTCACCGGGCGCCGTTTGCGGTCGAGCGCGTCGAACATCAGCGCGCCGTCGATCCACACCTTCTCGGGCCGCGAATAGACGCTCAGCGGATTGCCGTTCCACAGCACTACGTCGGCCATCTTGCCGTTCTCGAGGCTGCCGGTCATGTGGCCGATGCCCATCGCCTTGGCGGCGTTGAGGGTGATCCAGCCGATCACCGTGGCATCGGGGATATCGATCCCGATCCGGCGGCCGGCGGCCTGCGCCTTGGCGGCTTCCTGGTTCAGACGCTGGATACCGTTGGCGTCGTCCGAATGGATGACGACGCAGGCCCCTTCGCGTTGCAGGAAGGCAGCGTTTTCCTGGATGCCGTCGTAGCTTTCCATCTTGAAGCCGTACCAGTCGGCCCAGATGGCGGAGCAGATGCCCTCCTCGCGCAGCAGGTCGCCGATCTTGTAGGCCTCGACCGCGTGGTGGAAGGCGGCGACCTTGTAGCCCATCTCCTTGGCCATATCGATCACCAGCGCCATCTCGTCGGCGCGGTAGCAGTGGTTCTGGATCAGGATCTCGCCGTCGAGCACGCCCTTCAGCGTTTCCTTGGCGAGGTCGCGCTTCTTGCCGTCATAGGCCTTGGCGTCGAGCCAGGTCTGGCGGTTGACGGCGAAATTGCCCATGCGGGTCGACGGCATCCGTCCGCGCCCGCCATAGACGCGCTTGGGGTTCTCGCCGCAGGCCATCTTCATGCTGTAGGGCGCGCCGGGGAACTTCATCCCCTGCACCGTGCGGCTGGGCACGTTCTTCAGCGTTACCGAACGCCCGCCCATGAGGTTGGCCGAACCGGGCAGGATCTGCAGGCTCGTGATGCCGCCGTTGGCCATGGCGCGGGTGAAACCCGGGTCCTGCGGCCACACCGAGTGTTCGGCCCAGACCTCGGGCGTGGTCGGGCTGGTCGCCTCGTTGCCATCGGAATGCGCCTCGACCGCGGGGCTCGGATAGTCGCCAAGGTGGCTGTGGATGTCGATGATGCCCGGCGTGACGAACTTGCCCCTGCCATCGATGACAGGGACGTTGGCAGGCGCAGCCGCATCATTTGCATAGACGCCCTGGATCTTCCCGTCGGCGAAATAGATCGCCCCGTTATCGATCCGCCCTCCGGCGCCATCGAAGATCGTCACATTCGCGATCACCGTCGGTGCGCCCGGATAGGGCTTGTATGTGGACGGGAAGGGGGCTTCCCCCGTCGCGGCAGGAGCAGACGAGGCCGACTTCGGCTCCTCCGCCGGTCCCGTCGCCGAGCATGCGGCCAGCGCCAGCGCGCCCCCGCACATGAGTAACGCGCCTAGTCGCATGGCCTCGAAGCCCCCTGTTTTCCGTGGTGTCTCTGGTTACGCTTTGGCGGTCGGATGCACGCCGGCTTCCTGCGCCTCGATGCCGGCTGCCGCTTCGCCTTCCAGCGAATCGTCGCGCAGCGTGTCGAGATGCATCAGCTTCTTGATCAGCGGGCTGACGACCAGCACGCCGACGCCGACCGCGATCGCGATCCAGCCGATCTGGCTGTAGACGCCCAGCACCACTTCCTTGCCCGCGCCTTCGCCCGATGCCGCTTCCGAACCGGTGGCGGAGGCGATCAGGCCGGCGACGAAGTTGCCGGTGGCCGAGGCGAAGAACCACGTGCCCATGATCAGCGACGCCATGTGCGCCGGGGCCAGACGGTTCATCGCCGACAAGCCTACGGGTGAGAGGCACAGCTCGCCGGTGGTGTGCAGCAGGTAGATGAGGAAGATGAACAGCACCGGCGTCAGGTTGCCGGTCGCGGCGCCCGCCACCAGCACGAGAAAGCCCGCGCCCAGCTGCATCAGCGCGAGGCCGAACTTGGCCGGAGCCGAGGGTTCGAGGCCCTTGCGGCCGAGCCAGGTCCACAGCGTCGCGAACAGCGGGGCCAGCAGCACGATGTAGATCGCGTTGATCGACTGGAACACCGATGCCGGAACCCCGCCGCGATCGACGTAGCGATCGGTGTAGAGGTTGAGCGAGGAACCGGCCTGTTCGAACAGCGCCCAGAACAGGATCGAGCCGAGGATCAGGAACAGCGCGGCGAAGATGCGGTCGCGGTCTTCCGCGGGCAGCTTCACCACGGCCGTGAACAGCACATAGCCGACCAGGATCGCCCCGGCGACGCCGAGCAGCGTGCCGACGACGGACTGGTTCTGCACCATCCACCAGCACACGACCACGGCGACGAGGCCGACGACGTACAGACCCCATTCCATGCCCTTGCTGAGCAGCGCCGGCGGTTCGCCGCGGCCGAGCAGCAGGCCCTTGAAGCCGACGAAGACGATCAGGCCGAGCAGCATGCCGATGCCTGCCGCGCCGAAGCCGTAGGCCCAGCCGTAGGTCTCGCCGAGGTAGCCGCACAGCAGCGAGCCGATGGCCGCGCCGAGGTTAATCCCCATGTAGAAGATGGTGTAGGCGCCGTCGCGGCGCACGTCGGTACGCGGATAGAGCTGGCCGACGATTACCGAGATGTTCGCCTTGAGGAAGCCCGAGCCGACGATGATGAAGGCCAGCGCCAGCCAGAAGATGTTGAGGCTGGCGGCATCCTGTCCGCCGTTGCCTTCGAAACCCATCAGGAAGTGGCCGAAGGTCAGCAGCACCGCGCCGTAGGTCACGGCCTTGCGCTGCCCGAGGTACTTGTCGGCGAGATAGCCGCCGAGCACCGGGGTGATGTAGACCAGCGCGGTATAGGCGCCGTAGATCACGCCCGCTTCGCTGTCGGAGAACAGCCAGTGCTTGGTGAGGTAGAAGATCAGCAGCGCGCGCATGCCGTAGTAGGAGAAACGCTCCCACATCTCGGCGAAGAACAGGACGAACAGTCCCTTGGGATGACCCAGGAAAGTGCCGGCGGAATCGCCGTGCGGCAGTGGTTGCGATGCCATGTCTGGTAGTGCCTCTTTTTCTCTTACCCGAAACGGAAGCCGCTTGTCCCCCGGCCCCTCGAAAGCGCGCACCCTAGCGGCTCGGGCGGCTATGTGAAGAACTTGTTTCAGCCGAAACCATGTTTCTGTGCGATGAACCGCGGCTTCGCGCAATCGCCGCCGCGCTTGACCTGACGCGCTGTATTATGGCACTGATGCACCCATGAGCACAGCATCCAGACCCGTGTACCTGCGCCTGCGCGACCTGATCGCCGCGGCGATCATCGACGGCCGCTATCCCGAGGGGCAGATGCTTCCCTCGGTCCGCGCCTTCGCCGCCGAACAGGGGGCCAATCCGCTGACCGTGGCCAAGGCCTACCAGCAGTTCCAGACCGACGGGCTGGTCGAGGTCCAGCGCGGGGTCGGCATGTACGTCGTGCGCGGCGCGGCAGAGAAGCTGCGGCGGGCCGAATGCGAGGCCTTCCTCGCCGAGGAATGGCCCGAGATTCGCGGGAGGATCGAGCGGCTTGGCCTTTCGCTCGGCGAGCTGATGGCCGCGCAGGGCAAGCAGACGGCCTGACGCGGCGGCGGCCAAACCGATTGAAGCGCAACGGTTTTAACCGGTTCACCGCAGCCCGTTTGCGCGAGCGGCCGATTTCTGTCATCAATCCGCTGACTTAGGCGGACTGCGATACACTTGCCGCCATGCGCAATCGGTCTTCCGGTGGGAGAAGAACATGATTCGATCAGAACTCGTACAGGCCCTCGGCCGCGACAATCCCGAACTGCGGGCGGAAGAAATCGAAAAGGTCGTTGATGTCTTTTTCGACACCATTTCCGAACGGCTGGCCGAAGGCGGACGGGTGGAACTGCGCGGCTTCGGCGCCTTTTCGACCCGCGAGCGCGAGGCGCGCCAAGGGCGCAACCCGCGCACCGGCGACCCGGTAGAAGTGCCGGCCAAGCGCGTGCCCTATTTCAAGCCGGGCAAGGAAATGCGCAGCGTTCTCAACGACTAGCTGCGTCGCGCCGGCTGCGGCAGCGACAAGCGCGCTTTTGCAATCTACCCGCTCCGCGATTTTGCCGCTAAGCGCTCGCGCCAGTGCGGGTGTGGCGGAATGGTAGACGCCGGGGACTTAAAATCCCCTGATCCCTGATCGTGCGGGTTCGAGTCCCGCCACCCGCACCAGCCGCGGCTTCCAGACAATCTTCACGATTTCGATTCTACGTAGAACCCACGGGGACATCGGTAGCGGGATTTCACCGCTTGTGTCGCACATGGGGTTCGCAACTACGATGGATCACGGGATGGCAACGGTGCAGCGCACGTCCGGCGGCATGGCCGCGGCAGAGGAGACGACGGCTTCGATCGAACAGCGCGCTGCGCCGCGCTACACGCTGCTGCTGCGCCAGGCGAAGCTGCGCGGCCGGTCGGGGGAATTCCTCTGCGTCCTGCGCGACGTGTCGGAAACCGGCCTCAGCGTGCGCACCTTCCACCGGCTGCCCGATGACGATCGCATGGCGATCGAACTGGCCGAACAGCGCCCGCATTTGCTGGAAAAGGTCTGGGAGAAGGAGGGCGAGGCCGGCTTCCGCTTCCGCGATCCGGTCGGTCTCGACGAATTGCTGGCCGACGATGCCCGTTTCCCGCGTCGCCCGTTCCGCGCCACTATCGAGCACGCGGTCGACATCCGTGCCGCCGGGATCGAGACGCCGGCGCAGATAATCAACCTCTCGCAGCAGGGTGCCTGCATTCGCAGCGACCGGCTGCTGGCGCGCGAACAGCCGATCGTCGTGCTCGCCTCGCGGCTTCCGCCGCTCGACGCCAAGGTCCGCTGGCGGCGGGACGACAGCTACGGCGTCGCCTTCGTGCAAAGCTTCAGCTTCCGCGATTTTGCTGTGCTGCTGGCGAAATTGCAGGGAATTTATCGCTGAAGGAGCATGCCGGGCAGAGAAATTAACCGTCCGATAACCAATTTCCTTCACTCCCCGGTCAAGCATTCCACCGTGACTGTTTTCTGGGGGCAAGAATGAACAACGCCGTTTCTCGCGAACTTACCGTCGACGTCGCCATCATCGGCGCAGGGCCTGCGGGGCTCACCGCCGGCTACCTGCTGACCAAGGCCGGCAAGACCGTCGTCATTATCGAGAAGGACGAGAAATACGTCGGCGGCATCAGCCGCACGGTGGAACACGAAGGCTACCGCTTCGACATCGGCGGGCACCGCTTCTTCTCGAAGAGCGCTGCTGTCGTCGACCTGTGGAACGAGATCCTGCCCGACGACTTCATCCAGCGCCCGCGGATGAGCCGCATCTATTACGAAGGCAAATTCTACAGCTATCCGCTGCGCGCCTTCGAAGCGCTGTCGAACCTCGGCATCCTGCGCTCGACCGCCTGCATGGCGAGCTACCTGTGGGTCAAGGCCTTCCCGATCAAGAACGTGAAGAGCTTCGAGGACTGGACTACCAACCAGTTCGGCAAGAAGCTCTATTCGATCTTCTTCAAGACCTACACCGAGAAGGTGTGGGGCATGCCGTGCAACGAGATGAGCGCCGACTGGGCCGCCCAGCGCATCAAGGGCCTGTCGCTCTGGAGCGCGGTGATGGACGGCCTCAAGCGTTCGCTCGGCCTCAACAAGAAACCGAACGACGGCATGGCGACCAAGACGCTGCTCGAAACCTTCCGCTATCCGCGCCAGGGCCCGGGCATGATGTGGGATGCCGCGCGCGACAAGATCGTCGCCAGCGGCAAGGGCCAGGTCATCATGGGCCACAGCCTCGAGCAGCTGGCCAGCGACGGCCAGGGCGGCTGGCGCATGAGCGCGGTCGGCAAGACCGGCGAGAAGATCATCGTCAAGGCGGCCCATGCCATCAGTTCCGCGCCGATGCGCGAACTGGGCGCGCGCCTCCACCCGCTGCCCGAAACGAGCTGGAACGGCACCAGGCTCAACTACCGCGACTTCCTGACGGTGGCGCTGATGGTCGAGGGCGAGGACCTGTTCCCCGACAACTGGATCTACATCCACGACAGCAAGGTGCAGGTCGGCCGCGTGCAGAACTTCCGCTCGTGGTCGCCGGAAATGGTGCCCGACGAGAAAATGGCCTGCGTCGGCCTCGAATACTTCTGCTTCGAAGGCGACGGGCTGTGGGACATGGCCGATGCCGACCTGGTGACGCTGGCCGCCACCGAGATGAAGACGCTCGGCCTGCTCGATCCCGCGAAGGTCAAGGGCGGGGCCGTGGTGCGGCAGGAAAAGGCCTATCCGGTCTATGACGAGGATTACGCCGCCAATGTCGCCGCCATGCGGGGCGAGCTGGAGCACAAGTATCCGTCGCTGCACCTGGTCGGCCGCAACGGCATGCACCGCTACAACAACCAGGACCACGCGATGATGACCGCCATGCTGACGGTCGAGAACATCCTCGCCGGCGAGCGCGTCTACGACATCTGGTGCGTCAACGAGGACGCCGAGTACCACGAAGCCGGCGACGAGGGTGCCGAAAAGGCCCTGCCCGCCCGCGAAACGGTTCGCCCGGTCAGCGAGGACCAGGCCGCTGCGCTGGGTTCGATGCGCGACGTGCCCGAACGGATCGTCGCCGAAGACGCCGCTTCCGACGAACGCCGCGTCGCCTGATGATCGGGATTGAAAGGCAGGATCGCACCATGCTGGCGCTCCTTACCCGGATGAAGGACATCGTGCTGGTGCGCTACCTGCTCGCCAGCGTCGGTGCCCTCGCCATCGATCTCGGCAGTTTCATGGCGCTGTTGTCGGCCGGGGTACCGGCGGTGATGGCCTCGGCGATCGGCTATGCGCTGGGCATCCTCGCGCACTGGCTGCTTTCGAGCCGCAAGGTCTTCGCCGACCAGGTGGCCGCCCGCGGCAACCAGCGGACGAAGCAGAAGGCGCTGTTCGTCGTCTCGGCGCTGGCCGGGCTGGCGCTGACCACCGCCATCGTCGGCGCCGGCGACCTCGCCGGGATCGATCCGCGCATCGCCAAGCTGTTCGCGATCGGCGCCAGCTTCACGCTGACCTGGATCCTGCGCAGCCGCGTCGTCTTCCGCCCGGAAAGCTGATCCATGCAAGACCGGCGCCTGCGACCCGGCGAGCATCCGCTGCGCCGCATCCTCGCCATGTGGGCCGTCGTCTCGCTGCTGCTGCTGGCGACCGGCTGGACGACGATCGCGACGCACGCCTTTCCCGATCCCGACGACGTCCTGCGGCTCGTGCAGGTGCGCGACCTGCTGGCGGGGCAGGGCTGGTTCGACCTGAAGCAGCACCGGATCGACCCGCTCGGCACCGTGCCGATGCACTGGTCCCGGCTGGTCGACTTGCCGCTGGCGGGGATGATCGCCCTGCTCGCGCCGCTGCTGGGACAGGGCATGGCGGAACAGGTGACGATCGTCGCCATCCCTCTGCTGACGCTGCTGGTGGCGATGGTCTTCATGGGCCGGATCGCCTGGCGGCTGTTCGACCTTGAGACCGCGGGCCTCGCCTGCCTCGCTATGGGCTTCCTGCCGCTGCTGCTGTTCCAGTTCCAGCCGCTGAGGATCGACCACCACGGCTGGCAGATCGCCATGGTCGCACTCGCCACTTGGGCGATGTTCCTGCGGCATCCTCTGCACGGCGGGACGCTAGCCGGTATGGCGGTCGCCATCGGAACCTCGATTTCAATCGAATTGCTTCCCATCGCAGCCATTTTTGGCGCAGTGCTGGCTTTGCGCTGGCTCGCCGATCACGGCGCGAGGGTCTGGCTGGTTTCCTATCTCGCGAGCTTTGCCGTGTGTCTCGGCGTCTTGCTGTTGGCGACGCGGGGTCTCGCCGACCTTGCGCCCTATTGCGATGCGATCACGCTGGCGCATGTCGGCCTGTTCACTGTGATCGCCGTCGGTGCCTGGCTGCTGTCCCTCGTACCGTCGCTGCCCAAACCGGCTCTCGCCCTCGGGCTGGGGCTGGCCGGCGCGGCCGGGATCGCCGTCTTTGCGGTCGGCTCGCCCGAGTGCCTGCGCACACCGTTCGGGGCGCTCGACCCGGTGGTGCGCGACTTCTGGTACGTCAATGTCCCCGAAGGCCAGCCGATCTGGAAGCAGAACGCCGAATTCTATCCCGCACTGATGCCTATCCTGCTTGCTTTCGCCGTCGCGCTGCATCTGTGGCGCTGGGCGAGCGACTGGAGGCGGCAATGGTGGTTCGAATACGCCCTGCTGCTAGGCGGCACGACGCTGCTTGGGCTGCTGGTCTGGCGCTCCATGGCCTTCGCATCGCTGCTCGCCGCTCTGCCGCTCGGCCATACAATCGCGCGCGGACTGGCGCTGATCCGCAGCGACCGCTCCACGCCGCGCAAGCTGGTAGCGGCGCTGGGGCTCGTGCTGGTGCTGCTGCCGACCGTGCCCTTCAACCTGGCGCGCAAGGCGCTGGCGAATTCGTCCGCGCAGGCCACCAATCTCGAGATGCAGAAATCCACCTGCGAACTAGACAAAAGCGCCCGCGCGCTTGCCGCGCTGCCGCAGGGCACGGTCTTTGCCCCGCTCGATATCGGGCCGTCGATCCTGCAATATTCGCCCCACGCGGTCGTCGCCACCGGCCACCACCGTGCCGAACTGGCGATGCGCGACGTGATCCTCGCCTTCACCGGAACGCCGGAGCAGGCGCGCACGCTGATCGACAAGCACGAGGCGCTTTACGTCGTCATGTGCCGCGACCTGATCGAGCCCGACATCTACGTGAAGCGCGGTGTGAAGGACAGTTTCGCCGCGTTGCTGCGCGACGGCAGGACGCCGAAATGGCTGGAGCCGATTGCGATGGACGTTCCGCCCACGTTCCGTGTCTGGCGCGTCAAGTCGGACGGAAAATTAGCGCCACCCCGTTGATGCAGTGCCGCTTGCCCGTGGGCTTGGGTCCGTCGCTGAAGATATGGCCGAGGTGCCCGCCGCAATCGGCGCAGTGCACCTCGGTGCGGGGATAGCCGATCTTGTAGTCGGTGCTGGTGCCGACCGCGCCCTTGTCGGCTGCCTGCCAGAAGCTGGGCCAGCCGGTGCCGCTGTCGAACTTGTGCTTCGAGGCATAGACCGCATTGTTGCAGCCCGCGCAGTGGAATACGCCGGCGCGCTTTTCCCGGTCCAGCGGCGAGGTGAAGGCCCGTTCGGTGCCCTCCTGCCGCAGGACGTAATACTGGGCGCTGGTCAGCTGCTTGCGCCATTGGGCATCGGTCTTGCTGACGGGAAAGCTCTTCGCCTCCGCCGGATCGGATCCGCAGGCGGCCAGCGCCACGAAGGATGCACCGGCGCCCATCCAACCGAGCATTCCGCGGCGATCGAGTGAAGCTGTCATGCGAATCTCCGTAAGCGGGCAGGGAAGTCCTGCCCCTAAATACGTCGAAGCGCCGCCGAAGGTTTCACCTCAGAAGGTCGTGACCTCGACTTCGAGCTTGCGGAAGCCGTGGACGAAGTTCGCCCGCACCCGCTCGATATCGCCGGCTACGTGCACCCGCATGCGGCGCTTGTGCAGCTCTTCCAGCAGCACGCGCAGCTGCAGCTCGGCCAGGCGCGCGCCGACGCAGCGGTGGATGCCGTAACCGAAAGCGATGTGGCGGCGGGCGTTCTCGCGCTCGATGTCGAGCTTGTCCGGGTTCTCGAACACTTCCTCGTCGCGATTGGCGGAAAGGTACCACAGCACCACCTTGTCGCCCTTCCTGATGGTCTGGCCGAAAACCTCGGTGTCCTCGGTGCAGGTGCGGCGCATATGTGCCAGCGGGGTCTGCATCCGCAGGATTTCCTGCACCGCATTGGGGATCAGTTCCGGCTTCTGTTCGAACAGCTTGCGCTGGTCGGGGTTCTTGTCGAGCTGGTAGATGATCCCGCTCATGGAATTGCGTGTGGTGTCGTTGCCGCCCACGATCAGCAGCACCAGATTGCCCATGAATTCGTGCGGGCTCATCTGGTTCATCGCCGGTGAGTGGATCATCATCGAAATGAGGTCGTCACCCGGCTCCTTGTCGTGGGTCCGTTCGATCCACAGCGACTGGAAATAGGCTCCCATTTCCTCGAGAATGCCCCAGCGCATCTCGTCGAGTTCGCGCACCGTGGCGAGTTCGGTATCGCCCGACCAGTCGGACCAGTAGGTCAGCAGGCGGCGGTCTTCCCAGGGGAAGCCGAACAGGATCGCCAGCATGCCCGTGGTCAGTTCGATCGAGACCTTCTCGACCCAGTCGAACACCTCGCCGCGCGGCAGCGAATCGAGCAGTTCGCCGGTACGCTGGCGGATCTCGCCTTCCATCTCGGCCATGCCGCTGGGCGTGAACTTGGGCGCCACCGTGCGGCGCTGGCCGGTGTGCTGCGGCCGGTCCATGGCGATGAACATCGGCAGTTCGCGGCGCGGGCGGCCCATGGCTTCGAGCTGCTCGTCGTCGAGGCGCTCGAGAATCGTTATCCCGCCATGTTCCCAGCTCGAGGAGAACGTTTCGGGCAGGGCCTCGATGTGCTGGATCGCCTTGTGGCTGACCACCGCCCAGTAAGGGCCGAACGGGCTGTCTTTGATATAGTGAAGCGGCCCCGCTTCGCGCATCTCGCGGAAGATCGGGTGCCAGGTGTTGTTGTAGTAGATGTCGCTGCGGCTCACGTCCCACTTGTGCGGGTGGTGCAGGCGATCTTCCGGGTGGTGCTTGAGATGCTCGGTCAGCGCCTCGTAAGCGGTCGGCGAACTGCGGCATTCGGGCCGTTGCGGGGCGATCGTGGCCATGGCTGTCTCTCCTCTCGCCGGCGACTCTTGCGCGGTCGCCGCTGTCGTGGGCCATCCTGACTGTATTGACAGCAGTGTCAACAGTCGGTTGCGAAACGCGACCTATCGCGGGGTCAAGCGGGCTCCGCCTTGCGAGGGGCGAAGAGGCGGCGCCGTGCCCGGCCCGCGCTGCCGGACTGCATGACCCGCTTGCGGAACAGCGCCGCGCCCAAGCGTACGAACAGGACCACTGCCAGCCCCTGCCAGGCCAGTGCTACCATGTGTTGCATCACGCCTTCCTGCAGCGCCGCGCGGGCCAGCATTGCGAAGGGCGAGCTGAAGGGGAAGATTGCCGCGCCCCATTCGAAGGTGCTGCCCTGCTCCGCCACCGCGAAACTGGCGGCGAAGAACACCACCAGCTGCAGCATGGTCGCCGGCATCGACAACGTCTGCACCTCGCGCACGGTCTTCGCCTGCGAACCGATGGTCAGGAAGATCGAGCCGAGCAGGAGGTAGGCCATGGCGAAATAGCCGATACCGAGCGCGATGAAGAGCGGCCATCCGACCGCCGGTTCGGGCAGGTTGGCAAGACTGTACCCGCCGAAGGTCATGACGAGGCCGACGACGCTGCCCCAGACGATGATCCCAACGAAGGATACCCCGAGCATGGCGAAGAGCTTGCCGTAGAATACCGCGTCCATCGGGATCGAGGCGGCGAGGATTTCGATGATCTTGTTGGCCTTCTCCTCGACCAGGTTGGACAGCACCATGCCGGCGAGCAGCATGGTCAGCAGGAACAGCAGCATCTGCCCCGCCTGTGCCGTCACCACGCGTCCCGACCGCTCGTTGGCGCCGCTGGTGACGACGCTGGAAGTGGCGATCTCGGGGAATTGCGTGGGCGAGGATTGCAGGGCGCTGGCGACCAGCAGGGCGGTCTTGCCGCGCAGCGCGTCGAGCTGGTCCTGCGGCCCGGTCAGCACCGGGCGCGACAGCGGGCCGGAAAGAATGGCGGCGATATTGCCGCGGCGTTCGGCGAGGATCGCGCGCGGATCGCTGGTCAGCGGATCGTCGAGCGCCACCAGCGGCGGCATCGCGCCGCCCAGTTGCTGCGCCAAAGCCCGGTGCGCCGCGATCACGGCCTCGCGTTCGGGCTCGGCCAGCAGCACCGCCAGCTCGGGGTTGGAGACTTCCTGCTTGACCTGGCTGCCGATGCCGCCGGCGAGGCCGCCGACCACGATCGGGAACAGCGGGCCGAGCAGGAAGAACACGAAGGCGCGGCTGAGCAGGATGGCGAAGAAATCGCGCCGGGCCACTACCAGCGCGGCGGCCAACAGGCTGAGGCGCGAATTCGGGGGCGTCTGGCCGCTCATCGGGCATCTCCCGCATTGTCTGCATCGAGCGCGCGCGCGGCAGCCTCGCCGGCGATATGGACGAAGGCGTCGTGCAGGCCGGCTCGTTCGATCGACAGCGAGAGGATGCCCGCTTCGCCTTCGATCAAGGCGCGCAGCAGCGGCTCGATCCCGCTTTCCGGAAGCGAAAAGGTCCAGAAATCGCCCGTGCGCCGGGCATCGGCGGGCAGGGCTTCGCGCCAGCGCCCGTCGCGCGCCTTGGTCTCCAGCCGCACCTGCGCCGGGATCCGGTCGCGCGCCGCCTCGACGCTGCCGGCGTAGGGCACCTTGCCGCCGGCGATAATCGCGACATCGTCGCACAGGCGCTCGGCATGGTGGATGACATGGGTGGAGAAGATCACCGTCGTGCCGTCGTCGGCCAGTCGCCGGATGAGCTGCTCGAGCTTGCCCTGGTTGATCGCGTCCAGCCCGCTGAAGGGCTCGTCCAGCACCACAAGCTTCGGCTGGTGGACCAGCGTGCCGAGAAGCTGCACGGTCTGCGCCATGCCCTTCGAAAGCTGGCGAATCTGCTTATCGGTGGCGTGGCCCATGCCGTGCTCGTCGAGCAGCTGGCGCCCGCGTTCGCGCGCTTCGGAAAGCTTGAGCCCGCGCAAGGCGCCCATGAACCCGATCGCCTCGTAGGCCTTCATCGAGGGGTACAGCCCCCGTTCTTCGGGCAAATAGCCGATCAACCGGCCGATCTCGTGGGGCCGGTCGTGACCGAACACGCGGCGCACGCCCTCGTCGGGGTCGATGATGCCCAGCAGCATGCGCAGCGTGGTCGTCTTGCCCGCGCCATTGGGGCCGAGGATGCCGTAGATCGCGCCTTGTGGGACCGAGATATCGACCCCGTCCACCGCCAACTGGCCGTCGAACCGCTTGACCAGCCCGCGCGCTTCGATGGCGAGGGGCGGGGTAATGCTCTCCGGATGGCCCAAGTCGTCGATCCCGTCATTGCCCGATGGAAGGGCTTGGCCTAGCGCAATATCCATTCCGCCGCGTTAACCGCAGCCAGTGAACGGGAGCGACCATAAGCGTGGTTAACGCCGCTGCAAGTGCCGACATCAAGGCAAGGCTGGTCGCCGAAGCGCGGCGGCTCGGCTTCGCCGCAATCGGCTTTGCGGCGGCAGAAGAAGACCCGGTCAGATCATCGCGGCTGCGCGAATGGCTCGACGCCGGATACCACGGATCGATGGGCTGGATGGAAGACCGCGCAGATGTGCGGCAGGGCCCGCGTTCGATGTGGCCGGAAGCGAAGACGGTCATCGCGCTCGGAATGAGCTACGCGCCCGAGGTCGATCCGCTGGCGGAGGGCGAAGCGAAGATTTCGGTCTACGCGCAGGGCCGCGACTATCACGATGTCGTCAAGAAGGCCCTGAAGGCGCTGGCCCGGTGGCTGGTGGCGGAGGTTCCGGGAACGGAGCTCAAGGTGTTCGTCGATACCGCCCCGGTGATGGAGAAGCCGCTGGGGCAAATGGCCGGGATCGGTTGGCAGGGCAAGCACACCAATCTCGTCAGCCGCGAACATGGCAGCTGGCTGTTCCTGGGTTGCATCTATTGCACGCTCGAACTGGAGCCCGATGAATCGCATTCCGACCGCTGCGGAACGTGCAATGCCTGCCAGGTCGCCTGCCCGACCGATGCCTTTCCGTCACCCTACAAACTCGATGCGCGGCGATGCATCTCCTATCTCACGATCGAACATGCAGGCCCGATCCCGCATGAATTTCGCGAGGCCATAGGCAGCAGGATCTACGGCTGCGACGATTGCCTCGCGGTCTGCCCGTGGAACAAGTTCGCCGATACCGCCGCGCGGCATCAGGCGTTTGCGGCGCGGGAAGAGCTGGTCTCGCCGGACCTGGCGGACTTGCTGACCCTCGACGATGCGGGGTTCCGGGCGCTGTTTTCCGGATCGCCGATCAAGAGGGTCGGGCGCAACCGCTTCGTGCGCAACTGCCTGATCGCTGCGGGAAACAGCGGCGACGCGGGCTTGCTGAAACAGGTCGGCGCATTGCGGGCGGACTCCGATGCGGTCGTGGCGGAAGCGGCAGATTGGGCCGCCGCCCGCCTCAGCCGTCTTTGAATTCGCCCGAATGCTCTCCCAGGCGCGGGGCATGGCCCAGCGGTCCAGCGGACCAGCCGGTGAAGCTGGAAGGCTCGCGCATCTGGCGAAGCAATCCTTCGCTCGGATGCTCCGACGTTTCGAAAAACCCGACTGCCGCGAGGTGCGGATCGCCCGGCACGTCGTCGATGTCGGTCGCCCGCATGCACGGCACATTATGCGGGCGCAGGACGCCCAGCCATTCAGCGGTCGTCTTCGCCGGGGTCAGCTCGGCCATGTGCCGGTAAAGTTCGGCGGTCGCCGCAGCGATCCCGCGAATATCCTTGAACCGCTCCTGCCCCGCCAGTTCCGGATCGCCCAGCAGCGCCACGACCTTCGGAAACTGCGGCAGGGTGTAAGGCACGATGCTGATCCAGCCGTCCCTGGTCGGGAACGGCTGCCGGTCGGGATCGACCTGCCGCGCGTAACCGGCGGCGGCATTGGGCGGGTCGAAGGTCATCCCGTCCAGATGCTCCTTCATCATGAAGCTGGTGAAGCTTTCGAACATCGGCACTTCGACGAACTGGCCTTCGCCCGTGCGCAGCCGGTGGACGACCGCGGCCATGATGGCATAGGCGGCGTGGAGGCCGGCCACCTTGTCGGCGATCAGCGATGGCAGGTAGCGATAGCGCGGATCGCCGTCGACACGGGGGAGCAGCGACGCCGTGCCGGTGGCGGCCTGGATGACGTCGTCATAGGCCTGCAGGCCGCCATAGGGCCCGCCCGACCCGAAGCCGACGCAATGGACGTAGATGATACCGGGATTGATCGCCTTGACGGCCTCATATCCGAAGCCGAGCCGTTCGACCGGCTCGGCACGGACGTTGTGGATGAAGACATCCGCCTTGGCCAGAAGCGACTGCATGACCGCCTTGTCGCCCCCGTCCTTGAGGTCGAGGACGACCGACTTCTTGCCGCGATTGAGCGCGATGAAGCCGGGCCCCATGCCGGTGGTCTTCGCGGGCTTGGCGCCGTAGCGATAGGCATCGCCGGTCGGTCCCTCGACCTTGATCACCTCGGCCCCGAAATCGGCGAGAATCTGCGTCGCATAGGGCCCGAACACGACGCTGGTCATGTCCACGACCCTGAGCCCTTCGAACATGGGCCTGCCGTCGCCGCCCGCGATCATGGCGTCACAGCATCTCCTTGAGCTGCACGTCGCCATCGGCCAGCAAATCGGGGGCGACATGCGCCCGCGCCTCGACCAGCTTGCGGCCCTGCACATAATCCTTGGTGCGGTTGACGCAGTCGAGCGCGATCACACGGCCGCCTTTGAGGTAGACGAGCGAGAAGCTGCGCTGCGTCTGGTCGCCGCGCAGGACGGTGGCGTCATAGCCCATCGAGATACCGACGGTCTGGAGCTTCAAGTCGTACTGGTTCGACCAGAACCACGGCGTCGCCTCGTAGGGCCTGGGATCGCCGAGGATATGCAGCACGGCCGTGGTCGCCATGTCGTTGGCATTCTGCACCGATTCGAGCCGGATCACGGCCCCGTCGGCAACAGCGCTCACATGCGCGGCACAGTCGCCGATGGCGTAGACATCCTCGAGCGTGGTGCGGCAGAATTCGTCGACATCGACGCCGTTCGAGCCTGCCGCTCCAGCCGCGATCAGCGGGCCGATGGCAGGGATGATGCCGATGCCCACGATTACCATCTCGGCCGGGAGGACTTCGAGATCTTCCAGCCTGACCCCGGTGACGTGCCCGTCCATTCCTTCCAGCGCCTCGACCTTGGCCGAGAGCCGGAAATGGACTCCCTCGGCCCGGTGGGCATCCTGGTAGAAGCTCGACAGGTCCTTGCCCGCAACCCGCGACAGCACCCGGTCGAGCGCCTCGACCACCGTGACCTCGCAGCCGAACTTGCGCAGCACGGCCGCCGCCTCGAGGCCGATGTAGCCGCCGCCGATCACCACCACCTGCTTGGCACCCGCGTCGAGTTCGGACTTGAGCCGCTCGATGTCGGTACGGTCGCGAATTGTGTGCACGCCGGCAAGGTCGCCGCCTTCGCACGAAAGCCGCCGCGCGTCGCCGCCGGCAGCCCAGATCAGCTTGCCGAATGTCAGCGCGCTGTCGTCGGCAAAGGTCACTCTGTGCGCCTGCGGATCGACTTTCACCACGGTCCGGCCGCGTTGGAGGTCGATGCCCTTGTCGGCCCAGAAGGCCTCCGGCCGGATCATGATCCGCTCGAAAGTCTTCTCGCCGGCGAGATATTCTTTCGACAGCGGCGGGCGCTCGTAGGGCGGATCCTGCTCGCGGGTGACCAGTGCGATGCTTCCTTCGAAGCCCTTCTGGCGCAGCGCGATGGCGGCCTGCGCGCCGCCATGTCCGGCCCCGACGATGCAGATATCGGCATGATCCATGCCCCGCCGCATGGGGCGGAGCATGGCCTGCCGTCAAGCGTGCATCGCTGGCGCGGCTAGCGCGACAGGATCGTGCGCGCCTGGCTTGCAACCTGCGCCAGCATGGCAGGAGCCACTGGCGTATGTGCCTGCGCCCGTGCGATCATGCCCTTGAACTGGCGGATCGCGTCGGCGTTGTCCGCAATCCAGCGCTGCACTGCCGAGCAGGGGTTCTCCTTCATGCCCTTCCGCCGCGTCAGCCGCTGCAGGAACTCCAGGCGCATCTGCTGGAAATCACGGGCGAGGCCCGCCACAAGCAAGCGCTCCCACACGTCGGACGGGTTCATCAGTGCGGCGGTGCCCTGCGCCCAGGCAAGCCCCAGTTCCTGGCCGACCGTCGTGAAGGCATTGGTCAGGCTGCGCGGATCGATGCCAGCATCGCTGGCGAGCTTCGCAAGGCCGACCGAGCCATCGACGTCGAACAAGTGGGCGATCCGTGCGGCGAGTTTTTCGGGAGCGCCCGCGTCGACGAACTGGTTGCGGAGGCGTGACGACTGCGATCGGCTTTCGTCCCCCATCAACTGGTCGGTGTCGGTCCGCAGCTTCTCGACATTCTTGCCGAGTTCCTCGACCAGCTTGCTCGGCGCGCTCAGTCCGGGGCTGGCCCGCAGCACATCGGCCATCTGGATCCGCATCGCAACGGCGGCGCGGTTGAACAGCGTGACCCGGGTCAGTTCGGGCATCTTCGCGACGTCCAGCTCGTCCCAGATGGAGCGGACATCGAACAGCCGTTCGGCGGCGACGAACGCCGTGGCAATATCGGCCAGGCCGACGCTTTCCTCTTCCGCCAGCTCGTACGGATGCACGATGCCAAGCCGGTTGACGATGCGATTGGCAAGGTCGGTCGCGATGATCTGCCGCCGCAACCGGTGGTTGTCGATCTGCTCCCGGTACGCCTTGCGCATGGGCTCGGGGAAATATTCGACCAGGTTGCGCTCCAGCGCCGGATCGTCGGGCAGGTCGCTCGCCTCGATGGCGTCCTGCAGCGCCAGCTTGGCGTAGGAGAGCAGCACGGCGAGCTCGGGCCGGGTCAGGCCATGCCCGTCCGAAGCGCGCCGGTTGAGCGTCTCGTTGTCGGCCAGCCCCTCGGTCCGCCGGTCGAGATAGCCCAGCTCCTCCAGCCGGTCCGACACGCGCAGCAGCGAAGCGGTGGCGTCGGCCCCGCCGTGCTGGGCGATCGACAGCGCCAGCGCCTGGAGGCGATTGTCCTCGAGCACGATCTCGGCGACCTCGTCGGTCATCCCGGCGAGCAGGGTGACGCGCTTCTTTTCGGTCAGCTTGCCGTCGCGCTTTGCGGCGGCGAGGGCGATCTTGATATTGACCTCGTTGTCCGAGCAGTCGACCCCGGCCGAATTGTCGATGAAGTCGGTGTTTATCCGCCCGCCTTCCAGCGCGAATTCGATGCGTGCGGCCTGCGTGACACCCAGGTTGGCACCTTCGCCGATGACCTTCGCGCGCAGTTCGTCGGCATCGACGCGCAGCGCGTCGTTCGACGGGTCGCCGACCTGTACATTGTTCTCGTCCGACGCCTTCACGTAGGTGCCGATACCGCCGAACCACAGCAGGTCGACCGGCGCCTTCAATATGGCGCTGATCAGCGCATCGGGGTCGATCTCGGCCTGCTCGATGCCCAGCACCTTCTGCGCCGGTTTCGACAGCTTGATGCTCTTGGCGCTGCGCGGATACACGCCGCCGCCCTTGCTGATCAGCGAAGCATCGTAGTCTTCCCAGCTCGACCGCGGCAGGTCGAACATGCGCTGGCGTTCCTTCCAGCTCTTCGCCGGATCGGGGTTGGGATCGATGAAGATATGGCGGTGGTCGAAGGCGGCGACCAGCAGGATCGCCTTGGACAGCAGCATACCGTTGCCGAACACGTCGCCCGACATGTCGCCGCAGCCGGCAACTCGCACGCTTTCGGTCTGCACGTCGGTGCCCATTTCGAGGAAGTGCCGCTGCACGCTGACCCACGCGCCCTTGGCGGTGATGCCCATGGCCTTGTGGTCGTAGCCGTTGGAACCGCCGCTGGCGAAAGCGTCGTCGAGCCAGAAGTCATGGGCCTGCGCGATACCGTTGGCGACGTCGGAGAACTTGGCCGTGCCCTTGTCGGCGGCGACCACGAAATACGGGTCCTCGCCGTCGCGGATCACGATGCCATCCGGATGGACGACCTTGCCTTCGACGATGTTGTCGGTGACCGAAAGCAGCGTTCGGATGAACAGCTCGTAGCTGGCCTGGCCTTCGGCCGCCCAGCCGTCGCGGTCGCGGGCCGGGTCGGGCAGCTGCTTGGGATAGAAACCGCCCTTGGCGCCCGAAGGGACGATGACGGCGTTCTTGACCTTCTGCGCCTTCATCAGGCCGAGAATTTCGGTGCGGAAGTCGTCGCGCCGGTCGGACCAGCGCAGGCCGCCGCGAGCGATCGGGCCGGAGCGCAGATGGATGCCCTCGACCCGGCGCGAATAGACCCAGATCTCACGCCAGGGAACGGGCTTCGGCAGGTTCGGCACCAGCGCGGAGTCGATCTTGAACGCCAGCGCTTCGCGCCCGGCCGGGGCGAAGGCATTGGTGCGCAGGATCGCATCGATCAGGCTGCGGTAGAGCCGCAGCAGGCGGTCGTCGTTGATGGCGGCGACCTTGGCCAGACCGGACTTGGTGGCGGCCATTGCCGCGTCTTCAGCTGCGACCCGGTCGCCCTTGAAGGCAGGATCGTGGCGCGCGACGAACAGGGCGATCAGCGCGCGGGTCACGTCGGAAGCGCGTGCGAGGGCGTCGACGACGGTATAGATGGTAAAGCCCATGCCGGTCTGGCGCAGGTAGCGATAGAAGGCGCGCAGCCACTCGGTTTCGCGCGCGCTGAGCGCGGTGGAGACAACCAGCCGGTTGAAGCTGTCGTCCTCGGCATTGCCGTTGAGCACTTCGGCGATGGCCTGCTCGATCGCCTCGGCACGTTCGAGAGCGCGGGCGCCGCCCGACCCGTCGGCCAGCGCAACGGTGAAATCGTGCACCGTGCCGAGCGTACCGCCCTGCAGCGGGGCGGGCATTTCCGTGAGCACGCGGAAGCCGAAATTCTCGAGCGCCGGCACCGCATCGGACAGCGGCAGGGAGCCTTCGTTCTGGTAGACCTTGAGCCGCAGCTGGTCCTCGGCATCGCCATCGAGGCGGTAGAGGCGGGCATCGCGGTTGTGGCCCAGGCCGTCGCCGTCTGCCGCATGGCTGGCGAGGCGGCGGACGCGGTCGATATCGGTCGCGGCTTCCGACGGACCATAGGCCGCCCGGTAGGCGGGGGGGAAGGCCTCGGCATAGCGGCTGGCGAGGGCTGCGGCGCGCCCAGCTTCGTGGCTCCGGGCCAGCTCGACCTCGACCGCGTCGCTCCAGCCGCGCAGCATGTCCTGCAACCGGTCTTCCAACACGTCTTCGTCATAGCCTTCGCGCACTTCGCGAATGTCGAATACGAAACGCCACAGCGCGAGGTTGCCGCCCTCGACGTCGAGGCTCCAGTCGAGCAGTTCCGAACCGGTGCCGTCCTCCAGCATTGCGGTGATGCGGTGGCGCAGTTCGGTCGAAATCAGGTCGCGCGGCAACCAGACGAAAGCGAACAGGTGCCGGGCCAGCGGGGCCTCGATCAGCGCCAGTCGCGGGCGGGGACGATCGACCAGGCTCATCATGGTGGTGGCGAGCCGGCTGATGTCGCTTTCGGAGAAGCTGATGGTGAGATCGTGGGGTAGTTCGGTCAGCGCGTGGACCAGGGACTTGCCGGCATGTCCGACGGGATTGAGGTCGTACTGCTCCATCAGTGCGGCCAGGCGCGAGCACAGGCGCGGGACGGAGGAAGGCTTGGTCGCCAGCGCCGCGCTGGTCCAGACCCCGGCATGGACGGAGAGGGCGGCGACCTTCGTGCCTTCCATCCGCGGGACGATGAACAGATCGAGCGGGACGCGCCGATGCACGTTGGACGTGCGGTTGGCCTTGACGATCAGCGGCAGCGGGCGCGAGGCGGCGTTCCTGTCGAACCATTCGAAGGCGCGTTCGAAAGAGGCGTCGGCAAGGATATCCCTGGCGCTCTTGCGGCAGATCCCCAGCACCTCTTCCTGCGATCCGTCGCGGTTGCGGGTGACGTGGCCGAGCTGGGTCAGCATCCCGTCATTGAGCCAGCGCAGCAGCTCGGCGCCCTCGGCGTCTTCACCGGCGATCGCCTCGGCGTCGGCCAGCATGATCTTCTGCGCCTTGGGCCAATCGGCGACGGCGGCATGGACATCGGTCAGCGTCGTCTTGAGCGCTCGCTCGATCTCGCGCCGCAGCCGGGCGTCGACCCGCTCGGTTTCGAGATAGATCATCGATTCGGCGGGTACGTCGGCGCCCTTGCCCGGGAAGCCGGTGAGGACGCAGTCTCCGTCGCGGGCAACGCGAAGCACGGGGTGCAGCAGCCGGTCGATGGACAGTCCGTGCGCCGCAATGGTTGCCGCCACCGAATCGACCAGGAACGGCATGTCATCGTTGATCAGGGCGATCCTGAGCATGCGCTTTTCGCCCAGTGCCGATTGCAGCGCGATGCAGGACTCGCCGGGTTTGCGCTGCGCTGCGGCTTCGAGGATGTACCGCGCCGCCTCGTCGAGTTCCGCCCTGGAAAAAGGGTCGTCGCCGGGAAGGAGCGAATCCTTCAGTTTCGAGGCGAGTGTCTTGACGAGTTTGGTATCCACCTGCGCGGCGGTCGTATCCTCAGTGCTGCCCATCCTGCGAGCGCTCCTCTGCTGAGCCTGTCCGCGCTGCGACTATTATATGATTGCCGTCTAACGCAGTATTGTTTCGCCGTTAGGCCTTTGTCTTTGGGCCCGCAAGCACAGCTTTTCCCCGCGTGCTAGCATCCCGCATCGATGGGGGCGAGTGCCTCCATCGTCAGCTCGAGCGAGCGGCACCGGGCGGCCGGATCGTAGGTGGAACCAGCCACGATGATCTCGTCGGCCCGCGTTCTTTCGACGAAGGCGGCGATGCGGTTACGGACCGTTTCGGGCGATCCGACGGCGGCGGCTTGCTCCATGTGAGCAAGCATCGCCTGCGCCTGTGCGGGGAGGCTGGCCCGGTAATTCTCGACAGGCGGCGGCAGCTTGCAGGGGCTGCCGGTGCGCAGCCGGACGAACGCCTGCGCCTGGCTCGAGGCGAGGTATTGCGCCTCCTCGTCGGTCGGCGCGCACAGGACCTGCATCGCCGCCATGACATGCGGCCGGTCGAGCGCCGCAGACGGGACGAAGTCGCGGCGGTAGATGGCGAGCGCGTCGTCGAGATGGTCGGGCGCGAAATGGCTGGCGAACGCATAGGGCAGCCCGAGTTTCGCGGCGAGCTGGGCACCGAACAGGCTGGAGCCCAGGATCCACATCTCGATGCTGGAACCGTGACCCGGGGTGGCCTTGATCGGCAGGTCGAGATCGCCCGTCAGCAAGGCGCGCAATTCGACCACGTCCTGCGGGAAGTATTCGGAGGCCGCGTGCAGGTTCTTGCGCAGCGCCCTTTGCAGTTCCGGGCCGGCCCCCGGTGCCCGGCCGAGCCCCAGATCGATCCGCCCGGGATAGAGCGCATCGAGCGTGCCGAACTGCTCGGCGATCTGGAAGGGCGTGTGGTTGGGCAGCATGATGCCGCCCGATCCGATGCGGATACGGCTCGTCACGCTTCCGATATGGGCCAGGGCGACGGAGGTCGCGCCGCCGGCGATGCCTTCCATCGCGTGGTGTTCCGCAATCCAGAACCGGCTGTAGCCTGCGCGTTCCGCGGTCCGCGCAAGGTCGGCGCTGGCGGCGAATGCTTCGCTCACCGTGCCGCCTTCCCTCACCGGTACGAGGTCGAGAACGGAAAGGTCAGTCACAGCAATTCCTCCACTGTTGCCAGCAGCCGCGCGATATCTGTGTCGCGCGACAGCCGGTGGTCGCCATCCTTGATCAGGGTGACGACGACATCGCCGGAGGCCAGGGCCCGTGCCAGCCTCAGGCTGGTTTCCGAAGGCACGTCGGCATCGGCCTGGCCGTGCAACAGCCGAACGGGACAGGCGAGGGGGATGTTCCCGCCAAGCAGCAGGTTAGCCTGTCCATCGGCCCAGAACCCCGGTTGCGTCGGGGTCGGCTCCGGTCCGTAGGGGTTATCCTCGAACACGGTTTCCCCGGCCGCGAGACGTGCCTTGTCGGGATCGCTGTATCCCCATTCGGTGAAGTCGGGGGCGGCAGCGATGCCCACCAGGCCTGCCAGCCGTTCGCGCAGAACCTTGCCGGTCATCAGGGCGAGCCAGCCGCCCATCGACGATCCGACTAGCACCACCGGACCCTCGACCATGGCATCGATCAACGCAATCACTTCGTCCCGCCATTTCGACAGGGTTCCGTCGGCGAATCGACCCTCGCTGCGCCCGCAGCCCGAATAGTCGAGCAGCAGACAGGCCCTCCCCTGGCCTGCCGCCCAATCGAACAGTGCCGTCGCCTTGCCGCCGTCCATGTCGGACATGTAGCCGGGCAGGAAAACGAGGGTCGGGCCCATGCCCTTCGCATATCGATAGGCGATGCGCGTGCCGCCCGGCGTGCCGAAAAACTGCGGTTCGATCATTCGCGCTGTCATGACGGCTTCACGCAGATTAGGGAAGAGCGCAGACCCTTTGGAGGAGAGGCCGATGATCCCGAACGAACCCCCGGCAGCCATGCCGCTGGATGCGCTTGACCGGCGCAGTCTGCTCAAGGGCATGGGGCTCGGTGCGGGCTTGCTCGCCGCGCCATTGGCGGCGCAGACCGGCGAGGAAGGCTTCGCCTATGGCGTCGCGAGCGGCGAGCCTTCGGCAAGCGGCGTGCTGTTGTGGAGCCGCTACGTCGCAGCCCAGCCTTCCATGGTGCGCTGGGAGGTCACCGATCCGGCCACCGGCCGCGTCGTCGCCGGCGGCGAGGTGGAGGCCGGACCGGAGCGGGACTGGTGCCTCAAGGCACGCGCGGAAGGCCTTTCGCCGGGCACCTGGTACACCTATCGCTTCATCGACGCGGCGGGCAACAGCTCGCCGGAAGGCCGCACGCGGACGCTGCCCGAAGGCGCGGTCGAGCGGTTCCGCATGGCCGTCTTTTCCTGCTCCAACATCGGTTTCGGCTGGTTCAACGCCTATCGCCATGCCGCCGAGGCGGACGCGTTCGACCTGGTGGTCCACACCGGCGACTATTTCTACGAGTATGCCCCCGGCAACTATCCGTCTGCGGCCGAGACAGTGGCCGGGCGCGTGATGAACCCGGCTCATGAGACGGTGACCCTCGCCGATTACCGCCAGCGCCACGCCATCTATCGGCGCGACGCGGATCTGCAGCGCCTCACCCAGCTGTACCCGATGGTGCTGGTCTGGGACGACCACGAAACCGCCAACGACAGCTATGCCGACGGGGCGGAGAACCACCAGAGCGAGACCGAAGGTTCATGGAGCCTGCGCAAGCAGGCGGCGATGCGCGCCTACCGCGAATGGCTGCCGGTCAGCGAGGACGACTGGGGCAGCTACGAGATCGGCGATCTCGCCACCATCTTCCGGCTGGAAACGCGGCTGACGGCTCGGGCAAAGCAGTTCAATCTCGGCGAGATTCTCAAGGGTCGCGCGACGCCGGAGCAGGTCGCCGAGGGACTGGCCGCATTCCGGATGGGTGCGTATCTCGACCCTTCGCGGGCGATGCTCGGCGAGAGGCAGCAGGCGTGGCTCGATGCCGGGCTGCGGGCCTCGCGTTCAGCAGGCAAGCCATGGCAGGTGCTGGCCCAGCAGGTGCTGATGGGCAGTTCGCGGGCGCCGGCCATCGTCGGCGAGGCGATGAATGCCGGGCTTCCCGACTTCGCGCAGCGCCGCCTCGCCACCGCCCTCATGGCGAGCAAGGCGGGAATCCCGTCCAATCTCGACGCCTGGGACGGATACCCCGCGGCGCGCGAAAGGCTGTTCCAAGGGGCTCTCGAAGCGGACGCGAACCTGATCGTGCTCGCCGGCGACACGCACAACGCCTGGGCTTTCGAGCTCGATCATGGCGGCGCCCGCGTCGGGGTCGAGTTCGGCGGCCACAGCGTCACCTCGCCCGGGCTCGAATCCTATCTCGGGAAAATTCCGGCAGACCGCCTCGCCAGCGCCATGGTCGAGGCCAACCCGCAGCTCAAATGGGTCGATACGGCACGGCGCGGTTACATGGCGGTGGAACTGACGCCTGCGCGTGCGACCAGCGAGTACCGCTTCATGGAAACCGTGCGCCAGCGCAGCTCGCGTCTTGCCGGGACGCACACGGCAACCACGCTGGCCGGCAGCAGGGTGCTGGCGACCTGAGCGGAACTCTCTCCCGCGCCGCCCGTTTACCGGGCAACAAAGGAGACAGACATGCTTGGTAAAATGATCGGAGCCATCGTTGGCGGCAACATCGCGGAAAAGACCCGCGGCGTCAGCGGCCCAACCGGCGCCATTCTCGGCGCGGCCATCCCCGCCGTCATCGCACGGATGAGCATCCCCGGGATGATCGCCATGGGCGTCGGCGGCTACTTCGTGAAGAAGCACCTCGACAAGAAGGCGGCGGAAGAAAAGGCGTATGGCATTACGCCTGCCCAGCCCGTCACCGCCGCCACCCCTGCGGCCGTCTAAATCAGACGCCAACACCAACAGAGGGCCTCGCCGCTGGCGGGGCCCTTTTTCATTCGGCTTGTCAAGTTTCCGGCGCGGGCGTAAGTCGCGACCCATGGCCAAGCGTGCTACCACCGCTACGACTACCACCACCTCGGGCAACCGGGGGCGGATGGTCGTGGCCTAGGCACGAACATCGCCGCCCGGTTTCGGGTGGCTGGCGTTTCCTCCCGAAATCGCGATTTTCCCGCAAACGCCGCTTCAAGCGCGTGCGCCCTTGTGCCATGGGCCCCGCCAAGTGGAACGGATGAGACGATGACGGAACTGCTCAAGATCAGCCTGCCCGACGGTTCGGTACGCGAAATGCCGCCGGGTTCGACGCCCGCCGACGTTGCCGCCGCGATCGGGCCGGGCCTTGCGAAGGCAGCCATCGCCGCGCGCGTGGACGGCGAACTCCGTGACCTGGGCCGCCCCTTCGACGGCGATGCCGAGCTCGCGCTGGTGACCAGCCGCGACGAAGCCGAGGCGCTGGAACTCGCCCGCCACGACTTCGCCCACGTGCTCGCCGAAGCGGTGCAGGCGCTGTGGCCGGGCACGCAGATCACCTTCGGCCCGGCGACCGACGACGGCTTCTATTACGACGTCAAGGCACCCGAGGGGCGCGAGCCGTTCAGCATGGACGATCTCCCGGCGATCGAGGAAAAGATGCGCGAGATAATCCGCGCCGACAAGCCGCTGCGCCGCGAAGTCTGGAGCCGCCAGCAGCTGATCGACAAGTGGACCGCTGAAGGCGAAGTCTTCAAGGCCGAGTGGGCGCGGGAACTGCCCGAAGATGAGGAACTGACGGTCTACTGGTCCGGCGACGATTGGCTCGACATGTGCCGCGGCCCGCACCTGCCCTCGACCGGCAGGCTCGACCCGCAGGCGTTTAAGCTGATGCGCGTCGCCGGGGCCTACTGGCGCGGCGACCAGAACAACGCGCAGCTCACGCGCATCTACGGCACCGGCTGGCTCAACAAGAAGCAGCTCGACGCACACCTCCACCGGCTGGAGGAGGCCGCCAAGCGCGACCATCGCCGTTTGGGCCGCGAGATGAACCTGTTCCACCTGCAGGAGGAAGCGCACGGCAGCGTATTCTGGCACCCGCAGGGCTATACCATCTACCGCATGCTCGAGGACTATATCCGCCGCGCGGTGCAGGGTGCCGACTGCCGCGAGGTGAAGACCCCGCAGGTCATGGACGCGCGCCAGTGGGAAAAGTCCGGCCACTGGGGCAAGTACCGCGAGAACATGTTCGTCATCCCCGACGAGGTCCCCAACATTGCCGACGAGGGTCCGATCGTCTCCGACGACGCGCAGTGGATGGCGCTGAAGCCGATGAACTGCCCGGCGCATGTCCTCATCTTCAAGCAGGGCATCAAGTCCTACCGCGAGCTGCCGCTGCGGCTGGTCGAGAACGGCTGCTGCCACCGCAACGAGCCGCACGGCGCGCTCCACGGGCTGATGCGGGTGCGCCAGTTCACGCAGGACGATGGCCACATCTTCTGCCGCGAGGACCAGATCGTCGAGGAGGTGCGCAGTTTCTGCGAGCTCGCGGACAAGGTCTACAAGGACTTCGGTTTCACCTATGCGGTCAAGCTCGCCCTGCGTCCCGAGCAGCGGTTCGGGTCGGACGAGGACTGGGACAAGGCCGAGAACGAACTGCGCCAGGCGGTGATCGACGCAGGGTTGGCGACAGAAGAATACGGCTGGGAAGAACTTCCCGGCGAAGGGGCTTTCTATGCGCCCAAGCTCGAATGGCACCTGACCGATGCCATCGGCCGGACTTGGCAGGTCGGCACGATCCAGTCGGACCGCGTACTGCCCGAGCGTCTCGACGCCAGCTACATCGGCGAGGACGGCGAGCGCCATCGCCCGGTAATGCTCCACCGCGCCATCTTCGGCAGCTACGAGCGCTTCATCGGCATCCTTATCGAGCACTTCGCCGGTCGCCTGCCGGTGTGGCTCGCGCCGACGCAGGCGGTGGTGGCGACGATCGTTTCCGAAGCCGACGACTATGCGAAGGAGGCCGTCGCCAAACTCGAAGCGGCCGGCATCCGCGTCGAGAGCGACCTGCGCAACGAGAAGATCAATTACAAGGTGCGCGAACACTCGCTGGCCAAGGTTCCCCACCTGCTGGTGGTCGGCAAGCGCGAGGCCGAGGAAGGCACCGTCGCCGTCCGCACGCTGGGCGCGGAGCACCAGAAGGTCATGACCCTCGACGAAGCCATCGCCATGATCCGGGCTGAGGCGACCCCGCCCGACCTGCGCTGACCGGCCGCACGGCGTGGAACTCGTCGCGGGCTACAGCCTGGCACAGATCGGTGTCGCCCTGCTGGCGACCCTGGGCTCGGCCTTCGTGCGCGGGCTGACCGGGTTCGGCATGGCGATCCTGCTGGTGCCGGTGCTGGCGCTGGCCCTGCCGCCGCTGGAGGCGGTCCTGCTGGCGAACTTCCTGTCGCTGTTCATCGGCCTGAGCGAGATCCGCAGGCTGGTGCGCGATGCCGAGCGATCGGCTTTCGTGCTGGCGGCGCTGGTGGTCGCGGCGACCCCGCTCGGGCTTTTCGCGCTGTCGAGCACATCGCCTGACCTTGCCCGCCTGCTGATCGCCCTCATTGCGCTCTCGGCCTTCGTGGCCGTCATCCTGCCGCGCAGGAAGGCAACCGCGCACAGCACCGGCGTAACGGTCTCGGTCGGCCTCGTCAGCGGGATCCTGACCGGGTATGCGGGCATGCCCGGGCCACCGGTGGTGCCTTATTACGTCGGGCGCGACATGCCGCGCGAGGTCGCCAAGGCATCGATGATGCTGGTCTTCACCGCCGCCGGCTTTGCCGGGCTCGCGGCAGGCACCGCGATGGGCGTGCTCGACTGGCGACTGGCACCGGTCGCCCTGCTCATGTTTCCCTTCGTCCTGCTCGGCAACAGCCTGGGCAACCGCGTTTCCGGGCGCATCGGCGACCGTCTCTGGCGCAGCGTCGTCGGTCTCGTGCTCGGCGGCGCCGCAATTGCGGCGGTCGTGCGCTTGTTATAGCGCCGCACCGCCGCGTGGCTCAGCGCAACATGGCCGCGCCCGTGATCGGACCGCCCGGACCTTGGCGGACCACCACTGCGTAGCGGTCGGCACCGTCGATGGTGAGGTCGCTCGGACCGAGCGTCACGCCCTTCTCGATCGTTGCCTTTCCGCCGAGCGGCTTTTCGCCCTTCCAGATATTGGTGTAGCGCAGCGTCCTGCCGCCGTTTTCGCCGCGGCTCACGACGACGGTTTCGCTGCTGTCGAGGCCGACGAGCGAGACGAGTGCACTGTCATGGGACGTGCCGCCGAAAGTGACGGCGAAACCGCCGGCGGTCTGCTTCACACAAACAGAGGTCGCCTGCGTCCGGCGCGATTGCGCGATTTGCCGCCTCACCGCCGCCTCCTGCGAGCCGACCAGTCCGACCTCGCCGCCGATCACGGCCTGCGGCGTGTAGACGCCATTGCGGCCGCCGAGCTTTCGCGCGGCATAGCTGCGCTGGAGCGAAGTATTGCCTTCCCTGCCGAGAGTGTCGGTCCAGCCGAGCCTGTCCCAGTAGGTCACCGGCCGCTGGATCACCAGCACGCCAGGCTCAGTCGCAAGCCTCGCCGCCAGACGGTCGGAAGGCGGGCAGGACGAACATCCCTGGCTGGTAAAGAATTCGACCACGACTTGCCGGTCGGCGACCGGCACGGAACCGGCGGTTCGCGGGCTTGCCCGGTCCTGCGCAAGTCCTCGCGCGTCGTGGGAGCCGACCGTCCATACGGTCACGACTGCGGCTGCGGCCGAAAGCATCAGCCAGTGAAACCTGGTCATCGCTGCGTTTCCCTTCATGCTCTTTCGGCATGAGGTTCGCCGCGTTCCCGGCAACGGTTACGATCGGGGTTGCAGCCTGCGGCTAGAACGGATGCCAGTTCGCGGCCAGGATGACGACCAGCGCAAACGCGCCCACGACGGCGCTCTGCAGGTCGTTTGCGGCTGTGCGGGCGATGGCGAGGGCTTTCGGCATGGGCGCAAGAATGCGCTTCGTCGCCTAAGAAAGTCTTAACGCCAGGGCAGGCTCGGCATCTGCTGACTGGCGCAATGAAAACCGCCGCCACCGGCGAGCACGGCATCCCCGGGCAGGCCCACGGTGTCGCGGTCGGGGAACAGCGCGGCGATCGCAGCGACGCCTTCGTCGTCATGCGGGGAACCGAAGGTCGGGACGACGACCAGATTGGAGGTGATGGCGAAGTTGACGTAGCTCGCCGGTTCGACGCGGCCGCTCCGTTCGATCCGTCCCGGAGAGGGGATGTCTTCCACCGTCACCCCGGCGGCTGCGGCCCTCTGCCTCGCATCGGCATAGATCGCCGAATTGGGATCGTCGGCGCCGGTGGCCCGCGGCACCACCAGTCGCCCCGGCCCGACGAACCGGGCGAGATTGTCGACATGCCCGTCGGTGTGGTCGTTGATCAGCCCCTCGCCCAGCCACAGCACCCGGTCGAAGCCGAAATCCCGTTCCAGCCGCATCTCGATATCGGCGCGCGACAGGTGCGGATTGCGATTGGGGTTGAGCAGGCACTGTTCGGTCGTCGCGACGAGCCCGGTGCCGTCACCGTCGATGGCGCCGCCTTCGAGGATCCAGTCGCTCTCGACCACCGCAAGTCCCGCGTCGCGGGCGATTTCCGCCCCGATCGTCTGGTCGCCGGGCATTTCGTACTTTTCGCCCCAGCCGTTGAAGCGGCAGCGCAGCGCACTGCCGTCCGACCGCACCAAAGGACCCGTGTCGCGAAGCCAGATGTCGCCATAGACCCGGCGCTCCAGTACGACCTTGGGCGATACCAGAGATCGCGCACGTGCCTCGTTGGCTTCGTCGCGGACCAGCAAGCGCACCTGCTGGCCGCTTTCCGCCACAGCATTGGCGAAGGCCGCCATCTGTTCCTGTGCAGGCTCGAGAAAGCCGGGCCATTCCACGGCCAAGTGCGGGAAGCCTATCCACAACCAGTCCTGCCTCGCCCATTCGGGCGGCATGAGGATCGACATCGAGAGGGTTCCTTCTCTGAGCTTGCGCGTCGTCAGCAACCGGTTTCGGCGGCGGCGCAATCCTCGTCGCGCTTGGCCTTGAACTCGTCGCCATCGGCCCAGTTCGGCCAGCTGCGGCTGTCGGCCAGCATCCGTCCGATGCGGTAGAACAACTGCAGGTCGGCCATCACGCCCGACCAGTCCCAGCTTTCCGAATATTCGTCCTTGGGGCCGTGGTAGCGGTTCTCGCGGTAGTCCATGGCCGCAGCCGAACCGGCTTCGCGTCCACCCTGCTGCAGGTCTTCGCCGCCGTCGACATAGAGCATCGGCACCCCGCGCTTGGCGAAAGCGAAGTGATCCGAACGATAGTAGTAACCCGCTTCCGGGGTCGGATCGGACGTGATCGTCCGCCCGTCGGCCGCCAGTGCCGCCTGCAGGAATTCCTCCAGCCGGGACTTGCCTTGGCCAACGACGGTGACGTCCTTCGAAGGTCCGGCGATCAGGAAGGCATCCATGTTGATCCCGCCGACCGTCTGGCTGAGCGGGAAGACCGGATTGGCCGCGTAGTAATCGGCGCCGAGAAGGCCCTGCTCCTCGGCCGTGACGGCAAGGAACACGAGGCTGCGCTTGGGCGCACCGGCCTTGGCATGGGCCTCGGCCAGGGCGACCAGCGCGGCCGTGCCGGTGGCATTGTCGACCGCGCCATTGCAGATGTCGTCGCCGTCGGGGGCGGCGGTGCAGCGCCCCAGGTGGTCCCAATGCGCCGTGTGCATGACATATTCGTCGGGCCGCTCGCTGCCCGGCAGGATGCCGATGACGTTCCTGGAATTGTAGGTGCGAACGTCGTTGCGGAAACTTGTCGAGGCGGTCAGGCCGAGCGGTACCGCCTTGAAGCCCTTCTTCCTGGCAGCTGCGGAAAGGCCGGCCAGATCCTGTCCGGCGGACTGCACGATCTTTTCCGCGACCGCTTTCTGAATCCACCCGTTCATGTCGGTCAGCGGGGGCGGATTGTCGCCGCGCTGGGCATAGGCCTGCGGCCCCGTCCAGGACGATTCGACGACGTTCCAGCCATAGGACGCCGGCTCGGTATCATGGACGATCAGCGCGCCGGCCGCACCCTGCCGCGCGGCTTCTTCGAACTTGTAGGTCCAGCGGCCGTAATAGGTCATCGCCTTCCCGCCGAACGGCCCTTCGAGCCCTGCGGTGCCGAAGTCGGGATCGTTGACGAGGATGACGGCGATCTTACCCTTCATGTCGACGCCGGCGTAGTCGTTCCAGCCCTTCTCGTCGGCCTTGATGCCGTAACCGACGAAGACCAGCTCGGCGTCCTTCAGGGAGGTCTGGACCTGTTCCTTGTAGGAAACGCCGACCCAGTCCTTCGACGGAGCGAAGCTCAGGTTGACGGCGCCGTTGTCTCCGTTGCCGGTGATCGTCAGCGGGGCGAAATCCTTGCTCTCGATTTCGACCAGCGGCACGTCCTGCACCCAGCTGTCGCCATTGCCGGGCTTCAATCCCACCCGCTGGAACTGCTCGATCAGATAGGCGACGGTCTTCTCCTCGCCCGGCGTGCCCGGCATGCGGCCTTCGAAGGCGTCGGACGAAAGGGTCTTCGTGACATCCTTCATCGTCGTCTCGGAAATGTCGCCATTGGCCACTTCGGGAATATCGAGCGTGTCGCTCCCGGTCGGGCCGAGGCCGGGCACCGCTTCGCAGGCAGCGAGCGATAGCGCTGCCGTGGCAGCGAAGATCAGGCGGATCATGACGTGGACATCCCCGTTGTTCTGTATGTGCTGCCGGCCTTGTCGCAAAGCGCCCGGCACTGCGCAAGGGCGCTTGCGTCGCCGCGCGCGCCAAGGCAGGGCCTCAGGCCATGGCGGCAGACTGGCAATCGGCACTGGAGCGGGCGAGGGCGAACGCCCCCTTTCTGGCGCGCGGGCTCGAGCGGCAGCCGGAGCTGGCGGCGCTGCTGTCGGCTGGGCAGGGTGAGGCGGCGCTGCAATGGGCAGCATCGCAGGGGGCGGCGTCGCAGGGGACGGGCGAGGATACGGCCGCGGCGCTGCGGCGCGAGCGTCTTGCCTATGCCGTCGCGCTGGCGATCGGCGATCTGGCCGGTGCCTTCCCTGTCGAGCGGGTGATGCGCGAACTGTCCGCGCTGGCCGACCGTGCGCTCGACCGGGCCATCGCCGCGGCGATCGGGCGGCGGGTGGACGGTGCAAGCACCGATGGTTTTTTCGCCCTCGCACTGGGCAAGCACGGTGCGGGCGAGCTCAACTACAGCTCGGATATCGACCCGATCCTGCTCTACGATCCCGAACATCTGGCGCGGCGGGAGCGCGACGATCCGGCGGAAGCGGCGCAGCGGTATGCCCGCGAGATCGTGGCCATGCTGTCCGAGGTGACCGAGCTGGGATATGTCTTCAGGGTGGACCTGCGCCTGCGTCCCGCATCCGAGGTCAGCCCCTTGGCGATTTCGCGCAACGCCGCGCTCACCCATTACGAAAGTTCCGCGCTGGCGTGGGAACGGGCCGCCTTCATTCGCGCCCGCGCCTGTTCGGGCGATGTGGCGTCGGGCGAGGCATTTCTCGCCGAGATCGCTCCGTTCGTGTGGCGACGCAGCCTCGATTTCGGGGCGATCGACGAAATCGGACGCCTGACCGGACGCATCCGCCAGTCGTACAAGGATCCCTTCAGGCCGGGCCCCGGTTTCGACCTGAAGAAGGGGCGCGGCGGCATCCGCGAGATCGAATTCTTCGCCCAGACCCACCAGCTCATCCACGGCGGCCGCAATCCGGCGCTGCGCCATCGCGGGACGCGCACGGCTCTCGGCGCGCTCGCCGAAGCCGGCCTCATCGCCGGCAGCGATGCGATGCTGCTAGGCGAAAGCTACGACAGGCTGCGGGTGATCGAGCACCGGTTGCAGATGGTCGACGACCGCCAGACGCATGCGCTTCCCTCGGGAGAGGCGCTCGACCGCGTGGCAAAACTCGACGGGCTCGCAGATGGCGCCGCGCTCCTGGCCGAACTCGACGCCCTGACCGAAGCGGTCGGGCAGCGCTTCGACCGGCTCCTCGACACGCTGACCAACCCCGACCGCGCACCACCGGTGGCGCAGGTCACCGCACGATTGATGGAGCAGGGCCAGGCCGAGGCGGCGGCGCTGGCCGGTCGGATCGAGGGCTGGCTCGACGGGCGTTACCGCACGCTCCGCTCACCGAGCGCGCGCGATGCCTTCCGGGCGCTTCTGCCCGCAATGATCGAAGCCTTGGGCAAGGCGCCCGATCCGGACCGGGCGCTGGTCCGGTTCGAACGACTGCTCGAAACGCTGCCGAGCGCCATCAACCTGTTTCGCCTGCTCGATGCCCGGCCGGGCCTGCTCGACCAGTTGCTGCGCGTGCTGGCCTTCGCCCCGCCGCTGGCCGAAGCGCTGATGCGGCATGCCGCCCTGCTCGATACGTTGATCGACCGCAGCGCGCTCGACCTTCCCGGCGATGTGCCCGCACTCGCCGCGAAGATGGGCCGCACCGACCAGGCGATGCCCTATGAGAAACTGCTCGACCGCATCCGCATCGTCACCGGCGAGCAGCGCTTCGCACTGGGCGTGCAGCTGATCGAGGCGCAGCACGATCCGCTCGAGATCGCCGAGGGACTGTCGCGGCTGGCCGAAGCGGGCCTGCAGGTGGCGGTCAGGGAAACCGCCGCCGAATTCGAGCAGGTTCACGGCCGGATTGCCGGCAGCAACCTCCTCGTCCTCGGGCTCGGCCGTTTCGGGGGAAGCGCGCTGACCCACGCTTCCGACCTCGACCTCGTGTTCCTGTTCTCGGGAAATCCGGAGCAAGAATCCGACGGATCGCGACCCATCGGGCCGACGCTCTATTTCAATCGCCTGGCCCAGCGGGTCAGTGCCGCGCTGAGCGTTCCGACGGCCGAGGGTGCGCTTTACGATATCGACACGCGGCTGCGGCCGCAGGGTGCGCAGGGCCCGCTGGCGGTCAACGTCGCGTCCTTCGCCAAGTACCAGCGCGAGGCGGCGTGGACCTGGGAGCATATGGCGCTGACCCGGGCGCGGGTCATGGCAGGGCCGCCCGATGACTCACGCGCGCTCGAGGCGGTGCTCGACGATGTCCTGACCCGGCCGCGCGACGGGGCCGTCCTGCGTGCGGACGTGCTTTCCATGCGCGCCGACATGGCCGCGCACAAACCGCCCAAGGGCCCGCTCGATGCCAAGCTGCTGCGCGGCGGGCTGGTCGATCTCGAGTTCGTCATCCACTTCCTGCAATTGCGCGACCGCATCGCCCTCACCCCGCGCCTGGGCGAGGCATGCCGCGAACTGACCGCCGCCGGGCTGCTGCCGGAGGGGGCGGCCTCGGCCCATGACTTCCTCACCCGGCTGATCGTCGCCGCGCGGCTGCTGGCACCCGACCTCGTCATGCCCGGGGGAGCCGCCGCCGACGTGCTGGCGAGGGCCTGCCGGTGCGACGGGCCGCAATCGCTCTTGCGCTCGCTGGCAGAGGCGCGGCAATGCGTTGCCGCCGCGTGGCACTTCGTGTTCGAACAATCGCTGGAGATCGACCCATGAGCAGCTTCCCCGCAGTCGGCGACCCGATGCCGGACATCACCATGGAAACCCCTGACGGAGGCGTGGTGAAACCGTCGGACTTCGCCGGGCGCAAGCTGGTGGTGTTTTTCTACCCCAAGGACGATACACCGGGCTGTACGACCGAAGCGACCGGCTTTTCCGCCGCGAAGGCGGACTTCGAGAAGGCCGGCTGTGCCCTTCTCGGCGTCAGCAAGGATCCGCCGGCCAGGCACTCCAAATTCATCGCCAAACATGGCCTGGCCGTTCCTCTCGCCACCGATACCGAGCAGGGCGGCCTCTCGGATGCCCTCGGCATCTGGACCGAGAAGAGCATGTACGGAAAAACCTACATGGGGATGGTGCGAACGACCTACCTCGTCGGCCCCGACGGCAGGATTGCGCGGGTGTGGGACAAGGTGAAGGTCAAGGGCCACGTCGAGGACGTGCTGGCCGCAGCGCAGGCGCTTTGACGACCGCCGCACCCCTGCCATCGGTTGCCGACGCGATCCGTGCGACCTTGCTGACGCCGGAGCCGAAGGCGAAAGCCTTTGCCGCGCGCGATGTCGCGCGGCGATGGCGTCTCGGCAAGCTGGCGTGGCGTTTCGACACCGCCATGCCGGATCGCCCCGCTTGGCCCGACAGCCCGCAACTCCTGCCGCCCTCGCAGATGCCGAGGCGTGGCAAAGCCGGTTCAGAGCGGGGTCGGATCGCCCTGTGGCACGCCTTGGCGCATATCGAGTTCGTCGCGATCGACCTGCCGCTCGACATCGTCGGCCGCTTCGGCGGCGCCATGCCACGCGACTTTACCGACGACTTTCTGTCGGTCGCCGCCGACGAGGCGATGCATTTCGCCCTGCTCGACCGCAAGCTAAGGTTGCTCGGCAGTCACTACGGTGCGCTTCCGGCACACTCCGGCCTGTGGCAGGCCGCCGAGGAAACAAGCAATGACGTCATGGCCCGGCTGGCGGTAGTGCCGATGGTGCTGGAGGCGCGCGGGCTCGACGTCACTCCGGCAACACGCGACCGGATTGCCGCACAGGGCGATCCGAACGGAGTGCGAATCCTGCAAAGGATACTTGACGACGAAATTCGCCATGTCGGTTTCGGGACCAAGCACTTTGTTCGATGCGCCCAGGCCCTTGGCGTACCGGCGCAGAATCGCTGGCGCGACCTCGTTAGATTGCATTTCAGGGGTGCGATTAAACCGCCATTCAACGACTCGGCGCGGTTTGCAGCCGGTTTATCGCGGGACTTCTACGACGCGCTTGCATCGTAAACCTCTGTCCCGCTAACCCCCAACACATCGGGAGCGGGATGGTTCCGAAAAAAATCGAATGGGTCTGGCGGCTAACAAGCCGTGGTTACAAGGACGGGTCGTGATCGTAACTTCGACGAAGGCAATTTGCCGCGTAGCAGCCGGCATCGCCGCCATCTTCAGCCTCGCAGCCGCGCCGGCTCAGGCCAATACCACCACCTCCGCCACTGCTTCGGTCGAAGTGAAGGCAGCCGCCGAAACCGCCGGCTCTCCGCTCGGCAAGGGCGACGACCAGTTCCAGCAGCTTTTCGCCAAGTGGCAGACGCTCGATCGCACCACCGGCACTCCCACCCCGCAGGTTTCGATCTCAATTCCCTCGCGGATGCCGTTGCAGGATGCCAAGGCGACCAGCGATTTCGGCATGCGCACGCATCCGGTTCTGGGCGGTCGCCGTGCGCACAAGGGCATCGATCTTGCAGCGCCGACCGGCACCCCGGTCTATGCCACCGCCGATGGCCTCGTGCAGATGGCCGAATGGTATTCGAGCTACGGCAACTATATCCAGATCGGCCACGGCAGCGAACTCGAAACGCGCTACGCCCACCTGTCGCGCATCGCCGTTTCGGCGGGGTCGATGGTCCGCAAGGGTGACCTGATCGGTTATGTCGGTTCGACCGGCCGCTCGACCGGTCCGCACCTGCACTACGAAGTCCGCGTCGGCGGCGTGGCGGTGAACCCGGTTCCCTACATGGTCGAAAGCGACGCCCAGATCGCCTACGCCCAGGATAGCGAACGCAAGCTGGCCATGGGCGGCGACTGAGCCGACTACCGCAAATAGACATTGCCAAAAGGGCGGCCCGCTGAGGCCGCCCTTTTTGTTTGTGCGGCCGGCGCAGGCTTTGCGGCGGCCCGCCGATTCCCCTTGCCCAAAACAGGTTGCTCGATAAAACTTTCCCTCGAGGAGAGACACATGCACCCGATCCAGCACGCGAAGACGCGTCCCGAACATGCCGCCATCGTCATGGCCGGGACGGGCGAGACCGTGACCTATGGCGAGATGGACGCCTACGCCAACCGCTTCGCCCATTTGCTGCGCGCGCGCGGGTTCGCGCCGAACGACGCGTTTGCGGTGCTGATGGAGAACAACGCGCACTACCTGCAACTGGTGTGGGGATCGCAGCGCGCCGGGACCATGCTGGTGCCGATCTCGACCCGGCTGACCGCGCCGGAGATCGCCTATATCCTCAAGGATTCGGGCACCAAGCTGCTGATTACCTCGCCCAAATATGCCGAGGTGCTGGAGGGCGTCCGCGCCGAGTGCCCCGACCTGCCGGTGCTCGTCGCCGGCGGCGAAGGCGACGAAAGCCTCGACGCCGCGCTCTCCGCGCAACCGGCCGAGCCGATTGCCGACCAGGCGCCGGGCATGATCATGCTCTACAGCTCGGGCACCACCGGACGGCCCAAGGGCGTGCGCCCCGCGCCGCCCGCCGATCCGGACATCGAGGCGGTCAACCCCTTGCTCGGCCTCGCGGTGATGGGGGCCGGGATGCCGGCGGACGGATCGATGATCTATCTCTCGCCCGCGCCGCTCTATCATGCCGCGCCGATCGGCTGGTGCACGACCGCCCAGCGACTGGGCGGCACGGTGGTGGTGATGGAGCGGTTCGATCCCGAATTCGCGCTCCAGACGATCGAGAAATACAAGGTGACCGACAGCCAGTGGGTGCCGACGCATTTCGTCCGCATGCTCAAACTCGATGAAGCCGAGCGGAGCAGATACGACCTTTCCAGCCACCGGCGCGCGCTCCACGCCGCCGCACCGTGCCCGGTCCCGGTCAAGCAGGCTATGATCGAATGGTGGGGCCCGATCGTGAACGAATACTACGCCGGATCGGAAAGCATCGGCATGACGATGATCCGCTCGCCCGAATGGCTGACCCACCCCGGCTCGGTCGGCACTGCGATCCACGGCAAGCTGCACATCTGCGGCCCCGATGGCGAGGAAGTCCCGGCCGGCACCGACGGTCTGATCTATTTCGAGAACGACATCCTGCCGACCTATCACAACGATCCCGAGAAGACCGCCGATGCGATGCATCCCAAGGGCTGGATGACGCTGGGCGATATCGGCCATGTCGACGAGGACGGCTATCTCTACCTGACCGACCGCAAGAGCCACATGATCATCAGCGGCGGGGTGAACATCTACCCGCAGGAGATCGAGAACCTGCTGGTGACGCATGACAAGGTCATGGACGCAGCCGTGATCGGCGCACCCGATCCCGACCTGGGCGAGAAGGTCGTGGCGGTGGTGCAGCCGGTCGACATGGCGGAGGCCGGCGAGGCCTTCGAGCAGGAGCTGCGCGATTTCCTCGCGCCCCAGCTCTCGCGCATCAAGATGCCGCGGCTGTTCGACTTCCGCCCCGAACTGCCGCGCGAGGCCAATGGCAAGCTCTACAAGCGCGAACTGCGTGACGAGTATGCCGCCAGGGCGGCCGCAGCGGAGAACGCATGATGCCCTCCACAGCCGATTATCCCGTCATCCCGACCGAGATCGCCAAGGAGCTGATCGACCCGCACGCCTATGCCGCGTGGGATCCGCTGCTCGATACCTTCGATAGGGTCCGGCGCGAGATGCCGGTCGCCAAGATCGTGCCCGAGGAGGAAGGCCTGTTCGAGCCGTTCTGGTTTGTCAGCCGTTACGAAGACGTGATGCGGATGAGCAAGGACAACGCGACCTTCCTCAACAACCCGCGCCCGGTGGTCTTCAGCCTCAATTCCGCCATCGAATTCTCGCGCGCGGCGACGGGCAGCGACATGCTGGTCGATTCGCTGGTCATCTTCGACGCGCCGATCCACCCGAAGTACCGCCGGTTGACGCAAGACTGGTTCATGCCGCGCAATCTCGCCAGGATCGAAGGCGAGATCCGCAGCATCGCACAACGCGCGGTCGACAAGCTGATCGAGGCGGGCGCGAACGGGACGATCGTCGATTTCGCCAAGCTCGTCTCCGCGCCTTATCCGCTCCATGTCGTCATGCAGATTCTCGGCGTGCCCGAGGAAGACGAGCCGCGCATGCTGATGCTGACGCAGCAGATGTTCGGCGGGCAGGACAAAGACCTCTCGGGCAGCGGCATGGAGAACATGACGCCCGAACAGGTGCTGATGCTGGTCGCGGGCGCGGTGAAGAGCTTCGAGGACTATTTCGCCGGCATCGCGCAGGATCGCCGCGCCAACCCGACCGACGATGTGGCGAGCGTCATCGCCAATGCCACCGTCGATGGCGAGCCGCTGCCCGACCGCGACATGGCGGGCTATTACATAATCGTCGCCACTGCGGGGCACGACACGACCTCGGCCAGCACCGCAGGCGCGATGCAGGCGCTGGCGCAGGACCCGGAGCAATGGGCCAAGGTCAAGGCCGACCGCTCGCTGCTCGGCGGGATCGTCGAGGAAGCGATCCGCTGGACCACTCCGGTGCAGCACTTCATGCGCACGGCGGCCGAGGACACCGAACTGGGCGGCCAGCAGATCCGCAAGGGCGACTGGCTGATGATGAATTATGTCGCCGCCAACCACGATCCGGCCCAGTTCGACAACCCGCGCAAGTTCGATGCCGCACGCAGCCCCAATCGCCACCTCGCCTTCGGGGCCGGGGCGCACCAGTGCCTCGGCCTGCACCTTGCCCGACTGGAGATGAAGATCCTTTTCGAGACGCTGCTCGACCGGATCGAGACCATCGAGCTGGCGGGCAAGCCCGAACGCTCGACCTCGACCTTCGTTGGCGGGCTCAAGACGCTGCCCGTGCGGTTCACCGCAGCATGACCGACCCCCTGAAGTTCACCGGTAAGCGCGTGCTGATCGTCGGCGGATCGAGCGGCATCGGCAACGGCATGGCCCATGCCTTTCGGACGCGCGGTGCCGAGGTGCATGTGTGGGGCACGCGCGCATCCGCTGCAGACTATTCGGGCGAGGAAGGTTCCGACCTTACCGGCCTGCACTATGCGCAGGTCGATGTCAGCGACCCGGACCAGATCGACGGCGCACCGGGTTTCGACAGCCTCGACGTGCTGGTCTGCTGCCAGGGCGCGGTCGAATACAAGCGTGCCGAGTTCGAGCGCGAGGGGTGGGACCGGGTGCTGGCGGTCAACCTCAGCTCGATCATGGACTGCGCACGCAAATATCGCGCCGCACTGGCCGCGGCCAAAGGCACGCTGATCGCGGTCAGCTCGACCGCAGCCTATCACTCGACCATCGGCAACCCGGCCTATGGCGCGTCCAAGGCGGGCGCGGTGGCGCTGGTGCGAAACCTCGCCGCTGCGTTTGCCAGCGAGGGTATCCGGGTCAACGGCATCGCCCCCGGCTTCGTCGCCACGAAGATGACCAGGGTGACGACCGACAACCCCGAACGGATGGAAGGCGCGCTGGCCCGCATCCCCTTGCACCGCATGGGCACCCCGGCAGACATGGCGGGGGCAGCGCTGTTCCTCGCCTCGCCGCTGAGCGCCTATGTGCTGGGGCAGACGATCGTGGTGGATGGCGGTTTGACGCTGTAAAAATCGGATCCCTGCACGACCGATTTTGTCCGATTCTGCTGGTCAAAATCGGACCCTCTTTCTATATAAATCCTATGCGAAAACGTAATGTTTTCAGTACGCCGAAGGTCGTTTCGGCGAACAGGGGGGTGTGGCCATGACTATACTTGCCGAAGGCAGCCTGCCGTTTACGGTGGCGTTGGCGGCGATGCTCTTGCTGGCCGTTCTCCAGATCATCGGCGTGGGCGATCTGTTCGGTGGAGACGTCGATCTCGATACCGATGTGGGGCCGGGCGAGGCTGCCGGCCTAGGCGGCGCGCTGACGACGTTGCTCGGGATCGGGCGGGTGCCCTTCTTTGCCTGGTTGATGGTGTTGCTGTTCCTGTTCGCCGGGATCGGCTTCGGCATCCAAGGGCTGGCAGACAGTCTGCTGGGCGCGCCGGTCGATGCGCTGCTCGCATCGGTGCTGGCGCTGGTCGGGGCCTTCCCGGCCACGGCTGTCGCGGTGCGCCCGCTGGCTCGCATCATGCCGCAGGACGAGACCAGTGCCGTCAGCCTGCAGAGCCTCGTGGGGCGCCGAGCCGTGATTGAGCACGGGCTTGCAGCGCGCGGCTTCCCGGCGCGGGCCAAGGTGCGCGATATTCATGGCCACGCCCATCACGTGATGGTCGAGCCGCATGAAGATGCATCCGAAATTCTCGAAGGCGACGAGGTGCTGCTCGTGCGCCGCGAAGGGCAGACATTCTATGCCAGCCCGGTTGCGGAGCGCAGGCTCTCGCCCGCCACCTGATTGCCCCCATAAGAACATAAGAAGGAGTAGACATGCTGGAGATTTTGAGCGCCGGCCCGCTGATGGTCGGAAGCGGTGTGATCGCGGTCCTGGCGATCTTCATTTTCCTGATCAAGCTGTACCGCCGTGCATCGAAGGAAATCGCCTTCGTCCGCACGGGTGTGGGCGGCGAAAAGGTCGTGATGAACGGCGGTGCGCTGGTGCTGCCGGTGTTCCATGAAACCATGCCGGTCAACATGAACACGCTGGTACTGGCGGTGGTCCGCCGCGATGCCGAGGCGCTGATCACGCTCGACCGCCTGCGAATCGACGTGAAGGCGGAGTTCTACGTCCGCGTGAAGCCCGATGCGGAGGCCATCGCGATGGCCGCCCAGACGCTGGGCATGCGCACCATGCAGCCGGAAATGCTCAAGGATCTGGTCGAAGGCAAGTTCGTCGACGCGCTGCGTTCCGTTGCCGCAGGCATGACTATGAACGAGCTGCACGAACAGCGCGCCGACTTCGTGCAGAAGGTGCAGCAGGTCAGCTCCAACGACCTCGCCATGAACGGGCTGGAGCTGGAATCGGTTTCGCTCACCGGTCTCGACCAGACGTCTATCGAGCACTTCAACGCCAACAACGCCTTCGACGCCGAGGGTCTGACCAAGCTGACCGAGCAGATCGAACTGCGCAAGAAAGCACGCAACGACATCGAGCAGGACACCCGCGTCCAGATCGAGACCAAGAACCTCGAGGCCGACAAACGCAGCTTCGAGATCGGGCGTGACAAGGAATACGCCCGGCTCGAGCAGGAACGCGAGGTCGAAATCCGCCGCGCGGCGCAGGCGGCCGAAATTGCCCGCGAACAGGCTGAGCGGACCCGCGAAGCCGATGCCGCGCGGATCGAGGCCAAGAAGCTCGTCGATGCGCAACAGATCGAAGCCGACCGGCTGGTCGAGGAAGCCCGCATCGACCAGATGCGTGCGCTCGAAATCGCCCGGCAGGAACAGCAGATCGCGGTCCAGAACAAGAGCCGCGAGGAAAGCCAGGCCAAGGCCGAGGCCGACGCAGCTCGCGCCAAGGCGGTCGCCGCCGAGGAACAGGTCGCGACCAGCCGCGAGAGCGAGATCGCAGAACGCCAAAAGAAGATCGAACTGATTGAGGCTGCCAAGATCGCCGAACGAGATGCGATCAAGATCCGCGTCGATGCCGAAGCCGAACGAGACGCTGCCGCCAACCGGGCCGAGGCCGTCCGCCGCGAAGCCGAGGGCGCGGCGGAAGCCGAAAAGCTGCGGGCCGAAGCGGCCCGCGTGCGCTTCGAGGTCGAGGCCGCCGGTCAGCGGGCGATCAACGAAGCGGCCAATATCCTGTCGATGGACCAGATCAGCCTGCAGACCAAGATGGCGCTGCTCAAGGTCCTGCCGGAGGTGATCCGCGAAAGTGCCAAGCCGATGGAAGCGATCGATTCGATCAAGATCGTGCAGGTCGATGGCCTCACCAATGGCGGCGGCAAGAGCGGCGGGGCTACCGCCTCGGTCGGCGGGGCATCGGGGTCCGGGGGCAACCTCGCCAACGATGCGGTCAGCGCCGCGCTCGCATACCGCGCGCAGGCACCGGTGCTCGACGGGCTGATGAAGGAACTGGGCCTCGACGGCAGCTCGCTCGCTGGCCTCGCCAAGGGCGCGGCGGATGAAATCGGCGGCGCGCCGAAACTGGCAGACGTGCCCGACGACTTGGCCGGGCAGGTCGAGGCGACCGAAACGAAAGCTGCGAAGAAAGCGGGCAAGCCTGCACCTTTGCCCGCAGACGACGCCTAGGTCCGACCTCGTATCGAGGGGACGGGGAACGGGGGCCGTCACGGCTCCCGTTTTCGTTTGCGATCTGTACTGTCCTACACGGGGGCGTGTTGCTAGCGATGGTGGCCAGATACACCGGAAGCGCTACCGCCCCCGGGGGGCGTACCATTCGGCTCCACCATCCTCGATCGAGACTAAATCAAAGAGATAATTACAGACTATGCGCGTCGGCAAAATTGACACGGTGTCAACTTCGTCAAGCAATCGTCACCCTAGCCGAGCAGTCTTCGGGCCATCGCTCGGACCTCGTCGCCCATATCCTCGCGTTCCAGCGCCAGCGCCAGCGTCGCTTCGACGAAGCCGAGCTTGCTGCCGCAGTCGAAGCGGCGGCCGTCGAAGGTCACGGCGTGGAACGGCTGGGTGCCGATCATCCGGGCCATGGCGTCGGTCAGCTGGATTTCGCCGCCCGCGCCCTTGCCCTGGCTTTCCAGCACGCGCATCACTTCGGGCTGGAGGATGTAGCGGCCCGAGATGATCTTGTTGGACGGTGCCTGGTCGACCGGCGGTTTCTCGACCAGCCCGCGCACTTCGGTCAGCGCGCCGTCCGAGGCACCCGGATCGATCACGCCGTAGCTGGAGACTTCCTCGTGCGGCACTTCCAGCACGCTGATGAGGTTGCCGCCGGTCTGCTCATAGGCCTCGACCATCTGCTTCATGCAGCCTGTCCCACCCTTGTGCGGTATCATCAGCTCGTCGGGCAGGAAGATGGCAAAGGGCTCGTCGCCGACGATGGCGCGGGCGCACCAGATCGCGTGACCGAGGCCCATCGGCACCTGCTGGCGCACGGTGATGATGTCGCCCGGCGTGGCACGCGTCGGCTCCAGTGCGCTCAGGTCCTTGCCGCGCTCGCCCATGGTCGTCTCGAGCTCGTAGGCGACGTCGAAATGCTCGACGATGGCGGTCTTGCCGCGCCCGGTGACGAAGATCATCTGCTCGATCCCGGCCTCGCGCGCCTCGTCCACCGCATACTGGATCAGCGGGCGGTCGACGATCGGCAGCAGTTCCTTGGGAATGGCCTTGGTCGCGGGCAGGAAGCGGGTGCCGAGTCCGGCGACGGGGAAGACGGCTTTTCTGATCGGTTTCGGGCTGGTCATGGTGCTCCGGGGTTTGCGCGGCTGGGACCAATGCGTCAACTGCAGGCGCGATGTTGCACCGCGGTGACGGAGTCGTTTGCGCCGCCGCGCGAATCCTCTTAACGGATCGCCCATGGACAAACTCGTAATCCGCGGCGGCAACCGCCTTTCCGGCACCATCCCCATTTCCGGCGCGAAGAACTCGGCGCTGACGCTGATCCCCTGCGCACTGCTGACCGAAGAGCCGGTGACGCTGCGCAACCTGCCGCGGTTGGCCGATATCGACGGCTTCCAGCACCTCATCAACCAGTTCGGGGTGACGACCGTCATCCAGGGCAGCCGGCCGGAGGATTTCGGGCGGGTGATGAGCATGGAGGCGACCCGGATCACCTCGACCGTCGCGCCCTATGATCTGGTGCGCAAGATGCGCGCCTCGATCCTCGTGCTCGGCCCGATGCTGGCGCGGATGGGCGAGGCGACCGTCTCGCTGCCCGGCGGCTGCGCCATCGGCAACCGTCCGATCGACCTGCACCTGAAGGCGCTCGAAGCCTTCGGCGCCGAGATCGAGCTGGCGGCCGGTTATGTGAAGGCTGTCGCGCCCGACGGCGGGCTGCCCGGCGGCGACTTCGACTTCCCGGTCGTCTCGGTCGGCGCGACGGAGAACGCATTGATGGCGGCGGTGCTGGCCAACGGCACCAGCCGCCTGTTCAACGCCGCGCGCGAGCCCGAGATCGTCGACCTGTGCCGCCTGCTGGTGGCGATGGGGGCGGAGATCGAGAACATCGGCCAGTCCGACCTCGTCATCCACGGCGTCAAGCGGCTCCACGGGGCGACCTACCGCGTCATGGCCGACCGGATCGAGGCCGGCTCCTATGCCTGCGCCGCAGCGATCACCGGCGGCGACGTGATGCTGGAAGGCGCGCGCGAGGACGAAATGCTGGCAACGCTCCATGCGCTGCAGGCAATCGGCTGCGAGGTCGAAGGCTCGAAGCAGGGCGTGCGCGTGGCCGCCAACGGCCCGCTCAGGGCGACCAATCTCACCACCGCGCCCTATCCCGGCCTTGCCACCGACATGCAGGCGCAGCTGATGAGCCTGCTGTGCCGCGCCGAGGGCACCAGCGTGCTCAAGGAAACGATCTTCGAAAACCGCTTCATGCACGTGCCCGAGCTCACCCGCATGGGCGCGCGCATCGAGACCGAAGGCCGTACCGCCATCGTGCAGGGGGTCGACACGCTGACCGGCGCTGAAGTCATGGCGACCGACCTGCGTGCGTCGATGAGCCTGATAATCGCCGCGCTGGCTGCCGAAGGCGAGAGCCAGGTCCGCCGGATCTACCACCTCGACCGCGGTTACGAGCGGCTGGAAGAAAAGCTGCAACTCGTCGGCGCGGATATCGAACGGGTCGGCGACGACTGACGCTGGCGTGGCACCTTTCCCCCTCTCGAAACGTTGTGGGCACAGAAAGGAATTTTCCATGCTGATCAAACTCGCCGCCCTCGGGGCACTCGGTTATGCCGGGTACAAGTATTTCGAGAAGAACAACCAGAGCCCTCGCGCGGCTTTCGCCGGCAACCAGGGCGACGCCCTCGTCCGCGACGCCGGCGTGAATGCCATGCGCGACACTCCGCAGCGTTGGAGCCGCACCGACGAGACCCTCGACGAGAGCTTCCCGGCGAGCGATCCGCCCGCCAACTACTGATCGACCAGACGCGCCACGAGCCAGACCCGGATCGCGCTTGCGAGCCCGGGCGGGTTCGTGGCGCGTATGCGATCGGCGTCGATCCGCGCCACGATGGCGTTGATCGGCGCCTTTTCCATGTCTGCCGCAGACCGCAGCATGTCCCAGAACACGGGTTCCAAGCTGATCGACGTCTTGTGCCCGGCGATTTCGACCGAGCGCTTTACGGGCGGATGATAGGGCACGGGCATGGCCTAGCGTTAGCCGCATCGGGCACGTTGCGGATACGAAAAATTGGGGGTGGAGAGCCCTTGCCCCCCGGCCTAGACCATGGCCGATGATGTCAGCTTTAACTGCCCTCACCGACAAGGAAAAGGAGACGCTGCGCCTGCTGCTGCGCGGGCACGATGCCAAGTCGTCCGCGCGCGAACTGGGCCTGTCGGTGCACACGGTCAACGAACGCCTCCGCGATGCCCGGCGCAAGCTGGGCGTCACCAGCAGCCGCGAGGCCGCACGGGTGCTGCTTGCAGCCGAGGCTGCGGATACCCCCGAAAGCGTGGGGGACAAGCGTTTGGGGGATGCGGGTGCGGCGGTTTCGGAGGCAGGTGCGGCAGCATCCGCTACCCGGCGGAGAGCGGGGCCGCACCCCGCTTCCATCCTCATTGGAGTGACCGCCATGTCGCTGATTCTTGCCGCCCTTCTCCTACCCGCTTCGCCGCTTTCGGTGCTCGGTCCCGTTGCTGTCACCGAGACTGTCGCCGGTGCCGAGACTTCCGATGCCGGAACCCGGAGCGAGGCCGAGGCTGCAGCCCGCGCCGCCGAAGATTTCCTGACGTTGATCGACGAGAGTCGCTGGGAGGAAAGTTACGCCGCGACGGGTGCGCAATTCCGTAAGGCCAACACGCTCGAGGTCTGGACGGAGGTTTCGCAACGGGTGCGTCTGCCACTGGGCAAGGTGCTGACGCGCGACCTCACGACCAACGAATACGTCCCCGCCCCGCCCCAAGGCTACCAGCTGGTCAAGTTCGCCAGTTCCTACGCCGACGGCACCAACCAGATCGAGAGCGTCTCGCTGGAATGGGAAGATGGCGCGTGGAGAGTGGTGGGAATAGTGATCGGCTAAGGCGTGGACGCGCGGGGCGGCAGCGCCTCCGCCGCCTTAGGCTTCCGGGTTCGGGTCGGCCATGGCGCCGGTTGCCGGCGTCTTCGCCTGACGGCGATCCCATTGATCTCGGGTCAGGCGCGTGACGGTGCTTTCCCTGCGGCGAGTCTCGTCGCCGTCTGGAGCGCCCGTGACGATCATCTCCGAACGGTCGGTGCGCTTCCAGACCAAGCCGGCCGCATCGACCTCGAATGTGACCGACACCGTGCCTTTGGCGGTGATCGCGGCCGCCTGCGCCTGCGCCTCTTCGAGGGTGAGTGTCTTGCCGGTGATCTCCGCCACCACCATAGCTTGCCGCGCGGCGCTTTCCCGCACGTAGGCGAAATCGACAGGGCCACTTCCCGTCAGGACGCTGCGACCGTCCGTTCCGCCCGTGCGCACTAGCACCACCGGGCCGAGTGCGCCCTTGAGCACAAACGGCTGGCCTTCCGCGATCCACCCCGGATGCATACCGAAGCTCTCGACGGCCTCGACCGCCGCCTCGGGATCGCACCGGATCTGGATCGCCGTCCAGGTGAAGAGCCAGCGCGAACACAGCTCGCGCGGCCACTTCGCCTCGGCTAGCCACGCCGCGTTGCGTTCGGCGAGTTTGTCGCGGTTGAGCAAGTCCTTGCCGCCATCCGCCGCGAACCTGATCCGCGCCGGGAACATCCAGCGCTCGTTGCCACGAACGTCCTCGGTGGCATCGAGTACGGTGTATTCAGCCTCGACGCCGTCGCCCGTCACAGCGATTATCCGTTCGGCAATGGCTTGCCGCCCTGAGGACGAGCTGCTGCTATCGTATTCCCCGCCCTCTGTGTCGGTCTGGTATTCCAGCGCCAGCACAAAGTCCTGCGCAGCGGCGGGGGCCGCCAGGATCAGTGCGGCTAGGGTGATGGTGCGGCGCATGGTCATGAAATAGCAGGCGAAGAGACCTGCGGCAAAGCCGCAGGCCGAGGTCGGACGGATTCGGCGGCCCGCCTCAATACATATGCTGCCCGCCATTCACGCTCATGGTCGAGCCGGTCATGAAGCCGCCGTTCTCGCTTGTGAGGAACGCCACCGCGCGGGCGATTTCTTCCGCCTGGCCGAGCCGGCCGACCGGGATCTTGGCGACGATCTTTTCCAGCACCGGCGCAGGGACGGCGGCGACCATGTCGGTGTCGATGTACCCCGGGGCGATGGCGTTGACGGTGACGCCGAACTTGGCCCCTTCCTGTGCCAGTGCCTTGGTGAAGCCATGGATACCGCTCTTGGCGGCGGCATAGTTGACCTGGCCGTACTGCCCGGCCTGTCCGTTGATCGAGCCGATATTGACGATCCTGCCCCAGCCGCGCTCGCGCATGCCCGGGAAGGTCGCCTTGGCCATGTTGAAACATCCGCCGAGGTTTACGCGCATGACGTCGTTCCAGTCGTCGAAGCTCATCTTGTGCAGCGTGCCGTCACGGGTGATGCCGGCGTTGTTGATGACGATATCGATCGGGCCATGCTCGGCCTCGACCTGCGCGCATCCGTCGAGGCAGGCCTGATGGTCGCCCACATCCCATTTGTAGGCAGGGATCCCGGTGGCGTCGGTGAAGACCTTGGCCTTGTCCTCGTTGCCGGCATAGTTGGCGACGACGGTGTGGCCCTGCCGCTTGAGGCGCTGGCAGATCGCCTCGCCGATACCCCGAGTCCCGCCGGTGACGATTGCAACGCGCGCCATGTGCTCTTCCTCTCGATATTGCAGTCTTTTGGTTGACGTAGCGTCAAGGCGGCATGCGGGCAAAGAAAAACCCCGCCGAAGCGGGGTGTTGCAATCGAATTCACGAGGATCGCCGGTCCTCGCCGGACGTCAGAACCGCAATTGGGTCCCGACGTAGACGGACTGGTCGTCTTCGACGCCGTTGGTAAGCGGAGTGAGGCGGCCGCGTTCCTGCGACAGGCGCACGCCGGCGGTCACATTGAGGTTGCGCATCACGCGATACGAACCGCCGACATCGACACGCTGGTCGGTCTCGCCCTCGAGCGTTCGCGGTGCGCGGCCCGGATCGCGGTCGCTTTCGAGGGCGATGCGCGGTTGCAAACGGCTCGGCCTCGAATCGGCCACGCCCTTGCTCGGCTGGTAATCGGCGAGGTTGGGCATTTCGATTCTCGAAATGCCGGCCGGCAGCGATGCCGCCGGCTTGGCGAAGCTCTGCAGGCCGCGAGCGACGCCGAGGTCGAACCGGGTCGGTGCGATCAAGAGATCCCTGCGGCCAGGTGCCTGCTCGGCGCGTTCCAAAGCGGACCGGACCGAGATTGCGCGCGCAGCACCGTCGTCGATCCTGACCGCGACCGTAACCGTACGATCCGCAGCAGACGCATCGGAGGCCGGCGTGAACCGCATCGCCTTGCGCGACGCGGCATAGCGGGCATTGACCCGCTCGGCCAAGGCCGGATCGACGCCGGCAGGCGTGAACCGCGGCGCCACTTCGGCCAGCGGTGCGAACACCGCATTGGTCACCGCCAGACCGGCAGACGGGAGCGCGAACACGGCCGCGCCGGCAACCAGCACAGGAACAATCCCGCGCTTGATCGACGATGGCATACGGCTGTTCATTCCAGGTCTCGTTTCCCCATTTCAGGCGGGTGCCGTTAAGACGACTCCGACTGAACCCACAATTAAGTTACGCCAAAGCGCCCCCGGCGCGAGTCTTTTCGAAGGGTGCAGGGCGCGGTTTGGTGCCGAGTGTTGCATCAGACCCACAAAAGACGCGCAGCCCGTGCGCCATTCACCTCCGATACACTGCAACGAAGCTGTAGCAGGCGAGTTCCGTGGCTTGCCGCGCGCGGTTCGGCGGCTATAGAGGCTCCACAGTCAGATCGAGGATGAAGACCTTGCCCAATCGCACCAAGCCTTCCCGTTTTCAAGTCGCGGCGCGCATCGCGCTGGCCGCTGCCGCTGCGACATCGCTCGCTGCCTGCGGCGGCCGCGAGCGTCCGGAGGCCGATCTGGCCGCCTCGCAGGTGACCACCATCGGGGTGAACGCCTATCTCTGGCGCGCCGCGATCGAAACCGTGAGTTTCGCGACCTTGCTGCAGGCCGACAGTGCCGGCGGCGTGATCGTGACGGACTGGTATGCCAATCCGCAAAATCCCGGGGAGCGCGTAAAGCTGACCGTTTCGATTCTCGACCAAGATCTTCGCGCCGATGCATTGCGGGTGGTCGCCAGCCGGCAAGTGGCGCAAGGTAACATGTGGGTGGAGGCCCCGGTCCAGGCGGCAACCGCGCAGAAGCTCGAGGACATCATCCTTACCAAGGCCCGCGAACTGCGCCGACAGGCTGTCGCGGGCTGATCCTCCCGCCGTGACCGGGCGCGCGCGACGCCTTTCCAAATCGCGCAAATTCCCTAGAGGGACCGCATGAGCGACACCCGTTTCGATCCGGCCACGGCCGACGCACGCTGGCAATCGGCGTGGGACGCCGCGCAAGCCTTCCGCGCCGACAGCGACTCCAACAAGCCCAAGAGCTTCGTGCTGGAGATGTTCCCGTATCCTTCCGGGCGCATCCATGTCGGGCACGTGCGCAACTACACCATGGGCGACGTGCTGGCGCGCTACAAGAAGATGCGCGGGTACGAAGTGCTCCACCCGATGGGCTGGGACGCCTTCGGCATGCCGGCGGAAAACGCGGCGATGGAGAAGGGCGTCCACCCCGGCGGCTGGACCCGCGCCAATATCGAACACATGAAGGCGCAGTTGAAGCGCCTTGGCTTCGCGCTCGACTGGAGCCGCGAACTGGCGACCTGCGAGCCGGAATACTACGGCCACGAGCAGGCGCTGTTTATCGACCTTTACAAGGCCGGGCTCGTCTACCGCAAGGAGAGCGAGGTCAACTGGGATCCGGTCGACATGACCGTGCTCGCCAACGAGCAGGTGATCGATGGCAAGGGCTGGCGCAGCGGTGCCGAGGTGGAGAAGAGGAAGCTCGCCCAGTGGTTCCTCAAGATCACCGATTTCGCCGAGGACCTGCTCGAAGGCTTGGGCAAGCTCGACGACTGGCCCGACAAGGTCCGGCTGATGCAGGAAAACTGGATCGGCAAGTCGCAGGGTCTGGAATTCAGCTTCGACCTGTCGAACGGCGAGAAGCTGCCGGTCTACACCACCCGGCCCGACACGATCTTCGGGGCGAGCTTCGTCGCCGTGGCTGCCGATCATCCGGTGGCGCAGGCGCTCGACAGCGATGCCGCGCGCGAGTTCATCGCCCTGTGCAAGAAGGGCGGCACCACTGCCGCCGAGCTGGAGACGGCTGAGAAGCTCGGCTTCGATACCGGCCTGACCGCGAAGCATCCGTTCACGGGTGCGGACCTGCCGGTCTTCATCGCCAATTTCGTGCTGATGGACTATGGCACCGGCGCGATCATGGCGGTCCCCGGCCACGACCAGCGCGACTTCGAGTTCGCCACCAAGTACGGCCTGCCGATCCCGCGGGTCGTCGCCGCCAGCGTCGAGGATGCCGGCAAGCCCTTCGCCGGCGAGGCCGAGGCGGGCGACGGCGTGCTCGTCAATTCGGACTTTCTCGATGGCATGAGGGTCGACGATGCCAAGGCCGAAATCATCCGCCGCATCGAGGCCGAGGGTCGCGGCGAGGGCCGCACGGTGTGGCGCCTGCGCGACTGGGGCGTTTCGCGCCAGCGCTACTGGGGCACGCCTATCCCCTTCATCCACTGCGATGCGTGCGGCGTGGTACCGGTGCCCAAAGAGCAGTTGCCCGTCACCCTGCCCGAAGACGTCGACTTCAAGACCCCCGGCAACCCGCTGCTGCGCCATACGACCTGGAAGCACACGACCTGCCCCGATTGCGGCAAGGACGCGGTGCGCGAAACCGACACGCTCGATACCTTCGTCGATTCGAGCTGGTACTTCCTGCGTTTTGCCAGCCAGCCGGCCGACAAGCCATTCGACAAGGACGAGGTCGCCAAGTGGCTGCCTGTCGAGCAGTATATCGGCGGGATCGAGCATGCGATCCTGCACTTGCTCTACGCCCGCTTCTGGACCCGCGCGCTCGCCCACATCGGCCTGGTCGATGTGAAGGAACCTTTCGCCTCGCTGTTCACGCAAGGAATGGTGACACACGAAACCTATTCGCGCCGCGAGGACGGCCGCGAGGTCTTCTATTCGCCCGAGGAGGTGATCCGCACCGGCCAAGGTGCGACGCTGAAGGACAGCGGAGCCGAGGTCGAAGTCGGCCGCATCATCAAGATGTCCAAGTCGAAGAAGAATGTCGTCGATCCGGACACGATGGTGAATCGCTACGGCGCCGACGCGGTGCGCTGGTTCATGCTCAGCGACAGTCCGCCCGAACGCGACCTGCCGTGGTCCGAAGCCGGGATCGAGGGCTGCTGGCGCTTCGTCCAGCGCGTTTGGCGCCTCAGCGACCAGCACGATGCCGCTGCCGATGGCGAGGACAAACCGCTCACTCGCAAGACCCACCAGACCATTGCTGCGGTTGCCGAAGATATCGAGGCCCTGAGCTTCAACAAGGCTGTGGCGCGGCTCTACGAACTGGCCAGCGCGATCGACAAGGCCGCGCCCTCGGCGGCCCGTTCAGAGGCTATCCGCAGTATGCTGCACATGATCTCGCCGATGATGCCGCACCTCGCCGAGGAGGCCTGGGCGAAAATTCGTGGTACGGGTCTGCTCGCCGAAGCGGCCTGGCCCGAAGTCGATCCGGCGCTGCTGGTCGATGACGAGGTAACGATTGCGGTCCAGCACATGGGCAAGCTGCGCGACACGCTGACGGCGCCCAAGGGCATGGGCCGCGAAGACCTCGAAGCCCTTGCGCTCGCCAGCGAGAAGGTCCAGCGTTCGTTGGATGGAGCGCAAGTGCGAAAGGTGATCGTCGTGCCGGACCGGCTGGTCAATATCGTAACCTGATGCGCGTGCTTCTTCCCCTTGCCGCCCTCGTGGCGCTGTCGGGATGCGGCCTTCAGCCGATCTATGGCGGCGGTCTCGGCAATGCTGCGGTGCAGGGGCTGGCGGGGGTCGAAGTGTCACCCATGCCCGGCCGGGCCGGGTGGCTGATGGCAAATGCGCTCAACGACCGGCTCGGTGCCGCTGGAGAGGGCGCCCCTCGCTATCGCCTGGACGTGCGGCTCGACGACAGCCTCGAAGGTCTCGGCCTGCTCAACGACGACACGATCGGCCGCGAGCGGCGCACCCTGCGCGCACGCTATCAACTGGTCGAGATTGCAACGGGGGACATCGTTCTCGATGCCACCGCCGGATCGGATGCGGGCATCGATGTAGTCTCCAGCGAATATGCCACCATCGCTGCCGAACAGACCGCACTTGAGCGGCTGACCGAGGAAGTGGCCAATCGCATCGTCACCAGCCTCTCGCTGGCGCTGCGCGAAGGGCAATGAAGGCCACCCAGCGCGACTTTCCCGCCGCCGCGAGCAAGTTCGCGCGGCAGTGTTCGGTGTTTTTCCTGTGCGGCCCCGATGAAGCCGGCGCTTCGGCCGCAGCCGACGCCTTGTGCGCCGCCCTGCCCGATGCGGGCGAGCGCGTGGAACTGCCGGGGGCGGAACTCAAGCGCGACCCCGTCCTGCTCGGCGACGAAGCCCGCTCGACCTCGCTGTTCGGCGATACCCGCCACATCTACGTGCGCGCCAATGGCGACGAGCTGCTCGATGCGGTGGGCAATCTGCTGCTGGGATCGGGCGAGGCGTGCCCGGTGCTGATCGTGGCCTCGGGTGCGACGGACAAATCGCGCACCGCCAAGCTGCTGGAAAAACGTCCCGATGCGCTGGTGGCGATGTTCTACCCGCCCGATCTGCGCAGCATGACGGGAACGGTGCGCGATCTGGCCGATGCGGCCGGCGTGCGGCTGAGCGTAGACCTCGCCGAGCGGATCGCCCGCGCCTCTGGGCTCGACCAGCGGCTGGCATCGTCGGAAGTGACCAAGCTGGCGCTTTATCTCGACGCCGCTCCCGAAGCGCCCAAGACTGCCGATCTCGCGGCTTGGGACGCTATCGGCGCAGCCACCGAGGAAGACGGCTTCATGCCGATCGTCAACGCTGCGCTGTCGGGACAGGTAAAGCGCCTGCCGGCCGAACTGGCGCGCATGCGCGAACTCGGCATCAATGCGGTCGCGGTGGCACTGGCGGTGGAACGCCGCACTTCGCAGCTGGCACAGCTGGCGGCAAAGCTGGGCAGGAGCGGCGACGTCGGCGGGCTGATCGACGCGGAAAAGGCTGCACGGCGGATCTTCTGGAAAGACGAGCGGGATTTGCGCGACCAATTGCGGGTGTGGCGGGGCAAGCGGCTCGACCGGCTCGTCACGCGCGTTACCGCTCTCCACCGGGCCATGCTGGCCAACAGCCAGTCGGCGGAATTGCTGCTGGCGCAGGATCTTGCGGAGATAGCGCGCGCCGCTGCCTCTGTTGGCAGCCGCAGCGGCGCAGGTTGATCCTAGAAGCAGAAGCCAGTTCTTACTTCCCCGCGCTCCTGCAAAACAACCAAAAACGAATGCACCCGCCAATATCGGGCCGACCTAGTGAAGACCGAGTTCAAATCAGCGAGTACACGAGCCTGCCGCCCACCATTCCCAGAAGCAGCCGGCGCAGCTCTGCCGGTCGCACCATCGCCGCAGCGTCAGTTCTGCGGGACGCTGAAGGTCCCGCGCACGCGGCCGCCGCCGCGGCTGGTGACGACGCCGTCCTCGTTCACGGTCGACGACCCGCCCGAGGCACCGCCATCGACGCTGGACACGCCCGAATTGAGGTCGATCACCAGCCGCCCGCCGCTCAGCCGGTCGGCGGCGCGGTTGATGCGGACGTTGCCGGCCATGGTGATGATCCGCCGGTCGAGATCGTAGATCGCATTGTCGCCCTGCGCCCGCTCGGTGCCGCGCGTCACGGTCACCCCGCCGGTGGCGATGATGCGGTTGACGTCCACCCCGGAGGCGTCGCTGTAGAGCAGCGTCATCCGATCGGAACTGACCCGCAGCCCGGCCTGCGTCACGATCACCCCGCCCGAGAACACCGCCCGGTCCTGCCGTTCCTGCAGTTCGAAGCGGCCGGCATCGACGTCGATCGGCGCGCGCGAATTGTGGCCCGAGATGGTCTGGGCACTCAACTGGATGCCGCCGGCGATGACGCAGGTCGCGGCAAAGGCGATGGCGAAACGGCGCAGGGCGAGGCGGGGGGTCGGCTTGGTCATGGCTACCTCAGTTGGCTGGGCATGGCACCGGGGACGATGCGCATGCGGACATTGCCGGTCAATATCATGGTGCGGGCGTCGAGATCGGCTTCCATCCGGTCGGCGGAGAACGTGCCCATCGGGATCGCCCCGTCGACGCCGGCATTGCCGGTCACGCGCTTGGTGCCGAGATCGATCGCCACGCCGTTGGCGATGAAGCGATAGCCGCCTGCGGCATTGAGCCGGAGCGGGCCGTCGACCGCCAGCCGCTGCTGTTCGAGCGAGTAGGCACCGCCGCCTGCGGTGAGCTGGCCCGGACCGTCGCGCAGCAGGATGCGCGCGATCACGTCGTCAAGCCGCACCACCCCTTCGGCGCTGGAGCGCTGCACGGCCTCGTCGGCGGTGAGCGAGAAGGGGCGACCTTGGTTATCGGTGCCGCGATAGAGCGCGTTGTCGACCCGCAGCCGCTCGTCGATCACCGCCACCGCGTCGCGGTCGAGCAGGAAGGAAATTTCCCCGCGCGGGCTGAGCGGAGTGACGATCATCAGCGCCGCGACGACGCCCACGCCCATCGGCAGGGCAACGCCGAGGAACTTCACCAGCCGGTCGTGGAATCCGCCGGGCGCGGCGAAGGCCTGGCGCCCGCGGCGCCGCTCCTTCGCGTCCAGCGTCTCGATCCGGGGGGCATGGTCCATCGTCGCGTCGGTCCGTGCCTACATGTGGCTGAATATATCCTGTTCCTCCCAGCCGGCGAGATCGAGCCGGGCGCGGGTGGGCAGGAAGTCGAAACAGGCCTGGGCGATGCCGGTGCGGCCTTCGCGGGCGAGCCGCTCGACCAGGATCGCATGCATGCGGTGCAGGAAGCGCACGTCGCTGGCGGCGTAATCGCGCTGCGCGTCGGTGATGACGGGCGCGCCCCAGTCGCTCGACTGCTGCTGCTTCGACAGGCTTTCGCCGAGCAGTTCCTCGACCAGGTTCTTGAGGCCGTGGCGGTCGGTGTAGGTGCGGGTCAGCTTGCTGGCGATCTTGGTGCAGAACACCGGCGCAGCGGTGACGCCGAGGTAATACTCGACAGCGGCAAGGTCGAAGCGGGCGAAATGGAACAGCTTGAGCCGGTTCGGATCGGCCAGCAGCGCCTTGAGGTTGGGCGCGGCATAGTCGCTGCCGGGAGCGAAGCGGACGAGATGCTCGTCGCCGCTGCCGTCGCTGATCTGGACCACGCACAGCCGGTCGCGCCGGGTGACGAGGCCCATGGTCTCGGTATCCACCGCCAGCGGCGCATCGCCGGTCAGCACGCCTGCCGGGAGGTCTTCTTCGTGAAAATATACAGCCATAGGGCCAAGGCCTCTAGGCCGATTGGGGAAAGAGGGAAAGGGGTGCTGGTTCCGCTTGGCAGGCTCCCTTAAACCGTTCGTATCGAGCGCAGCGCGCAGCGCGCAGTCGAGATACCCCGCGCCAAGTGTCTCGACTGCGAACTGCGTTCTCCGCTCGACACGAACGGAGATGGCGTTGGCAGAGACGATTCCCGAAAGCTGGCAGGCCGCGCTCGCACCGGCACTGGCGAGCCCCGAAGCGCGGCGTCTGGGCGGCTGGTTGCAGGCCGAGGAGGCAGCGGGCAAGGCGATCTACCCGCCGCGAGGGCTGCGGCTCAGGGCGCTCGAGCTGACCTCGCCCGAGGCGGTCAGGGTGGTGATCCTCGGGCAGGACCCGTACCACGGACCGGGGCAGGCGCATGGGCTGAGCTTCTCGGTCCCGCCGGGCGTCGCGCCGCCGCCGAGCCTCGTCAATATCTTCAAGGAGCTGGAGGCCGACCTCGGCATCCCGCGTCCGGCGCACGGAACGCTGGAGCATTGGGCGCGGCAGGGCGTGTTGCTGCTCAACGCCTCGCTGACGGTGGAGGCGCACAAGGCCGGCAGCCATGCCGGGCGCGGGTGGGAGGCGATCACCGACGCGGCAGTCGCTGCGGTGGCGCGAAGCGGGCGGCCGACGGTCTTCATGCTGTGGGGCAGCCATGCGCAAAAAAAAGCCGGGAGCATCCCCGCGATCGACGGGCCAGACCATCTGGTGATCCGCAGCCCGCACCCCAGCCCGCTGTCGGCCTATCGCGGCTTTTTCGGCTCGCGGCCCTTCAGCAGGGCCAACGCCTTCCTCGAATCGCACGGACGCGGGGCGATCGACTGGGCGCTGCCCGCTTGACATTCGCTTGACGAAGTTGACACCGTGTCAATTTCGCTCTCTGCTATCAAGTCACTGAAAATATTACTATAAATCCGGTAGTGCGGGGTGGGCGTCCGGTAGGGAGCCCCCCGCCCCTGCCCTGTTGCGCCCCGAGCGTGACCCTTGGGTAGCAGCACTTTGGCGTGTAGGAAAATCCGGTGGCGGATCGCGCCGTGATGCCAAAGGCGGAGAGATTGGAATGAGCGAAGAGCTGGTCCTGTGCGAGATTGCAGACGGCATCGCCACCGTCACGCTCAACCGCCCGCAGGCGATGAACGCGCTGTCCAAGGCGCTGCGCCACCGGCTGTTCGAAGTCATGACCGCGGTCGATGCGGACGACGGCGTGCGCGCAGTGATCCTGACCGGGGCGGGGACAAGGGCCTTCACTGCCGGACTCGACCTCAAGGAACTGGGCTCGACCGCAGGCGCACTGGGCGCCGCCAATGCCGCGGGCGCGGACGAGAACCCGGTCAAGGCGATCGAGCTCTGCCGCAAGCCGGTGATCGGGGCGATCAATGGTGTCGCCATCACCGGCGGCTTCGAAGTGGCGCTCGCCTGCGACGTGCTGATCGCCAGCACCAACGCCCGCTTCGCCGATACCCATGCGCGCGTCGGCATCTATCCCGGCTGGGGGCTGAGCCAGAAGCTGAGCCGCATGATCGGCATTTCCCGCGCCAAGGAACTGAGCTTCACGGGCAATTTCCTCGATGCGGAGACGGCGAAGGCCTGGGGCCTCGTCAACCACGTCGTCGCGCCCGGCGAACTCCTCCCGCTCGCCCGCAAGCTCGCCGCCGATATGGCGACGATCGATCCGGCCTTCCTCGCCAACTACAAGACGCTGATCGACGAAGGCTACGCCGCGACCTTCGGCGAGGGACTGGCGTTGGAGAACGCACGCTCCAGCGCAGCCAATTCGCAGGTGTCGCCCGAAGAGGTCGAAGCCCGACGGTTGGCTGTGCAGGAGCGCGGGCGGGGGCAGTAAGGCGTCCGCTTTCAGGCGCAGCCCGGTTTCTCCGGAATGGCTGAAATAGAGAGATTCTGTCGTCAGCGCCGTGACCGATTGGCGTGCTTACTGCGATCCTCCGCTCTCCAAATCGCTCAAGATATGTCTGGTCATCGTCTCTGTCGTCCAGTCCAGGCTGGTGACCAGAATGTCAGGATGATAGACCTCGCCTGATTTCCGAGGGCGATTCACCCATATCTTCATTGGCAAGATCACGCTTCCTCGTCCCGATGGTAGAGGCTCGCGGCGGACCTCGAGATACTCCGTGTCGGCAGACGTCGGCGCGCCAACCAATTTTACGCCCTCGAAGCGTGTAAACGTATCGACCGCATCCAGACACGCACTGACGCAGCCACCATCGACGACTACGTACACGGGTGGCAGAGCGCGGGGCACCGAGGGGCTTGCTTTGGCGAGCAGATCCTTGCCAAATGATTGCTTGTAAAACACGTCGCCGGCCGAGCGCGCGGCATTGAGAGAGGTGTGCATCTCGTCCGCCCATACGGCAATTTCAGGCAGCCCGCGCTCTCGCAGGCTTGCGCCTAGTCCGCCGAAATAGGCAACATTTCCGTCATCGGCGAGATACCAGACCTCCGTTTCGCTAAAATATTCGGCCAATGCCCAGTCGACAGCGGCTTCGCCCCAGAGCTTTTCCGCGATCCGTCGAGACCAGCTCGAGCTCCCGCCTTTGTTGCCGCGCAAATCGAGAACGATTGCGCGGTCATTGTAGATGTCGTCGCCGAGTGCCTCGAGTTCTGCAAAAATCTCGTCGAACTTTGCAATGCCATCAGGCCCGGGTGAAAAACTCGACAGCGAAATCCAGCGCAGCCGATTCTCTGAGCGGGTCATGCCGAGAGGTTCGGGCTGAGCAGCCTCTATTTTGGCAACAAATTCCTTCAACGACATCTGCGCCCAAGCCAATCGCACCACTTCGACACTGCCGTCGGAAGACATGAAGCTGCACACTTCAGGAGCTGGACGGATCGAAAGGTCCCCGCGCATGAAGAATGAGTCCGCCAAGAGCCACCATTGACCCGGCTCATTCGGGCGGCCGACAGTACGGAAAACGTCCTCCTCGATTAGTTCACGGGCAGGGCGACCATCGCAGGCTATCAACTTCGACCCCCGACGCGGCTCGTCCTTCTCCGATGACGTCACATAGAGGCCATCGCCGCGCCATGCAGTTTCGAACTGAGGCCAGGTTCCGATGCCGCCATTAAAGGCAATCTGGACGTGAGCGTGCCCATCGGAGAGCGACTTGTTGATCAACTCTACAGCGAGAAGTCTGTCAGCATCCGTCTTCACCGACTCGGCGGCGATCAAAGCCTCTTCCTTTGCTGCTTCGAGCCGTTCTGGAAACGCGGGGTCGAAAGGGTTGTAAACCCCAGGATGATGGCTTGCTAAGATAGCGTAAGCCGCGAGAATATCCTCCCGCGTCTGTCTCTGAAGCGTTTCAGGACCAGCCGATTTTCCATCAGACGCTCCAGCAGACACACCCAGGAGGGCCGTGGCCGACATCAACGTGATGGTTGCCCGCCTAACGCTCAGATACTTCCACATGAGAATTCTCCTCGTCGCTGCCAAAGCATGTACCAAGTTCCTGCATTGTGCTTGCGAGGAAGCATAATACGACTTGCCAGTTTAGAAGGCCGCCTTGGGCTCGATTGCTGAGTGTCTGCATTTTGGTGGAACCCGTCTCAAAGCTGACCTCAGTCCCCGCTCAGAACCGCGTCACCGCCCTCAGTCCCACGGCCCAGCCGGGCCTCCTCGCCTTCACCGTGCTGTCGATATACTGCACGTCGGCTGTGATCCGCAGCGGCTTGGCGACCTCGAAGGTGTAGAAGGCTTCCGCGCCTTCCTCGTCCTCGAAGCCGATGAAGGGCGCGAGGTCGCTGACCAGCTTGTCGCTGAGCGAATAGCGGAACCAGCCGAGGCCGAAATGGTCCTGTGGGCGGAACGGGACGTCGCCCGAGACGCCGAAGATGCCGCTGACGTCGAGCGGGGTCGGGTCGCCGTCGGAGAAGAACACCTGCCCGTATGCGCCCCATCCTTTGCCCGGCGCATCCTTGTAGAGGCCGAGGTACTGGTAGGCAGCGAAGACCACGCTCGCCTGCCCCCGGCCATTGCCGAAGCTGCCGCCGGGGATCGGGCGCAGGCCCGCGGGCAGCACCTCGACCGGCGGGCCCTTGCGCGTCGTGCCCGAAAGCTTGATCGCGTAATATCCCGGCTTGCCGCCCAGTTTGACCGGGAAGGTGACCGAGGCAAGCGCGCCGACGCCGGTCGAGAACGGGCTCTCGAAGCCGGTTTCCTGCGTCTGGATCACGGGGTCGAACACCCACAGCCGGAACAGCGCCTTCTTCGTCGGCACGGTCAGCATAGCGCCGAGCATGGATTGCGGCACGATGGTGCTGGGCGGCAGGGCGAAGGCGAGATTCTCGAACCCCTCGATCCCGCCGCCGCCGACCACCGGCAGCCCGGCCGCGATATCGAGCACGTTGACCTTGCCGACTTCCAGCGAGGTGCCCGATTTCCAGGTCTTCTTGACGCTCAGCGACAGGTCGAACTCGGTTCCCTCGTCGGTCGGATAGAACAGCCCGGTCTGCACCGGCAGCACGCCGATCTCGCCGTTGATGCTCTGGCCGTAGCGCAGCTCTGGATGGATGTTGACGGTGATGGAATCATCGAGGCCCAGCGCCGATCCGGGCACCTTGGCATAGATGTCGACGCGCCCGCCGTAACGCCACCGGTCGTCGATGTTCTCGCGCACCGAGGTGCCGACGAACTGGGTCCAGACGAACTCTACGGGGGGAGGCTTTTTTGCCGGCGCAGCGACGGGCGCAGGCGCAGGGAGAGCAACGGGCGGATCGGAAGCCTGAACGGCCGGGCCTGCCGGCGCGGCGGAGGGTGCGGTATCCTGTGCGACCACGGCGGCGGGCGACACCGACGCCAAAAGAAAGCTGCTCCAAGCGGCAGCAACGCGCATAAGCAACGGAAAGTCCCTCCCGATAATCCCGGCCGCACTGTTGTGCTGGCGATGTGCGCGATCGAATTCCGAGCCTAGCGCGAACCCCTTGCCGCGCAAGGGCTTTGCGCCCGGATGTGCCGAGAGTTTACGTTTAACGCGGCAGTTCGGTTACGCCCATCAGCGCCTCGTCCACGGCGCGCGCGCATTGGCGCCCTTCGCGGATCGCCCAGACGACCAGGCTCTGCCCCCGACGCATGTCGCCGCAGGTGAAGATGCCCGGCTCGCTGGTGGCGTAGCGCTCTGTATCGGCGGCGACGTTGCCGCGCGCGTCGAGCGCGACCCCGGCCTTGTCGAGCAGGCCGCGCTTCCTCGGGCCGGTGAAGCCCATGGCAAGCAGGATCAGGTCGGCGCGCAGGGTGAACTCGCTGCCGGGCACTTCGACGATCTTGCCGTCGACCCACTCGATGCGGACGCATTCGAGCCCGGTCACGGTCTCGCCGTCGCCGACCACGCGCTTGGTCAGCACCGACCAGTCGCGCTGCGCACCTTCCTGGTGGCTCGAGGATGTGCGCAGCTTGAGCGGCCAGTCGGGCCAGGTCAGCGCCTTGTCTTCCTTCTCGGGCGGCTGCGGCATGATTTCGAGCTGGGTCACGCTCGCCGCGCCCTGCCGGTTGGAGGTGCCGACGCAGTCGCTGCCTGTATCGCCGCCGCCGATGACGATGACATGCTTGCCCGTCGCGGTCAGCGTGCCGCGCGGCGCGGCGCGCACTTCGTCGTCGCCGGCATTGCGCTTGTTCTGCTGGGTCAGGAATTCCATCGCCAGCCGCACGCCCGCCATTTCCGCGCCGGGTATGTCGAGCCCGCGCGCTTCCTCGGCTCCGCCCGCCAGCACGATGGCGTCGAAATTCTCCTGCAGCGCCTTGAAGCTGACCTCGACGCCCACTTCGGCGCTGGTCTTGAAGGTCACACCCTCGGCTTCCATCTGCACGGCGCGCCGGTTGATGAGGTGCTTTTCCATCTTGAAGTCGGGGATGCCGTAGCGCAGCAGACCGCCAATCCGGTCCTGCTTCTCGAACACCGTTACCGCGTGTCCCGCGCGTGCCAGTTGCTGGGCGCACGCCATGCCTGCCGGGCCGCTGCCGATCACTGCGACCGATTTGCCGGTCTGCTTCTCGGGCACCTGCGGCTTGATCCAGCCTTCACGCCAGCCGCGATCGACGATGGCGCATTCGATGCTCTTGATGGTTACCGGCTGGTCGATCAGGTTGAGCGTGCAGCTCGCCTCGCACGGGGCGGGACAGATGCGACCGGTGAACTCGGGGAAATTGTTGGTCGAATGGAGGACCGTCAGCGCGTTTTTCCAGTCGTTCTCGTAGACGAGGTGGTTCCAGTCCGGGATGATGTTGTTCACCGGACAGCCGTTGTGGCAATAGGGAATGCCGCAGTTCATGCAGCGGCTGGCCTGCGCGGCCAGTTCCTCCGCGGGCGGTTCGATCACGAATTCGCGATAGTTCTCGACGCGCTTTTCCGGCGCGATGTAGTCGCGCTCGCGCCGGTCGAGTTCGAGGAAGCCGGTTTCCTTGCCCATTGTCCGTGACCCTTATTCCGCCGCTTCCATGGCGGCTTCGCTCTGCTCTTCCTCGAGCGTCTTCAACGCGCGGCGATAGTCGCTCGGCATGACCTTGACGAATTTCGCCAGGGCCGCGTCCCAGTCCTCCAGCAGCGCCGCCGCCTTGGGCGAGCCGGTGTGGAGCTTGTGCCGCTCGACCAGGATGCGCAGCCGTTCGGCATCGTGGCGCAGCATGTCGCCCATGCCGAAATCGTGCACGCTTTGCGGCCGCTGGCGGGGACGGCCCGAGCCTTCCTCCGCGTCGGGCTCGCCGGTGATCCGTTCGAGTTCGACCTGCGCCGGGTTGACCATGTCGGCGAAGGCGCCGTCCTCGTCGAGGACATAGGCAATGCCGCCGCTCATGCCCGCGGCGAAGTTGCGCCCGGTCTTGCCCAGCACGACCACCACGCCGCCGGTCATGTATTCGCAGCCATGGTCGCCGGTGCCTTCGACCACCGCGATCGCGCCCGAATTGCGGACCGCGAAGCGCTCGCCCGCGACGCCCTGGAAATAGGCCTCGCCCGCAATCGCGCCATAGAGCACGGTGTTGCCGACGATGATGTTCTCGCCCGGGGTGCGGTCGGCGCTGGCCGGCTGCTTGACGATGATGCGCCCGCCGCTGAGGCCCTTGCCGACATAGTCGTTGGCATCGCCGATGAGGTCGAGCGTGACCCCGTGCGCCAGCCACGCGCCGAAGCTCTGCCCGGCCACACCTGTCAGCCGGATGCGGATTGTGTCGGGCGCGAGGCCTGCATGGCCATGGCGCCGCGCGACCTCGCCCGACAGCATGGTGCCCGCCGTGCGGTTGACGTTGCGGATGGTGCGGTCGAGCACCACCGCCTCGCCCCGCTCCAGCGCCGGACGGCAGGCGGCGATCAGCTCGTTGTCCATCGCGCTGTCGAGCCCGTGATCCTGCGTCAGCGTGTGGTGCAGCGATGCGCCTTCGGGCAGGTCAACGCGGTGCAGCAGGCGCGACAGGTCGACCCCGGCGGCCTTCCAGTGGCGCTCGACCCGGCGCATGTCGAGCCGGTCGACCTGGCCGATCATCTGCTCGACCGTGCGGAAACCGAGTTCGGCCATGATGGCGCGCAGTTCCTCGGCGACGAAGAAGAAGTAGTTGATGACGTGCTCGGGCGTGCCGGTGAAGCGCGCGCGCAGCACCGGGTCCTGCGTCGCCACGCCGACCGGGCAGGTGTTCAAATGGCACTTGCGCATCATGATGCAGCCGGCCGCGATCAGCGGCGCGGTGGCGAAACCGAACTCGTCCGCGCCGAGCAGAGCGCCGATGGCGACGTCGCGCCCGGTGCGAAGGCCACCATCGACCTGCACCGCGATGCGGCTGCGCAGGTCGTTGAGCAGCAGCGTCTGCTGCGTCTCGGCAAGGCCGATTTCCCATGGGCTGCCCGCGTGGGTCAGGCTGGTCAGCGGCGATGCGCCGGTGCCGCCTTCATAGCCCGAGATGGTCACATGGTCGGCCTTGCACTTGGAAACGCCCGCCGCGACCGTGCCGACCCCGACTTCGCTGACCAGCTTGACCGAGATGCGCGCGCTGGGCTGCACATTCTTGAGGTCGTGGATCAGCTGCGCCAGGTCCTCGATCGAATAGATGTCGTGGTGCGGCGGCGGGCTGATGAGGCCCACGCCCGGGGTCGCATGGCGGACCGCGCCGATGCGCTTGTCGACCTTGTGACCGGGCAGCTGGCCGCCTTCGCCGGGTTTCGCGCCCTGCGCCATCTTGATCTGGATATCGTCCGAATTGACGAGGTACTCGGCGGTGACGCCGAACCGCCCGCTGGCCACCTGCTTGATGCGGCTACGCATCGAATCGCCATTGTCGAGCGGCGCAAACCGGAACGGCTCCTCGCCGCCTTCGCCCGTATTGGAGCGCCCGCCGATGCGGTTCATGGCGATAGCTAGGGTCGAGTGCGCTTCGTGGCTGATGCTGCCGAAGCTCATCGCCCCGGTGCTGAAACGCTTGACGATCTCGCTGGCCGGCTCGACCTCGTCGAGCGGGATCGGGCCATTCTCTGGGGCCTTGAATGGTCAGCAGCCGCTCGCTCTGCTCGTTGATCGAGGCGGCGAAGTCGGCATAGTCCTTGTAGCTGCCGCCGCGCACCGCGTGCTGCAGCGAGGCGATGTTCGACGGGGTCCAGGCATGATCCTCGCCGCGCAGGCGGAACTGGTAGATCCCGCCGATATCGAGCATCTCGCGGTGCAGCGGATCATCCCCGTAAGCAACTTTATGCCGCCGCACGGCTTCCTCGGCCACTTCGCTGAGGCCGATGCCTTCGATGGTGGTGGCGGTGCCGGTGAAATACTTCTCGATGAACTCGCTCGACAGGCCGACCGCGTCGAAAATCTGCGCGCCGCAATAGGACTGGTAGGTCGAGATGCCCATCTTGGACATGACCTTGAGGATGCCCTTGCCGATCGCTTTGATGTAGTTGGCCTGCACCTTTTCCGGCGCGACATCCGGGTGGCGGCGCTGGCGCAGGTCTTCGAGCGTTTCGAACGCCAGGTAGGGATTGATCGCTTCCGCGCCGTAACCCGCCAGCACGCAATAGTGATGCACTTCGCGCGCTTCGCCGGTTTCGACGACCAGCCCGGTCTGCATCCGCAGTCCTTGCCGCACCAGGTGATGATGCACGGCGGCGGTCGCGAGCGCGGCCGGGATCGGAATGCGGCTTTCGTTCTGGGTCCGGTCGCTGAGGATGAGGATATTGGCGTCCTGCAGCACCGCCTCGGTCGCCGCCCAGCACATTTCCTTCAGCGCATATTCGAGGCCCTCCGCCCCGGTCGCTGCATCCCAGGTGATATCGACCGTGGCGGTGCGGAATGCCCCGTCGAGGGCGATTTCGACCGAGCGGATCTTGGCCAGGTCCTCGTTGGTCAGGATCGGCTGGCTGACTTCCAGGCGCTTGTGCGTGCCCGCATCGAAGCCGAGCAGGTTGGGGCGCGGACCGATCATGGAGAGCAGGCTCATCACCAGCTCCTCGCGGATCGGGTCGATCGGCGGATTGGTGACTTGGGCGAAGTTCTGCTTGAAATAGTCGTAGAGCAGGCGGCTCTTCTGCGAGAGGACCGCGATCGGCGTGTCGGTGCCCATGGAGCCGATCGGGTCTTCCGCCGCCAGCGCCATCGGCTCGAGGAAGCGGGTGATGTCTTCCTGCGTGTAGCCGAACGCCTGCTGGCGATCGAGCAGCGTGGTCTCGTGCGGCGGCACTTCGGCGAGTTCCGGATCGACCGTTTCGAGATCCTCGAGCTTGTACTGTGCGCTGGCCAGCCAGTCGGCATAGGGCTCCTCGGCGCTCAGCCCGGCCTTCAGCTCGGCATCCTCGATGATGCGGCCTTCCTCGAGATCGATCAGCAGCATCTTGCCCGGCTGGAGCCGCCACTTGCGGACGATGTCCTCCTCGGCGAACGGCAGCACGCCGCTTTCGGAGGCGAGGCACACGATGTCGTCCTTCGTCACGCAATAGCGCGCGGGGCGCAGGCCGTTGCGGTCGAGCGTCGCGCCGATCTGGCGGCCGTCGGTAAAGGCGACCGCTGCCGGCCCGTCCCATGGTTCCATCAGCGCGGCGTGGTATTCGTAGAAGGCGCGGCGGCCCTGATCCATCAGCGGGTTCTTGGCCCAGGCTTCCGGCATCAGCATCATCATCGCATGGGCGAGGCTGTAGCCGCCCACCACCAGCAGTTCGAGCGCGTTGTCGAGGCACGCGGTGTCCGACTGGCCGTGCGGAATCAGCGGCCACATCTTGTCGAGGTCCGGCCCCAGCAGCTCGCTTTCCATGGTGCGGCGGCGGGCGTTCATCCAGTTGACGTTGCCGCGCACGGTGTTGATTTCGCCATTGTGCGCCATGAAGCGATAGGGATGGGCGAGCCGCCAGCTGGGGAAGGTGTTGGTGCTGAAGCGCTGGTGGACGAGGCCCAGCGCCGACTGGCAGTCGGGATCGCGCAGGTCGTCGTAGAACGATCCGACCTGGGTCGCCAGCAGCAGCCCCTTGTAGACCACGGTGCGCGAGCTGAAGCTCGGGATATAGGTGTCGGTCAGGCCCGGCAGCCCGTGCTTCTCGGCCAGCCTGGCGAGCGGGTTCAGGGTCTGCTTGCGGATGACCACTAGCTTGCGCTCGAAGGCGTCCTGGTCGGCGCAATTGGCCCCGCGCGCGATGATGCACTGGCGGATCACCGGCATGGAGGCGATCACCGCCTTGCCCAGCCCGGCCGGAGTGGTCGGCACGTCGCGCCAGCCGATGACCTGCTGGCCTTCCTTGGCGACGAATTTTTCAAGCTGGCCGACCACGAAGTCGCGCGCTGCCGCGTCCTGCGGCAGGAAGCACATGGCGACACCATATTCGCCGGGTGCAGGCAGTTGGTGACCTTCGGCTGCGGCCCAGCGGCGGAAGATCGGGTCGGGCGTCTGGATCAGGATGCCGGCGCCGTCGCCCAGCAGCGGGTCGGCACCCACCGCGCCACGATGGTCGAGGTTCTCGAGAATCTGCAGCGCCTGCTGCACGATGGCATGGCTCCGCTCGCCCTTGATATGCGCGACGAGGCCGACACCGCAGGCGTCGTGTTCGTTGCGTGGATCGTACAGGCCCTGCGACGCGGGGTTGGCCATGGCATTCATCCTGTCGTTTGCCCCGCACACGCCGATAGCGGCGGGGCGCGGCAATTAAGCACGCGTCTCGACGGGCAATCCCGGACCGAAACTTTCGCGAACTGGCGTTGTGACGACAGGAAGTGTTTTTTGCAAGTGCGAAGCGGCGAAGATTAGCTTCACATGACGCAAGAACGCCCCGTGCGGCGACGGGGCGTTGCAGGCAGGATGTATGGTGAATTCGATTGCGTGCGGTCAGGCCGCGCCGCTCATCCGCTGCAGCTTGTCGAGTGCGTCGCGCAGCGCACGTTCGGTCTCGGCCGGATCGGCCGGCCTCTGGGCGGGCGTGGTGGGCACGGCGCGCGAGAGCGGGCTGCCGGGCTGGGCGAAGGGCGCCGGTCCCTGCGGCGCGTCGAAGGGGCGCGCGCCGTCGAAACCGGTGGGCACGGCCGGCCGATCGCCGGGGAAGGTAACGACGGCATCCGGCACGGCATCGGCGCCGGCCATCTCGTCATCTTCGTCCTCGATCCGCACGAACTCGCGTCCGGCTCCGAACGGGCTCTTCATGCTGAGGAGCGAGCTGTAGGCGTCCTCGTTGGCGTCTTCGTCCTCGTCGGCTTCGGCGGGATGCGCGGCGAATGGAGCCGCAAAGGCCGGGGCCGCCTCTCCCTCAGGCTGGTCGAAGCTGCGAGCCGCAGTGGCACCGCCAAAGGGCAGTCCGAAATCGTCGGCGAAAGGATCGTCGTCCTGCTCGTCCTCGTCGAATTCGCCGAGATCGAGTGGGCGCAGGGCTTGCGGCACCGCCGCAGGGGCTTCTTCCGCAGCCGCGAACATTTGTACGGGCGCCAGCGGCTCGGGCGCGGAGGCGACCTCTTCCTTGCTCGCCGGGGCGGCAAAGGGCCGCGCCGCGTCGGCCGCAGCGGCAGGCGCGCGCTGGAAGGTGAAGGCGACCGGCTGGTCGTCGGTTTCGGGCTCGGCGATCGTCGGCGGCGCGAAGGCGGGCAGCGCTGCGGAAGGCGCTTCGGGAGCGGCGACCGGCGCCTGCCGTTCGGCCTCCAGCGCGCGGCCGAAGCGGGCGATGAGATCGGCCATGGAAAGCTCGGCCAGGCTGCGGGCGTTGCCCTGCGGCGCGGCGAATGGCGCTATCGGTGCCGGAACGGGCTGCTGCGGCGCGCCGAAGATCTGCCGTGCTGGCTGCTCGGCTTCGGTCACAGGTGCCGCAAACGCGGGTGCGGCCTCGTCGGCAGGACGCAGGTCGAGCGGACTGCGGGAAAAGGCGTGCTCGGGCATGACCGGTTCCTCTTCGGCGGCGGCCAGGTGCAGCACGTCGGGATCGCGCGGTTCGACATCGGAAGCGGTGTCGGAGGCGGCATCGATAATGACGGCGTCCTCCGCCGGCATGGCCAGCGGCAGGTCGAACGGGCGCGGTGCATCCTCGGCAGCGATCGCGGATGAATGCAGCGCGCCGGCATGGTCGGCGGCGACAGCCTCGGGTGCTGCGTCGCGGTAGGGATCGGGGTCGCCGGGAAGCGGAACCGAGACGAGAAAATCGCTAGGCCCCGAATCGTCGGTCACCGACAGCGGGCGGCGGCGGCCGGGAATGGGCGCTGCGAGCGGGGGGCCCTGCTCGAACTCGTCTTCCTCGTCCTCGTCCTCGTCGTCGTAATCGTCCATCGCGTGGTCTTCGGCGACCGGGCCGAGGCCTTCCTCGCCCAGTTCTTCCGTGGCGACGATCGGGCGCTTGGCCGGCACATCGACGGCGCGCCGGGCGTTCGCGCCGCGCTTGCGCGGCTTGGCCGGGGCGGCGTTGGCAGCGACGACCTTGCGCGCGATCACCAGCCCGCAGATCGCGCCGATCACGGCGGCAGCGAGGGCGATCAGCGCCTTGGCGCCGAAGCCGAGCGGCGGGGTGGTCGCCTCGAAAATGGAAGGCAGACCGATGGTTTCGACCACGCGCTCGAGCAGGATCGTCGGCAACATCATGCTGCCGATGCCGAGCAGTGCGGCGAACCACAGTGCGACGATCGCGGGAAACGCGGGATGGGCGCTGACCGGCGGCCGGGTTCCGCTCTTGGGCTGTGCCTTGGATGCCATCGTCGTACTCGCTGTCCTCTTGCCTCGGGATGATGCCTGTCGCGGCTAGGCCGCGGCGGACATTCGTCCCATCGTCATCCGGGTTAGCAAATGATGGTAAACGCTTTGATAACGATGGATGTTGCGCGCCCAGTCGTGGTGCTCGGCGACATGGTTGGCGGCGCGCCGGCACATCGCGGCCCACCCGTCGCGGCGGCGCACTAGCTCCGCAAGCGTGTCGGCGATCGCCGCAGAGTCGTCGGCGGCGAACAGCGTGCCGGTAATGCCGTCGGCGATCAGTTCGCGGTGGCCGCCGACATCCGAGGCCGCGACAAGCCGCCGCTGCGCCATGGCCTCCAGCGGCTTGAGCGGCGTGACGAGGTCGGTCAGGCGCGACCGCTTGCGCGGATAGGCGAGGATATCGACCAGCGAATAATAGCGATCGACCTCGCCGTGCGGCACGCGGCCCGTGAAAAGGATGGCGTCGGCTGCGGTGCTGGCGGCGGCCTGCGCGTGGAGCGCGGACTCCATCGGCCCGCCGCCGACCAGCAGCAATTGCGCGCCCGGCTCGAATTCGCGCAGCAAGGGCATGGCCGCGATCAGGTCGTCGAGACCCTCGTAGTCGTAGAAGCTGCCGATGAAGCCGATGACCGGTCCGGATCCGATGCCGATTTCGCGCGCGAGGCCCTCGTCGCGCGGCAGGGGCTCGCCGAACAGCGACAGGTCGACGCCATTGGGCGAGAGCCCGATCTTGCCGCCCGGATGCCCGCGCGCGATCAGATCCTCGCGCAGCCCCTCGCAGATGGTGAAGACCGCGTCGGCCTGCGCCACGACGCGGTTTTCGAGCGCGCGGGTCAGCCGGTACTTGAACGAGCCCTCGCTGCCGGTGCCGTTGCCGACCGCGGCGTCTTCCCAGAAGGCGCGGATTTCGTAGACCACAGGGATGCCGAGCCTCTGCCCTGCGCGGACCGCCGCCATGCCGCAGAGCGCAGGCGAGTGCGCGTGCAGCACGTCGGGCCGCCACTCGGCAGCGAGCGCGACAATCGCATCGGACAGCCGGGCGATCTCGCGAAATTCCCGCACGCCGGGCGGGCCGGTCACGGCGCCGCGGGTCCGGTGAAAGGTCAGGCCATCGATCTCTTCCGTGTCCGGGCCATCCGCCGCGTGGCGCAATCCGGTGATCGCGCGCAGTTCCATCCCGGCGGCCTGCTGGCTCTTGAGGATGGCGCGCGTGCGGAAGGTATAGCCGCTGTGGAGCGGCAGCGAGTGGTCGAGGACGTGCAGTATCCTGGTCATGAAGCGGCCGTTTACCGCAATGTGCTTAACGCGCCGTCAACTCGTCGCTGGTAGGTCCCGGGCATTGGCGCATGCATCGATGCATTTCGAACGGGACCCGGCCACCGGCAATGATCGACATCTTCGCTCTCCTGCTGGTGCACGGCCTGCTGTTCGTGGCGCTGTTCCGGCTGATGTTCGACGACACGCTCGACGCCGATCCGGCCGCCACCGGTGAAGAGCCGTCCGCGCCGGACAAGCCCAAGAACAAGGTCCGGCGCCCGTGACCGACCTGTTCTTCCTCGGCTTCTTCGGCCTCTTCATGGCCATGGGCCTGAGGCGCCCGTTCCTGTGGGTGCTGGCCTATCTGTGGGTCGACATCCTCGCCCCGCAGCGCATCGCCTTCGGCTTCTTCTCGGGCATACCGGTATCGCTCATCGCCTTCTGCGCCGCCTTTGCCGGCTGGCTGCTCACCGACAGCAAGCAGGCCGCGCGCTTCACGCTGCGGCAGGGGCTGCTGGTTGTCCTGCTGGGCTGGTGCTTCTACACATTGCAGGGATCGGCCTTCCCGGTCGAGGCGGCGACGAAATGGGCGTGGGTTTGGAAGGCGCTGTTCTTCGCCATCTTCCTGCCTTTCACGCTCTACACCCGCAAACGGTTGGAGGCCGCCGCGCTGGTCATGGTGCTGAGCGTGGGGGCGATCATCATCTCGGGCGGGCTCAAGACGGCCACCGGCGGGGGCGGCTACGGCGTGCTGTCGCTCTTCGTCAACGACAACTCCGGCATCTACGAAAGTTCGACCATCGCCACGGTCTCGATCGCGATCATCCCGATCGTTCTGTGGTTCACCCGCCACGGCACGATCTTCGCGCCGGACTGGCGGGTGAAGGCCTTCGCCTGGTGCCTGGTGTTCGCCTGCCTGCTGATGCCGGTCGGCACGGTGTCGCGCACCGGCCTCATCTGCATCGCAGTGCTGATGATACTGGCGCTGCGGGACGTGAAACGCCGGGCGGCGTTCCTCGTCGGCGGGGCTGCACTGGGGCTGGTCGCGCTGCCGTTCCTGCCGCAAAGCTATTACGAGCGCATGGCGACGCTGGGCCAGGCCGACAGCGACGAGAGCGCCTCGACCCGGGTGCAGGTGTGGAAATGGACGCTCGACTACGTGGCCGAGCATCCGACCGGCGGCGGGTTCGACGCCTTCCGCGCCAACCGCTTCACCTACAAGCTGCCGGTCCGCAAGGGCGAGGGCAACAGCACCACCGTGCATTACGAGGACGTGGTCGACCAGGGCCGGGCCTACCACTCGGCCTATTTCGAGGTGCTGGGCGAACAGGGCTATGTCGGGTTTGCAGTATGGCTGTGGCTGCAACTTCTGGGACTGTGGCACATGGAGAAGATCCGCCGGCGCTGGCGAAGCAGGACCGCGCCGGGTCAGCAGTGGCAGGCCCCGCTCGCCAATGCGCTGCAGATGGCGCATGTCATCTATCTCGTCGGGGCGGGCTTCCAGGGGATCGCCTATCAGCCCTTCATCATGATGCTGATCGGGCTCCAGATCGCCTTCTACAGCTATTGCCGGCGGCTCGATTCGCCTGTTCGGCGCCCGATCGGCGCGCAGCTGAAGGCGGCCGGCCCGGGCGCGGGTCCCGAGGACGTAACGGCAAGCCGACCCGCATTGCGCTAGCCCCCGCTATCCGCCATGAACGCGCGCAACCGGCGCGCCGTTCACGGGACTCGCGCCTTCAACGCGAGCAGGAGGATACGCCAATGAGCCCGCAGGAAGTAGCCGCCAAGACCGGCGAAGTGATCGGCACCAGCGAATGGGTCGAGATGACCCAGGACAAGGTCAACATGTTCGCCGATGCCACCGGCGACCACCAGTTCATCCATATCGATGAGGAAAAAGCCAAGATGACGCCGTTCGGCGGCACCATCGTGCACGGTTTCATGACCCTGTCGATGATCCCGTACCTCGGCGCCAATAGCTCGACGCCCAAGATCGACGGCGTGAAAATGGGCGTGAATTACGGCGGCAACAAGACCCGCTTCATCAGCCCCGTGCGCGTCGGCAAGCGCATCCGCGGCCACTGGAAGCTGCTCGAAATGGTCGAGAAGCGCCCCGGCCAGTGGCAGCAGACCTGCGAGATCACCATCGAGATCGAAGGCGAGGACAAGCCCGCTCTGATCTGCGAATGGATCACCCAGCTGTTCGTGTAATTCCCCTCCCCTTCAGGGGAGGGGCCAGGGGAGGGGCATGAACCCTCCCGCGAATGCGCGCCTTTCCCCTCTCCCAACCCTCTCCCCTGAAGGGGAGAGGACTACAGAACTGAAAAGGAGCTCGCCATGCGCGACGCAGTTATCGTTTCCACCGCCCGCACCCCGCTGACCAAGGCGGCCCGCGGCTCGTTCAACAACACGCTCGCCCCGACGCTGGGTTCCTACTCGGTCAAGGCCGCGGTCGAGCGCGCCGGGCTCGAAGGCGGCGAGATCGACGACGTGCTGTTCGGCGCGGCAATGCAGCAGGGTTCGCAGACCATGAACGTGGCGCGCCTGATCGCGCTGCGCTCGGGCCTTCCGGTGACCGTTCCGGGTATGTCGATCGACCGCCAGTGCTCCAGCGGCCTGATGACCATCGCCACCGCCGCCAAGCAGATCATCGTCGACCGCCAGGACATCTGCGTCGCCGGCGGGATCGAAAGCATCTCCAAGGTGTCGGGCAGCGGCAAGGCCTTCATCGAGACCGATCCCGAACTGCTGGCGATGCACAAGGACACCTACATGCCGATGATCGGCACGGCCGAAGTAGTGGCCAAGCGCTACAACATCAGCCGCGAGGCGCAGGACGAATACTCGCTCCAGTCGCAGCAGCGCACGGCGGCCGCGCAGCAGGCGGGCAAGTACGACGACGAGATCGTGCCGTGCCACGCGACCATGGCGGTCATGGACAAGGAAACGAAAGAAATCTCCTTCAAGGACGTCGTCGCCGACAAGGACGAATGCAACCGCCCCGACACCACGCTGGAAGGGCTTGCCAGCCTCAAGCCGGTGATGGGCGAAGGCTACACCATCACTGCCGGCAACGCCTCGCAGCTCGCCGACGGCTCCTCGGCCTGCGTGCTGATGGAAGCCAAGGTTGCCGAACAGCGCGGGCTGCAGCCGCTCGGCCGCTATGTCGGCATGGCAGTGGCTGGCACCGAGCCCGACGAGATGGGCATCGGCCCGGTCTTCGCGATCCCCAAGCTGCTCAAGGCGTTCGACCTCAAGATGGACGACATCGGCCTGTGGGAGCTGAACGAGGCTTTCGCGGTGCAGGTGCTCTACTGCCGCGACACGCTCGGCATCCCGAACGAGCTGCTCAACGTCAACGGCGGCTCGATCTCGATCGGCCACCCCTTCGGCATGACCGGCGCGCGTTGCACCGGCCACGCGCTGATCGAAGGCAAGCGCCGCGGTGCGAAATACGCGGTAGTGACGATGTGCATCGGCGGCGGCCAGGGCGCAGCGGGCCTGTTCGAGGTTTTCTGACACCGATGAAGACGATCGTGGCGCGGGCCGTCGTGGCCTGCCTTTCGACCATGCTCTGCGCCTGTGCCACGGTCGCGGAAACGCCTGATACGTCCCGGCTCGGATTCACCGATCTGACCGGGCAATTCGCCGCCGCCTACGAGACTGCGCCGCAGGACAATGCGGCGCGGCTGGAGGCGTTGGGCGGGGCCTTTGCCGATGACTTGCCCGGGTTCTACGACCCGGCGCGCTTCGGCGAGGATGCCGATGCCTACCGCCGCATGGCCGGTCGCTTCCTCGCTGCCTATCCCGCCCGCCGTGGCGAGATTGCCGAGGTCGCGCAGCGTTTCGGCGCCATGTTCGATCCGGCGGTGGCCGATTTCGAACGCCGGGTCGGCCCTCTTCCCACCGATACGCCGGTCGCTCTGGTCGTATCGATGGGCGAGTTCGACGGCGCGACCAGAACGCTCGGCGGGCGCGAATACCTGCTGTTCGGGGCCGACATGATCGCCGAGACTCACGGCGGCGAAGCCCGTGCCTTCGTCCAGCATGAACTGTTCCACATCTACCACGGCCCCCGGATGGGCCAGTGCGAGCCGTTCTATTGCAGCCTCTGGACCGAAGGGCTGGCGGTCTACGCCGCCAAGACGCTCAACCCCGACGCCACCGACGCCCAGCTCTTGCTGACCTTGCCGGAGCCGATCCGCCCGGAGGTCGAGCAGCATCGCCGCGAAGCCGTCTGCGCCACGCTGGCGAGGCTGGACGAGCGGGACAGCAAGGATTGGGGCGCCTTCTTCTCGGGCGCGCGCCTCAACGAACGATTGCCGCCGCGCTTCGGCTATCTCGTCGGGTTGTGGGTGGCGCAGGAACTTGGCAAGACGCACAGCCTCGATCAGATGGCGCAGTGGCAGGGACCGGATCTGCGCGCCCGGATCGGCGTTGCGATGGACAACATGGCCGACTGCGGTAGCGCTGCGACAGGCGCGAGCGGTTGAGGCTCCGGCCGGCCCGGATGGGCGCGCGCCGCCACTTGGGGCAAGGAAGGACAAGCGAGATGCGATTGGCGATACTGGCACCCATTGTTGGGGCAATTGCACTTTCGGCCTGCGGCAGTGAGCCGGCCGAGATGCCCGAACCGGGCACCACCGTCGGCGAAGAGGCAGGGGCAGAGCTGACCGGTCTCGCCTCGACCTATTCCGATGTCGATCTGGAGAAATGCGAGCTGCTCGGCGAGGAGCGCGAGGAAGGCAGCAGCGCTACCTGGCGCTGCGACGGCTTCGGCGCGGTGCCGCTGATCATCAAGGAAGGCGACGGGCGCTTCGACGTCGATGTCGGGGTCGAGGCCGAGGATTTCGCCACCATCGGCGCGTTCAATGCGATCGGCAAGACGGTCGAATGGCGGCTGCGCGACGGCAAGCCCTTTGCAGTCATCTTCCGCTACGAGGACGCGACGGAAGGTGCGACGGGGCGCACCGTGCTGGCCGTCGAGAAAGTCGGCGCGGCGGGCAAGCCCGGGTGCCGCGTGGGCCAAGTTGCGGGCGACACGCCCGATGCCAACCAGGTCGCGCGCGACATGGCCGACAGTGCGGCGGCGGACTTCGTGTGCGGGCAGGACGAACCGGCGATGATCGGCAACGCCGCCTGATTTCAAACGCTTGCCAGCCCTGCCGATCGGGCGCATGTTTCCCGTAAGGGAGAATGCAGCCGATGGGCGTCATGGAAATCATCGGGATCGCGGGAAGCGTCAGCCTGCTGGCGGGCTGGCGACTCTACCTGTGCATCTTCGCCACGGGCCTCGCCATGCGGCTCGGCGCGCTGCCCTTGCCGGAGCATCTCGAGAGCCTGTCGGTCCTCGCCAATCCGTGGGTGATGGGCATCGCCGCGCTCGCCGCGCTGGCGGAATTCTTCGCCGACAAGGTGATGTGGCTCGATTCGGTGTGGGACACGGTCCACACCGCGATCCGCCCGGTCGGCGGCGCGCTGCTGGCGCTTGCGATTGTCGATCCGTCGGACTCGGCGACGCAGGTGATCGCCTTCCTGCTCGGCGGCGGGGCCAGCTTCCTCGCCCACGGCGGCAAGGCGAGCGCCCGCGCGGTGGTCAACACCAGCCCCGAACCGGTCAGCAATATCGCCGTCTCCAGCGTGGAGGACGTCGCCACCGCAGGCCTGCTGTGGCTCGCATACGAAAACCCGCTGGCGGCGGGTGCGGTGGCGCTGGTGCTGCTGGCGCTGACCGTCGCGCTTTTGCTGTGGGCGCGGCGCGTGATCAAGCGGCTGTTCTTCAGAGTACCGAAGGCGGAGGGGCTGGGTCGGGGCTCACCGTAGTCTTAGTCTGCATTCGGGATGCGGGAATGAGCAAACGAATGGCCACAATGGGATGGGTAGCGAGCTTGCTCAGCGAAGGATAGTCACCTCATCGTGCTCCAAGCAGGCGAGTGAGTCTTGCCACGGCGTGCCCTTTGGCACTTCTCGGCGCGTGGCCGTGAACACCTCAGTGGCAATCGCGCCGGAGTAGAACCTGACGAACAGACCCACGTAGGGAAGGTTTAGTTCATTGCGGAGATCGTGGACGACCGCGTTCCAGAGTTCGAGGCTGTCGGAGTTGCCGCCGCTGGGCCGCGCATCAGCCTTGCGCCGATCCTCCATTGCTCGCGTAATCTTCGCCTCAGACCAGCCCTTTCGCTTCATGCGCGCTGCCTCTTTGGCGAGCCTTTCCTCGAACGTCTCGGGCGGGTCATGTCGGGGAGCAAGAACGGTGCCGCAGTCACAGTGCCCGCAAGTAGTCACGTATTGACGCTCGCCCTCCTGCAGCACCTTCCGGATGGATGGATTGTCTGCGGGGTCAGCCGCACGACCGTGCCGGTCCATGATCGCACGGACTGCATCGGCATCGTCCGTTGGCGCAATCAGGGTGACGAAATGACACATTGGAGGAACCTAACCGCACGCTTCAAATCTCCGCAATGGGGTCGTTTGCAGAGAGACGGGTTTCGTCTCCGAAATCTAGCGGGCCGACGGTCTGGATTGCGTCCATAGCGCCGTAGCCCGCCCGCCGATCAGGCCGCAGCTTCCGCCTTCGCCGTCCGGTGCTCCGCAATGAAATCTTCCACCACCGGCGCGATGCGGTCGCGCCATTTGCTGCCGTTGAAGATGCCGTAATGGCCCGCCCCTTCGGCGAGGTAGTAGCGCTTCTTCGCTCCGGGCAGTCTGGTCGCGAGCGTCAGCGCGGCCTTGGTTTGGCCGATGCCGGAAATATCGTCGCGCTCGCCCTCGACCGCCAGCAGCGCGGTGTCGGTGATGGCGCCGAGGTCGACCGGCTCGCCCCGGTGCAGGAAGGTGCCGTTCGGCAGCGAGTGCTTCTGGAACACTTCCTCGACCGTCTGGAGGTAGAATTCCGCCGTCATGTCGCAGACGCTGCGGTATTCGTCGTAAAAGTCCTTGGTCGCCTGCGCGCTCGCCTCGTCGCCCACGGTGAGATGCTTGAACATCTCGTAATGGCTCATCATGTGGCTGCCGAGGTTCATGGACATGAAGCCGGCGAGCTGCAGGAAGCCGGGATAGACCTTGCGGCCCGCGCCCGGATAGTTGAGCGGCACGGTGGCGATCACGGTCTGGCGGAACCAGGCGATCGGACGCTCCATGGCGAGGTCGTTGACCGTCGTCGGGCTTTCGCGGGTGTCGATCGGGCCGCCCATCATGGTCAGCGTTGCGGGGCGGAACGGGTCCTTGCGGGCGTTCATCAGCGCCGTCGCGGCGAGCGCGGGAACGGAGGGCTGGCACACCGCCACCATATGCGCGCGGCCGCCAGTCGCATCGGGGCCGATGAAGTCGAGGAATTCGACGAGGTAGTCGATATAGTCGTCGAGGTCGAAGCGACCGGCGCTTTCCGGCACCATCCGCGCGTCGGCCCAGTCGGTGATATAGACCACCGCGTTTTCGACCATCCGTTCGACCGTGCCGCGCAGCAGCGTGGCATAGTGCCCGCTCATCGGGGCGACGATCAGCACGGTGGGCGCATCGTCGGGCAGACCGTCGCGCCGGAAGCGCAGCAGGTCGCCGAACGCCTTCTTGAGCACGCGGGTTTCGCGCACCACGAAGGGCGCGCCTTCCACCTCGACCATTTCGATGCCGAAGCCAGGCTTGCCGCGATCCTGCGAGGCGTGGGCGAAGACGTCGAGCGCGCTGGCGGCGATCGGGCCCATGCTGGTGTAGGACCACGGGTTGACCGGATTGGTCAGCCATTCGGCGGAAATGGCGGCCAGCGCGCTGGCACTGTGCAGCCAGCTCCGCTGCAATTCATAGGCATGATAAAGCAATGCGTGTCCCCTGCGAGAGGCTCTCCGGCCCCTTGGTTGGGCTCTCCCGGCCCTTGAACCGGCGAACTTGCCCCCGATTTTCGCATTGTGCAATGCACAATTGCTGAATGAAACCGGTCGCAGTGGATTTTGCTCCCGCTTGCGACTAGGCGACGAAACGAATGTCCGACACCGAAACCGCTCCCGCCGTCCCGCGCCTGTTCGAAGGCGAGCCCGAAGAGGGCACCAAGCCCAAGCGCCGCTCGCTCGGCCCCTTGCGGATGATCTTCCGCGAGGCGCTGAAATATCCGCGGCAGCTGGCGATGGCTCTCATCGCGCTGCTGATCACGGCGGGTGTCATGTCGCTCGCGATGCCGAATGCGCTGAAGCTGATTGTCGACAACGGTTTCGGCAACGAGGGCGATATCGGCCGGTGGTTCAGGTACCTGATGTTGCTGGTCGGCGTACTGGGCATCGGCACCGCCCTGCGGTTCTATTTCGTCAGCTGGATCGGCGAACGGGTCGTCGCCGATATCCGCCGCAAGGTGCAGGAAAACCTGCTGCGGCAGTCGCCCTCGTTCTTCGAGGAAAACAGTCCCAAGGAGATTTCCAGCCGCATGACCGCCGATACGGCGGTGATCGAGCAGGTGGTGGGGACGACTGTCTCGGTTGCCATCCGCAATGTGATCATGGCCATTCTCGGGACCGGTTACCTGTTCTGGCTGGTGCCGCAACTGGCGCTGTACCTGCTTGTCGCAATCCCGCTGGTGATCCTGCCGATCGTGTTGTTCGGGCGGCAGCTCCGCACGGTCAGCCGCACCAGCCAGGACCGGGTCGCCGATGTCGGGGCGATGGTGACCGAGGTGCTCTCGGCGATGAAGGTGGTGCAGGCTTTCAATCAGGAAGCGCGGGAACGCGAGCGGTTCGGCGAAGCGGTCGAGCGGACCTTCGACATCGCGCGGCGCCGTATCATGATCCGCGCGGCGATGACCGCGATCCTGATCACATTGATCTTCGGCGGGATCGTTGTCCTGCTGTGGCGCGGCGCGCTGCTGGTCACCAGCGGGGCGATCAGCGCGGGCACGCTGGTTTCCTTCATCTTCGCCGGCATCGTGGTAGCCGGCGCCTTCGGGGCGCTGACCGAGGTGCTGGGCGACCTGTTGCGCGGCGCGGGAGCGGCCAGCCGCCTGAGCGAGCTGCTGGAGGAAAAGCCGGTGATCGCCGCCCCGGCCCGGCCCGAACGGCTGCCGCAGCCGCCGCGGGGCAGCCTGTCGTTTCGCAACGTAACCTTCCGCTATCCAACCCGCCCCGAACAGGCCGCGCTCAAGGATTTTACGCTGGAAGTGGAGCCGGGAGAGACGGTGGCGCTGGTCGGCCCCTCGGGTGCCGGCAAATCGACCGTGTTCCAACTGGCCGAGCGGTTCTACGACCCGCAGGCCGGAACCGTCCGCATCGACGGCATCCCGCTGACGCAGGTCGATCCGGCCGAGGTCCGCCAGCGGATCGCGCTGGTGCCCCAAGATGGCGTGCTGTTCAGCGCCGATGCGCGCGACAATCTGCGTTACGGCAATTGGGACGCGACCGACGAGCAGATCTGGGAAGCCGCGCGCGCCGCCAATGCCGAACGCTTCCTGCGCGAGCTGCCCGACGGGCTCGACACCTTCCTCGGCGAAGACGGTACGCGGCTGTCGGGCGGTCAGCAGCAACGTGTCGCCATCGCCCGCGCCGTGCTGCGCGATGCGCCGATCCTGCTGCTCGACGAGGCCACCAGTGCGCTCGATGCCGAGAGCGAGCGGCTGGTGCAGGACGCGCTCGAGCACCTGATGCGCGGCCGCACGACGCTCGTCATCGCCCACCGCCTGGCGACAGTGCGCGCGGCGGACCGGATCGTGGTGATGGAGGACGGCCAGATCGTCGAGCAGGGCACCCATACCCAGCTGAGTAAGGCCGGCGGCCTCTACGCACGTCTCGCCCAGCTGCAGTTCGACCATCCGCAGGTCGGGGCTGCTTAAGAACTACTCCCGTTCGGGCTGAGCTTGTCGAAGCCCAGCCAGCGCCATGCTGCCTGCCCTTCGACAGGCTCAGGGCGAACGGAGGGTGTAAATTCGACGGAGCGCAAGTCCGCGCCGACCAATGACAGCGCGGGTTCAGGACGGGACGCTATGGTCGCCTGTCCGCTGCGGGCCGGTCGCGTCTGCAGCCAACCGACCGCAAGCCAAGGTCCACAAAGGGGGTCCGTCCATGATCCGTAGTCTATTCGCCACGTCCGCGAGCGCGCTGGCGCTTGTCATCTCCGCACCCGTGCTCGCCGAAGGCGCGCCGCAGGTGCCGACGATCACCGCCACGCCTGCCGAAGTGCCTACCCCGACCATGAGCTTCGGCACCTGGGGGGTCGACACGACGCTGCTGTCGAACACCGTGCGCCCGGGCGAGGACTTCTTCGGCTACGTCAACCAGGAATGGCTCGATGCCAACCCGCTGCCGGCCGAATACAGCCGCTTCGGCGCCTTCAACCTGCTGCGCGAGAAGTCCACGTCGGACATCAAGGCCGTCATCGACGGGATGGTCGAGCACGAGGCGCATCTCTCGGCCAGCGACCGCCGGGTCGTCTCGGCCTACAAGGCTTTCCTCGACACTGACGCGATCGAGGCCGCCGGGCTCGCCCCCGCGCAGCCGGCGCTGACAGAGATCGCCGGTGCCAAATCGCTCGAAGACCTGGTCGAGGTGTGGAGCGTGCCCGGGATGCCGGGGCCGGTCGGAGCCTTCGTTACGGTCGACCAGAAGGCGCCCGACACCTACGCCACCTATGTCGGCACCGGCGGCTTGGGCCTGCCCGACCGCGATTACTATCTCGACGAAAGCGACAAGGGCAAGGCGATCCAGCAGGGCTATCGCGACTACCTCGCCTTCCTGCTGGGCGAAGCGGGCTATGCCGATGCGCCGGCCACCGCCGCTGCGGTCTATGCCTTCGAGGACAGCATTGCCCGTACCGTTTCGTGGGATCGTGCCGTCAGCCGCAACCGCGACCTGACCTACAATGCCGCGACCCCGGCCGAACTGATCGCAATGGCGGGCGACTTCCCGCTGGCGACTATGCTGGCGGCCACCGGGTTCGACAAGGCGACCAAGTTCGTCGTGCCGCAGGTGCCGCCGACGCAGGAGGAAGTGGCCGCGCTCGGCCTGACCCCCGAAGTCGTGGCCAAGATCGGCAAGGGCACCCCGGGCATGTTCGCCCTGCTCGCCGCGACCCCGCTCGACACGCTCAAGGCCTGGACGGCCGCGCGTTTCCTGTCGGGCAATGCCGACGTTCTACCCAAGCGCTTCGACGATGCGAACTTCGCCTTCTTCGGCAAGACGCTGCGCGGCCAGCCCGAACAGCGCCCGCGCTGGAAGCGCGCCACCGACGAGACCGAAGGGCTGCTCGGCGAAGTGCTCGGCAAGGCCTACGTCGATCGCTACTTCCCGCAGGAAAACAAGGCGGCGATGGACGAGCTGGTCGGGAACCTGCGCCTCGCCATGGCGCAATCGATCGACGAGATCACCTGGATGGGCGACGCCACCAAGGTCGAAGCGCGCGCCAAGCTCGACGCTTTCGATCCCAAGATAGGCTATCGCGACAACCTCGAGACCTACGAAGGGCTCGATATCGGCAGCGATCCGATCGCCAACCGCATGGCTGCGGCCAAGTGGGAGTTCGAGGACAACATCGGCAAACTGGGCCAACCGATCGATCGCACCGAATGGGGCATGCTGCCGCAGACGGTGAACGCCTATTACAACGCGACCAAGAACGAGATCGTGTTCCCGGCCGGCATCCTGCAGCAGCCGTTCTTCGGCATCACGGCGGACCCGGCGGTCAATTATGGCGGCATCGGCGGGGTCATCGGTCACGAGATGGGTCACGGCTTCGACGACCAGGGCTCCAAGTCCGACGGCACGGGCGAACTGCGCAACTGGTGGACCGACGCCGACCGCGCCGAGTTCGACAAGCGCGGCAATGCGTTGGTCGAACAGTACAATGCCTTCTGCCCGCTCGACGAAGGCAAGACCTGCGTCAACGGCCGGCTGACGCTGGGCGAGAACATCGGCGACCTCGGCGGGCTCAGCCTAGCCTACCGCGCCTACAAGCTTCACCTCGATGGCAAGGAAGACAAGGTGATCGACGGGCTGACCGGCGACCAGCGTTTCTTCATCGCCTGGGCGCAGGTGTGGCGTTCGCAGCAGCGCGAAGACAACGCCCGCCAGCGACTGCGCACCGACAGCCACAGCCCCGAGGAGTACCGGACCAACGGCGTCGTGCGCAATCTCGACGAATGGTACGAAGCCTTCGGTATCACCGCCGACGATCCGATGTACCTGCCGCCCGAACAGCGCATCCGCATCTGGTAGGACTGGACGCAAAGAATGGGGCAAGGGGCCGCCAAGTTTCTTGACTTGGCGGCCCCTTGTCTCTTGAGCGGCTGGCCATGAACACCACGGTCACCGCCATCCTGCTCGGCATCCTCGAAGGGTTTACCGAGTTTCTGCCGATCTCGTCGACCGGGCACCTGATCCTGGCGCAGGCCTTCTTCGGCTACGACCCCGAAGAATGGCGCCAGTTCAACATCGTGATCCAGCTCGGCGCGATCCTGGCGGTGGTGGTGAGCTACTGGTCGACCTTCTGGTCGATGGGCACCGGCCTGCTGCGGCGCGACGCCGAAGCCGTGCGCTTCGTCCGCAACATCCTGCTCGGCTTCTTGCCGGCGGCCGTGATCGGCGTGCTGGCCAAGGATGCGATCGACGACATGCTGACCAGTCCGATGATCGTCGCAGTGGCGCTGGTGGTGGGCGGCATCGCGATCCTGGTGCTGGAACGCGTCATTCCCGCGCGGCCCGATACGGGGGTGGCGGCGCTGCCGTGGAAAACGGCGATCGCGATCGGACTGGTGCAGTGCCTCGCGATGATCCCCGGCACCAGCCGTTCGGGCGCTACCATCATGGGCGCGCTGGCCATGGGCGTGGGCCGCAAGACCGCGGCGGAATTCTCGTTCTTCCTCGCCGTGCCGACCATGCTGGGGGCAGCGACGGTCAAGATCCTCGACGAACCCGCCTTGCTGGCGGGCGAGGCGGCGATCGGCTGGCCGGAGATCGCCGGCGGCTTCCTTGCCGCCTTCGTGACCGCCCTGCTCGTTATCCGTGCCTTCGTCGCTTACGTCAGCAAGCGCGGCTTCGCGCCTTTCGCCTGGTACCGCATCGTGCTGGGGCTGGTGGCGATCTGGTGGTTCGCCTCCTGACACTCGGTTCGGCGCTTGGGCCGGAACCATTGCCGCGGGGTCCCGTTGGCCTCGCATAGTTCCAACATCGTTGAAAACATGGCCCTGCTTGTACTTCTTGCACTCGGTTCCGCTGTCGGCTGGTTTGCCGCTATCGTGACCAAACGCGATTCGCTGCGCGACAGCCTGCTGAGCATCGCGATCGGCTCAGCGGGCGCGCTCGCGAGCCTGGCCATGGTTGGGCAACCGTTCGCGGCCGGCTCGATCCATATCGAAACGTTGGGAATCGGCCTGGTAGGATCGGCGCTGGCCCTCGCGCTTGCCGTGCCGTTCAGGCGGCGGAAAAGACCCTGACACATTTCGGACATTTTTCGCTTCGCAAGCGCCTCGCACGTTGCTAATGGGGGCGTCCCAATCCAATCAAGGGAATATCACCATGAAGAAGTTTGCACTCGTTTCGGTTGCCGTTCTCGGCCTCGGCCTCGCTGCTTGCGCTGAAGAAGCTGCTGAAGCACCGGCTGAAGAAGCTGCCATGGAAGAAGCCGCTCCGGCTGCTGAAGCTCCCGCCATGGAAGAAGCCGCTCCGGCTGCTGAAGGCGCGATGACCGAAGAAGCTGCTCCGGCTGCCGAAGGCACCGAAGCTGCTCCGGCCGCTGAAGCTACCGAAGCTGCTCCGGCTGCTCCGGCCGCTCAGTAAGCGACCCGAAGCTTTCGCTTCACAGCAAAGCAATCGGAAGACCGGTGGGGGAGCGATCCCCCGCCGGTTTTTCTTTGTTCGGGGTCAAACCGGCGCCGCGGCCGAGCCGCGCCCGCCGCGCAGCCAGTATTCCTGCGTGCCACGGTGCAGCACATTGTCGACGTCGATCACCGCCGAATTGGCATAGGTGAAGCTCGGCGGCAGGCTGCGATAGAGCCGATCGAAATCGCGCTCGACCGTCTGGCGATAGAGATCGTCGAGGCTTTCGATGACGAAATAGGTCGGCTGCAGATCGTCGATCACGTAGTCGGTGCGCATCACCCGGTCGACATTGAGCATGATGCGGTTGGGGCTCTCGGCCTCGACCGAGAAAACCGCTTCGGTCGGTCCCGACAATATGCCCGCCCCATAAGCGCGAACCTTGTCGGGCGCTTCTTCGATCAGCCCGAATTCGACCGTGTACCAATAGAGCGCGCCCAATGCCTTGAGCCGGTTGTAGCGCATCGCCTTCCACCCGGCCTTGCCGTACTCCTGCATGTAGTCGGCGAAGACCGGATCGGTCAGCATCGGCACATGGCCGAACACGTCGTGGAAGACGTCGGGTTCCTGGATGTAGTCGAAGGTCTCGCGGGTGCGGATGAAATTCCCTGCGGGGAAACGCCGGTTGGCGAGGTGCCAGAAGAACACGTGATCGGGGATCAGCATGGGCACCGGGACGACGCACCATCCGGTGAGCGCACCCAGGTCTTCGCTGAGCTTGCCGAATTCGGGCACGCCGCCGCGGTTGAGGTTGAGCTTCTGCAGCCCGGCCATGAACGCGCTCGCGGCGCGGCCCGGCAGGATATCCATCTGGCGTGCGAACAGGTCGTTCCAGATCGCGTCGTCCTCGCTGGAATACTGCGTCTGGGCGGGCTCGATCCAGTCCTCCCCGACATGCGCGGGGCGCTTGAGCGGTGCGGTGAAGACATCCGCCGGCAAATCGGGCAGGGTGGTGAAATCCTGCGCTGGGGTCGCGAGTGAGGCCATAGTTTCAACTGTAACCACTAGCACAGCCGTTGCAATTTTTCAATTCGGGAGAGCGCCGTGGGCAAGCTGAAATCGAAGGAGTTCGCCGCACTGCTGGAACCGCTGGAGGCGGAGCTGGTGGGCATGGCCCGCTGGGTCAAGGCGACAGGGGCGCGCGTCTGCGTCCTGTTCGAAGGGCGCGACACGGCAGGCAAGGGCGGGGCGATCCATACCGTCAGCGACCCGTTGAACCCGCGCCAGTGCCGCATCGTGGCGTTGAGCAAGCCGACCGATGCCGAGAGGACCCAGTGGTATTTCCAGCGCTACGTCCCGCACCTGCCGAGCGCTGGCGAAATCGTGCTGTTCGACCGCAGCTGGTACAACCGCGCCGGGGTCGAGAAGGTGATGGGCTATGCCAGCGATGATCAGGTCGAGGCCTTCCTGCGCGATGCGCCCAGGTTCGAACGGATGCTGGTCGACGACGGCATCCTGCTGTTCAAATACTGGCTGACGACCGACCAGGACAAGCAGGAAGAGCGCTTGCGGGAACGGCTCGAGGATCCGCTCAAGCGCTGGAAGCTATCGCCCATCGACCTCGCCGCGCGCGGGAAATACGACGCCTATACCGAGGCGCGCGAGACGATGCTGAAGGCGACCCACACGGACTTCGCGCCCTGGACGCTGGTCGATTTCAACGACCAGAAGCGCGGACGGCTCACGCTGGTGCGCAACCTGCTGGACCGGCTACCCGATACGCATGTGGAGCCCGAGCCGCTCGATTTTCCCGAGCTGGGCCGGGAGCCGGAGAAGGAGCGGTTCGGCGTGCTGCAGCCGATCGAGGATTTTCCGCTCTGAAGCCCCCTCCTCTTCAGAGGAGGGGGTGGGGGGTGGTGGAGGCTAAAAACGACGCTGACGCGTCGCAACCACCCCTCGATCCCCTCCTTTGAAAAGGAGGGGAAGTTAGGCCAGCGAAGCCGTAGCCTTGAGCGTTTGCCGCCCGTCGCTGGCGAACGAGCCGAGTTCGATCCTGTCACCCGACTGCTTCAGTGCCAGTGTCAGCGGTTCACCACAGATCGCGGGGCTGACGGCGCGGAAGCTGAAGCGGGCGAGGCGGTTGTCGCCGAACTCTCGCCCCGCCAGTTGCAGCAGCAGCGAGGCGATCAGCGGACCGTGCACCACCAGCCCGCGATAGCGCTCCACGTCGCGTGCATAGGGCGCGTCGTAATGAATCCGGTGGGTGTTGAAGGTCAGCGCCGAATAGCGGAACAGCATGGTTTCCGCCGGGGTAACGGTTCGCGTGGCATCCCAGCCGGACGGATCGAAACTGCCGCTGCCCGGTTCCGGCGGGCTGAGCGGAGCATCGGGCGCAGCATTGCCGCGATAGACCAGCGTCTGCCGCTCATGCACGGCTTCGACATGATTGGCTGTGGTGACATGCTCGACCTCGACGAAGCCGAGCTTGCCGGTCGAACCGTCCTTTTCCGTAACCGAGGCGATGCGGCTGATGCGGTCGATCCGTGCGCCGATCCCGATCGGGCTGAGGAAAGTGATGTCGCTCGCCGCCCACATCCGGCGCGGCAGCGGGATGGGCGGGAAAAAGCTGCCGGGCGTGTCGTCGCGCGCCGGATGGCCGTCCTGCCCCAAGGCTCCCGTGGCAGCCTCTGGCGTGCACAGGCATAGGTGGATGCCCTGCGGCATGGCGCCTTCGCCGAGCGATTCGAGATCGAACGTCGCCAGCCAGCGCCGCGCCAGGGCGGCATCCAGCATATCGTGCTGGACCTGCCTGCGCCCGATCCAGGCATCCCATTCGCCCATCAGGCAGCCCGCTCGAAAATCGCGGCGATGCCTTGGCCGCCTCCGATGCACATGGTCTCGAGGCCGAAGCGCACCTCGCGGCGGTGCATTTCGGCGGCCATGTCGGCGAGGATGCGCCCGCCGGTCGCGCCGATCGGATGGCCGAGCGAAATACCCGAGCCGTTGACGTTGACGATCTCGCGCCGGCTGTCGTTCTCGCTGAACCCCCAGCCCTTGAGCACCGCCAGCGCCTGCGGGGCGAAGGCTTCGTTGAGCTCGATCAGGCCGATGTCGTCCCAGCCCATCCCGGTGCGGGCGAACAGCCGTTCCACCGCCGGGACCGGCCCGATGCCCATGCGGCTGGGGTCGCAGCCTGCCGCCGCCCAGCCGTGGAACCACAGCGAGGGGGTGAGGCCCAGTTTCTCGAGCTTGTCTTCGGCCACCACCAGGCACGCTGCCGCGGCATCGTTCTGCTGGCTGGCGTTGCCTGCGGTGACGATGGCCTCGGGATCGCGCTTCAGGTCGATAGGACGCAGCGCGCCGAGCGTCTCCATGCTGGCATCGGCGCGGTAACCTTCGTCGTGGTCGAACACGAACGGATCGCCTTTTCGCTGCGGAATCTCGACAGGCACAAGGTGGTCGGCGAATTTGCCTTCTTCCCATGCCCTGGCCGCGTTCCGGTGCGAGCGGACGGCAAAGGCATCCGCTTCCTCGCGGGTGATGCCGAAATCCTTCGCGAGGTTCTCGGCCGTCTCGATCATGCCGGTGATGACGCCGAAACGTGCGATCGGCTGGCTCATCAGGCGGCCGCGCGAGAGGCGGTCGTGCAGCACCATGTCGCCCGCGCGCACGCCGCCGCGCAGCGACGTGGTGTAATGCTCGACATTGGACATGCTTTCGCAACCGCCTGCCACAACCACATCGGCCATGCCGGTCTGCACCATCATCGCCGCATTGGCGATGGCCTGCACGCCCGAGCCGCAACGCCGGTCGAGCTGGTATCCGGGCACCTCCAGCGGCAGGCCGGCGGCGAGCCAGCTCCAGTGGCCGATGGCAGGTGCCTCGGCATTGCCATAGCCCTGGCTGAAGACGACGTCGTCGACGCGGGCCGGATCGATCCCGCTGCGCTCGATCAGCGCCTTGAGGATTACGGCTCCGAGCGCACCCGCATCGAGCGGGGCCAGCGTGCCGCCGAACTTGCCGACAGCGGTGCGCAGGGGGGTGCAGATGGCGACGCGGCGTGTGGTCATGTCACGAATTCCTTCCCATTCCCCGTTCGTGCTGAGCTTGTCGAAGCACGCTGGCGTTGCGCTTCGGCCCTTCGACAGGCTCAGGGCGAACGGGATGTTGTTATCTGTCGCTCAGCGCCACCGTCCCGGCATCCACCAATTTTCCGATCGCGCCCGATGAGAGGCCCAGCCGCTCTGCCAGAACCTCCTCGCTGTGCTGGCCGAGATAGGGGGCGGGGAGCGGATCGCCGATTTCCTTCTCCGGCATATTCGCAAAGCTGCGGGTCGCGGGATACTCGAAACCCGAGGGGTTGGCCGGCGAGGGGCCGAACAGCGGATTGTTCGTTACCAGCTGCGGATCGTTCGCCGCCTCGTGCATGGTGCGGTAGCGTTCGTAGGTACAGCCCTGCGCGCTCATGCGACCTGAAAGCTCGGCCCATTCACAGGTGTCGGCAGCGCGCTGGAAGACGTCGAACAGGCTGTGGCGGTTGACGAAGCGCGGGGTGTCGCCATCGGCGAAGCGGACGCCGAGTTCCTGCTCCAGCGCAGCGATCTCGCCCTCGACCCCGAAGGCGGCAACCAGCCCGGTCCACTGCTTGGGCGTCAGCGCGGCGACCATGAAGCGGACCCCGTCGCGGGTTCGAAAATCGCGCCCGAACGCGCCCCAGATGGCGTTGCCGAGCCGCTCGCGGTCGCTGCCGCGGTAGAGCATTTCCGCCATCGAGCCGCTGTTGGCGAAGGTGCCGACCGCCACGTCACCCAAGGGCACGCGCACTTCGCTGCCCTCGCCGGTGGCATCGCGGTGGCGCAGCGCGGCGAGCAGGGCGAAGGCGCCGTAAGCCCCGGTGATGAAATCCCATGCCGGCAGCACCTGGTTGACCGGCGGCGCGGTCGCGGGATCCCACTCCTCCGGCCCGCACATCAGCGGATAGCCGGTCGCGGCGTTGACGGTGAAATCCATCGCCTGCCGCCCGTCGTGCCAGCCCATGATGCGGACCGAGACGAGATCGGGACGGCCCGCACTCATGGCAAAATGGCTGAGGAAGCTTTTTTCCGGCAGATTGGTGACAACCTGCCCGGTCTTGCGGGCCAGTTCGACCAGCAGCTCGCGACCCTCGCCCGATTGCAGGTCGAGCGCGACAGACTTCTTGCCCCGGTTGAGGTTTTCCCAGCTGAGCGAGCGGCCCTCTTTGGTCAGCAGGTAGCGATCGTAATCGAGCCCGCCAGCCTTGTGATCAACGCGGATGACTTCCGCTCCCATCTGCGCTCAGTAGAGCCCGATGGTGGGCGAGGCGACGAAGCTCGACACCTCGATGATCGAGAGGTCACTGAGGAGCTTGTACATTCTGTCCGGGCCCTATCGTTGATGAAGCATCAAACGGTTTGCTGGCGAGCCGCAAGGGCGACTGCCCGCCCGAAGCGACGCGATCGTCAAATCGCATGAGCGAGGATTTCGCGCGCCGGATGGCGTGCGGAACATCAGGAATTTGCTGCCCAGTCGCGCAGCATGTGCTTGGCGATCTGGAGGTAGAGGATCTGCGTCGTACCTTCGTAGATGCGGTAGATGCGCGCATCGCGGAAGAACCGCTCGGCATCGTATTCGGCGAGGTAGCCTGCGCCGCCGTAGATCTGCACCACGCGGTCGACCACGCGGCCGCACATTTCGGACGAGAAGACCTTGAAGGCGGCGGCCTTGCGCAGGATGTTCTCGCCCCGGTCGGCGCGTTCGGTGACGTCCTTCATCATCGCCTCGGCGGCGTAGATTTCAGTCTCGCTCTCGGCCAGCATCTGCTGGATCAGCTGGAAATTGGCGATCGGTTCGCCGAACGCCTTGCGCTCGTTGGCATAGCGGATCGCGCTGTCGAGCGCGCGGCGGGCATAGCCGGCGGCGGCCGCGCCGACCGAGATGCGGCCGTTGTCGAGGCTCTTCATCGCGAAGATGAAGCCCTTGCCGGTTTCCCCGCCGAGCAGCGCCTCGCCCGGGACATGGACGTCGTCGAGCATGATGTCGGAGATGTGGCTGCCTTCCTGCCCCATCTTCTTGTCGGGGCTGGCGGTCGAGACACCGGGCGTGTTCATCGGCACGATAAAGGCGCTGACATGCGCGTTCTTGGGCAGCGCTTCCTTCTCCGTGCGCGCCATGATCAGCGCGACATCGGCGTGCGGCGCATTGGTGATGTAGCGCTTGGTGCCGTTGAGGATCCAGCCATTGCCGGACGGATCGGGCCGGGCGGTGGTGGCCATGGCGGCGCTGTCGGAACCGCTGCCCGGTTCGGTCAGGCCGAAGCAGGCGATCTCGCCCGCCGCGATGCGCGGCCACCATTCGGCCTTCTGGGCATCGGTCGCGCCGTTCTTGATCGCCGAGTTGAACATGCCGACATTGATCGAGAAGATCGAGCGATAGGCCGGCGCGGCATAGGCCATCGTGTTCACGACCCGCGCATATTGCGAGGTGTTGAGCCCGGCGCCGCCGTATTCTTCGGGCACGGTCAGGCCGAACAGCCCCATGTCCTTCATCTCCTGGACGATGTCGTCCGGGATGCGGTCGTTGGCGATGACGTCCTTTTCGGCCGGGATCAGCCGTTCGCGGACATAACGTTCGAGCTGCTCGATGAACTGTTCGAAGATATCGGCGTCCATGCCGGCTGTGGCCATGTCGGGCGGTCCTCTGTGCTACTGCTGGGGTGATGGAGCGGGGGTTGCCGCCGGCGGGGATGCGTCTGACGGGGATGCTGGCGGCGGCGTTTCGAGCGCATCGGGCGGCAGGCGGCGTTCCTCGAGCATGGAGGCGGCATCGTCGAGCGCGCGCGCCTCTTCGACAGTGACCCCGCCCGGTCCGGGATCGTTTTCTCCCGGACCGCACGCAGCCAGCCCCGATGCCAGCGCGGCGGCTGCGGCGAACGGGACGAGGCGATGTGCGGCCGGGCGCGTCACGGCGCGATCAGTTGCCGCTGTCGGTCGCTGCCTGCGCCGCATCGTTCGCGGTTTCGGCTGTTCCTTCCATTTCGCGCAGCGCGGCGCGGACATCTTCCGCGGCGGCGGCGGCGTTCTCGGCGTCTTCCTGCACCGTCGCCTCGACGGCGGCTTCGGTGTCGTCTTCCTCGCGCGGAGCGGCTGCGGGCGCGACGGCCTGATCGGCGACCGGCTGCTCGGTCACGTCTTCGAGCGCTTCGTCGGCGGTCACTTCGACGCTTTCGGCGGTCACGTCTTCGGACACGGTGTTGTCGTTGCCGCAGGCGGCAAGGGCGATGGTCGCGGCGGCGGCGAAGCCGAGGCGCAGGGCGGTCTTCATGGTGTCGTCTCCTGGAATGGCGTGGTTGCCGCGAACCCTAGCGGCCTGTGATTGGCGAGGCCAAGGGAAAAGTGCGCCGCCCGCCTTGCGCGCCGCCCCGGCCGTGCCCATGGCAAGGCCGTGGTTGCTTCCCCCGACATCGACCGGCTCGACGACGCCCGCGAACGCCTGCGCTCGCTGTTCGGCTACGACGACTTCCGCGGCCGCCAGCCTGAGGTGATCGAGCGGGTTCTCGGCGGCCAGTCGACGCTGGCGGTCATGCCGACAGGCGCGGGCAAGTCGCTCACCTACCAGTTGCCGGCGACCATGCTGCGCGGGACCTGCGTGGTGATCTCGCCGCTGATCGCGCTGATGCACGACCAGCTCCGCGCCGCGCGCGCCAACGGCATTCGCGCGGCGACGCTGACCAGCGTCGATGCCGACTGGCGCGAAACCATGGACGCATTTCGCAGCGGCGAGCTCGACTTGCTATATGTAGCGCCAGAACGCGCCAGCCAGCCCAGCTTCTGCGACCTCTTGACCGCCGCGCCGGTCAGCCTGTTCGCCATCGACGAGGCGCATTGTGTCTCCGAATGGGGGCACGACTTCCGCCCCGACTATCGCCAGCTGCGTCCGCTAATGGACCGGTTCGGCGACGTCCCGCGATTGGCGCTTACGGCGACGGCCGACCGGCACACCCGGGCCGATATCCTCGAGCAGCTCGGCATCCCGCGGGACGGTCTGATCGTTGCCGGGTTCGACCGGCCCAACATCCGCTATGCCATCCGCCACCGCGACAATCCGGTGCGGCAGCTGACCACGCTGATGCGCGAGCAGCCGGGGCCTGGCATCGTCTACGCCCCGACCCGCCGCAAGGTCGAGGAGCTGGCCGAGAAGCTCGCCGCCGCAACGGGGCGCGAGGTGCTGCCCTATCACGCGGGCCTCGAATCGCAGCAGCGCGCCGATCACCAGGCGCGCTTCGTGGCGAGCGAGGACATGGTGATGGTCGCGACCATCGCTTTCGGCATGGGGATCGACAAGCCCGACGTGCGCTTCGTCGCCCATGCCGGCATCCCCAAGTCGATCGAGGCCTATTACCAGGAAACCGGCCGCGCCGGGCGCGACGGCGACGCCTCGCTGGCGCTGATGCTGTGGGGGGCGGAGGACTTCGCCCGGGCGCGAATGCGGCTGTCGGAGGTGCCCGAGGACCGCCGCGAGGGCGATCGCCAGCGGCTCGATTCGCTGAGCACACTGGTGGAGACGGCGGGATGCCGCCGCGCGGTGCTGCTGCGGCATTTCGGCGAAGACCCGCCGCAGAGCTGCGGCAATTGCGACAATTGTCTCGAAGCGCCGGGCGTGATCGACGCCTCCGAACTGTCACGCAAGATGCTCTCGGCGGTCTATCGCACCGGGCAGAGTTTCGGTTTCGGCCATATCCAGAAGGTGCTGACCGGCGATGCCGACGACCGGGTCCGCCAGCGCGGGCATGACAGCCTTAGCGTGTTCGGGATCGTCGCCGGCGACGAGGCGGGGATGCTGCAGGCCGTCAGCCGGGCGCTCCAAGCGCGCGGCGCGCTGGTGGCGACCGAGCACGGCGGGCTGGCGCTGGGCGGCGATGCCAAGGCGATCCTGACGGGCGAGCAGGCGGTGATGATCGTCAAGCCGCCCAGGCCCGCGCGCGGCGGGCGCAGGTCGCGCGGCGGCGACGTCAACCCGGTCGGCGATCCGCTGTTCGATGCGCTGCGCGAATTGCGGCGTGAACTGGCGATCGAGGCCGGCCTGCCGCCCTACGTCATCTTCCACGACGCGACCTTGCGCGAAATGGCGCAGGCAAGGCCCGCCAGCATGGCCGAACTCGGACGTGTCAGCGGCGTCGGGGCCAAGAAGCTCGACGCCTATGGCGACCGCTTTCTCGACTGTATCCGGCGGCATTGATCCCAGCCCAACCGAATCCGTTTGACTCCTCCGGCCTCTGATATAAATATGATATCATAATTATATCGGATGGAGGGCCGTCATGGTCAACGAACTGCAGGGGATGAACGTCAGCCGGGAACGGGCGGCGCGGACGCTCAACGGATATGTCATGTTGCTGGTGCTGGTGGCGATCAGCGCGCTGGCCGTCTGGCTGGTGAGTGCGGGCATCCCGCCGGAGGGGGCGGCCAAGGCGGTCAAGCTGGCCTTCGCCGGCACGATCCTGACCGCGCTGATCGTCTGGATCCTGGTTGCTGCCGGCTTCTTCATGATCCAGCCCAACCAGACCGCCGTGATCACGCTGTTCGGCGCCTATAGCGGGACCGAGCGCACCGAGGGGCTGCGCTGGGTCTGGCCGTGGATGATGCGCAAGAAGATCAGCGCCCGCGCCCACAACGTGCATTCGGAAAAGGTCAAGATCAACGACCTGCGCGGCAACCCGATCGAGATCGCCTGCAACGTGGTCTGGCGCGTGCGCGACACGGCGCAGGCGGCGTTCGATGTCGACGATTACAAGCAGTTTGTGGAAATCCAGATCGAGGCAGGCCTGCGCACGGTCGGCGCGCGGCATCCCTATGACGACATGAGCGACGAGGACGAAACGACGCTGCGTGGCAGCGCCGACGTGGTCAGCGACGAGCTGCGGGTCGAGCTCAACGAACGGCTGCAGGTCGCCGGCATCGTGGTCGACGAGGCCGGGCTGACGCACCTCGCCTACGCGCCGGAAATCGCCGGCGCGATGCTCCGCCGCCAGCAGGCCGATGCCGTGATCGCGGCGCGCAAGAAGGTCGTGATCGGCGCGGTCGGCATGGTCGAAGACGCGCTCGCCAAGCTGAGCGAGGACGGTATCGTCGACCTCGACGACGAGCGCAAGGCGGCCATGGTTTCCAACCTGATGATCGTCCTGTGCGGCGACAAGGAAGCGCAGCCGGTCGTCAACACCGGCACGCTGTACCAGTAACGACCGGCTGCCCGCATCACGATGTCTGCGAAGAAGGCCTTTGCCCTCAGGCTCGATCCGGCGGTCCACGCCGCGATCGAGCGGCTGGCAGCGGCCGAGCTGCGCAGCGCCAATGCGCAGATCGAGATGCTGCTGCGCGAGGCACTGGCCGCGCGGGGGCTGGAATCGGGCAAGACGAGGCCGCCCCGCCGGGGCCGGCCACCGAAGAAGGAATAGGACATGCTGCACAATTTCTTCGAAGAGGGCGACTGGTTTGCCGCCAAGACGGCCGGTTACGGAGCGGCCTGGCCGATTGCCTGGCAGGGCTGGGTCCTGCTGCTGTCCTATGTCGCCCTGGTGTGCGGGATCGGCTATGTGGTCGAATTGCGCGATACGATCGGCGTAGTGACCGTTGTGCTCGCCATCGTGATCGTCTCGATGCCCTTCATGTGGATCGTCAAGAAGCGCACGCGCGGAGGCTGGAAGTGGCGCGGACCGGGCGGCGATGCCTGAAAGGCTTAGCGGCCCGTTAACCCTTTGCCGTTACCGCTGGCGGCATGGAAAACCTCGCCCGCCTTCCGCACCTTCGCCATGAACGGCGTCAACGCCGCGTCGCCGCCACGATCCTCATCGCCGCGATTGCATTGATCCCGGCCGCCGCGGTGCTGGCGCAGCCTTCGCCCGCCCCCTTCACCGTCGTCGAGACGGGCCGCGAGTTCGCCACCCTGCAGCAGGCGGTCGATGCGATCGGTGGCGGCACGGGCACGATCGCGCTCGCCCCCGGTACCTATCGCCAGTGCGCCGTACAACAGGCCGGCAGCATCGCCTTCCTCGCCAGCGAGCCCGGCAAGGCGATCCTCGACGGCGTGGCCTGCGAAGGCAAGGCCGCGCTGGTGCTGCGCGGGCGCGAGGCGAGCGTCTCGGGCATCGTGTTCCGCAACATCGCCGTGCCGGACTTCAACGGCGCGGGCATCCGTCTTGAAGCCGGCAGGCTGACCGTCGCCAACAGCTGGTTCGCCGACAGCCAGCAGGGCATACTGACCGCACACGATCCGGCCATTGCGCTGGTCGTCGACCGCTCGACCTTCTCCGGCCTCGGCACCTGCGACGGACCCGGCGGCTGCGCCCATTCGATCTACACCGGCACGATTGGCCAGCTGCGCATCACCCGCAGCCGCTTCGAGCGCGGGGCCGGGGGCCATTACGTCAAGTCGCGCGCCCGCCGCACCGATATCGCCGCCTCCAGCTTCGACGATTCCGCCGGCCGGGCGACCAACTACATGATCGACCTGCCGCAGGGCTCGGTCGGCCAGATCACCAACAACTGGTTCGTCCAGGGCCGCGACAAGGAGAATTACTCCGCCTTCATCGCGGTCGCGGCCGAGGAAGGCGACCAGCCTTCGGCCGGCCTGGTCATCGCCGGCAACGACGCCCGCTTCGTCCCTGGCCTCGAGCGCAGTTCGGTCTTCGTCGCCGACTGGAGCGGGCAGAAGCTGGTGATCGAGGACAATATCCTCGGCCCCGGCCTCAAGCTGTTCGAGAAGCGCTAGCCGAACGCCGGCGCCAGCGTCAGCCGGCCCGCTGGCGTGCTCCCTTCCAGCACCAGAACCTGCAGGAACGGGTCCATCGCCTCGTCCAGGCTCAGGCCATGCTCGCGGGTGAAGCCGAACCGCTCGTAATAGGCGGGGTTGCCCACCAGCGCCACGCCGTGCGCGCCGCGCTGCCTCAGCTCGGCCAGGCCTGCCTCGATCAGCTGCGAGCCGATGCCGCTGTTCTGCCCGCCCGGTATCACCGAGACCGGCGCAAGCTGGTACCACGCGCCCGCAGCCCCCTCCACCGAAACCGGCGAGAAGGCGATATGGCCGACGATCGCCTGGTCGGCATTCACCGCCACCAGCGACAGCACCAGGTCGCCATCGGCGCGCAGCCGCTCGACCAGCGCGCCCTCGTCGCCGTCGGCATGCGGCATATCGCGGAAGGCAGCATCGGTCAGCGCGCGGATCGCACGCTCGTCGCCCGATTGCTCGGGCCGTATGCGGACGCTCATGGCAGCAGGTGTCCGGCGCGGTCGCGTTTCGTGTCGAGATACCGTCGGTTGTGGGGATTGGCGGGAAGCGCATGCGCCACCCGCCGAGCGATGGTGATTCCGTGGTCGGTCAAAGCTGCGATCTTTCTTGTGTTATTGGTGAGGAGTCCAATCTCGCCAATACCCAGCAGCTTAAGCATCCTTGCGGCCGTTGTAAAATCCCTAGCTTCGTCGGGCAGGCCCAGCCGCTCGTTGGCCTCGATCGTGTCAAAGCCCTGATCCTGCAGGCGATAGGCCCGCATCTTGTTGACGAGGCCGATGCCGCGCCCTTCCTGCCGCATGTAGAGAAGGACGCCGTATCCACCGTTTTCCGCCTCCTCGGCCATCCGCGCCAGCGCCGCGTCGAGCTGCGGCCCGCAATCGCACTTGAGGCTGCCGAGGATGTCGCCGGTCAGGCATTCGGAATGCAGGCGCACCAGCGGCACGCGGTCCGCCATCTGCTTGCCGACGATCAGCGCGCAGTGTTCGCGCATGTCGTCGGGCTTGCGGAAGACGACGAGCTCGCAGTCCTGCTCGGCGGCGATGGGCAGGCGGGCACGCGTCGCTATCTGCAGCTTCTCCGGATCGGACCATTCTGCGAGGTCGGCGGGGCTGACCGGTTGCGGCTCGCCTGCCTGCCCGGGATTGACCATGAAGGCCGGAAGGATGCCCGCGATCCGCGCCAGCTCCAGCGCCGCCGCGGCAGCCTCGGCCCAGTCGAGCGGCTCCGCCTTGAACGGGCCCTTGAGCGGGTTGGCCAGATCAAGGGCCGGGTCGGCCACCGCCAGCGCGAGGTCGAGATCGAACGGCTCCGCCCCGCGGATCAGCACGGGATTGTGCGGCACGGCCGCCTCGAGCTGGTTGGCAAGCTTGAGCGTCGCGGCGCGCGCCGCCGATATCAGCAAATGCGAACTGCCTGCCTGCCGCGCGATGGCGGTCTCGATCGGCAACAGCACGCGTGTGCTGTTTCCGGCACCGTCCAGCGCGATCGGCCAGCCGTGCCGCAGCGCATCGATCGCCTGCGCCGCGCGGCGGGAAGGCGAGGGCGTGCTCAGAAGGTGAATTCCGTCGTCAGCGGGATGTGGTCCGACGGCTGGGTCCAGTCGCGCGCATCCTCGAACACTCGGTGCGCGGTCGCCTGCGCTGCCAGTTCGGGGCTGGCCCACATGTGATCCAGCCGCCGCCCGCGATCCCCGTCGCGCCAGTTCTTCGCGCGGTAGCTCCACCAGCTGTAGTAGCGTTCGGGGGCGAGGATATGCTGCCGCCCGATGTCGGCCCAGCCGTGTGCGTCCATGAAGCGCTGCAGCGTCTCGACCTCGAGCGGGGTATGGCTGACGACCTTGAGCAGCTGCTTGTGGTTCCACACGTCGCTTTCGAGCGGGGCGATGTTGAAATCGCCGACGATCAGCGTCGGGCGGTCGACCGCGTCGGCCCAGCGGGTCATCCGCTCGAGAAAGTCGAGCTTCTGCCCGAACTTGGGGTTGATCGTGCGGTCGGGCTCGTCGCCGCCGGCGGGGATATAGACGTTCTCGATGATGGTGCCCTTCCCGGGACCATCCGCCAGCTCGACGCCGACATGGCGCGCCTCGCCATTGTCCTGCCAGTCATGGCGCGAGAATTCGCTGAAGGGCACTTTGCCGACCGTGGCGACGCCGTGATAGCCCTTCTGCCCGTGCACCGCGAAATGATCGTAGCCGAGCGCGCGGAAGGCCTCGTAGGGGAACTGGCTTTCCTGGCACTTGATTTCCTGCAGGCACAATATGTCGGGCGACTGCTCCTGCAGGAAGCGTTCGACGATCGGCATCCGCAGGCGGACCGAGTTGATATTCCATGTCGTGACCGAAACCATGGCGCTGCCTTAGGTCGCAGCACTGCCAGCGGCAAGCGGGCCGTGGGCGCTTTCGCTTTCCTGTCATGGAAAGGCGCGATAGCAGGCATAACACCAGTTGCTCCGGGGGAGATCGAGAATGCGCCTGTCCACCAAAGCCCTCATCGCCGCGATGGCGCTCCCGCTCGCCGCTTGCGGAACGGGGTATGACAGCGGAGGGGTGAAGAGTGCCTCGGGCGCGCAGGCCGCTCCGGCCAGGAAGGCGAAGAACGTCATCCTCTTCATCGGGGACGGGATGGGAATCTCGACCGTCACCGCCGCGCGCATCTACGCCGGGCAAAAACTGGGGCAGTCCGGCGAGGAATATGTGCTGCCATTCGAGACCTTCGACAATGTGGCGCTGGTCAAGACCTACAACACCAATGCCCAGGTGCCCGACAGCGCCGGCACGGCGAGCGCGATGAACACCGGGATCAAGACCCAGATCGGCTTCCTCGGCATCGGACCCGAGGCGAAGCGCGGCGATTGCGCCAGCGGCAAGGCGCACGAACAGGCGCTGCTCAGCCAGCAGGCCCGCGCGCGGGGCATGGCGCTCGGCATCGTCAGCACGGCCCGCATCACCCATGCCACGCCGGCGGCCGTCTATGCCCGCAGCGTTGATCGCGACTGGGAATCCGATGCAGCCATACCGGAAAGCCAGCGTGGCAAGGGCTGCCAGGATATCGCGCAGCAGCTGGTCGGCACCGATTTTGACGTTGCGCTGGGCGGCGGCCGGGCGGCCTTTTTCGGCGCGGACAAGGGCGGGCGGCGGCTGGCGGCGGATGCCGACCTGCCGGCGCAATGGGCCGCCCGGACCGGCGGCACCTATGTCGAAAGCGCCAGCGCCATGATGGCGGCTCCGGCCGGCAAGCCGCTGCTCGGCATCTTCTCGCCCAGCCACATGACCTATACGGTGGACCGCGCGCCCGATAGCGCCGAACCGACCCTCACCGACATGACGAAGGAGGCCGTGCGCCGCGTCGGGCAGGATCCCGACGGCTACTACCTGATGGTCGAAAGCGGTCGGATCGATCACGGCCACCATGAAGGCAAGGCCGGCTATGCGCTGGAGGAAGCGGTCGAATTCGCCCGCGCGATCCAGTGGGCGATCGACAACACCGATCCCGAAGAAACGCTGATCCTCGTCACCGCCGACCACAGCCATGTCTTCACCATCGCCGGCTATCCGCGCCGTGGGAACGACATCCTCGGCCTCGTCGTCCCGCCCGAAGGCGGCGGCGAGGACGGCGGCGATACCGGCGGCGGCCCGACGCTCGCCGCCGACGGCAAGCCCTATACCACGCTCTCCTATGCCAACGGGCCGGGCGCGGTGGCGATCGGCACCGATGGCGGGCGGCCGGTTCCCGAGACCGGGGTCAAGGCCCGGCAGCAATCGCTGGTGCCGACCGGCAGCGAAACGCACGGGGGCGAGGATGTGGCGCTCTATGCGCGCGGGCCGGGCTCCGAACGGGTCCGCGGCGTGATCGAGCAGAACCTGATCTACCGGATCATTACCCGGGCGCTGGGCTGGGAGTAGCGATGGCGACACGGACCGGCGCAGCCGGTCTGCAAGCCCGACCGCGCGCCGGAGACGTGCGGCCGAAAAGGGCGAAAAAACCCTCGTGCCGGGGGCAAGTGGCACGAGGGTTCCATGTAAGCGTTCGTCACGCTGTGAACAAAGCGAACTTCGCAGAAGATCGAGGCAACAGGGGGGAAACCCGTCTTCCATCCGCTCTGTGAAACAAGATTACTCTTGGGCGCCTTGCTTGGAAATGAACGGAATGTCGCGCTTTGTCGCAGACAGCCGTCATTCCGCCGACGAAGCGTTCATCCGGGGCGACGAGACGTCCGGCGGGGGTCCTTGTAGGTGAATGTCGAGTCGGCGACGGCCACTCCATAGCGGTGGTTGGACAGGCGCACGGTGGTGCGATTCTTCTGCGCGTCGAGCGCCACCCAGTTAGTTAATTGCCACCCGCCAGGCGCAGCGGAATTGCGCACGAAGATCAGCGTGATGACGCCGAATTCGGGCTTCTTCGGATCGCGCACCTCGACGCTGAGGACCGAGGGATTGCCGGTCGGGATCAGCTTGCCGTACCGCTTCACGTCGCGGTTGGGATCGAGCAGCGCGCCCAGCGGCGAATTGCCGATCGGCCAGCGCTGGACCTGGTTGACCTCGTAGTCGACCAGCGTGAACGACTTGCCATTCGATACCAGCAGCAGCGGCACGCCCTTCTGGTATTCGAAGCGGATCTTGCCCGGACGCTTCAGCGTCATCGTGCCGCCGACGGTCTGGCCCTTGCGGTCGGTCTGGGTGAAGCTGGCCTTCATGGTGGAGATGCCGCGCAGGGCCTCCACGGCATTGTCGAGCGAGCCCGCGCTCTGCGCATGGGCAGGCGCGGCGTCGGCGACGATCATCGCCGGCGCGGCGACGGCCACGGTGGCGGCGAGCGCCGCACCGATCAGGGAGCCCCGGCGGGGCAGGCGATGGAAGAGGGTCATTGTTCTCATGCTCGTGCTGTTAGCGTGCGAGCACTGAACTGTCACTGACAGGCGGAGGTTCCGCCCGTTCAGGAAGCTTACTTGATCTTGGCTTCCTTGAACTCGACATGCTTGCGCACGACCGGGTCATACTTGCGGAAGGTCATCTTCTCGGTGATGTTCCGCGGGTTCTTCTTGGTGACATAGTAGAAGCCCGTGTCTGCGGTCGAGACGAGCTTGATCTTGACGGTTGCGGGCTTCGCCATGGTGCTTTCCTAAGAATCGTAAGGGGCCGTATCGGCCAAAAAATACAGGCGGCGCGAGCCCGCACCGCCACATCGGGCGCGCAATTGGGCGATTCTCCGGCGAAAGTCAAGCAATCTCCCTGACCCCGTTCGTGTCGAGCGCAGCGCGAAGCGCGAAGTCGAGATACGTATGTGCCAGGTGTCTCGACTGCGAACTGCGTTCTTCGCTCGACACGAACGGCGGTTGGTTCACCAATCGCCGGCTCCCGGCTTGCCGCGGTTGGCTTTGACCTCGCCGCGGACCTTCTTGGCCTTCAGCCGCTGGACCTTGCCCAGCCGGTTGACGCGGCTCTTGGCCCGCGCCTTGGGCTGGCGATGCGCTTCCTCGAGCAGCGCCTGGACAACGTCGTCTACCGGATGGGCTTTGCCGCGACGCGCGCCGAAGCCCGTCAGCTGGTCGGCCACAAGGCGATCCTAGTCAACG
>FWWL01000418.1_pt1 | contig 118163 bp, 93 predicted proteins | sample 2228331 | NCBI WGS metagenome assembly FWWL01 (sample SAMEA103939775, study PRJEB20133) | metagenome | reverse complement strand
CTGGATCTGATTCCAGATTCAGTCACATACTTGTTTGGCCTGATTTAATCCTGATAAAAGGTTGGTATTTTCAAGTCAGAGCCTGGGAATGCCAATAAGCGAGGCAGAGCCTCGTGATTTTGCTGGGTTTCCTGATTGGCTGAAAAAAAACAAGAGGCGCTTTTCCGCCGCGCCCCTGCCCACCTGAGAGGAGATTTAAATCACATCTCTCAAGCGTTCGCCTATTTTTCGCAATAAAGGCAAGAGAGTCCGCGACCAGGCGCTATTCATCACTCCAGGAGTAACATTAAAATGTTCTGCCAGGATTTTAAGTGTCCATTCTTCACCACGGGAAACGCGATCGTAAATTTCTAACAAAACGGCTTGAGCAGTAATTGGCGGTGGTGGCTTTTTGCGGACAAAAGAACTTTTTAATTCTCCACTCGGATCGGTCTCAAATTCCTGACGGACAAGTTCTAAACGTGGTGTTTAATTTGTTGGATCTGCCAAATCATTGACACTTATATCATCGACATTTAAAGGTTCTCCTGTTCTGGAGTCGATCAGATTAGGAGGCGTCATATGTTTGGGATTTTTAGGAAGGTTATTGTATTCCTTTTCGCACTTGAAATTCCAAATATCGATAGGACTATGATTTCCTTTATCTGAATCGTAGGCTTTGTCTTCGGCTGTTCCTTAAGCCCGGGCAGTCTTTAAGCATTCCACTGGCAGAAGTTGGGGGCGGAAAAATTTCAGGGCTTCTCGGTAGCAGTTGACCGCTTTCTGGAGATTCACCGAGGGCTGTTCTCCCAATTCGGCTTGGGTCTGGTAGGCAACCCCCAGATTAGTCAAAGTTTGGGCATATTTATCGGGGACAGTCTCGCGGGGGCGGGCTTCCAGGACTAAATGATAAAGACCAATAGCCACCGTGAGATTTACTTGCCAACGCCCCCTAGGATACTGTCGCAGACTAATTGCCAAGTTTTCAATCAGTTTTACTATGCCATCTCGCATTTCTGGTTGAGCAGTGCTGACCATTGCCAGAAAAGTCTGGGCGGCTTGGGGTAATTGGGGGTCAAGTCGTCCCCCCCGTTGGTCTAGTATCTGATAAACTGCTGCCTCGCCACCTTCCATCTCAGCTTGAAGCAAAGCCCGGAAAAAAGCTAGGGTTTCTTGATTGGTTCCTGCTTGTGAGTTCATCATATCCTCCTAAAATATCAACCACAAAGGCACAAAGGACACAAAGAAGAGAAATCTCTGTGCTCCTCTGTGTCTGAAGTGGTGAAACTCCTTAAATTTAAGTTTCTACTGCTTTAACGGTTATCTCTGATTTTTTATGCAAAATTCAGATATGGGTCTGTTTTACCACAGAGACACAGAGGACACGGAGAAAAGAAGTCTCTGTGCTCGTCTCTGTGCTCCTCTGTGTCTGAAGTGGTGAAAATTCCTTAAATTTTCAAATTAAAAGCCTTCAAATTAAAAGCCTTCAAATTAAAAGCCCAAGGGGAAGCCCCCTCACAGGGCTTCCCGAAGTGAGTTGTGAAACGAGTTAGGGATTTTACCTGGCCCGGAGCGTAGGGGCGATTCGCTTTTACTTTCTTGGCCACTCCGGGCCAGGCACTCCCAGGTATCGTTTGGGCTTGTTGGATGTTTTTCCGGCCCCAAAAACCTGATTTATCCTTGATGACTATATCTTATTATTCTTTTGGCAATTTGTCAAGTCTTTTTGGAAAAATTTTTACCATTTTTATACAAAAAACGCGGATAAAATGATAAAATATTTATTTTTACTGTTGATTGTTTGAGGCAAAAATAACTACATCGCCAATAACCACCCTACTAATGGTACCTTTATAGTGGGCAAATATTTGCCCACACTACTAAACTTATTATATAAACTTATTATAAGTAGGTGAACATCATTAATTAATTGCACTTTTCGTTCCCTCCCCACCGTAAATCCTTGTTAACTCAATTACTAACAATAAATAGCCAGTCGTCAACCATCTCTCATTTGTAACAAATAACAGATGCTAAATATTTAGCAAAGCAAATTTAGGCAACTTATGACAAAAAAATAGAGAATTCCCGGTTAATCCCGCAAATCCAGATAAAACCAGATAAAATAGGTCTGCTGTAATCACGGTGCAATTGCCTCCTCATGTCTGCAATCTCCGAGTCTCCCTTTTCCCCCGCAGAAATCGCCGCCGAAGGTATTACTCCGGCGGAGTATGAAGAAATCTATAAGCGTCTCGGACGCCACCCCAATAAAGCCGAACTGGGAATGTTTGGCGTCATGTGGTCGGAACACTGCTGCTACAAGAACTCCAAACCCCTCCTGAGCCAATTTCCCACTCAAGGTCCGCGAGTTTTAGTTGGGCCGGGGGAAAATGCCGGAGTGGTAGATTTGGGCGACGGTTTACGACTGGCGTTTAAAATTGAGTCTCATAATCACCCAAGTGCGATCGAGCCTTTCCAAGGGGCTGCCACTGGGGTTGGCGGTATTCTGCGGGATATCTTTACAATGGGTGCCCGTCCGATCGCCCTGTTCAATGCCCTGCGTTTTGGTTCTCTCGATGATGCGCGGACTCGGCGCTTATTTGCGGGGGTCGTTGATGGGATCTCACACTATGCTAACTGCGTCGGCGTACCCACCGTGGGCGGTGACGTTTACTTTGACCCCGCGTACACGGGCAACCCCTTGGTTAATGTGATGGCTTTGGGCATTATGGAAACCCCGGAAATTGTCAAAGCCGGTGCGTCTGGAGTGGGCAACCCGGTGCTCTATGTGGGTTCCACCACCGGACGGGATGGGATGGGGGGCGCGGCATTTGCCAGTGTGGAACTTAGCGATAAGTCAATGGACGATCGCCCCGCAGTGCAAGTAGGCGACCCTTTTCTGGAAAAATCCCTGATTGAAGCTTGCCTGGAAGCGTTTAAAACCGGTGCAGTAGTTGCCGCCCAAGATATGGGGGCAGCGGGGATTACTTGTTCTACCTCAGAAATGGCGGCCAAAGGTGGTTTGGGCATTGAACTGGATTTAGATAAAATTCCAGTACGGGAAGCGGGGATGATTCCTTATGAATATCTGCTGTCCGAATCCCAAGAACGGATGCTGATGGTTGCCCAGAAAGGACGGGAACAGGAATTAATTGATATTTTCCACCGTTGGGGACTTCATGCGGTGGTCGCCGGAACTGTCCTAGAGGAACCGATCGTGCGGATTTTATTCCGAGGCGGTGTAGCGGCGGAAATTCCCGCTGCTGCTTTGGCTGATGATACGCCGATTTATAAGCGCCAACTTCTGAGCGAACCGCCAGAGTATGTCCAAAAAGCTTGGCAATGGTCTGTGAACGATTTACCCAGTTGTACCCGTGAAGGGATATACGTCAACGGCCAGCAGCATTCTTGGCAGGATATCCTCTTGCAACTCTTGGATAGTCCCAGCATCGCTTCTAAACATTGGGTGTATCGGCAGTATGACCATCAAGTGCAAAATAATACCGTGTTGCTGCCCGGAGCGGCTGATGCGGGGGTGGTGCGCTTGCGTCCGCAGTTGGAAACATCTGGAGAGTTTAATCGGGCTGTGGCAGGTACAGTAGATTGCAATTCCCGTTATGTCTATCTCGACCCCTATGAAGGGGCGAAAGCAGTGGTGGCGGAGGCTGCCCGGAATTTAAGTTGTGTCGGGGCGGAACCTTTGGCGATTACGGATAACTTAAATTTTGGTAGCCCCGAAAAACCCATCGGCTATTGGCAATTAGCCTCCGCTTGTCGCGGGATTGCCGAAGCTTGCAAGGAATTCGGCACCCCTGTGACCGGGGGAAATGTTTCGCTGTATAACGAAACCCTGGATTCACAAGGTAATCCGACGCCAATTTATCCGACTCCGGTAATTGGGATGGTGGGATTAATCGGCGATTTGCAGCAAGTTTGCGGCCAAGGTTTTCAACAGTCCGGGGATGCGATTTATCTGCTGGGATTACCTTTGGACTATCCGAGGGGCGTTCGCGATAGCGTTGCGGAGCAATATCGCGATCGCATTGCGGAGCCATCTCGCCTCACCCTGGGGGCTTCAGAATATCTCGCCGTCATTCATGGGGTGGTTGCCGGGAAACCGCCCAAGGTGGATTTTGACCTAGAACGCCGTGTGCAAGCCGCTTGTCGGACGGGTATTCGCGAGGGTTGGGTGCGATCGGCCCATGATAGCGCTGAGGGCGGCTTTACCGTAGCCCTGGCTGAATCTTGCATCAGCGGCAACTTGGGCGCAGAAATTCATCTGCCTTTTACTGTCGCCAACAGTCCCCAACGTTGGGATGAGTTGTTGTTTGCCGAAGGTGGTGGACGCATTATCGTGTCTGTGGATGCGGCACATATTTCTGCTTGGGAAGCCTATTTGACAGAAAAATTGGCGCATAACTGGCAAAAATTAGGCACCGTAGGGGCGGTTGGTGGAGATTTACGAATTTTCACGGATGTTAACCAGCCCTTAATCGCGGTAAGTATTAAGGAGATGAGCGATCGCTGGTATCAGGCGATCGAAAGGCGGATGCAGAAATCTCACCGCTCAATAGGAGAGAGAATAGAGGAGAGAGAATAGAGGAAAGAGAATAGAGGAAAGAGAATAGAGGAAAGAGAATAGAGGAAAGAGAATAGAGGAGAGAGAATAGAGGAAAGAGAATAGAGGAAAGAGAATAGAGGAGAGAGAATAGAGGAGAGAGAATAGAGGAGAGAGAATAGAGGAGAGAGTCTCTCGAGTGTTTCCTCAACTAACAACCATCAACCAACAACCAAAAACCAATTTACTATCCTCTTTTGCCTCTTTACTCAACCAACAACCAACAACTAACAACCAACAACCAATTTACAATGTTAAGAAAGTATTAAGATTAGTTAACTGTATCCGAGAAACCCGGTTAATTGAAGCAACAGCGTTTCTCACCTGAACGTGCAGCATCGAGCCAGCGTCTTTTAATTGACGATAACTAAAAACCCCAAACCAAGGCACATTTCTATCCATGATTCCCAACTCTTCCGTTTCTTACCAGGCGAATGAGGCTGAACAGCCCCCTGAGAAACCTCTTTCTCAGGAAAGTCAGGAAAATTTAGCCGAAATCGAACGCCCAGATAAGCCCGAAGAGGCTTGTGGCGTTTTTGGCGTCTATGCTCCCGGTGAAGATGTGGCCAAACTGACTTACTTTGGCCTTTTTGCTTTACAACATCGCGGTCAAGAATCCGCAGGTATCGCGATTTTTAATAATGGAGAAGTCCAGGTTCATAAAGAAATGGGATTGGTTTCCCAAGTCTTCAATGAAGCCATTCTGCAACGGCTAAAGGGCAATATTGCCATTGGTCATAACCGTTACTCGACCACCGGATCGAGTCATGTGGTCAATGCCCAGCCTGCGGTGTTGGCAACCCGTTTAGGCCCGCTTGCCCTAGCCCATAATGGCAATCTGGTAAACACCACTCAACTCAGAGAAAAGTTACTGGAAAAAGATTGTAGTCTAGTCACTACCACTGATTCAGAGATGATCGCTCATGCGATCGCAGAAGAAGTGAATAGCGGTAAAGATTGGTTGTCAGGGGCGATCGCGGCTTTTCACCAGTGCGTCGGCGCCTTCAGTCTCACCATTGGCACCCCGGAAGGGATGATGGGAACTCGTGACCCCCACGGAATTCGACCCTTGGTAATTGGCATTCTGCCGACAAACCCTGAAGGGCAACCGCAGCGTTATGTCCTCGCCTCAGAAACCTGCGCTTTGGATATCATCGGCGCGGAATATCTCAGAGATGTGGAACCAGGAGAATTAGTTTGGATTACCGAAGCCGGTCTGTCCTCTTATCATTGGGCAAAACCAGAGCGAAAACTCTGCATTTTCGAGATGATTTACTTCGCCCGTCCCGATAGCTTGGTTCACGACGAAACCCTATACAGCTATCGCCTGCGTCTGGGTCGCCAACTTGCCCGCGAAGCCCCGGCAGATGTAGATGTGATTATCGGCGTTCCCGACTCTGGCGTTCCGGCGGCGATCGGCTTTTCCCAAGAATCGGGTATTCCCTACGCGGAAGGGCTGATTAAAAATCGCTATGTGGGTCGTACTTTCATCCAACCCACTCAATCGATGCGCGAGTCAGGAATTCGCATGAAGCTTAACCCTTTGAAAGATGTATTGGCGGGTAAAAAAATCCTGATTGTGGATGATTCCATTGTCCGGGGCACCACTAGCCGCAAACTGGTGAAAGCTCTCCGAGATGCGGGGGCAATGGAGGTGCATATGCGGATTTCCTCTCCACCCGTGACTCACCCTTGCTTCTATGGTATCGACACGGACAACCAAGACCAATTGATTGCTGCCACGAAATCTGTGGCACAAATTAAAGAACAAATTGGGGTAGATTCTTTGGCTTATCTGAGTTGGAAAGGAATGCTAGAAGCCACGGGAGAAAATACCAATCATTTCTGTTCTGCTTGCTTCACTGGAGATTATCCAATTAGTGTCCCCGATGCCTTGAAACGTTCTAAGTTGATGTTAGAAAAAGTCTAAGGCGAGCGAGTGAATTAACAGAATTTTTGTCCTTAAGGCGTAACCCCGGTTGCGCCTTTATTTTGTGTATTTTGTGTATTTTGTGTATTTTGTGTATTTTGTGTATTTTGTGTATTTTGTGTATTTTGTGTATTTTGTGTATTTTGTGTGAGTGATTTCTGCGCTTTTTCTGGTCGGTTGCCAAAAGTAAGCGATGAAGAATCGATGGAACTTTTAAGAGAAATTATGGAATGGGAGTTATTTCCTCAAGACTGTAAAAAGTTAAAGGGGTATGAAGGAGGTTATCGATTCGCTTAAGGTGAATATCGAATCTTATACACCGTTGAAGAGGAGCGGGTTAGAATATTTAGAATTGGCAAGCGGAATGATGATGAAGTCTGTCAAAACTTATAAATACTGCAAATAGAAAGATTCGCTAAACAAATTCCCAAGATTCAAATAAGTCACCCTTAACTTTATAGACTCATAAAGATTAAGATCATCAGTATGATGACCTTTGATAATAAACTTATTAAAGTTATTCTGGTTAAAGTTATTCTGGCTTGATTGGGTGATTAATTAGCTGGGGGCGTTAGGCAGTTTCTAGTTGGATGTTGTCTATACTATGCCCGATCACCGAGAATACTTGCCGCTGTTCAAACAGCAGCAAAAATTCCCGGTTAATTTTCCTTTGTGCGGCTTCTTGGTGGAGAATTTTTAAGGCAGTTTCTACCGGCAAACCCCGTTTATAGGGGCGATCGCCTGCGGTGAGGGCATCATAAATATCCGCAATGGTCATCATTTGAGTTTGCGGGGGAATATCATCAGCTTTTAAGCCGAGAGGATATCCCGAACCATCAAGTTTTTCGTGATGACCATAAGCCAGAGTAGGCACATTTTTCAGATCCTTTGTCCAAGGAATTTGCTTGAGAAATTCATAAGTATAAGTCACATGAGATTCAATATCAAAACGTTCTGCGGGGGTTAAATTACCTTTACGAACCATCAATTGTTCTAGTTCTTCTGCTGTCACCAAAGGTTTCATTTGCCCATCCACATCTTCATAAACATATTGAGAAAGTTCTTTGAGACGTGCTAAGGGTTCTTCGGCCAAAACTCTCGGTTCATTTGCTTCGAGCAACACCTGCCAGTATTGATCTAATTGTTCTAATTGCTGGGTGAGTTTAGCGTCAAATTTGAGTAAATTTTGACAATGTGGACAGTTTGCTTCATGACTACCATGCCGGTGATCCGGATGCTCCACTAAATAGCGGAACTTATTTTGAGCGCATTCAAATTGTAAAGTCCGCTTGGCTAATGCAAAGCGGTGTTTTACCAGTTCTAGTTGACGGGGATAAAGTTTTTTCTGTTTAACTAAAATGGCTTCCGGGACTCCGACTTTGCCAAAATCATGGAGCAAAGCAGCATAGCGAATTTCTTGGATTTGGCGCTCGTTAAAATAAAGAGAACTGAATACACCTGTGGTGACAGTATTTGCCTCTTGACTCAGCCGTACCGTCAGTTCAGCCACTCGCTCGGAATGCCCGTAGGTGCAAGGGTCTCTCGCTTCAATTACTTGCACCGAAGCTTTGACAAAACCGGCAAACAGATTTTCAATACTTTCCTGGAGATCGTTTCGTTCAATAGAAATTGCCGCTTGAGAGGCTAAACTCCGCAAAATTCGCTCTTCCCAGTCGGAGTAAGGTTGAGTGACATCAAGACCATTTTCTGGTGTCACCAATAAATCCCAACTCTTTTTGCGGTTAATCAGTTGGAGCACCCCCATGATTTCCCCTTCCCGGTTCTGCATGGGTAATACCAGCACCGACCGCGTATAATAACCAAGCTCATGGTCAAAACTGCGATCGAGACTATAGGGAACACCTGGGGGCAAATCATAAGCATTAGCCAGGTTCAGAGTTTCACCTGTAATAGCCACATAGCCAGCCAAGCTTTTCTTGGTGATTGGTAACGCAAATTCTTGAAAAGAAAAGTTGGGTAAAGAATCATTTTGGGCAACTTTAAACAGAAGCTTGGGAATTGGTTCACTGCGATCTACCAGATAAACACTGCCCGCATCGCTACAGGTAATTTCCCGACTTTTGGATAAGATTAAATTTAATAATTTGTCTAAGTCGTGAGTGCTTGACAACGCGGCACCAATATCCAACAATTTTTCAACGATTTCTGCTCTAGTCGCTAGATCCTCCTGAAATTTTGGATTTTCCAGTTCCAGGCTTTTGGGTATCAATGTTTGATGGCTGTTCACAGGTTTACCCTCTACTACAATGCTTCCTGCTTAGATTTTAGATATTATTCAGGGGCGAGTTTTTGGTTGGCAGGCTCTGGGATTAGAGAGCTAAAGATTAAGGCGATTTTCTGGCTGGTTCGCTCTGGGATTAGAGAGCTAAAGATTAAGGCGATCGCCGGCTAGGGAGATATTAGGGAGATATTTTGAATCGTTTGTGAGAAAGGGAGGGAACTATATTTGTTCCCTCGGAGAATTTATTTTCCTTGATTTAGATTAAAAACTTTGCCAGCATTCTACCAGCAACAATGGTGTAACCAAAACTATAGACTAGAAATCACAGTGGCTAGGTTAAAATCCAGTTCTGTCAGTCCACCAGCATCGTGAGTGGTTAAACTCACGATTACTTTGTTATAAGAAATTGTGATATCTGGGTGATGACCTGCGGCTTCAGCGGGTTCGACTAATTTATTTACCCAGGCGATCGCCTCCACAAAGTCTTTAAAGGTTTTTTGCAGGCGAATTTCTTTCCCTTCCAGCTTCCAGCCGGATAACTGACTTACTTTTTCTTGAATTTCTGTTGCACTTAGTAACTGAGCCATTAATGTCACCCGTGATTTTGTCGTGATTGTGTTTGGTTTAAGTGTTTGGTTTAAAGCATCTAGCGAATTGAGCATTGCCATAACGTCTTCTGGGTGTCAGAAGACGTTCGGCGCCCTCTGCCTTTAAATCCGCTCACCAGATTTAAGGAAATAGTAGCGGATTCAGTATTGCATTTAAAAGCAATTGTAGCAATTGTAGCAACTAATATAGCAATTAATGGACTGGTAGATTTAATGAACTGGTAGATTTACGGTCAGCCAGGTTACATGGTAAAGGCTGAAGCCTGAGAAATGTCTTTTTGGTACTCTCAAAAATAGAAATACTTTTAAGTGTAAATTAAATTGCGAGTGGAAATCTCCGTGCGTATTGATTTAGTCACCTTATTTCCTGATTTTTTTACCAGCCCCCTGAAGTCTGGGCTTTTGGGCAAAGCCCTAGAAAAAAACATTGCTACCGTAAATCTGGTGAATCCCAGGGACTTCGCCACCGATAAGCACCGTAAAGTGGATGATGAACCCTACGGGGGTGGGGTGGGTATGGTAATGAAACCAGAGCCGATTTTTGCCGCCGTAGAATCTTTACCTGTATTAGCACGTCGCGAGGTGATTTATCTAACCCCGCAAGGAGAACGGATGAATCAATCTCTATTTAAGGAGTTGGCCAATAATTACGATCAACTGGTTTTAATTTGCGGTCACTATGAAGGGGTGGATGAACGGGTGATGCATTTAGTTACTAGAGAAATTTCTTTGGGTGATTTTGTGCTGACTGGGGGAGAAATTCCCGCCCTGGCGTTGATTAATGGAGTGGTGCGTTTGCTACCGGGAACCGTGGGGAAAGTGGCATCTCTGAGGGCGGAAAGCTTTGAAGTTGTTAACGGGTTGGAGTTGCTGGACTATCCTCACTATACCCGCCCGCCAGAGTTTCGCGGCTGGAAAGTGCCGGATGTGCTGCTTTCGGGCAATCATCAGGCAATTGCTCAGTGGCGATCGCAGCAACAACTGGAACGCACCCAACAACGGCGCCCGGATTTATTGACTCCAGGGGCGATCGACAAAACAGACCCGCCAAAAGTGTCGGATCAATCGGAGCAAAATGACGATCCTACATGAAATAAGCTATACCTGGATCATAGAAAGCGCCCGTTTGGGCTTCGAGCTAACCATGCGTAAATTTAATCTCATCATCGCCACTTTTTTAGCCTTCTTACTAATCAACGAAGTAAGCATTCGTCCCCAAAGAGGCAATTTTAAAGAGTGGCTGACCACAGACTCATCCGTCGCTTATGCCAGAAAAAGCAGTGGGGGCAGAAGTCGCGGCGGTTCTTTTAGCAGACCTTCCGGTTCCACACCTAGTCGTTCTTCCGGCAGTAGCAGTCCCAGTCGTTCTTCCGGCAGTAGCAGTCCCAGTCGTTCTTCCGGCAGTAGCAGTCCCAGTCGTTCTAATTCTTCCAGTGGCAGTAGTTCTGGAAGCAGCACTCGCGATACTGCCAGCCCCAGTTCAACCTCTGGATCCAGCACACCTAGTCCGACTTCTGAACCATCCAGGGGTCAAACTGGGGGACGGGCTCGCGGTGGATCTTTCGCTCGACCGACAGTAGCGCCTGCACCAGTGACTCCGAACAACACCAGTAACAGTCCGGCATCCACAACTGTAACCCCATCTACCGGGACGACTTACGCACCTGCGCCAAGTCGTTCCCAAACTAATATCATTGTTGTTCCAGTCCCATCGGCACCGGTTGTTGTTCCAGCGCCGCCATCGGTGACACAGCCATCGACACAGCCATCGACACAGCCATCGGTGACACCGGAATATTCTAACAGCCCTTCTAGCGGCGCGGAGAATTCCACAGAGCCAGTGTCAGGGAATGAGTCTATGACAGATTCTGCCAGAGTAGCGTCAAGCAATGCTTCTTCTGGTGGGTTTCCTTGGGGATGGGTGCTATTTTTCTTAGTGATTGGCGGTGGGGTGGCGATCGCGATAGCGTTGCGGAGCAATCTCGCCTGGTATCTTCTGGCAAAGAACAAATCCACTCAAGGAACGGCGAAGGAACTAGAAAATGATATAGTCACCGTGACTAAATTACAGATTGCTTTATTAGCAAATGCTCGCGATCTGCAAGCTTACCTCACAGACCTCAGCTACAATGCTGACTTAGAAACCCCTGAAGGCCGGGTGGAATTTCTGCAAGAAGCGGCTTTATCTTTATTACGACATCCAGAATATTGGAGTCACGCTTTTTCTAGTTCTCAAACGGTGAAAAGTCGCGCACAAGCCGGACAAGTTTTTGAACAATTATCTATTGCTGAACGCAGTAAATTTAATGCGGAAACTTTTAGTAATGTCCAAGGTCAAGTCCGGGAACGCTCCCCTGTAGCTGTTGATGATAATAACGAGCCAGCGGCTTATATTGTGGTGACTTTGTTGATTGGTACGGAAGACGATCGCCCTTTGTTTGGTTCGATTCATTCAACGGAAGAATTACAGCAAGCTTTACAACGGATTGCCGCAATTACTCAGGATTATTTGTTGGTGGTAGAGTTACTGTGGACTCCCCAAAAGGACACTGATGTTTTGTCTTACGATCAGCTATTGACTGGTTATGCGGATCTGGTGCAACTTTGAGTTTTTACCACAAAGGCACAAAGATTAGAAAGGTTAGAAAGGTTAGAAAGGTTAGAAAGGTTAGAAAGGTTTAGAGCAAGAGAACTAGGGATGAATATTCCGCGACTGCATCAAGAAACTATTGAAGAGGTTAAAGAACGGGCTGACATTTATGATGTGGTGTCCGAATATGTGGTGCTGAAAAAACGGGGGAAAGACTTTTTGGGTTTGTGTCCTTTCCATGAGGAAAAAACCCCCAGTTTTACGGTCAGCCCTAGTAAGCAAATGTATTATTGCTTTGGTTGTGGGGCTGGTGGGAATGCGATTAAGTTTCTGATGGAAATTGGTAAGCGTTCTTTTGCTGAGGTGGTGTTGGATTTGGCGCAACGCTACCAAGTGCCGATTAAGACTTTGGCACCAGAGGAACGGCAAGAATTTCAGCGCCAACTTTCCCTGCGGGAACAGTTGTATGAAATTTTGGCGATCGCTGCTAGTTTCTATCAGCATACTTTACGTCAACCCCAAGGCAGTCAGGCTTTAGATTATCTCAAATCTAAGCGTCAATTAGGGGAAAATACAATTCAGCAGTTCCAGTTGGGTTATGCCCCACCGACTTGGGAAACTCTTTACAGTTATTTGGTGCAGCAAAAACGCTATCCGACGGAGTTGGTGGAACAAGCGGGGTTGATTAAGCCCCGGAAGTCTGGGGGCGGTTATTATGACCAATTTCGCGATCGCCTGATGATTCCGATCCATGATGTTCAAGGACGGGTGATTGGGTTTGGGGGTAGAACCTTGGAAGATGACCAACCCAAGTATCTCAATTCTCCAGAAACAATAGTTTTTGATAAAGGCAAAACTCTGTTTGCTTTAGATAAAGCTAAAAAGGCGATTGGTCAAGCAGACCAAGCGGTGGTGGTGGAGGGATATTTTGATGCGATCGCCCTTCATGCTGCTGGAATTACTAATGTAGTGGCTTCCCTGGGAACTGCCCTTAGCCTCCATCAAGTGCGCCAACTATTGCGCTATACCGAATCTAAACAAATTGTCCTGAATTTCGATGCTGATGTAGCGGGAATTAAGGCCGCAGAACGGGCGATCGGGGAAATTGCGAATTTGGCTTATTCTGGAGAAATCCAGTTAAGAATTATCACCATTCCTGATGGCAAAGACGCCGATGAATTCCTGAAAACCAGTGGCTCTCCCGAACCCTATCAACAACTTTTACTAGATGCCCCGTTATGGCTTAACTGGCAAATTGAGCAAATTTTAAAAGGGAAAAATCTCCAAGCTGCGGATGAATATCAGCAAGCCTATAGAGAAATATTGCAATTATTGACTCAATTGCATGAGAACGACACCCGGATTTATTATGTGAATTATTGCGCCGAACGCCTCAGTCAAGGGAATACTCGTCTCATCCCAATTCTGGCTCAAGATATCCTCAAACAAATTAACCGACCGCAAAAAAAGAGCGATTTAAGTGCCAAGAATAGTAGCGAAAAATCACGACAAGAAACCAGAGAAAACCAGCAACCGCCAAGGGCAGATTCAATTCGAGAATCGGCACGAATGCCGGAAGAATTATCAGAAGAAACCAGTTATGAGATTAGCGACGATACCAGAGATAATATCAGCGTTGTTTACTCAAGAGTCTTAACCAATATTTCCCCGAATACTCTGCTAGAACAAGCGGAGGCTAGATTGCTACGTCTTTACTTACATTGTCCCGAATATCGGACAATTATTATTGATACTTTAGAAGAAAGAAACTTAGATTTTACTTTATCTCACCACCGATTTTTATGGCAGCAAATTGCCCGTATAGAAAGCGCCCAAGTAGAAAGTTTAGATAGGCGGCAAGAATATCCAATCGAACCCCCGAATAAATTAATTTCAAAATTGCACGATTTTTTAATCAATTACCCAGAGTTTTATGGCAAAGTTTCGCCATTATTTCATTTAGACGAATATACCGAAAAAGATATTTTTAGAATAGAAGAATTAATTCAAGATGCGGCATCATCACTGGAAAGAGCTAACTGTGAAGAACTTTCTCGATATTATTTGAAGCTATGGCAGAAGACAAATGCCGCGACTGACCCGGAAAAGTGGCAGCATTATGGTGAGCAATTATATCTAGTAAAAGAGCGAATTAAAAAAATAGATGAAAAATTAAATTGGCATTATTATTGTCGATAATTTATGGCAGAAATTTTTGGCTGTTAATTTGCTAATTTATCTCCAATACAGTTGTCAGATAATGACTCAGATAATGACTAGGCTCATCACCTAAAACACCTGTGTATTACGGCATTCGCGGGAATGACAGATGACCTGATCAACGGGTTTTAACAACCGGATTTGGTATTAAATAATTAGGTGGGCAGAAATAAATGCAGACCAGATCAGAGGAAAGAGGAAAGAGAAAAAGAAGAAAGAGAAAAGAAGAAAGAGAAAAGAGGTTCGAGAAAAGAGGAAAGAGAAAAGAGATGCCTAGAAAAGAGATGCCTAGAAGAGAGAGGCATAGAAGAGAGGATTTTCCTATTTCCTCTTTCCTCTTTCCTAATTCCTCAGTTTGGATGCCCACCCTAAAATATAAATCTAGGATGTAGCAAATCAGAAGAGGTGGGGGGCTTTTGCCCCGCCACTTCTTCTGCTCCGTGAATAACCGATAACCTTAATCACAAAATAAAGTATCGCGAGTATTGCGACCCGTCACGGGGTTGGTGCCTTTCGCCAAACTACACAGCAGTTCATGGGCATCATCGCGCATAAATACATCCGTAAAATCGGCACCATCGATGATCGCGCCTTTAAAGCTAGTATTAAAGGCATAAGCGCCTTCTAAAATTGCGTTAGTTAAATTGGCGCCCATAAGTCGGGCTTTATCTAAAGTGGCTTGGCTTAGATTAGCCCCTTCCAAGTTCGCATCTTCCAAGTTGGCGGAAAAAAAGCTGACTCCGCGCAAGTCGGCGTTACTAAAGTTGGCAATCCGCAGATTGGCTCTGGTAAAGGAAGAGTCTCTTAAGTCTTGGCCAGAGAAATCAGCCCCAACCAGTTGTTCTTGGTTGTAGTCATTGGCCCAAGCGGGAGCGGCAGTGGTGAAGGTAATGGCAGCGATCGCGCCCACAGTAGCAAGCGAAACTACCACAGAAAATATCATGGTGAATATCATGGTGAATAAACTTTTCCAAGCAAAAGTATCTTCCTGGTGACTCATGGCGTGACAACTTTGATGAGGGACCATATTATATCTAGAGAATGATATCTAGAGAATGTTTGGCAATCTGTACTGGAAATTAATCTATGCTTTTCCAGGTAAACAAACACGAATAATGCCTGCGGCACTTTCTTAGGGAACGGCGTTGCGGATGCAATATTGCCGCTATGATTTGTTCTATAGTGATCCTACCAGCGATCGCCTCTTTAAGAGTTAATTCAGCGAATTACCGAAAATGCCACTACCATCACCGGATTCTCACCGGCAAAAATTCCAGAAAAAATCAACTATCGGCATTTTGGGAGAAAATTTAGTCGCCCAATGGTTACAGGATCGTGGCTGGGAAATTATCGCGAGGCGTTGGCGCTGTCGTTGGGGTGAAGTTGATATTATTGCTGGTGAAATCCCTGGGGGGCAATTACCTGAGCATCCTTACCAACGGATCGCATTTGTGGAAGTGAAAACACGCAAACATCGCAGCTTGGATGCCGGTGGACTGTTAAGTATTCCCCCGCAAAAGCAAGCTAAACTTTTACAAACTGCTGAGATATTTTTGAGCGCTCGCCCAGAGTTGAGTAATTATCCTTGCCAATTTGATGTGGCTTTAGTCAGTTATCAGAAGTACCAAAGGCGATCTTCTGCCCCGCAAACCAAATTTCCCAGTGAATTTTCATCCCCGATTATTTTGGGGCAACCTGTTTTTATTGAAAATCCCCTGGGCGAATATCAACTCAGCTTACACCAGTACATTGTTGGCGCTTTCGACGCTGAAATCCGCTAGTTGATTCAGAGGTTTTTGACAAATAAATCGCTTCGGAGGGCAAAGAATGACTGATAGTCAAAATTTTGACCAAACCTTGCAGGCTTATGACTATGAACTCCCAGAGGAGAGAATTGCCCAGAATCCAGTGGTGCCGAGAGATACGTCTCGCTTATTAGTGGTGAAAAATCTCACAGAACATAGTCACCATATTTTCCGCGAGTTACCGGAATTACTCCAACCAGGGGATTTGCTGGTTTTAAATAACACTCGCGTGATTCCAGCGCGTCTATATGGTCGCAAGTCCACAGGCGCCCCGGTTGAAATCTTGTTGTTGGAAGAATCCCAGCCGAATATTTGGTTAGCATTGGTTAAACCCGGAAGACGCTTAAAAGCAGGGGCAGAGATCGAATTTGCGCCAGCATCAGAAGCTTTATCATCAGAAGCTTTACCGTTGAATATTCATTCCCAGGGGGCAGAAATTCCCCGCCCATTTACGGCTAAAGTCCTAGGGACAGATCCGTCCACCGGGGGGCGATTTATCGAGTTATTTCTCCCAACTGGCGCAACTTTGGCGCAAGTTTTGCCACTTTATGGTCATATACCCTTACCTCCCTACATCACCAAGTCATCTGCTTTACCATCCCAGTATCAAACGGTTTATGCGGAACAACCCGGTTCGGTGGCGGCCCCCACTGCTGGGCTTCATTTTACGGAAGAGTTACTGACGCAGTTAGAGACACAGGGAATCCAACGCGCTTTTGTGACTTTAAATGTGGGTGTGGGGACTTTTCGCCCAGTGGAAGTGGAGAATGTGACGGAACATCAGATGCATTCTGAGTGGGCGCTGGTGCCAGAGTCAACAGTGGCAAAAATTCGGGAAACTAAGGCCAAAGGGGGACGAGTTATTGCGGTGGGGACGACGGCGGTGCGATCGCTGGAAGGGGCTGCCACAACAGGTCAGTTACAACCGTTTTGTGGCAAGACGGATTTATTTATTTATCCGGGTTATCAGTGGCGGGTCGTGGATGGCTTGATTACGAATTTTCATCTACCTAAATCCAGTTTGTTGATGCTGGTGAGCGCTTTGATAGGGCGCCAGCGTTTGTTGGACTTATATCAAGAGGCGATCGCACAGAAGTATCGTTTTTATTCCTTCGGAGATGCCATGCTGATATTGCCCACGGCTAAAATCCACGGCTAAAAACTAAAAAAAACAGGGCATCGGGAAGCCCTGTTTTGCCAAACCCAATAATAACTGGGATCTACTCTTCGGTATCTTCGTCTTGTGCTTCACTTGGAGGATAAACAAAGCCCTTGGCCTGTCCAGTTAAAATAGATTTACCAATAGACAGTGCTTTTTTAGCTTCGATAGCTGCTTTTCTCTTCCAGTGAGCTTTGCGTTGGTCGCGTTTGGTTTTGGACGTTTTCTTCTTTGGGACAGCCATTGGCGTGTTGGAAATGAATAGTTAACATACTGCCCTTAGACAGCAACTTACCATTATAATCTATTTTTTGCCTAACTAATGAAATTCCAGTAGATTGGAGATTATTTTATCGATCAACCGTCAATTGAGTTAATCTAAAAATGCGGACAAAAGGACTCGAACCTTCACTCATTGCTGAACTAGAACCTAAATCTAGCGCGTCTACCAATTCCGCCATGTCCGCATTTAGATTTGATTATAGCAGATAATCGAGAACATCTTCTCATCTCTGAATATTTTTGTCAAGATGCTGCCTAAATGTTAGATAAATCAGGATCTGTGCCAGTATTGATCTTCTTGGTTCCGGTTAGTATGTTCAAGCAAGGGCGTTACAAGTTGAGATATCCAGTGTTCATGGCTTGTGATTTCGCCGTAGTACCAAAGAAAGGGGATCCATGAAAAATACTACGGCATTTTTAGGGGGCTGTGCCGTTACCGGGGTTTTAGCTCTCTTGTTTTTTAAAGGATGTTTCAATTTTGGCTTTGGGTCTTGGGCGGGGTTGGGATCAAATTTAGGTTCTCCACCAGATGCGGGAGAGTCACTGCCACTTGTACCCGTACCTCCACCACCGGGAGCGCCAAATAATTTGGAGCAGTGGAATAATCAATTAGTGCTACAACAGGCCAGTACGGACGAACTGAAAAAAAATCTGGAGCAACAACGCCTGTTAATCGAACAACTCAGAAGCAGTTTGGAGGAGCAAAGAATTCAAACTGAACGACTGAAAATGCAGTTGGAAGAACAACAACGGGCGATGGAGAGTTTAAGGTTAGACCAGAGAAACCCCCGCTTAGATCGCTATGAACAAGCGGCGATGTTTCAAACTAACCTGTTGTGGGCGATCGCCGGTGTGGTTTTGGTTGTGGTCATCGGCGGTAGCATCATGGTGGTTGGGGTGATCGCTTTGTTGATGCAACCCAGCCGCCGTTATCCCTATCGATCGCAGGCATTCGATCCCAGCCACTTTTCGCCCCCGTACAGTTTCTACCAACCCTATACAGACTTTCTACCGCCTCAGTCTAGAAATCGGCGCTCGAAATAATTATTCGTTATTCATTATTCGTTATTCATTATTTGTTATTCGTTATTCTTCGTTCGTTATTAGTCTGCCTAACTGAACAAATAACAAGTAACAGAGAGCAAATAACCGTCAGGTGTCGCTCGCTATTGCTTCCGCGTGGATCGAAGACAAGCGCTTTCTAATCGTATCCGCGAGAATCGAGCGATTAATCTCAGTTTCATCAATGATGGCATCGATCGCATTGGCATCGGTCAAGTTGACCTGACTCAAGCAAGCTTTCATAAAATTAGCTTTAGATAAATTCGCTTGACTCATTTCCGCACCCGTCAAATCGGATCCGCTTAGGTTCGCACCAGAGAAATTCGCCCCTCTGAGTTTGGCATCTCGTAAATTCGTCGCGACTAATTTTGCCCCTTGTAGATTTGCCGCAGTCAGTTTGGCGCTCATCAAATTAACACCATTTAATTCCATTTCTTGAAGATTCACGCCATTTAAATAGGCGCCACTGAGATTAACCCCACTAAGCAGCGCCCCTTCAAGTTTGGCTCCGCTTAAGCGGGCACAATACAGATTAGCCCAACGCAGGTCTGCCCCGCGCAGGTCGGCGCCGCGCAAGTTAGCCCCTTGGAGATTGGCGCTACAAAGGTTCGCATCCCGTAATTGCGCTCGACTCAGATTAGCCCCAGTTAAATTGGCACCACTGAGTCGAGCTCCCATCATCAGGCTTTTGATCAGCAAAGCCCCACTAAGATTAGCTTTAGTCAAATCGGCGTCGATCAATTGACCGTCATTCATTTTAATAAAACTTAAATTTGCTTGAGTTAAGCACGCCTGACTAAGATTAGACTTAGTGAGGAAAGAGCGAGAAAGATCCGCTCCAGTTAGGTTAGCGCCAGTTAAGTTAACCTGGATTAAAGAGACATGGCTTAAGTTGGCTCCTTCCAAATAGAGACGACTAAAGTCTCTGAGTCCTTGTTCGTACAGTCTTAGCAAATGACTAACGTTCATTTCTCCTCGATGAGTAAGTGTGATGCATTTTTAGGTTCAACTAAGCCTGCTCCCGCCTTCGCGGTGGTTGACAGTCCATAAAAAACGAGCGAATCATCCATAAAAATTTCTCTGGTGATTGTTTAGTGAAGATGTGGTAATTCTCAATTGGGTTCAATCAAAGCTGATATTGTTTTCCGAAAGGATAAAAGCCCGATCTGGATAGCTGATGAATCCCCAGTCTTGTCTGACTAAACAGCACAAAGGCTCCCACCATCTCAGATGCATCTCATATGGATATCATGGCTCAAGCGGATATCCCCGAATTAAATCCTTTTGATACTTATTATACTCTAAATTTGTTTTATAGTTTCTTAAGAATTGCATACTTTTATAAAGATTTTTATCAAAAACTATCCGTAAGGACTTAATAGGATGTTTGAACTGATAACTCGGCTGGTAATTTGGCTTCTACTTGGTTACTTTATTTGGTATGTATTGTTGCAATTGGTGCCACAAATCAATGTCAAGTGGTTGCTCCCAATTTTACTATTGGTTTTGATTATCCTGGGAATTGCCTTCCCAGACGATCGCTCAATTTCCAGCATTTGGGATGTGATTTCATTTCCCTTAAAGCCTGTTGGCTTATGTGTGGTATTTTTACTGATTGGTTCGACTCAAATTAAAGAAAAAACTGTTCCCAAAAAAGTTAAAAATGTAATCATATCAGTGCTGATAATTTTGCTTTTTTCCAGCGTTCCCTGGATTTCTGGCCGGTTAGAATATGCGATTATTCGTTCCCATCTGGATCACTCAGAAATTTGCCCCAATAATCCTGATTATACCCCACCTCCTAATCAAAGTAAATTGATTGTATTGTTAGCGAATGCCGTGACTCAACCAGGAGGCCCTTATCGACCAGAAGAGCAAATTTTTGAGATGAGCGATCGCCTGTTGCAAACTGCCCAAGAATACCGAAAAAATTCGGGTAATATTGTCTTAGAAAATGGGGTACTCATCGCCTCGCGAAAAAAACCGACATCAGAAACCGAAAAAATTCCTTCAGAATTTGAACTAATTAGAGAGCAACTAATTACCTTGGGAATTCCCCGGATTAGCATCTTCGATCTCAACCGACTACCTGAAGTAAACACATTCAACGTAAACCTAACCAGTGCTGCTATTACTAAATATATTGATAGCCGAAATCTCAGTAATTATCAGATAATTATTATCGCTTCCCCTATCGATGTCGGGCGAGTAAAATTGACCTTAGAAAAAGCTTTGAGTGCCGGAGAGGGCAGGAAAAACCACAGGATTACGGTGATTCCTAGCGCTTGGAATTTATCTAACAAATTATGTCAAAAACAAAAACCCTACCCAGATCTAGTTGATTTAATTCCTAGAGATTATAGTGTATTACGCAGTAGTCGGGTGGTGGATGAATTTTTTACCTCTAGTTATTACTTCTTGCGAGGTTGGTTGACTCCCTGTTGGAATTGTTGGGAGCGAGTCCGCTACTCCACAAACGGAGAAACTTAAATCAAGCAATCTAACTTTAAGCGTAGCTGGTTAACGATAGTCAGACCTGTTTAGTCAGGGGGAGATGGAAAAAATCAGAATTAGAGAAATTTCGCTCCGGGCTGAAAAGTTAGCCAACCACTGGATCGCTTAAAAGCAAAATAAGTCAAAATCTGGTAAAATCTGGTATAATCTGGTAAAATCTGGTAGAATAATCATACGTTCTGATCTATTCATTAAAGAACTGAGATGTTTATTGATGAAACCGTCGGATTATTTCATATGTTAGACGCGGCAAAAGAAGCCGTATTTTTAGCCCGAAATCGGCCAAACGATAGACAAATAAATTGGCGATTTTTTGGGACAATGTTTAGATATTATCATCGAAGCTGCGGCCTTTTCCTGAATGCCAACAAGAATTATCCGAGATTCCCTGGTCAAAAATTATCAGTATCAGAACCTATCTCAATCAAACAGATTTTGATATTAATTTAGATATTGTTTGGGTAATTGCCAAAGAATTGCTCATTTGGATTAATCAGTTAGATGGTTTTTCAGCGGCTGATTCCAGGGCAATCCTAGAATACAATAGCTAAAAACACCGCTCGCTGGTTGTAATTAGCTCAGTTAAATTATTCGCCCTAATATTTGCCCGAATATTTGCCCTAAGTGCTTTACTGGCAAGTATTTGTTGAGTTCTATGCCGGTCTTTAGTCTTTGGCAAGTTGCGACAAAACCTGGCTGACTATTGCTTGAATTTGCTGACTCACTTGCTCCACAGGCAGGGATGCATCTACCCTAACAATCCGCTCTCGGTTCGCTTTCGCTAAGGCTTGATAGCCCATTTGAATCCGGCGATGAAATTCAATATTTGCTTGCTCAAAACGGTCAGGTTTACCGCGCTGTTTGGCTCTGGCTAAACCAATTTCTACATCGATATCTAGCCAGATCGTCAGGTCGCTGGTCAGTCCGTTGGTCGCTAATTGATTAATTTGTGAAATTAATTCTAATGATAAGCCTCGTCCATAGCCTTGATAAGCCACAGTAGAGTCGGTGTAGCGATCGCACAACACCACTGCCCCCGCTGCTAATTGCGGTTTAATCCAGCCTTCGACGTGTTGGGCGCGATCTGCCGCATACAATAATAATTCAGCCCTTTCTTGTATTGGTTCCCCGTCCCGGTGGGCTAATAAAATTTGCCGCAGTTCCCCACCGAGTTGAGTCCCCCCAGGTTCGCGAGTGATGACCACTTCTTTCGGCCATTGGGGGGATAACCATTGCTTTAACCTTTGTATTTGGGTGGTCTTGCCGCTGCCTTCCACCCCTTCTAAAACAATAAATTTTCCGGGCATTATTACCTGACTTCCATTTAAAATATTTAAAATAATTTCACACCCCCTTTGACCGCCCTCAAAAAATATTGAATCGTTAACTTACCACAAATTGTATAAATCAGATGAATGCGATCGCTCAAAAACTGACTCAAGAACTGACTCAACAACTGACTCAACAACTGGAAAACATTGTCGGTGTAGAAGCTGTCAGCCCTTGGCAACCAGAAAAATTATTCCTGGATCCGCCACCAAGCTGCATTGTTTATCCCCAAACCCCAGAACAACTGGGAGCGGTTGTCAGCCTTGCTAGACAAAACCAATGGCGGATCCTGCCCTGTGGTTCCGGCAGCAAACTCCATTGGGGTGGCATTCCCAAGGATATCAATATAGTAGTTAGTACCGCACGGATGAATCAACTGATCGATCATGCCAGTGGGGACTTGACGGTGACGGTACAAGCGGGGATGAAATATGCCGAACTGCAAAAAATTTTAGCCGCTAAAGGGCAATTTCTCGCCCTCGATCCCAGTTACAGCGATCGCGCCACTATTGGCGGCATTGTTGCCACTGCTGACACTGGATCCCTGCGACAGCGTTATAACAGCGTCCGCGACCAGTTACTCGGTATTTCCTTTGTCCGGGCTGATGGTCAGCTTGCCAAAGCCGGGGGAAGAGTCGTCAAAAATGTAGCCGGATATGATTTGATGAAATTATTCACCGGATCCTTCGGCACACTAGGGATTATTTCCCAAATGACATTTCGCCTCTACCCGCTGCAAGCCGCGTCCCAAACCGTCTTATTAACTGGTGACTCTGCTGCCATTAATCAAGCCAGTCAAACGGTGCGTTCTTCCGCTTTAACCCCCGCTGCCTTAGATATTCTTTCCGCCTCAATTGTCGAAACCTTAGATATAGGTAGCGGTATGGGATTATTGGCCAAATTTTTTAATATCCCAGAAAGTGTCGCGGAACAATCTGAACGATTATTAGCCGTAGGAGAAAAATTAGGCTTAAAGGGAATTTCCTATAGCCACGAATCGGAAGCTACTTTATGGCAACGATTAAAAAAAACCATTGAAGAAAATGATTCAAATGAGTCAATTTTATGCAAAATAGGAGTAAGACCGACGGCAGCGGTGGCCACTCTCGAAAAAGTTCAAGGGTGGGGGGTAATTCATGCCAATAGCGGCTTAGGTCGTTTACGGTTATCGGCGGCGGGGTCTACCGCTAAATCTGTATTATTAAATTTGAGAAAAAATTGTGAAACTAATGCCGGATTTTTGACTATTTTATCGGCCTCACCAGAATTGAAAAAAACCATGGATATTTGGGGATATTCTGGTAATGCTCTCCCCCTGATGCAAGGTATTAAACATCAGTTTGATCCGCAGAATGTTTTCAGTCCAAATCGATTTATCGGCGGAATATAATTGATAAATAATAATCGATTTGCTCATTGATAATGAGCAACCACCATCAACCACCACCAACCACCACCAACCACCAACAACCACCATCAACCACCGACAAATAAAATATGCAAACATCAGAAAATCGAACAGAAAATCGAACCAGCGCCGCCAATGCCGAAAATGCCGCCAAGAAAGTAATTCAGCCAAACGGATTTGATGCGAAACATCCGCCGGATCCGAGTTTAATTGATACTTGTGTCCATTGTGGATTTTGTTTATCTACTTGTCCCAGTTACCGGGTGTTGGGCAAAGAAATGGACTCGCCCCGTGGTCGCATTTATCTGATGGATGCGATTAATCAAGGAGCAGCGGAGTTAAATCCGATTACTGCTCAACATTTTGACAGCTGTTTGGGCTGTTTAGCTTGTGTCAGCACTTGTCCTTCTGGGGTACAATACGGTGATTTAATTGCGGCAACTCGTCCTCAGGTGGAACGAAATGTCAAGCGATCGCTGCCGGATAAATTGCTGCGGAATCTGATTTTTAATCTATTCCCCTATCCTCACCGCCTAAAACCTTTATTATTTCCCCTTTACCTATATCAAAAATTGGGCGGGCAAAAGCTGGTCAGGTCTAGCGGTATTTTGCCAAAAATATCGCCCCAATTGGCGGCAATGGAGTCAATTTTACCAGAGCTAAATCTCAAGTCTTTAACCCAAGAATTGCCAGAAGTGATTCCGGCAAAAGGCGAGAAACGCTACCGGGTGGGGATGATTCTGGGCTGCGTACAACGGCTATTTTTCTCTTCAGTTAATGAGGCTACAGCACGAGTTTTAACGGCGAATGGTTGTGAGGTGGTGATTCCTAAATCTCAAGGCTGTTGTGCGGCTTTACCCGCGCACCAAGGACAAGAAAATCAAGCCCAAGCGCTTGCCCGTCAAATGATTGATAGTTTTGCCGATACTAACGTGGATTTTATCATTATTAATGCCGCTGGTTGTGGCCATACCTTGAAAGAATATGGTCACATTTTACAAGACGATCCAGACTATCGGGAAAAGGCGAAACAGTTTTCTCGTCAAGTCCGAGATGTACAAGAATTTCTCGCGGCAGTAGGCTTAACTAGCAAACTTTCTCCCTTGACTGATGGGGAACTACCTATCGTTTATCAAGATGCTTGCCATTTATTACATGGACAGAAAATATCGGTGCAACCGCGTCAACTGCTGCAAAAAATTCCCGGGGTGACATTGCGCGAACCCATCGATGCTGCCTTATGTTGTGGTAGTGCGGGTGTTTATAATATGTTAAAGCCGGAAGTGGCCGATGAGTTGGGACAGCAAAAAGTCGAGAATTTAATGAATACTGGGGCTAAATTAATTGCTTCACCAAATCCGGGTTGTGCTTTACAAATTAAGAAACATTTGGAGTTACAGGGGAAAACTATGCCCCTTTATCATCCCATTGAGTTATTAGATTTATCCATTCGCGGAGAAAAAATTACCACGAGTTAAATCTGATTAATAGCTGACGATTGATATTCGCTGACTGAGGAAAAGTCCCCAGTCACTCAGAACTGATTTGCTGACTGAACCCGCCGGCATTTTGTACCCGATGCCTGCCTTGCGTCGCCGTATGTTCCACACCGTATGTTCTACTATTAAGACTATTATGTGGACTATTATACGGACTATTACGTGGACTATTATAATGAATTTTCTAGAAACTCCACTGAAAACCAGCACTTTAGTTGATCTACTCCGATATAGGGCATTGTATCAGCCGGACAAACAGGCCTATCGTTTCTTGGTTGATGGAGAGACGGTTTTCGTCGATTTGACTTATCAAGAATTAGCGCAACAAGCGATCGCGATCGCCAGCCAATTGCAACAGTTTTGCCAACCAGGAGACCGGGCTTTATTGCTTTACCAACCGGGAATTGAATATATTAGCGCCTTCTTTGGCTGTCTATTTGCCGGAGTGGTGGCAGTCCCCGCATATCCGCCACGGCCAAATCGTTCCCTATCCCGAATTCGGTCAATCTTGACCGATGCACAGGCGGCGGTTGCCCTGACCACCACATCGATTTTTTCCAGTTTGACCCAAAGAGTAACGGATGCCCCTGAACTAAAAACTTTAGGATGGTTGGCGACGGATCAAATCGATCTCAGTCAAGCAAACTCTTGGCAAGAACCCAAGGTGGAAAGTCATCACCTGGCTTTTCTGCAATATACCTCTGGGTCTACGGCCACTCCCAAGGGAGTGATGATCTCTCACCAAAATTTACTCCATAATCTAGAGGCGATCGCCCATTGTTTTGGGCATTCCCCCCAAAGTCACGGCGTGATTTGGCTGCCTCCCTATCATGATATGGGCTTAATCGGTGGCATCTTGCAACCGCTTTACGTCGGATTTCCCGTGGTCTTAATGTCGCCATTAGTCTTTCTTCAAAGTCCTTTTCGTTGGCTAAAAGCGATCTCTGACTATCAAGCCACCACCAGTGGCGGGCCGAACTTTGCCTATCAACTATGCCTGAATAAAATTACCCCGGAACAGAAACTTTCTCTGGATCTGAGTTCCTGGGAAGTCGCTTTTAACGGGGCAGAACCGATTAATGCCGCAACCTTAGAACAATTTGCCGCCACCTTTGCCGAATGCGGGTTTCGCCGCGAAGCGTTTTATCCTTGTTATGGCATGGCGGAAGTCACTCTATTAGTTTCCGGGGGCGCAAAAACTGCCCCACCGACTTATCAAACGGTAGCAGCGGAGGCATTAGAGAAAAATTGGGTTGTCCCGGTATCCCCAAAATCCAATCCAGGATTAACCACTCGGACTCTAGTCGGTTGCGGTCGGCAAATTCCCCATCACCAAATCGTGATCGCCCATCCAGAAACCCTGACCCGATGTACTGCCGGGGAAGTGGGTGAAATCTGGATCAAAGGCCCTAGCGTTGCCCAAGGTTACTGGAATAAAACCGAAGAAAGCCGTCACGCTTTTGATGCTTATTTAGTAGATACCGGGGAAGGCCCATTTCTGCGAACTGGGGATTTAGGTTTTTTGCACAATGACGAGTTATATGTCACTGGACGACTCAAAGACCTGATTATCATTAACGGTCATAACCATTATCCTCAAGATATTGAACGCACCGTAGAACAGAGTCACCCAGCCATTCGTCCCACTTGTGCGGCGGCGTTTTCTGTGGAAATTGATGGGGAGGAACGGTTAATTATTGTGGCTGAAGTCGAACGGCGTTACCGACAACGTAAGCGACAAGCTGCCCTCTCGTCAAAAGATCCTTCTCAGCGCTATTCCTGGGAGGTAAAGGTGGTGATACAATCGATTCGGCAATCGGTCTCATCCCATCACGATCTCCAGGTTTATCAGGTATTCTTGATTAAGCACGGCACTATTCCCAAAACTTCTAGTGGAAAAATCCAGCGCCATGCTTGTCGGGCAAGTTTTCTGGCTGGCACCTTGGATATTGTGGAGGAATAAGTCGGAATCAGTCGCTATTTCCGGATCATCAAACTGGGGGTTTTTTCATGTCTTTGCTTACACAGCACCACACGGCTCAAGCACTGGAATTCTATCTGGGCGATCCGTTGAATCCAGAGAACTTATTTTCTTTCCAGCATTGCATGGAGTTGGACGAGCAAGATGCCTATCCAGAAGATATTTGTCAGCTTCTTTCCGATTGGAATTTAGATTTGTATTATGTTCCCGTGGCTTACGGAGGAAAACTCCAATCTTTTGAAGAAGTTCTGGCAATTTCCCGTGTGATTGCCCGTCGTGACTTGACTGTGGCGATCGCTCATGGAGTGACTTACTTAGGCGCCACCCCAGTTTGGCTTGCCGGTAGTGATGAGCAAAAACAAAAAATTGCTAACCGAATTAAAAATCGCGAAAAAATTTCCTTTTGTTTAACGGAAAAAAATCACGGTAGCGATATTTTAAGTAATGAAACCGCTGTGGAAACAGTGGAAAATGGTTATTTATTATCCGGCGAAAAATGGCTGATTGGCAATGCCACTCTGTCTACAGCTTTAACCGTATTTACTCGCACAAATTCCCAAGGAGGTCCGCGGGGCTTTTCCGTTTTTCTAGTAGAAAAAGATAAACTAGACCCCAAGTCTTTCAAACATCTGGATAAAATTAAAACTCATGGAGTGCGCGGGGCTAATATTAGTGGGGTCAGTTTTCAAAACAGCTTGATTACTCCAGATACGCTGATTTCTACCCCCGGCTCCGGTTTAGAAATTATTCTTAAATCCCTGCAAATTACCCGCACTTTACACGCTGGGGCTGCCCCTTCGTTAGCTCAAGCAGATACGGCTTTAAGAGTTACTTTGGATTTTGTCTTTTCCCGGCAAATTTATGGCGGCAGCGTTTGGGATATTCCTCACGCTAGGCAAGCTTTGGTTGAAGCTTTTGTGGATATTTTATTGTGCGAATGTGTCTCTTTTGCTGCTGTGCGATCGCTTCATGTCGCTACCGAGCAAATGAGTTTATTTTCATCGATTATTAAATACTTTGTTCCGACTACCGTCGAAAAAGTAATTCAGCGCATATCGGCGGTTTTAGGGGCGCGGTATTACTTGCGGGAAGAACATTGGTATGGCATTTTCCAGAAAATAGTTAGAGACCATTCAATTATTAGTCTATTTGACGGTTCTACCGCAGTCAATTTACACGCGATCGCTTTACAACTTCAGCAACTCGCTACCTATCACCTGGAAACCAATATTAGCGAAACACCGGGAATTCGCGAAAAAATCTCCACCATCTTTAACTTAGAAAAACCTCTGCCAGATTTCGCTCCGAATCAGCTGGAAATGTATAATCGAGGCCGGGATGATATTTTACAAGGAATTGAATTAGCTGAAGCGGATTTAGCCAGCCTGCCGACTAATTCTGAAGCAGAATCTCAAGTAGTAGATAGAATTATCAATTTAACTAATCTACTCAACCAACTAATTCATATTCAAAATCAATTTTTAGTCGCTCAAGGAACTGCTTACACTTCTAAATATAGCAAATCTAGCCAACTATTTGATTTAGCTAAAACTTATTGCGTCTTACATACAGCGGTGGCTTGCTTACAAGTCTGGCTACATAATCGCAAAACTTTAGATTCATTTTTTGCCCAAGGGGAATGGCTGGTAATTTGTTTAACCCGGTTGCTGGAAAAAATCCAACCTTCTTTAGAGTCTGCCCCAGAGTCTTACTGGGAAAATATGGGCGCTCACTTGGTAAAATTATATACAGAAAACAAAATGTTTTCTATCGTTCCTTTTGAATTAGCTAATTCACCAAAGCCCTAGCCGTAGGGTGGACAATTTGCCCGCCCGGCAAACTTCCCACACCCCCCAAACTTCCCACACCCCCATCCTACACCTCACATCCTACACCCCACATCCTACACCCCACACCTCGCCGCCCGTCATACCATAAAACACCACAACAAATGTTATAAAAAAGTAAAATAAACCTAAAATTTCCCTAAAGTGGCTGCCCAAGTCTAAGTCTTGACAAAAACAATCTGAACTTGCCAGTCTCTTTTTATGTCTATGGTCTATGTCTATGGTCTATGGTCGGCTTTTTCATCTGGCCTGAGTTTAGTCATTGGGCTGACCCCAAAGTAGTGAGTACAAAGTAATAAGTATATTTTCGCAAATTACCTCGCTACTTTGATGTCTTCATGGCAAAATAACCATCATGCTATTTTTAGTCTGGTTTCAGTCTGGGCGATGCCTGTCTCTAGAACTGAGTTAAACGACATCACCCAGATGGAAGTCTGTCGCTAGATTAAACAAGCGATTAAACAAGCGATTAAACAAGCGATCGCCGACTGTTCGCCAACGCCATCCCATACTAGGTTGTTGTGCCGTCTCCGCCAAACGCGACAAACGTAATTACAAACGTGATTTTCCGCGTAAATCTGGGCTACCACAGACCTATGAAGTCAATCTCACAGAGGAGTGAACCATGAAATTGTTAAACCAATTAAGCCAGCAAAACATCGAAAAAAAACCTACTAAGTCAACTGCCCTCGTAGCCAAGGAAGCAAAATCTGCCCCCTCATCACCGGATGAAGTCTATGATTCCACCGCCATTAGCAACTGGTTAGTAACTCAATTAGCCGAACGCTTGGATCTGCCGGCTGAAGAAATAGAGATCCACAAAGATTTTACTGAATACGGTCTGAATTCTATCGAGGCGGTTAACCTGTCCGGGAATCTGGAAAATTTCCTCGGACGCAGGCTCGAACCAACTCTGCTGTGGGATTATCCTAATATTCACGCCTTGGCGTTGCATCTGGCTAATGAATCCGATAGACCCCAGACTCCCGATGATACAAATGGGGCAGCCACAGACAGACCGATCGCCAATGGGTTTACCAGTATGGATGAATCCGGCGATGAAATTCCCGCAAAATATTATCAGTTTCAGCTCTTCCCAGAATATCGCCAACTTAAAAGTCAGTTAGACCAAATTACCCAGTTAGGTCTGAGAAATCCCTATTTTAATGTCCAAGAACGAGTCTGCAACGACACTACGGTGATTTCTGGTCGCGAACTGATTAATTACTCCACCTATAACTATTTGGGAATGTCCGGTGATCCGATAGTCTCCCAAGCGGCAAAAGAGGCGATTGATCGCTATGGCACCTCGGTTTCCGCCAGCCGCATTGCCTCTGGGGAAAAACCCCTGCATCGGGAATTGGAAAAAGCCGTGGCGGAATTTATCGGCGCTGAAGATAGCATTGCTTACATTGGCGGTCACAGCACCAATGTCAGCACTATTGGCCACCTGTTCGGCAGAAATGACCTGATTCTCTACGACTTCCTGAGCCATAACAGTATTATACAAGGCTGTATCCTCTCCGGTGCCACGGCGATCGCTTTTCCCCACAATAATTATGATGCCCTGGAGTCTATTCTGGGCGATCGCCGCCACCGTTACCACCGAGTCTTAATCGTCATCGAAGGAGTCTACAGTACCGACGGGGATATCCCTGAACTGCCCAAATTTATTGAACTGAAAAAACGCTACAAAGCCTTACTCATGGTCGATGAAGCCCATTCTATCGGGGTTTTGGGGGGGCATGGTCGAGGAATTGGCGAAATGTTCAATGTTAATCCAGCAGACGTGGATTTATGGATGGGAACGTTCAGCAAATCCTTTGCTAGTTGCGGCGGCTATATCGCCGGTTGCAAAGAACTGGTCGAATACTTGAAATACACCGCCCCAGGCTTTGTTTATAGTGTAGGAATGTCTCCGGCAAATACGGCGGCTGCCTTAGCTGCTTTAAAAGTCCTGCAAGCGGAACCTCAGCGAGTCGCCATTCTCCAGCAACGGGCTAAACTTTTCTTAGATTTAGTGCGGCAACAAGGATTAAACACCGGCACGAGTGCCGGTTCTCCCGTGATTCCGATTATCGTTGGGGAGACTTATAAATGTATTAAGTTGTCTCAAGCCTTATTCGATCGCGGTATTAACGTGCAACCCTTGGGCGCCCCTAGCGTCCCGGAAGGCACCGCCCGCTTACGTTTCTTTGTCACCTCGACTCATACGGAGGAGCAAATCCGTTCTACGGTGGATATCCTGGCGCAAGAATGGGCAAAACTTGAAGGTGCCGATGTGATGAGCGCTTAAATTTTCAGAGAGTGTAGGGTGTAGGGGCGCAACGCTTGCGCCCCGAAAGCCCCGAAAGCTCCCCCACACCCCAACCAACAGCCAACAGCCAACAGCCAATAACATTCCCACCAACAACCAATGTTTAATAATTCACACGCTATTATTACCGGCGGTTCTAGTGGCATTGGTAAAGCTACCGCTAAACTTTTAGCCAGCAAAGGGGCAAATATTTCCATTATTGCCCGGACAGAAAGCATTTTGGCTGAAGCTAAAACGGAAATTGAAGCCACCCGCATTAATAATAACCAGCAAGTCGTTACGATCGCCGCTGATGTTTCTCACCGCGAAGACATAGAAGCAGCTATGCAAAAAGCAAGCGCGCAAAATGGCCCGGTCGACTATTTAATTACTTCGGCAGGAATTGCCCAGCCCGGATATTTTCAAGACCAGGATATCGCAATTTTTGAACAAACAATGGCCATTAACTACTTTGGCACTCTTTACGCAATTCGGGCTGTTATCCCGCAAATGTTAACTCGGAAAAAAGGGCATATTGTGTTAGTTTCCTCTGGGGCGGGATTAATTGGTATTTATGGTTATACAACCTACTCCCCGACTAAATTTGCCCTCCGGGGATTAGCGGAATCTTTGCGTGGAGAAATGAAGGTTTATGGGGTTAATGTTTCTATTGTTTATCCCCCCGATACGGATACTCCCCAATTAGTAGCAGAAAATCAAACAAAGCCCGAAGAAACCAAACGAATTACTGCCACCGCCAAAATGTGGACAGCAGCAGGAGTCGCCCAGGAAATTGTCCGAGGCATCGAGAAAAAAGTATTTGCGATCGCGCCTGGTCTAGAGATTTCTTTGCTTTATCGCCTGCATAGTCTCCTCAACCCAGGACTTAACTGGTACTTTGACCGTATTGTAGCACAAACTAGACAAAAATAGCAAGCCCAGCAACTAAATTTCTGGGTTAAATTTGTGGCAAAAAATAGGGGTTTTTACCATAGAGACACAAAGAAACACAGAAAAGAAACACAGAGGATGGCAAAAATTCGGCAATTCCCTCTGTGAAACTCTGTGTCTCTGTGGTTTAATTTTGCCCACCATACCAATCTAATCCTGCTCAAAAGATTGATGTTTAAATTTCAAAGTTAGGCAATTTTCTGTCACCGTTCTGATAATATTATCCGGTGCTCCTTCGGGGATATCCGCTGAAATTTCTAAGGTGATTTTTACTTTTGCCCCGGTTAAAGTTTTCAAATGTTGAATAATTGCATCAGCGATCGCACTTACATCTCGATTAATCCGCATTGGGTCGATTTCCACACTGCCATGAAATCGGCGGAATACTTGCTTTTTTAGCGGCTTTATGTTATCATTATTAGCATCGGTACTTTCGCTAGTTCTTGATGTTTGATATGCTTCACCCTTTTCGGCAACTTTTAAATCGGCAACTTTTAAAGTACCGGGACTATTATCATTGATTTGATTAATTTGTCTTTGGGCAACTTCCGGCTTGACAATCAGGCTATTTGGGCTAATACTAGGATTAATTCCTGTACCAAATTGTAACCCGATATATTCGCCTTTGACCTCATCAAAACCTGTGGCAAAGGCAAAGTGATCCGCCCAATTAATCACGTTTACCCCTTTTTGAATACATTCTAGCAGAACCGATTTATCCTTTAAGCGGGGTAAATATAAATAGCGGGTCAAATATTCCCACAAGCTGCTTAAATCGAGATGATTTCGCTCGCGCCATAATATCTTATCTAACACTTCCATCCGCAAAAGATTCGGGCCATAATTCGTGATTAAATTACCTTCATGTTCGGCCTTTTTACTGGCAGTTTCCACCAGAGAACCTTGCACTTGCAAGCGGGTTTCTTTCCATTCAATCGGCGAGATAATAGAGGAAATAGGAGAGAGACTACTTTCCACTTGACTATCTTCTTTTTCCTCTATTCTCAACTCTTGCGTCGGCACCAGCAACCATTGATAAGTATCCAGCAGAATTACCGCTACATCTTTATCTGATTGCTCCTTTTTATTCATCGCCTGCTTTTCTTGGAAAGCATCTAGGTTTAAAATCTTCTTATCTTCAACGATCGCCTCCCAAGCCAGATATTGCGCCACATTTCGGGCTAAATTCTCAATTTTATTGCTATCGGCAGCTAAAAATAGCAGCGTATTCTGATAAAACCGGGGGCTATTTCCTTTATGGTGTAAAGCATCTTCCGCCCATTTTTGCCCCTTACTTTCTGGATTATTCCGACTATGGGGATATTGCGGCCCTAAAATCACCAACCGCACCCCCAAATTCGCATCGTCCGCAATATCAGCAGTAGATTCTGGGGCTATTAATACCGCACTAAATTGACTTCTGGACTCACCCTTGGACTTATCTTTTTTCAGCCGTCTGACGATTTCTGCCTCAACTTTATAGCGTTCGTTTTCTTCTAATAATTGATTTGCCCGTTCGATCGCCGTTCGGTTTACATTCGGTTGTGTTGAAACCCAATAGCGATTACCATCTGAATAAATATAGGTCGCTTGGTCGCTTAACCGCCGCAACGCATCCCCAAACGTTGCCGGATTTTCTCCCGGTTGTACGCAACCTAACTTAATCCGACGTTCTTCTAAGCCGCGATTTGCCGCCCGCAACGTAGGGGCTGACCCCATATAAATTGTCCGCGTTACTCGACGACAAGCCGAATATCGGCCAAAGTTAGGATTTTGGCGATCGAGAGTTAAGGGCAAGGAATTTGGCCCATCTACATCTTTCTCAATTACCGGAATCCAGTTATCTTCTAAATAGCGACTAAGCTGCGACTGCACTCGGGTATCATCGATCGGCACATGGGCTGGCATAATCATTAAACTTTGGTCATTGCGTTCCCACAGAGAATGAATCACTTTCGCCATTAAACACAACACCCCGCGAGTCCGTTGAAACCTGTCCAAACTCGACCAGTCCGAATAAAGGCGATCGAACAACTCTGGATGAATCGGATAAGCCGCTTTCATTCGCTGCTGATAATCCGGTTCCTTACATTCCGGGGGAAACTCCTGACTTTGGTTGCGGTACATTTCCGCAAAAGCCCGAACCACCGCATCCCGTTTCACAAATAAATTCGGGTCTGTATTGGTTTGAAATAGCCGCCGTCGGACAATCTCAAAACTCTCCTCCCCCGTCGCGGGACGCCAAGGGGACTCCACCCGCCCGATCGCATTCTTCAACCGTTCCAGGGCTTCCTTCCCCCGTTCTCCTCCCGTCTCAATATCATTGGAATCGGGAATACTCACTACTAATAAAGTGCGATCGGCATTTTTCGCCGACTCACTCAAAGTTTGGGCAAAAGTAAACTGCGTCTCAAAACTGCCCCCGGCAATATCACTCTGGTCATGCAACTGCCTCGCATAAGCCACCCACTCATCAATCAAAATCAAACAAGGGGCGAACCGATTAAACAGAACCTTCAACGTATCCCCGGGATTAGTCGAAGTTTCATCCGCCTTGCGAACCAACTCATAACCCTCCGCCCCACCTAACTGCCAAGCCAACTCACCCCAAAGCGTATTAATCACCGGGCGATTTTGACCCTCATGTTCTGGCTTATAACCAACAATCCCACTCGGCTGTAACTTATTCCCCACCAACACCGCCACATTCACACCTTGGGGCGGTTCCTGAAGACCCAAAGCCTGAAAAATCGACTCCATCCCCGGCAAATCGGCAATTTTCAAAGCATTAGCCAAATGATAAAGGGCTAACATCGCGTGAGTTTTCCCACCGCCGAAATTCGTCTGCAAAGAAATCACCGGATCTCCACCCTGACCACTCAACCGCCGTAGGGCATTCGCCAAAAGTTGCTTTAACCCTTCCGTCAAATAAGTCCGACCATAAAACTCCGTCGGGTCGCGATACTCATTACTCCCCTCATCCAAATACACCTGCCACAAATCTGCCGCAAACTCCGCCTGCTGGAACCGACCGGAAGCCACATCACGATGGGGCGTCACCACCTCACGCCAAGGACTCAAACCCCCTTGGGGCTGCCCCTCCGTCGGAATCACTGCAGCCCGTCGAATCCGATAACGGGCTTGTTCCTCAAACTAAACTCGCAACAACTCCTGCTTATGCCGTTCCACCTCCGCCGCTTGGGGGGCAGAAACCGCCGACAACAACCGGGCAACACTATCCAAAGCCCGATAAGCATCATCACTAGAAAAAGTAGTCGTATGGGCCCACTCATTCCGAGTATCCCGTAACTCGCTAACAATATTCCGTTCGCTGCGCCCTAAAACACTCTTAAAAACATTATTCCACTGTTCCCACATCACAATCAACAAAGCGGAAACATCCTGACGCAAAACCTCCTGAATATCCTGCTTTCGCCCCAGATAATTATCCGGTAAACAAGTGGCAGCCGCTGACAACCAACGACTGCCATAACGACTTTTCATCTCACGTTCCACAAACGGATAAACACCTTCCTGGAGTAAAGCCAAAGCCTTAGTCACTCGGTCATAATTAGTAATAGCCATAATAGTATTTGAGAATTAAACTAAATTAGACTTCTTCGTGTTCTTTGTGTCTTTGTGGTTTTATATTTTATCACCACGAAGGCACAAAGGTCACGGAGGAGTAAGTAATTGGAGATTAGGAATGTCTAGAAAATCTTTTACATTATGGGTGACAAGGGGTAAGTTATGACGCAAAGCAGTAGCGGCAATCCAAGCATCTTGAGGCGAAATTGGCCGTCCAATACTTTGTCGATCGCCCCGAACTTTTGCCCATTGCCGACAAAGAGGTAGATCCGGAGGTAGATCCGTTGGAATCACCAAGTAATTTAATAGATATTCCTCTAATTGTGCGAGACGCTGATCGCCCCAATGATGCAGAATTGCCCATTGAAATAGTTCGGCAACTGTCATAAATGAAAGGGCTAACTGATGACCGGGCAAAAGCGGTAGATAAGGGTCAGCGTAATTACTACCCTTGAAAATAAAAGAGATAATATCAGTATCGATTAGTATCACACCCATTTTAACTTAAATCACTGCTTAATGTTGCTTGACGTTGTGCTCTCATAAAAGTTAAAAAATCATCAATAGACTCTTCTTCTGGCCAAAAATATGCCCGGAGTTCTTGGGGCTGATTTACTGTTATTGGTTTTTGAGATTCTATTAACTCATGCAAAGCAACTCCTTGCCAAAAGCGATCGCTAAGTTTTTCGAGATTGGGTTGTTGGCTTTCCAGCAACATTTGCAAAATTTGTTGCCGTTCTTGGGGAGATAACTTTTCAATAGCCGCGATCGCGGCTTCAATTTCTGGACTCATAATAGATGTATTAATAGATGTATTTATTTTACGAATAGGACTTTCTTCGTATGCTCTGTGTCTTTGTGGTTTTATATTTTATCACCACAAAGGCGCAAAGATCACAAAGTTTACAATAAACCAAGTTGTTCGGGAGAAGATTTCCGGTGATGGGATAAGCGCTGGATTTCCGGCCAAGCAATGACTAAACTATTATAGGCTAGGGCTTCGTTTGTCCAGCCTTTTCTGTCGCATAGGTTATAGAGGCGATAGGCTAAGTCGCGGGCAATTTCCGCTTTATCTCCCAGTTGGGATAAGAGTTCGGCGGTGGCTATTTCTCCCTGTTTATCTAAGGTGTGAATTAGGTGTTGGGTGATTTCCCAGTCTGGCATTCGTCCATCATTTTTTGGGTTCCAATCGGATTGTAATTCCTGGCGTTGTAAGAGGCGGACTTTACCCGCTTTGGCTTCGAGAATACCGGCGGCAACTAAGCCTTGAATGCTGGTGTTTTTGGCTTTGGAAAGAGTTTCCGCATCCCCATATAGTCCTTCATTAAATTGATTTTGTTCAAACCAAGTTAATGCCCAGCGAGTGTCCGCGTCAAATTCCCCTTCTTGTTCCGTGAGGAATTGATCGAGGAGTTGGTTGATTAGTTGCAGGGCGGTTCGGACTGGCAAGGCTGTGCCGTCATTTTCTAGAATAGCGGCATATTTAGAATAGATGGCCATGCCAGGGCCAATACTCGCTTGGGCGAGGTCAACCGGGGCAATGTTGCCTTGTTGTAAGATTTTTAGGGCTTTGGGGAGTTCTCGCTGCATTTCACTCAGGAATTGGCGGCGGGAAATTTTCGGGGCATTCTTGGGTCGGGGGCGACAGACTAGGACAATTGAAGAAGCTAGGGCATTTGAACCAATGCTTCGTGTTCTAGCTTCTCTTTCTGTTCGCATTGGCCAAGTTCCAACAATAGTAAAATTAGCCTGCATTAACCCTTCGAGAATTGTTTCCCAACCCGTTGAAGCCACATTATCATCATCGTCTGTTTCTGCTTGTTTCAAAGCATAGTAAACTGTGACCGGATAATCTTGATGACTAATTTGATTGACTCGATTGAAAACCTTAATTAAGCTATCCTCAAAAAATTGTTTGGCTTTGGCTTGGCTACCATGCCGAAATTTATCCGCCACCATTTCTTGAGATTTTGGTACTAATAAAGTGCTGCAAATATTAGGATAAATTGAACCAAGAGATTCCCGCAGCCAAGTATAGAAAAAATCTGATAAGTCAGCATAAGGCACTGCATCATAATATGGCGGTTCTGTAGAGATTAATTTGGGTATTTCGTCGTTTTTATGGCAAGCTGTGGCATCGTGTTGAGTTATTCTAGCTATAGATAAAACTGGTAAAGCTTCAAATACCTTGATCATTCTCTCAAATAAGTTATTAAAACTACCTGAAGAGTTGCAAAAAGGATTACTTTCTGCAAAATCCCATGTCATTGGAATAGCTTGACGCGCAAAAACATTGCGTAATTGTTCATTTCTAGAATTCCAACTACATATATTTGATTGATGATTAGCTAATTGGTCAACAAGAAAAGCCAAATAAGTTGCTACAGCTTCCCCATAAGCCCTTGCCCCAGTACCGCCGTCACTTAAGGGCACATCATCATCTGGTAAACCGGCAGAAATAGCATCTTGAATCGCCCGATCTTTCGCCTCACTCACCAAATCACTAAACGTTGTCAGGGCAACTAATTGACGATTTGTAAATAAATCAGCGTGTTTGGTCATGCCATAAATTACCGGAGTCATGTGGCGAGAATTATCAACAAGTTCCGTTTCCGGTTTCCATGTTGGTTTAGCGGAAAAAGCAACCTTTTCCTGTTCCTCAGTGGGCGACAAATAAATCCGACCCTTGTCTCCCTCAGCCACGATCGCCATCAACTGCTGACCCATGCGCCCTGCTTTCCCCTCAGACCGCACATAATCCAACCCCACCGGAGTCCCACAAGCCACACAAACCGCCCCCTTGCGACTCACCGTTCCCTCCGGCGCCTTTCCTTCCCCGGTCTTCACCGTAAACCGAACCTTCGTGTCCTTCGTGTCTTTGTGGTTTTCAACTTCCACCCAAGCCTCTTTACCCTTCTTCGTCGAAAGTTCAAAACTCCTCACCAAAGGCATTTCACACCCACAAGCGGGGTTGGGACATTTCACCGTCCGGGCCCACAACCAAGCAATCACCGTTAACTCCTTCGTGTCCTCTGTGTCTCCGTGGTTCAAACTCACCTTCGGATATAAATCCCCAATCTTTTCTAACGCCTTTTCCCGCATCCAACCACCATAAAATCGCACATCAGCCGCCAAACCCTGTGCCCCTTTCCAAGACTCTAAGTTACTCCGCTTCCGATCTTCTGGATTAATTGGCGGTAAGTTCTTAAATTTCGGCGGAATTTCAATTAATGCTTTATTGATCAATACCGCTACCGGGTTTAAATCACTGGCATGGGCCTCTAACCCTAACCGTTGGGCTTCTAAGGGAATAGACCCACCCCCGGCAAACGGGTCATAAGCTGGTGGCGCATATTTGGCAATATATTCTCGGACAGCCTCCGGTTTCGTGGGCGGTTCCTCTCCCCGTTCCCACGCCAAACACCGGGCTATTTCTGCTTGGGCTTGGTGAATAATCTTTTCATCTTTAATATCATCCCAAGACACTAACCCGCGTACTGTGTCTTTTTTGTTCCCTTTCTTATCAGTCTCTATTTCAATTCGCCCTAAAATATTAAATAGTCTCTCCCGTTCTTTTCTCTGTTCTTCTTCCGTCGGGAATTTATCGGGCCAACTGCTGGGGTCATCTACAAGAGAAGCCCATAACACGGCCCGACAAGCCGCTAAAGGTCGCCTTGCCCACCATAAATGTAACGTTGAGGGGTGGCCATGACGGATGGACTTTTCCCGGGCTGATTCCACGTTGATGGCTTCCAGGGGCAGGGATACTTCGATGAGTTTTTTACGCATGATGAGATAATGTATTGCGATCGGGGGGTTTGCGGGCGCAAGCATTGCGCCCCTACATAACAATTTTATTTATTTACGGGATTAATCACAAAGGGTTATACCCTCGGTTCCATAAGTCTGCCCAATTATAGTTGACGCTATTAACCCCAAAGTCCGGTTCTTTTTGAAATGGTTGGGAAATATAGCGGATTTCTGGTTCGGTTTCTGGGGATATTTTTCCTGATATTTTTACTAGGGCTAGGATATATTGTTCCGGTTGGTTTAAGGCGGTGATAATTTCGTTTTTGGTGATGGTGACATTGGTCGCCCCGGCTATTCTGCCTTTGACTTCGATGAATCTTAATCTGTTAGTTTGGAGATTTAATGATTCGATGTCATAGCCCCGGTTTTCCCCGCTAATGTCTTGGGGTTGATGGCCTAGTTTTTGTTCGGCGTTAATTACTGCGTTGATGGCGGCTATTTCTATTTGTTTTTTGTCTAGGCTATTGCTGATATTTTCTCTTTGTAGCAGTTGGTTTAATTTTCCCTGGGAAATTACTAATGCCCCCCGACTACTACCGGCGGCAGGGCGATGATTTGCTTTTCTTGTTCTAATTCTCTTAGGCGTTTTTCTAGCCTGGCGGCTAATTCATCAGCCCGTTGCTGGGCTTTAGCCGAGTTTATTTTAGCGTTAACTTTTCCCGCTTGTTCCTGTTGCTTGAGTTCCGCTGCCCGCCAGTCCCAATAGTTGATTTCTTTGGTCAGCCGGTCTTTGACGGCATAAGTTATTTTATCCAGCAATTCTTTCTTATGTTGATATACTTCCTGGCGATGTTGGTTGACTAAGTATTGAATGGCATAGTTTTTGGCTTTAGCTTCAATATTATCCGGCTTTTGTTCACCACAGAGACACAGAGAACGCAGATGAGTTTCTATGAGAGATTTTTCTACTTCGGAAATAGGCCGATAGTCTAAGTAAGGGGCATATCCCGCGTTTTTCTCTCTTCTTTCTTCTCCGTGTTCTCTGTATCTCTGTGGTTCATCCTCTAAGGGAATTTCTACATATTGCATCCGTTTGGAGATGATTTGTCCCCGTCCGTCTTTGATGGAATGTTCGAGATAAATTAAGGCGAAAGTTTCTGCTTCTGGGTTGTTTTCATCGATTAAAATAGTTCCTTGGCGGAGGAGTTGGCGGTGTCTTTCTAGGATTAGGTCTAGGGTGGCGTCTAATAGTGGGTGTCCGGGGCAGATGAATTCTGCGAGGGGTTTGCCCGGAATGCTGATGAGTGATTTGTCAAAGCAGATACGTTCGTAAGACCGCAAGATGGGATTTTCTCGCCCAATTAGCCGATCGCGGTTGCGGATAGTAGCGGGGACATGAGTGATTTCATAGCGTTTTGGTTCCCGTTGGCGAATAGTTCCCCCCAGGTGTTGAAAGGCTTCTAAGAAGAAGGTGGCGATAAAATAAGGTTGGAGTTTGCGGGCTTCGGCCCGTTCCATTTCCTGCCGAATGCTTTGGACTTTACTGGCATCCATTGCGTCTCGGGCTAGGGCCCGTTCTTCTAATAAGTTCTGGAGGCGTTTCTGATCCAGGCGATCGCTGAGTACCTGGTCGAGTTTGGCTTTCACGTCGGGGCGATCGCCATAGCGAATAGCAGAAATCAACAATTCCCGCAACTCCTGACCGGCGATCGCCTTACCGAGGACATCAAAAACTTTTCCCCCTAGGGCTTTTTGTTCTATTTCTAACTTTTTCAATAGAGAAAGATAAACATCACCTTCGCGAGTTTCCCCAGCGACCAAATTCCATAAATGACAAACTTCAGTTTGCCCAATGCGGTGAATTCGCCCAAATCGCTGTTCTAACCGATTGGGGTTCCAGGGCAAATCATAATTCACCATTAAATGGGCCCGCTGTAAATTAATTCCTTCCCCCGCAGCGTCCGTAGCAATTAACACCTCAACCCTAACATCCTGCTTGAAAGCTTCCTCAGCTTTCTTCCGTTCTTCGCGACCCATTCCCCCATGAATTGTCACCACCGCTTCGGGACGACCGAGTAAGGTACTAATCCGATCGTAAAGATAATTTAAAGTATCCCGGTGTTCGGTAAAAATCACCAATTTTTTATGTGAATTCCCTTCTCTGTGTCTCTCTGTGTCTCTGTGGTTCAAACCCGAAATCACCCGCGATAATTCCTCCCATTTGCGATCGCGACCACTCCTTCTAACCCGCAGGGCTAACTTTTCCAATTCTTTGAGGCGATCGATTTCCGCTTGTAATTCAGCGATCGTTGTTGCGGCAGTAGCTTGGTCTACTAATTCTTCTTCTGCGGCTTCTTGTTTTGCGGGAGATAAGTCTTCTAAGTATTCTTCCCAATCTTCAGGAACATCATCAGGAACATCAATTTCTTCTCCCCGTTTCAGCAATTTTTCTTCCCGGAGTCGGGTTTGTAAGCGTTCTTTCCGTCGGGAGATAGACTGATAAATCGCTTCCGGGGAAGAAGCGAGGCGTCGTTGCAGAATAGTCAAGGCAAAACCTACGGTCCCTCGGCGTTTTTTGGCTAAATTATCTGCCCGGTTAAATTCTTCTCGTACATAGTCGGTGACTTGTTGATAAAGATGGGCTTCTAAGTCAGATAAATTATATTGAACTGTATGGGCTAACCGTTCGGGAAATAGGGGTTTAGCGTCAAATTTTAATAAGTCTTCTTTAACTAAACGTCGCATTAAGTCGGAGGTATCGCAAGCATGAACCCCATCCCGAAATTTGCCTTCAAAGCGATCGCCGTCTAAGAGGGCTAAAAATAGCTGAAAGTCTTCTTCTTTGCCGTTGTGGGGAGTAGCGGTCATTAGGAGAAAGTGACGGGTCAGGGTAGAAAGAAGTTTGCCCAATTTATAGCGTTTAGTTTCCCGAATATCGCCGCCAAAAAAGGACGCGGACATTTTATGGGCTTCATCGACTACCACTAAATCCCAGTCGGTTTGTTTCAGCTTAATCTGCAAATCTTGGCTGCGACTGAGTTGGTCTAAACGGGCGATCGCCAGGGGAATTTCCGCCAAAGGATTACCAGTCCGCGAGGTTTCAATTCTCTCTTTAGTTAAAATCTCAAAAGGCAGATGAAATTTCTGGTCTAACTCATCTTGCCATTGAACGGCCAAACTGCCCGGACAAACAATTAAACACCGCTGTAAATCCCCGCGAATTAATAACTCGCGAATAAATAAACCGGCCATAATAGTTTTCCCTGCCCCTGGGTCATCGGCTAACAAAAACCGCAAGGGCTGTCGGTTTAACATTATCTCATAGACAGCGATAATTTGGTGAGGCAATGGTTCCACCAAAGAGGTATGAATTGCCAACAAAGGGTCAAAAAGATGGCCTAAATTAATCCGGTGGGCTTCAGAAACCAGGCGAAATAATGCCCCATCCCCATCAAAACTCCAAGGTTGCCCTGTGGTGATAATTTCTAACTCGGCTTCACTATCTCTATATAATAATTGTGTATGGGGTTGTCCCTGGATATCTTTGTAGGTTAACTCTACTACATCATTCCCATGCCATTCGGCATTAATCACCGTGACATTTTGATTAGGGACGATGCCTTTGACAATGGTTTTTGGAGTGAGGTCTTCAAGTTTGGCCATTGATTTTTTTCACCACAGAACTCGGACAGAGAGAGGAAAAAGCAGAAAAGGAATAAGCCCGGTTTTTCGCCTCTATATATATGTCGGCACAGTTTCCCACTTTACCATTTTTTTATTCTAGCGAGTATTTTCTGATTTGTCAATAGTTTTTAAGGAAAAAATTGGGAGATTTTTTGGAGATTTACCACAGAGACACAGAGAGGCACAGAGAGGGAAGAGAGGCGATCGCTCTCTCGTTCTGGAGTTTCTATTGCCTGAACTATCTAGTTACTAATTTTCGCCATAAAATTCTTCATCTAATAACTGTTCAATGGTAAACGGACAATCTAGAGGATATTCTTTTTGCGCGGGTTGTCTCAACCCTAATTTAGCATTTTTACTTTCTTTAATCGCTAGTTTTCGCGCATCCTCATAAGCTTTAGAAATGATTTCATAGATATAGTTTTTAAAAGAAGGATTTGCTTCTAAGTCTTTGAGAACCCGGAAACGATGTTCGGTGACGGAACTATACCAACTTCCTTTCATGGTATCAGGGGCATCAGACTGAATGGTCAATTTAAGTAAATGAGCAATTAAAATAGTTAAATTACTCACGAATGCCCGCTTTTCAGCTTTGCCCATGTCCTCTAATTCTAAAAGTAAATGCTCCCAATCAATCCGGTCAAACTGATGTTGTTTAATTTGCTGAATCTGACTATTTAGCCATTGATTAAAGTCTTGTTCATAGAGATTTTGATTTTTCATGGTTAGGTGTTTTTACCACAAAGGCACAAAGGACACAAAGAGGAAAAGAAACCCGGTTTCTGGGTTATCTGTGAGGATTTAGAAATCGGGTTTCTTGAAGAAACCCGGTTTCTGTTTATTTCGCCACGACAAAGTTGACTAATTTATCGGGGACGACAATGACTTTTTTCACTTCAGTATCACCAATATAGCGTTGGTAAATTTCTGAGTCACGAGCACATTGTTCTAAGGCGGCTTTATCTAAACCCGCAGGGGCTTGAATTGTGCCGCGAGTTTTGCCGTTAACTTGAATTACAAGGGTGATTTCATCCAAGACTAAAGCTTCGGGGTCAACTTTTGGCCAAGGTTGAGTATGGACTGAGTTTTGATAGCCGCGAATTTGCCATAATTCCTCCGCAATATGGGGGGCAAATGGGGCAAGTAGCAAAATTAAAGTTTCAATACCTTCACCATAAACCGGAGAATTAGTGCATTTAGCCTCAGTTAAGGCGTTACTGAGTTTCATTAACTCAGAAATTGCCGTGTTAAATTGGTATTCTCCATCTAAATCTGCGGTGATTTCTTTGATGGCTGTATGCACTGCCCGTCGTAAGTCTTTTTCGGCTTTATCTAATTTATCAGTGTTGATGAATTTGGGGGCATTACCGTTATATTCAGTAACTAATCGCCACACCCGATTTAAGAACCGAGATTGTCCTTCTACGTCCGCATCATCCCATTCTAAATCTTTTTCTGGGGGGGCTTTAAATAGGATAAACATCCGCGCTGTATCTGCCCCATATTTAGCCATGACTTCTAATGGGTCGATGCCGTTATATTTAGATTTGGACATCTTTTCATAGAAGACTTCTAAAGGTTCTCCAGTAGCTGGATCTTTGGGGTCGTTGGGGTTAACTTGGGAGGGGGGAATGTATTTCCCGGTGATAGGATTTTTGTAGGTCATGGCTTGTACCATGCCTTGAGTCAATAGCCGTTGGAATGGTTCGTCAAAATTACATAAGCCGCGATCGCGCAATACTTTGGTAAAGAACCGAGAATAAAGCAAATGTAGAATTGCGTGTTCAATTCCCCCCACATATTGATCTACTGGCAGCCAGTCATTTACCTTAGCTTTATTAAAGGCTTCTTGCTCATTTTTGGCATCAGCGTAGCGCAAGAAATACCAGGAAGAATCAATAAAAGTATCCATCGTATCGGTTTCCCGTTTAGCCGGTTCTCCACAGCTAGGACAAGGCACATTGACCCAGCTTTCTAACTTGGCTAAAGGACTCGCCCCCCGACCAGAAAATTCCACATCTTCCGGTAATTTTACCGGCAAATCTGTTTCAGGAACCGGGACAGTTCCACAACTAGGACAGTGAATCACGGGAATGGGCGCACCCCAATAACGTTGACGAGAAATCAGCCAGTCTCTTAGGCGATATTGGACTCGCGCTTTTCCCCAACCCTCTCTTTCTGCTTTGTCAATAATTGCTTGTTTTCCTTGGGTAGAATCCATACCATTAAATTCCCCGGAATTAATCATTATTCCCGGTTCGGTATAGGCTTCTTTTAGGGGTGCTGCGGTTTCCGTATTATTGGGGACAATTACGGTTTTGATTTCCAGGTTATTTTCACGGGCAAATTTAAAATCACGAATATCATGGGCAGGAACTCCCATGACTGCTCCGGTGCCATATTCATAGAGGACATAATCCGCAATCCAAATGGGAATTTCTTCCCCAGTAAAAGGATTAATCGCTTTACCTCCAGTGGGAATACCGCGCTTAGGTTTATCTTCCGCAGTGCGTTCTAATTCACTTTGGCTACCCACTTCTTTGATAAATGTTTCTACGGTAGCTTTTCTATCTGCGGTAGTAACGCGAAGGGTGAGGGGATGTTCGGGGGCTAAAACTACATAAGTTACCCCATAAACCGTGTCGGGACGAGTGGTAAATACGCCGATTTTTTCATCCATGCCGATAATCGGAAATTCTAAATAAGCCCCGGTGGATTTGCCGAGCCAGTTCGCTTGCATCAATTTGACGCGATCGGGCCATCCGGTGAGTTTATCTAAGTCATTTAATAATTGTTCGGCATAATCGGTAATTTTGAGGAACCATTGCCGCAATAGTTTGCGTTCAACTTTGGCACCCGATCGCCATGATCGCCCTTCATTATCTACTTGTTCATTGGCTAAAACTGTTTGGTCAATCGGGTCCCAATTCACTGCAGCTTCTTTCTGATAAGCCAAACCTGCTTGATAGAATTGCAGAAAAATCCACTGAGTCCATTTATAATAGTCTGGGGAACAGGTAGTAACTTCCCGACTCCAGTCAAAAGAAATGCCCAATTTCTGCAATTGCCCTTTCATTTGGGCAATATTTTGATAAGTCCATTTTGCCGGATGAATTCCTCGCTCGATCGCCGCATTTTCTGCGGGCAAACCAAAAGCATCCCACCCCATTGGATTAAGTACCCGATAACCTTGCATTCGCTTCAATCGGGCAATCACGTCGGTAATAGTGTAAACCCGCACATGACCCATGTGTAGATTGCCGGATGGGTAGGGAAACATCGACAGAGTATAGAATTTTGGCTTTTGGCTATTCTCCTCTGTGCGATCGGCGTTTTGTTCAGCCCAAATCTGCTGCCATTTTTCTTCAATGGACGCGGGGTTATATTTTGACTCCACGAAAAATCACTCCTGCTGTCTTGCGGTCATGGATACATCATGGATATTATATCTGGGGATGTGCTTTGATTTGTGAGATTTGTGATTCGTTATTAGTTGTTGATTGGTTGTTGGTTGTTGGTTGTTGGTTGTTGGGAGTTGCTTGCCTTTTCAGCCGGGTTAGACAACATCAGTGATATTTCAACCAGTCAATATATTACATTTGTAACATATTGTAACATTATGGTCAAATATCTCAGATATTCTCAGATATTAAATAAGCTAGATTTAAGCTAGATTAAAAAGTCTGGTGCAGTAAACGTGCAGTTAAAAATTAAATAATTAATTGTTAACTCGCAACCTACCAGCTAAGGCACCTACCAGCTAAGACAAGTGTTCATGGGTGATGACTCCAGATAAAAAGCAAAACAAAGAAAAGTTGCGCCGACTAGAGGTAGTAGCAACTTCCATGAAAAAAGGCTGAAGAGAGGCTGAAGCGACCGATCAAGCTCAAGAAGTAAGTTCAAGAAGTAATGAATGACTTGTATCGAGAACGGGCTGAATATGGTGATGGTTGATTACAAAAACGGAAAGCCCATGCTGTTTTGCTTGTTGGTTTTGCTTGTTGATAGAAATACTACTCTAATTCTGGGGAAGGGTCAGGGGTTAATGTCGTAAGCGTACATAAGCGTACATAAAATATACTACTCCCATATTTCTCATATTTTAACAACTCAATTTAACATCTCAAATATAACAAAAAGCGCGGATTAGCTAGATAGCTATTCTGCTTATAAGTTCTGCTTACATTTATAACCCAAAAATTCTTTATTTTCGCCTTAAGTTTTCGCCTTAAAATTGAGATATAAAGTCATCCCAAAAAATTGTTTTTTTATTCTCAAGCTATTGACAAATAAAAATAAATCGGTTATGATAATAGTTGATGATTCTGGTTAATAGGGGCTTTTCAAATCAGCAAAAAAGCCTAAGCATAGCCAGGGTCGCCCGGCCCGGAGTTGCGCCTTAAGCGTCCGCCTTATCGGGTTAAAAACGTCAGATTCTTAAGGTAAACTTAAAGTGTAATTCCGGGCCAGGCAAATCCCTATATGCTCCACACTTCACCAGGGAAGCCCCGGTGAGGGGGCTTTCCTTTGCCGTGGTGCGGGGGGCGGGGGGGCGGAGGAGCGGAGGAGCTTTCCGAGCAGAGGAGAACAATTAAAAATTGATAACTGTTATGTTATAAATTATCAATTACACTCCAACAACCAATAACAAATAAATAAGAGTATTAAATAAGAGTATGTTAACCAAAATATTCGTCTACGGCACACTTAAACCGGGTGAATGCAACTATTCCCGCTATTGTGAAGGGAAGGTCATCAAAGCGGAAGAAGCGATCGCCTTTGAGCGGCTTTTCCACTTGCGGGAACTAGGTTATCCCGGAATGACATTAGGTGAAGGAAAGGTGCGCGGAGTCGTCTTATCTTTTACTGACCCGAATATTTTTCAAAGTATTGATGTATTAGAAGACTACGCGCCAAATCGACCCGCTGAAGAGAACGAATATAATCGGCAACAGATTTCTGTGTACACTGTCACTGGCACATCGATGGGATTAGTTTGGGCTTATATTATGACACCGCAGCGAGTCGATTTGCGGGGCGGGGTATTTTTACCAGAGGGAATTTGGCACCAGGAGATCGCCGCTCAGTATGCTTGCGCTTGATTAAAGCTGGATATAATCCCTGGATATAATCAAGGAGGGAAAATCTACACGAGCAAAACCATGTCCCGATTCATTCTTACTCTTTGGTATGCTCTTTGGTATGCTCTTTGGTGTACTCTTTGGTATGCTCTTTGGTGTACTCTTTGGTGTACTCTTTGGTGTACTGGTCGGCAGAAAATGAGTAATTTAATTGATCTACAGGCACAGCCACTGCGGCTTTAGGAATTGGTACAATCGGTCGGTTTAAGGCGATCATTAATTGCTGAGATTCTACCTTATTGTCAGAAGAATTCGCCAATTGAGTCACTGAAGGGACTCCGGGAACCAGACCAGAAAGGGTGGCCATAAACAAAGCCGCGATCGCCCCACCGCTGATTTTCAGCATCGTTTGACGACGGCGTTGAGCCAACAACCAGAAAAACCGCTCAACCGCTTCAGTAGTAGATATCGATGATTGGGGAATGGGCATTTGCTGGAGATTTTGGCGAATCCGCAACAAGTCCAAATGCAGCTTTTTCACCTTTGGATCGTTATCCAGCCATTGATTTACCTGATGGCGTTCTTCCGGGGTTGCTTCGTTGTCGATATAGGCACTCAGCAATGAGAACACTTCAACATTCAGCTTTGCCGCCATGTCATTGGCTGAGGTAAGAGAGTTTTGTGCTGGTAAGCTAGGGCTCTCAGGCAGGTGATCGACGGAATGATTGTTGTATGACTTGGTTATGTAGGTCATTTTCACATCACCACCAAGTTAAATTGAGATTGAGAAAGAATACCCTGAATAAAAAATGCAAGGCATCTCATTACTAATGCTAACAAATTTTTCTCCTTCGGTATATTATTATCCATCGGCGAAAATTTTCATTCTTTCTAGGTATTCTGGCTAGGTATTCTGGAAAGATAGCAAAGCTAAGGGCAAAACTGGTGGCAAAGCTAACGGAGTGAAGCTAAGAGTTTTTGATGGTTCAGTTAAATTAGCTGTCTATGTATTTTTGTAATTGAACTTGCAAGCGTTGGCGAGCTCTGGCAATGCGGGATTTAACGGTTCCCAGGGATACGCCGGTAATTTCGGCGATTTCCTCATAAGCCATGCCATTGATTTCCCGTAGGATAATAGTTGTTCTAAAAACTTCCGGCAAATCGGCGATCGCTTCTCGCAGTTGGTCGTAAAATTCACGGGTACTCAGGTCTTCATCTGGTCCTGGGCGATCGGCGGCAATATCCCAATCCATTTCTCCGTCCTCTACAGTGCGAGGAGCATCAAGAGAAATCGGGGGACGTACCCGTTTGCGCTTACGCAATTCATCGTAAAACAGGTTAGTGGCAATCCGACTCAGCCAACCCCGGAACTTCGCGGTATCTTTTAAGTGATGGATATTCCGGTAAACCCGGATCCAAACTTCTTGGGCTAAATCTGCTCGGTCTTGCCAGTCAGGAGCCAAGTGGTAAAGAATTTTTTCTACATGGGACTGGTGACGACGCAACAGTTCAGCAAAGGCAGCGCGATCGGGATGCATCCCTTCCTGACAACGTAGTACCAAGTCGTTAGTTGAAAGTTGTTCTGGGGATATAACCGCTTGGGTTTTGGCGGTTTGGGAATTAGACCAAGATGCAGAAGGAGAGTAACTCATGGAAGTGGAATAGCTAAAGAACAAATTCCTTGACGGTTGACAGTGCTATTGTGGCAGATGTTCCTGAATTTTTCTAGAGCTGATTAGGCACTTTTACCAGTGGCTGTCAAAAATCAAGAGTTGAACAGAATTGATCTAATTTATCTAGAATTGGGAATCGTCAGTGCCAAGATGGTTAATTTATGGGCATTCGCGCCAGCGTGCCGGAGGCATATCGCGTTCTCTGGGCGCTGGCTCAAAATCAACAACAAGCTGGTAATCGCTGACCTTATATCATACTTCAGCTTTTCACCAGCAATATCCGCAAGATTTGGCGATGTTCCTGAAGTTAGATGCTATTTCTGGAACTGAACGATTCTGGCTCATTTAGATAATAGCCTAGATAAATTATGGAACAATTTTACTAAAAAAAATTCAGTAATTATACTGAATTTTATGCCCAGAGTAATTGCCGATTACTTATTCCTGATTACCTATGGCTCATGAGCCACGCTCCACTAAGCATAAATGTATCAAGCATATCATTTTCATTTGTTTCATTTGGCTTCATTTGGCTTAATTTTACCTTTCTTTACTTAAGTCTTATGAATGCTTATGAATGATTATGGCGACAATCATTAAAAGAAACTGTAAAAGAGACTGTTTTAGGCGAGGCTCTCTAGGTCTACCTAAACTTAACCTAAAATCCGAATAATTATGAATAATTATTTTTTAAATAGAGAAAAATTACTGGTTTTTCTGGTGGAATATGTACCGAAAAACCCAGTGATTTTTTGCAAGTTTAGCTCGATTAGCTCCAGTTTAGATTCAGTATAGTAGTTGCCGATGAAAAAGTCTGATTTCAAATGTCTGATTTTAGATATCTGCGGATATCTAGAAGTAATTGCTCCCTGCGATTCATGACTGTTCATGGAGCGGATTCGGTTTCACAAGCCCCAATATTGACCCAGTGGCTAGAACCATCAACCCAATGCTCTTTTTTCCAAATCGGCGCATTATGTTTTAGGGTGTCGATCGCATAGCGGCAAGCGGCAAAAGCTTCTCCTCGATGGGGACAACCCACTGCCACCAAGACGCTAATGTCACCGATTTTCAGGCTGCCGGTACGATGGTAAATCACCACCCGATTTACATCGGGCCATTGTTGCCTAATTTGGGCGGCGATTTGACGAAAAATCGCGAGCGCCATTGGTTCATAAGCCTGATATTCCAGAAACACCACGGGCTTACCATCGGTTTGATTTCTTACGGTGCCACTCATAACCACCACTGCACCATTAGCTGGATCGTCAGCCAGCCGATAAACTTCGTCCAGGGATAAAGGTGCAAAAGTGATGAGGAAGCGATCGCGGGGATCTGGTGCGAGGGGAGATGAAGTTGTTTTCATTACAGGATTCAGATTAAGATTCAAATTTTGCCACCTCCCATCAGGTATAACAAAGCCATACGCACCGCTACTCCACTGGTGACTTGTTGGGAAACTAGGCTAAATTCGGGGGAGTCCATCAGGTCAGAACTGAGCTCAACCCCTCGGTTGACTGGCCCTGGGTGCAGCACTTTGACTCCAGGTTTACAAAGTTTAAGGCGATCGCGAGTAATGCCGAATTGTCGATGATATTCTCGAATACTGGGTAACAAATGCTGACTCATGCGTTCTTTTTGTAATCGCAAAGTCATGACAAAATCAGCATTTTTTAGAGCCGGATCTAAGTTCCAATGTAAAAACATTTTTCCTGGTCGGTTCTGACCCATTGCCTTAAACAACTGAGGCAGCAGAGTCGGTGGGCCAGCTAAGTGCAACTCTGCTCCTGCCACGGCAGTTAAACTCCAGATGTTTGATCGCGCCACCCGTGAATGCAGCACATCGCCCACAATGACAATTTTTTTGCCTGCTAACAGGTCAAGTCGGGGGCGTTCCGGATCTAAGACTAAGCACATTGTAAACAGATCGAGGAGTGCTTGAGAGGGGTGTTCATGCTGACCGTCCCCGGCATTAAGAACCCCGACTCCTGATTGCAAACGATCCATTTCGTTGGCGATCGCCTGGGGAACTCCTGCCTGTTGATGGCGGATTACCATCAGGTCAGTTCCCATTGCCAGATAGGTTTTTGCCGTATCTAAAATGGTTTCTCCTTTAGTCAAAGAAGAAGAACCGGGGGCAAAATTTAGGGTATCTGCACTGAGACGTTTGGCTGCCAGTTCAAAACTACTACGAGTCCGGGTAGAGGGTTCAAAAAATAAATTTGTCACCACTTGACCTTGGAGGGTGGGAACTTTCTTCACCCGACGGGAGAGCACTTCCCGAAAGCTGGCAGCGGTTTGCAGTACGGTGTCATAGTCGGCAGGAGTAAAACTTTCTAAAGAAATAATGTGGCGGTGAGTCCAAGAGGTGGTAGACATGATTATGACCAAATTATGACCAACTTTAATTGCGTCCTCAAAAAATATATCGCCAGAGTGACTCTAGCTGGCATGATTTTACTGAGCTTAACCGGGTGTCGCACTTCTACAGAAGTGCAGTCCAGGGCAGTTGCCCCGCCCCAGCCCAAGACGATCATCCAAACAGAGGCGATCGCCCCGCTCAAATCTGTTGATGAAGCGAGGGCGAAGCATTTCGGGAATACGTTGCCGGTTTTTAGCGATACAATATCTACCGGAATGCTTCGCCCCTACAGGGTGGCGCCATCAAAATCTACGACAGAAGAATCGCCTAAAATTGTCCCGCAAAACTTATCCCTTCAGATCAAGCCAGATCCGCTCAAAACCGTGAGAGTGAATTTATATCAGCCGGATATTGAGTGCAAAAAGCTGATGCCCGAACCCGTAGCCGTCGCTCGCGATCGGGCAATGGATGCAGCAGTGAGCAGAGTATTGCAAGAAAGAAATAACGCTGATTTTACCGTTGCCGGGTATCGGATTAATATTGATGACAATGGAGTCGCCACCGTTGATTTACGCCTCAAACCTGACTCGCGCCGCCAGTTTATTTCTCTATCCTTATGCGAACAATTTGCCCTCTTTGGTAGCCTCCGGGAAACCTTAATCAATCATCCTGACTGGCAAATTAAGGCGGTTCAGTTCACCGAACGGGGTGAGTTGATTCAGTTTTAGTTGGCACCAAAGCCAAGAGATTTGCTATGCTAAAAGTCAACGTCCAATCATAGTTGGTGATCTAGAGTACATATTCGGTGCCGAGTCGGAAATAGACTCTACTGATAGCTAGTCGCTCAGGGAGACGGGAATCAAATCCTCGCTCGACCGAAAAAACGTCTAAATCTCTTTGACGGTTACTCGGTCATCACCCAAGTAGCAAAACCATCGGAGCGTCTGACTTGTTCCTGCTTGCTTCGGGAAAAGGTTGGTGACAATCGAATCAACCAGAATCAATGAGTTCAATGTTTTTCGCCGGCGAAGAACGGCTTAAAAAAAGCGGCTCAAAAGAAGGCTGGTCGAAAAAATTCCAACGCATCTGGCGACACCGCTTTTGTCTTCAGCTGCTTGCCTGACGGCTTAGACAACAACGGGGTGGCGATTCGTTGAAATTTCGTTGAAATTAGGTGAAAAAAATAAAACAGGAAAACCGAGGAAAGATGATTTCCTCTCCGATACTACCAAGTACGGACAAAAGAGGGATGATTCGAGCGGAGATGGTGTTTCCTCACCATACTTGTAGGATCTTCCACGTCATAAGAATCAGCAATGGGGATATGCCATGTTTGAACGGTTTACAGAAAAAGCTATCAAGGTAATCATGCTGGCTCAGGAGGAAGCTCGTCGCCTGGGTCACAACTTCGTGGGAACTGAGCAGATCCTGTTAGGTCTGATCGGCGAGGGTACAGGGGTAGCCGCCAAGGTTCTCAAGTCAATGGGGGTGAACCTTAAAGACGCCCGGATTGAAGTGGAAAAAATCATTGGTCGGGGTTCTGGCTTTGTGGCGGTGGAAATTCCGTTTACTCCTCGTGCCAAGAGAGTTTTAGAACTATCCTTAGAAGAAGCCCGCCAATTAGGTCACAATTATATCGGTACAGAACATTTGCTTCTAGGGTTAATCCGCGAAGGGGAAGGGGTGGCAGCCAGAGTCCTAGAAAATCTGGGGGTTGACCTCGGAAAAGTCCGCACCCAAGTGATTCGGATGCTGGGAGAGACTGCTGAAGTTACCGCTGGCGGTCCTAGTGGTTCCCGGAATAAAACTCCGACTTTGGATGAGTTTGGCTCTAATCTGACTCAATTGGCCGTCGAGGGCAAGTTGGATCCAGTGGTGGGTCGGACGAAAGAAATTGAACGGGTGATCCAAATTCTCGGTCGCCGGACTAAGAATAATCCGGTGTTGATTGGGGAACCCGGAGTCGGCAAAACCGCGATCGCTGAAGGTCTGGCTCAACGCATTGCCACAGGAGATGTCCCCGACATTTTGGAAAACAAGCGAGTTGTCACCCTGGATATCGGCTTGTTGGTGGCGGGGACTAAGTATCGGGGCGAATTTGAAGAACGCCTGAAAACCATTATGGACGAAATTCGCTCTGAGAAAAATATCATCCTGGTAATTGATGAAGTCCATACTCTAATTGGGGCAGGGGCGGCGGAAGGGGCGATCGATGCGGCGAATATCCTTAAACCCGCTTTAGCTCGGGGCGAACTCCAATGTATTGGGGCGACGACTCTGGATGAGTATCGCAAGCATATCGAACGGGATGCCGCCCTGGAACGTCGTTTTCAGCCGGTGATGGTGGGCGAACCTTCTGTGGAAGAGACTATTGAGATTCTCTTTGGTTTGCGCGATCGCTATGAAGAACACCATAAGCTGAAAATTTCCGATCAAGCCCTGGAGGCGGCGGCGAAACTATCCGATCGCTATATCTCTGACCGCTATCTCCCGGATAAAGCGATTGACTTAATTGATGAAGCCGGTTCCCGGGTGCGGTTGCTCAATTCTCAGTTGCCTCCAGCGGCGAAGGAATTAGATCAAGAACTGCGTCAAGTCCTGAAAGAAAAGGATGAAGCAGTACGGCAACAGGATTTTGACAAAGCTGGAGAATTGCGCGAGCGCGAACTGGAAATCAAAGAAGAAATTCGGGCGATCGCACAAAGCAAAAAGAAAGACGGCAGTCAAACCCCCGAAATTGCCCCAGTCGTCACCGAAGAAGACATCGCCCACATTGTCTCCTCCTGGACTGGTGTCCCGGTCAGCAAGCTAACCGAATCAGAATCCGAAAAACTGCTGCACATGGAAGACACCTTGCATCAGCGGATGATCGGACAAGACGATGCGGTCAAAGCCGTATGCCGCGCCATTCGTCGCGCCCGGGTCGGACTGAAAAACCCCAACCGTCCCATCGCCTCTTTTATCTTTTCTGGACCGACTGGGGTGGGCAAAACCGAACTCACCAAATCCCTTGCCGCTTACTTCTTCGGTTCTGAAGAAGCCATGATTCGGTTAGATATGTCCGAATACATGGAACGGCACACCGTCTCCAAACTCATCGGCTCTCCTCCGGGATACGTGGGCTACAACGAAGGCGGACAATTAACCGAAGCCGTCCGGCGTCGTCCTTATACTGTGGTGCTATTTGATGAAATCGAAAAAGCCCACCCGGACATCTTCAATATGTTATTACAAATCCTAGAAGATGGTCGTTTAACTGATGCCAAAGGTCGCACCGTAGACTTCAAAAACACCTTAATCATCTTGACCTCTAACATCGGTTCTAAGGTCATCGAAAAAGGTGGCGGTGGTCTGGGGTTTGAATTCAACGAAAACCAAGAAGATGCCCAATATAATCGGATTCGTAACTTAGTGAATGAAGAACTCAAACAATACTTCCGTCCTGAGTTCCTCAACCGTTTAGACGAAATTATTGTCTTCCGTCAATTAACCAAAGAAGAAGTAAAACAAATTGCCGACATTATGTTACGGGATGTCTTCAAACGGTTAACCGAACAGAACATTACCTTAAACGTCAGCGATCGCTTCAAAGAACGGTTAGTTGAAGAAGGATATAACCCTGCGTATGGGGCGCGTCCCTTACGTCGGGCAATCATGCGCCTACTCGAAGATGTATTAGCCGAAGAAATTCTCTCCGGTCGCATCAGCGAGGGCGATACCGCCTTAGTGGATGTGAACGAGGAAGGAAAAGTTACGGTTCAACCTGTCAAAGATCGAGAATTATTAACACCTGCGGTTTAATAAATCTGCGTAAGGTGGGTAACTGCCCACCTTACTTACAACCTCTTTTGACCATGAGAAAAGAAGATTTTTTTAACGCCTGGTCATTCAGCTATGATTGGATGTTTCCCTCGGTATTCTATCAAGCAGTCCACCAAAGATTGCTAGAATATGTCACCCTGCCACCCCAACCTAATGTCCTGGACATTGGCTGCGGGACAGGCAAACTTTTAAACCGTTTAGCCAGTAACTTTCCCGAATTACGGGGAACCGGATTAGACTTTTCTCCGGGAATGTTAGCCCAAGCAAGACAGTCCAGAAACCATCGCCCTCGACTAATCTTCATCCAAGGCAACGCCGAATCTTTGCCCTTCGCGGAATCACAATTTGATGCAGTATTTAATACCATCAGCTTTTTACATTATCAGCACCCGGAAAAGTTCTTATCGGAAGTGCAGCGAGTCCTCCGTCCTGGGGGGCGTTTTTATCTCGTTGATTCAAGTTTTAAGTATCAGCCAGAACCGATAAATATTTCATTCTCTCCCAAAGGGATTAAACTGTATAGCCCCGAACTCCGGGAAAAAATGGGAGCAAAAGCAGGCTTAACTTGTCTGGGACATCATTATTTAATCAGCCCGGTTTTACTGACAATTTTTGAGAAACCAATAACCCCCGAAACAGGTTAACCTAACGGCTTAATTACCGGAGTTAGCGTCAAAACACCCAGGCATTTTTTCACCATCTTCACCATCCTTTTTAAGGATATCACCATGAAAAGGCAAAATTTATTATGGCTGCTGACTGTATTTGTTGCCACCACTCTCCTCACCAGTTTCCCCATATTCGCTCAACGTCCCCGGGAAAGTTGTCCTGACATCCCCCAAGTCACCCCGACTCAGGAAACTAGAGAAATTGCCAATCAAGAATTTGAGTTTAAGTTTAAAATTCCCGCGAATTACCGCACGGAAAGACGGCAAGAGGACAATCAATTAAGCATTTTATTAAGAAATCCAGCGGATGTTGAACTATTAGAATGTTGTCGGAGAACCAGGGAAAATTGGTTGCGGTCATCGCATTTCCGATGTAGTGATTCAGGTAAAACCGCGTCCGGGGAATTTGCAAAATATCTGGAATCTACCAGCGGTGAGCGATGACAATTATACACAAGTTCTCAATGTTCAAGAAACGAAAATAGGTCGTCAAGATGCGGTAATTTATACCCGGCGATCGCAGCCCAATGATGTCTATGTGACAACCTATCGTTATGCCTCATTTTTCACCCCAAATAAAGCCCATGTAATCACAATTTTGACGGGAGACTATGGGAAAGAAATCGACCCCATAGACGAAAGAGTATTTAATCAAGTAGTAAACTCTTTTGAATTTATCGGCATATCCAGATAAAAGTTAGACGGTTTACTATTAAAATTTGCTCAACACAAACTTACCTGTAAACCGGGGTTATTAATTCAGGTTATTAATACATATTAACCTCTAGATTAACCTCGAAAATTTACTCTCAAAAATATTACTCGCCCCCCAGCTAAACATTATTCCCTTGGGTAATCTTGGATAATTAATCTTGTAATCTTGGGGAATTTGGATAATAATTTGGATAACTTGGATAACATTTAGGCCAGAATTTATTAGGCCAGCAGGCTGGGTAATCACAATCCTAAGTTTAATTCCCAACTATTCAAGGTTCCCGTATCTCCAGGAACACAATCAACAACGACTAATTTCCAGGTGCCTTTGGCGGACAATCCGGTAAATTGACGGAGCAGGGGAGTATTTTGCAAATTATAGGATTTGTTTAGCTGAGTTTGACTGCCTAAATTCCGGCTCTGGAGTTGGACGATTTTTTGGTTTGGTGCTATTAAGTAGATTTCAATATCGCCCAAGAATTGATGTTGAATATTCACCGTAACTTCAATATCTTTAACGGGATTACTATCAGAAATTGACACTTCACTGGTGATGCCCGGGGCATTGGTGGTGCCGAAGACATTTAAGGGAAATGAATTGTTAGCAGACGCTTGGTGGTCAGGAATTTTAAAGATTTGAGAGATGCGCTGTTTTGTCCAGCGGGAAATCCACCGTTGCACCGTATAGAGTTGACGGGCATAAGCCACGGCTTTTCCGGCATTGACTTTGCCATAACCAAACCATTGAGAATGTCCGTTGCTGTCATAAGTGCCCAATTTTAGCTTTAATTGCGGGTCAGGGTCAGAGTCAACGATTTTATCCGCGGTTTGTTCGATAATTTGCTTAACTTGTCTGGCGGTGAGATCGGGATTGGCAGAAAGGACTAGGGCGGCAACTCCCGCAACCACCGGGCAAGCACTAGAGGTGCCGCCAAAGTATCCGGTAAAGTCGGTTTGGTCATAACCCGCTGCCCCTACCCGGTCTGTGGTGAAAATGCCTAGACCGCTGAGAGATTGGGTGATCTGTGGGGCGGTGGCAATATAGCCCGTTTCCGGCAACCAAATGCCAGGAGAGGCGTTGTTGCTGGGGGCACAGACGGAAATGGATTTGCCCCAATTACTGTAGGCGGCTTTTTTGTTCAAGCTGGTGGAGGCGGAAACGGCAATTACGTCGGGGTGAGTAGCAAAACCATTCAGCCAATGGGTTCGTCCAGAGATGACATTGTTCGGCCAGCCGGTTTCATTTACGGTGTCGTCGGTGGGGCGGTTGGAATTGCCAGCAGCAAAGACAATGACGCAACCTTTGCCCTGCCTTCCAGAGGTGGCAGCGCGAGTGATGGCCGCCCGTTGCCGCAGAGAGAGGGGAAAGTGGACGGCGGAAGCCCCCCAACTGCAAGAGATGACTGAGGCGCCTTTGCTGGATGCCCAGTCAAATATATCCTCGATGGATTTGTCGTCTAGGTAGCCGGTGGTTCTAATGGGCATCATGGCACAACCGGGGGCAACGCCGACAATGCCGGTGCCGTTTTCTTCCGCTAGGGCAATTCCGGCGCAAGCAGTGCCATGATTATCTTCGGGCGTACCGGGTAAGGGGAGGAAGTCTTTGTCTTTGAGGTCGCGGGGGGCGACGATTTTACCTAGACCTTGAAAGTCTGGGTGGTTGAGGTCAATGGAGTCGTCCGTGATGGCGATGATTACGGAACGCAGCCCTCTGGTGATGTCCCAGGCTGATTCGATGTTGATGTGGGAGTTAGCGGCAAGTTGAACACCGCCATTGTGGTTGAGATACCATTGTTTGTGATATAAAGTGTCCCTGGGGCGGTAGTTGGCCTGGGTTTCCGTGATGATGTTGGGTTCGGCGATGAGGACTTCTGCGGTACGCATCAGCCGGTTGGCAATTTTGAGGGGATTTTCCCGACATTCGCGGGTTAGTTCAAAGATAAAGGTGTGGGGAATTCCTTCTAGGGGTCGAAGGGGTTTGAGTCCGACGGCATTGGCGATCGCCTCTTGGGTGGCTTTGTCTACATAGTCCGCAAATTGGATGGTGATTTCGTTGCTTAAATACACCAAGAATCCCGGATCATTTTGTCCTTGATATACATGACTGGCAAATTCCACTACTTCCAAGGAGCGGGCTTGTTCCATTGCGGCTTCCAGGTTTTCTGGTGCCACCATGAATACTTCTAAATTACTGCGAGTAACTGTTTTATGTTGCTTGGCGGGAATAATTCTGTCCCAGTCTATCGCCTCTGGGGTGGCCGGACAGATGGTGAAGCGATCGCGCACCTTCACCAAAGGAATTTCTTCTCCCCCTCGCTGTAAAAAAATGCCGAGATTTTCATCAGCCACGCCAACGCCTTTATAGGAAAGATCGATATCTGTCATTACATGAACTCCTTTTTTGCTGGTCTAGTGTACGTCTAAGCTAATAATTAATTAGGTTAATTAGGTGGTTCAAGCATGGCGTGCCAAAACCACCAGTTGATTGTCAGCCATCCCCGGTTAAATTCTAGTAAAAGTTAACAAAGTTAAATGGTGATATAGATTTGGTAGATTTGAGGGAGGGAAATCGTTAAAATTCAGCTTAATCTCGATGTTCCACCGCTTTCCTCCATCAGGATCTGATGGCATATTTTCGGCCAGCCACAAAATAATTGTGACAAACCTTCGCCCCTCGCTTTCATCGGGGGCAGGCTGCATCAGGGCTTTCTTATGTGAGGGAGGGAGTTTGGGCCAAAATTCGTCATCATTCCTTGCGGCTTCAACCAAGAATGTTAAGATATCTGAAAATTTGGCATTTACCAAATTTTTGCCCCAAGCAGTTGCGATCAATAGCTGACTCAGCCGGAGACAGTCGTGGAGCGAAGATCCCGGACAATGAAAATATCTTTGTAAGATATCAATAAGATATTAACAAGTTGCCGGTTGTGATCGCTTTTCCTTCTCTTTCTTGGCTTAAAGGTCAGAACCGTTGATTATTTGTCGGTGTCCTGGGAAGCGGTATTCCCCCGCCCCGCTTTCCCCTGATTGTTTCTGAAGCCATGATGCGATTCGGGTTCAGAACCCGCGCTCGCAGAGTCCCGTCAGTTCTGCTCGGCATTAACTGCTTACCGGAACAGCGGTCAGATTCATACTTCAGATTACGGTAGTTATTAGCGGGATTATCTTCATGTTGGTATCTTTTGCTCCAATTCGGCTTTTTGCTTTGATTCATTTATTCTCCCTTCCTTTAATGGCTTCACTAAGTCTGATGCCTTCTGCGGTTGCCCAGGAAGCCATGCCGGGGAATAATGCCGATAATTCTCGTAATTCTCAGCAGTCTAATCCAGCCACAAATCCTCTCGGTTTCTCCCCGAATTCGGAGAATCCGGCTAGGCCACAAAATCTTCGTCCTTTAGCGCAAGAAACCAGTGTGTTAAGTCTAGTAGGGGGCAATCGCTTAATTGTCGAGGCGAAGAGTGCGATCGCTGAGGAAAATTATACTCAGGCCGCTGAAAAATTACAACAAGCCCGTCAAATTTTTAATCAGTTATCGAATTTTCATCAACAACTTTCTAGCACCTTTTCAGGATTGGACAATCGAGTGGCGGAATGGCACCGTTATCAAGCCGTGGAAACTGCCCAAAAACGGGATGAAGCCACTTATGAATTAGCCTTAGTTCATCGCCGTCAAAATGACCCGGAACTTTCGGTTCCTTTACTAATTCAGGTGATTCAATCTCAAGGAATTGACCGGGAACTAGGCGCCCAAGCAGATCAGCTATTATTAGAGTTAGGGTTTGGGCCGAGAAATACAGAAGCCAACTCGGATCCGGAAAGCATTCTGCCTTTGGCACGAGAAAATAGTTTACTCGGTATGGAAGCCGGGAAGCGTTTACTGGAAAGAGCTAAAGAGGCGATCGCCCAAGAAAACTATACCCGCGCAGCCGAACAACTGCAACAAGCCCGTGGGATGCTCAATCAACTGTCTAATTTCTCAGAACAACTAGCGGCGGCTTTTGCGGGCATTGATAATGACAAATCGGATTTTCATCGAGATCAAGCGGTAGAAGCTGCCCAAATGCGAGATGAAGCAACTTATCAGCTTGCCTTGGTTCATCGCGTTGACAATAAACCAGAATTAGCCATTCCTTTACTGATTCAAATCATTCGTTCTCAACAGCCGACCCGCGAACTCGGACAACAAGCTTATCAACAATTGTATGAATTGGGATTTGTAGACGCTCCTTATTCCAGTAATGCCAAAAGTTCTAGCCCAGGAAATTTTTCCTCTAATCGGTAAAATTATCGTTAATTGTTAACAAAAAGTGTTAACAAAAAGAGACGCGATCGTTCGCGTCTTTATTGTTCTTAGAACATCAAACAAAATTATACCAAGCATCAAAAATTATTGCGACGATTTCGAGATTAATTTGGGCGCAAGCATTGCGGGCGCTTGGACGTAGCGCCCCTACATAGTTGTATTAATCTTAATTGAAATGACTATAAATCCGGCAACAACTCCAGCAATTAAGCTATTTCATCACTGGATTTGACTGGATTTGCACTATCTGACTATAATCATTTTTCACCCGACTTTCATAAGCATTTCTCGCTTCTGCCTCTTTGTCTCCATAGAAAAAGGCAAACAAACCAAAGCGACGACCTGACCTCACTGGGGTAGCTTCAGGCATTAGGGAACAAGAAAAAATCACCGCTGACCCCGTATCTGGTTTATATAAATGGGGGCCATATTCGGGAAAAGTTAAATAACCCCCTTCATATTCCTCCGCATTTAAATTTAACGTCATGGCGAAACAACGATGGGCAGTTCCGGGAGTCGTATTATCCCGGTGACGGCTGAAAAAGCCTCCGCGATCGCCATCATAGCAGCCAATTTTATAACCTTCTCTTCGAGTCACCGGAAACTGAAAAGCTTTTCTAATTTCGGGAAATACCCGCCGCTGCATAATTATATCTAATTGATAAATTAATTCCGGTTTTTCTACAAAGTGATCCCGGCGAATTTTGTAACGATAATCAAGCACCCCAATGGTTTTATCCCCATCTTGGCGCATTTGCCCGGATTCAGAACTTCCTTCGGTTTCCCAAACATTGATTAAATAACGACAATATTCCGGGGTAATGACATTAGGAATCAATAAAACTGGCGCTTGAACATTAATTTGTTGCGGGGATACTTGAGGAATTTTAGCTTTAATATCGGCTAAAATTCCTCAAGTATCCATTGGCTCTGCCAAAGAATAAATATTGACGATTCTCAGATTCCAATCCAATAAAAATGCGGTACGACTATAGGTTAAAATCGATGTGTCTGGAAAATTACCGTCCTTGCATACTCCATACTCGCGGCTGACTTTATGGTTAGAATCGGACAAGAGTAAAAAAGGAATCTGATTATCCTGAGCAAATTTTTGCCGTGCTACAGGGGAGTTTGGACTAATGCTAATGACTCGCGCATTTAACTGCTGAAACTCCGGCATAAAGTCGCGAAAAGTTGCCGCTACTTGGCGACAAGAGGGGAAGTCATCATTGCCATAAAATAATAAAACAATGGGCGTCCCTGCTTGTTGTGCGAGAAAAACCTCCGATTCATCAATGGTGGGCAAAACAAATAAAGGCGCTGGGTCTCCGGCAGCGAGAATTTTTGTTAGTTGTCTCATCGTCAGAAATCAGGTCTTTTGGTTAAAGGCTGGTTTTTTTGGCTTTTATACTTTGTTCTGTTGTCTGAACTGCTGGAATTCTCGGTATTCCGGCTTCGGTTCAGGATTACAGACCAACTCACCGCTTTGTCTGACGCCTTCTTCGTTCAAAAGTTCAAAAATTGCCTGAGAATTTTGTTGAGTTGCTTTTTCATCCAGCAATGTGGGGCTGAAAGTGTTAATCGAAATTGAATTTACCCCAAAATCACGAGTGGGACTGATGACCGTGACCACTTCATCCCCGGCAATGTTTTTCATTTTTACCCCATAAGCTTGACGGGGATCTTCGGCTGCATAGCCAGAATCGGTTTGTGGATCGACCAAACTATAACCTAGGGCAGAAAGCGCTTCTACTACGCGATCGCCTATTTCGGCTCGTAATTGAGAACTCAAAATCGCTAATTTTGCCTGCTCCACAATTGCTCCCAGTTGTGGTCGCAAGGTTTCAATTTTTGCCCCTAATTCTTGCAGAATTTCCGGGGTTAAACTCGCTTCATTGGTAGTCAATTGACTTTCTATGGCCGCTAAGTTTTGTTCATAAGCAGTCAGCGCCCCGAAACTCCAGTAATCCACCTCTAATTTAAAGGCTTCCGCATCTTCATCACTGCCAATTTCAATGGTACAGTCGCGGTTGGCTTGGACTTCGGCAATTAAACTTCTAATATCTTGTAAGGCAGCGTTATAAAGTAGCAGCCATTCTTGTTCTTTTTGTTCTATTTCTAACCGTAAATCGACTAAATCTAGATAGGTTTTTTGAATGGTGGCGAGCGCGGCTTCACTGACTCCGGCGGCAATATTATTTTTCGCCATATCCAGCGATCGCTGTAACTTTGCCAACGCACCGGGAGCAAACCGTTGATGTTGATAATCGCGCTCGATGGCTAACCAAATTTCGCATACATCCGCCAACAAATCCTGAGCTAGTTGATTTTTGCGTTCTTGACTTTTATGAATATCCTGAATATCCTGCACTGCTGCGATCGATTTGTTGTTGAAGCTGAAGCTGACCTTTTTCTCTCGCTTGGCGTTCCTGGGTGAATAATTGCTGATATTCTTGACGCTGTTCTCTAGTCAGCCGTAAATATTCTTCGCGCTGTTGCTCAAACCCCGCGTGCATTGCCAATTGTAGGTCATGTTTTTGACGGGCGATTAGCAGTTCTTGGCGCAACTGTGCCTCTTGCAAAGCGGACTTAAATTGCTCTCGCTGTTGCTGTAAATATTGATGAATATTTTCTTCTAAATTTTCTAAATAACTTCTCAGTTGCCTAGTTTGTTCCGCTTGTCTTTCCTCCCGTTCTGCCAAATAGCTTAACCGTTGCTGCATCTCCTGCCTGGTTTGCTGTACCACCGCACTTAATCGCTCTGGTAAATCTTGCTGCACCGACCGTAAACGGCTTTCTTGTTCCCGCAAACGCCGTAATTCTGTTTCGTCTACTCTGATATACCGCCGTTTTTCACCGCTCATGTTGCACTCCTAAAAAGACGTTGTTGGTTGTTGGTTGTTGATTTTTGGTTGGGTAGGGATATTTCATTGTTGGTTATCTGCTAATGAAAGTAAAATTAATTCCGGCAAGGCAGGGGTTGAAAAATTAATTTTATTTTCCCAGTGAATGAGCCATACCGATCGCCTGACTCAAACTGGTTAAATTATGCGCCGCTAATTTATCTAATAACCCCTCACAAATTCGCCGAATCATCCAGGGGCCTTCATAAATTAACCCTGTATAAATTTCTAGCAAACTTGCCCCAGCAGTAATCTTTTCCCAAGCATCTTCAGCGGTAAAAATTCCCCCAGTACCAATAATCGGCATTTGTCCGCCAGTTTCCTGCCAAATAAATCTAATAATCTCTGTAGAACGCTGTTTTAAAGGTGCGCCACTCAGACCGCCCGCTTCTGCTGTCACAGGTTGACCCGTTAACCGAATAGTCTGAGTTTTTAACCCATCGCGGCGAATAGTCGTATTTGTGGCAATCATCCCGGAAATTTGGTAATTTTTCGCCACCGCGATCGCCTCAGAAATCGCGTCCCATTCTAAATCGGGAGCAATCTTAACTAAAATAGGTTTAATTCCCTGATTTTCCTGTTGCAAAACATCTAAAATTGCTGACAACTGTTCTGCCCCTTGCAAAGTTCTTAACCCCGGAGTATTGGGTGAGGAAACATTCACCACAAAATAATCTCCTAAATCTTTTAACAGGCGAAAACTGCCCAAATAATCAGCCGGGGCATCTTCTAAGGGCGTGATTTTAGACTTGCCTAAATTAATTCCCAAAATTGGCCAATTTTCTCTAGTTTTATCGGTAGTTCGCTCGCTGAATTGATGTCTTTTCCATTCCGATAACCGGGTGGCTAATGCTGCCGCCCCTTGATTATTAAAACCCATCCGATTAATCGCCGCTAAATCCTCTGGCAAGCGAAACATTCGGGGACGAGGATTACCCGGTTGCGGGTGGAATGTCACCGTTCCCAGTTCCGCAAAACCAAAGCCCAACTTTGACCAAATCCGGGCAGCGGTGCCATTCTTATCAAACCCCGCCGCTAATCCAATGGGATTGGGAAAATTTACCCCCCATAAAGACATTTCTAAGCGGCGATCGCGGCACTGAAAATAATTCGCCACTTGTCCCAGAATCCAATTACTAAATGGCAGATTACTGGTACTATCCCAGGCGCTCAAAACTTCCATTGTTTGATGATGCCACCATTCTGGGTCTGGTTGTAATCCAGAAAAAATAACGGGACGAATTGCACTTTTGTAAATATCCATTCTTTTGTTATTGGTTAATTGTTGGTTGTTGGTTGTTGGTTGTTGGTTGTTGGTTGTTGGTTGTTGGGTAGGGAACGGGGAACAGTATCGGAACGGGGAACAGGGAAAGTGAAAAGTTAAAAGTTAAAAGTTAAAAGTTAAACGAAATATCACTATTCACTATTCACTATTCACTCTCCCCTCTGCACCTGAAGCCCCCTCCGCACCCCCGCGAGGAGAGAAGAGAGAACGAAGAAGGGGAAAGAGAGAGGATCTTTCCTCTTTCCTCTTTCCTCTTTCCTCTTTCCTCTTTCCTCTTTCCTCTTTCCTCTACACCCTACACCCCACACCCCACACCCCACATCCTCTTAATTCCCTCTTGCCTCTTTGTTATTTCTTGAAGGTTTTCTGTCAACGGTTGACCGGCAAAAGCCAAAGGTCAACCGTTAACAAATCATCAGATTACCCCACAGGTTGCTGTTGAGGGGCTGGTTGCACTTGCGGCTGGAATTGGAATAAAGAGTAAACCACATTCCGCCGAATATCCGTCATCATATCCAAGAACAATTCATAACCCTCGCTCTTGTACTCAATTAACGGATCTTGTTGACCGTAACTCCGCAAACCTACCGACTCCCGCAAAGCATCCATTTGCTGCAAATGTTCGCGCCACAGAGTATCAATTTGCTGCAAAATAAAGAACCGTTCCGCTTCTCGCATTAAACCGGGACGAATTTGCTCCACTTGAGCCTCTTTGATGTCATAAGCAATGCGGACTTGTTCATAGAGAAAAGTTTTAATTTCCTCCATTGATAAATCTTCTAACTGAGACGGTTCTAAATCCCGCAGCAGATAGACAAATTCTTTCACTTTGCTGACTAATTTTTCCAAATCCCATTCTTCCGAAGGTAAGTCAGGATTGATATAATAATTTACGATATCATCCATCGTTTTTTCCGCATAAGTAATCACCTGTTCTTTCAGGTCTTGCCCTTCCAGAACCCGACGGCGTTCGGCATAAATTGCCCGCCGCTGGTTGTTCATTACTTCATCATACTCAAACACCTGTTTGCGGATGTCATAGTAGTAGGTTTCTACCTTTTTCTGCGCCCCTTCGAGAGAACGAGTCAGCATCCCGGATTCGATGGGAATATCTTCATCTACTCGGAACATTTGCATCAAGCCTTTAACGCGATCGCCCCCAAAGATTCGCAATAAATTATCTTCCAAACTGAGGAAAAACTTCGTCGAACCAGGGTCGCCTTGACGACCAGCGCGACCGCGCAATTGGTTATCAATGCGGCGTGATTCGTGACGTTCAGTGCCAATCACGTGCAAACCACCAAGTTTAACAACTTCCTCATGTTCTTTGCGAGTGAATTCCTCATATTCTTCGCGGATTTTATTGTAAACCGCCCGCAACTTTTGAATCACCGGATCTTGGGTCGGGGCTTTCTCCGCCGCGATCGCCACTTTATCCTCCGCTTCCAGTTCTTCTAAACTGCGTTCTCCATAAGTAGCCACCGCAAAATCTACCGCTTCTTTCAGCATTTTTTCTGCCTCGGCAGATAATTCCGTGGGGAAAATTTGCGGAGAAACCTTCCAAGTTTTCACTTTTTGACCAGGGGCAAAACCCTTCGCTGCCGAACGTTTTTGCATACCCGGTACTTTGGCAAAACTTAACTCATCTTCAGTTTCCGGCTTGACAATTCTGGGCATCAAATATTCCCGCACTTTTAAGCGGGCCATATACTCCGCATTCCCACCCAAAATAATATCAGTCCCGCGACCCGCCATATTAGTGGCGATCGTCACGGAACCTTTGCGACCTGCCTGGGCAATAATTTCTGATTCCCGTTCCACATTTTCTGGTTTAGCATTCAGTAATTGGTGGGGAATTTTCAACTCACTTAACAACTGAGAAAGCAGTTCTGATTTTTCCACCGAAGTCGTACCCACCAGCACCGGACGACCCAGTTCATGCATCTGAGCACATTCTTGGGCGATCGCCTTCCATTTCCCCTGTTCAGTCTTGTAAACCACATCGGAAATATCCCGGCGTTGTGATTTCCGGTTTGTCGGAATCACCGTCACTTGTAGATTATAAATCCGTTCAAATTCTGGTTCTTCGGTTTTAGCAGTTCCCGTCATCCCAGCTAACTTGGGATACAGCAAGAAAAAGTTCTGGTAAGTAATCGTCGCTAAAGTCTGAGTCTCCGGTTGAATTGGTACCCCTTCCTTAGATTCGATCGCCTGGTGTAAACCATCACTCCAGCGCCGACCTGGCATCACCCTTCCGGTAAACTCATCTACGATCACCACTTCTTCATTACGGACGATATAATTCACATCCTTAATGAACAACTCTTTGGCTTTAATCGCATTAAAAACATAATGAGCCCAAGGGTCTTTGGGGTCGTATAAATCCTTCACCCCCAAAATTTCTTCTACCTGCTCGAAACCTTCATCTGCCAGAATCACATTGCGAGCCTTTTCATCCACCTCGTAATGCTTATCTTTTTCCAGTTTTTTGGCGATTTCCGTAGCTCTTTGGTACTTTTCTGTTGGTCGTTCCACCTGACCAGAAATAATCAAAGGCGTCCGCGCTTCATCAATTAAAATTGAATCCACTTCGTCAATAATACAGTAATGAAATGGACGCTGTACCACCTCCGCCATTGAAGTGGCCATATTATCCCGGAGATAGTCAAATCCTAACTCACTATTCGTGCAATAAGTAATGTCACAAGCATAGTTTTTCTTTCGTTCATCTGGGGACATTCCTTGCTGGATTAGACCTACAGTTAAACCCAAGAAACGATGGACTTGACCCATCCATTCCGAGTCCCGACGAGCCAAATAATCGTTCACTGTCACCACATGAACGCCTTTCCCACTCAGGGCATTCAAATAAGCGGGTAAAGTCGCTACCAGGGTTTTACCTTCCCCGGTTTTCATCTCCGCAATTTGTCCTTCATGGAGGATAATTCCACCGAGCAATTGCACGTCAAAGTGGCGCATTCCTAAAACCCGTTTCCCGGCTTCCCGTACCACGGCAAAAGCTTCTGGGAGAATTTCGTCTAAAATTTCCTTTTCGTCAGCGAGGGTTTTAGCTTTGGCTAACTTTTGTTTGAATTCGGCGGTTTTACCCCTTAATTCATCATCACTAAGTTTCTGGATTTGTTCCTCGGCGAGGTTAATATCAATCACCAAGGGCTTATATTTTTTGATTTTCCGTTCGTTAGGATCTCCTAGAATACTTTTAAGCATGGTATTGCAATTTATTATAGGTTGTCGGGATTAATGGTGTCAAGTTTACTCACAGATTACGTGAGTTTCAGACTAGGTTTAATTGAGTGATTTTTTCTTCTCAGTTTTTCCGGTTTTATTGGTTTTTAGGAATACCCCAAAAACCCTGACTTAGACAGCTAAAAGCTGATGGAAGAAGTCACTCTTGACAATAGCCCGGAACGATCTTTGCGAGCGCTGATAGCTTCTGCCTGACATCGAATTTAATTTTAGCACTATCTTGCCCGATTACACCGATAGTCTGTTAGGGTCGGCTAACCCAGATGACCCATAGCCTTGACCTGCTGTGACTGAATCATCGCCAACCCGAACCGACCAGCGATCGCACTCTTCACCCCTACCCGGTTGCCGATGACTCACTCCCCAACCAGGCGTGAAGCGAAGAACAACCAAGGGGAATTGCTAATCGCTTCTAGACCAGGAGGTTTTTTAGGAAGTTTTTATCGTTTGCTGCGGTAAATTTACCCCTAACAAATTCCTGGCCACTTTCATATTATCCTAGCTTACTTTCTGAAAAAATCAACTTTTTTTAGGAAATATTCACCAGAGAACGCCGCCATATAATCATCTGTGAACCCACCACCGGACTGCGAGCCACTAAATTTTCGGCCCCATCTCTAATTTCCAGAATACTAAAGTCTAATCTTTTGACTTTTGCCAGCATTTCCCTAGCAAATTTATCCTGTTGTGAAGTATTTAAATTATACCAAGCATCATTTAAATATACCTGCAACAAACTGTGTTTTGAATCGGCATTAATTGACTTAATTAAAGTCTGGTATTGAGAACTTATTTGATTAATTTCACTCTCAATTAAAGCAATTAAAATTTGTTCTGGAGTTAATGGCAATATTTCCTCGGTGATAGAATCATCGAATATTTCTGGCTCAGATTCTGCGCTGGCCTGCTCGGATTCTGGCGTTGTTTTAGTTTTGGTTTCTGGCGTTAAATTTGGCGTTAATTCGGCTTTTTCTGAAGGATTTTCGGGAATTTCCTCTGCGGTGGATTCTGTCTCTGGTAATTTCGGTGTAAATTCCGGTTCTCGAGGCGGATTTTCGGTAATTTCTGTCGAATCTTCTGGTGGTAATTGGGCAATTTGTTCTGCGGTTTCTGGGGGCATTAATGTGGTAGTTGTCAACAGAACTACTAACAATAAACCAGCGAGCGCACCTGTTAAACCCCAATCGGAAAATTGCCGATTTATCCCGGCGGGTAAAAGGGCGCGAATCGGTCTTAAAACTTGGCGCACAGCGAGCGGGGCTGGTGGCAACAATGGGGCAGTGGGGTCAGCTTCCAGTTTTTCTAGAGTTCTTTCTAAAACAGCGATCGCCCCACGCAACAATTTAATCACTCGCCACTTCAACATCGAAGGTTGGGGTTGGATTTTTTCCGGTCTAGATCGGTTATTTGGGGGGTTGTTTGGAGGGTCTTGGTTCATAATTTCTGGAGCGGACAAAAAAGAATAGTTTCACCTGAACAGTAACTATTAACTATAATAGTCTTACCACTGAAGAGATCAATTTTAGTCGCATCAAAATGTGACTCCAGTCGTAGGCAGCAACAAATATCATGGAAAATTTTTGGCATCATCTTTCTACTTACCTGTCTGGTCCGTTCATTCCCCACGGACATTGTTATTTGTGGAAAACAGGCTTAGTATGGTTGCACGCAGCGTCAGACAGTCTGATTGCACTGGCTTATTACTCGATTCCGCTCATGCTAGTCTATTTTGTGCAGCAACGTCGAGACCTGCCGTTCCCTTGGATATTTCTACTTTTCAGCGCTTTCATCGTTGCCTGCGGCACAACTCATGTCATGGAAATCTGGACTTTATGGCATCCCGACTACTGGTTGTCGGGGGCAATCAAAGCCATCACCGCTATAGTATCGCTCATTACAGCGGTAGTCTTGTTACCCTTGATCCCTCAAGCCCTATCTTGGCCTAGTCCAGCGCAACTGGAAGCGATCAATCAATCTCTCTGTGTAGAAATTGGGGAACGCAAGCAAGCGGAAGAGAAATTAAAGGAAATGCGCGATCACCTTGAAGAAATTGTACAACAGCGCACTGCCGAACTAGCTAACGCCAAAGCCAACCTCACCGCCATCATCGACAACTTGGCTGATGGCCTTTTGGTGACCGATCCCAATGGTATCATCATCAGATACAACCCCGCCTTTACTCGCATGTTCGGACTGGAGCAAGTCCAACTCCTCGGCAGAGACTGTAGTGAAGTCGTCGGCAAAGAACTAAGCGATATCATCAAAAAACACCGGGAAAGTTCTCAAGACATCTCCGTAGCAGAAGTCAAATTAGCAGCCAACCGCATTGGTCAGTCCCTGACCACCACCTATCCAACTGAATCAGAAAATCCCGCAACTGCGGCTTCTATTGGCTCGGTGACGCTAATTCGTGACGTCACTCTTGAAAAAGAAATCGACCGGATGAAAACCGATTTTATCTCCACCGTATCTCACGAACTACGCACCCCCCTAACTTCTGTAGTCGGCTTTGCCAAAATCATCCATAAAAAACTCACAGATAAAGTTATCCCCGTTTTGACAGAATTAGATAAAAAAACCCGCAAAACTTTGGCACAAGTGGTGGAGAATATCCAGATCATCGTCTCCGAAGGAGAACGCCTCACCGCTTTGATTAACGATGTGCTGGATATCGCTAAAATAGAGGCGGGTAAAATTGAGTGGCATTTTCAGCCCGCAGCAGCGAAGGAATTGATAGAACGAGCTGCCGCTGCTACATCCTCCCTGCGAGAAACAGCTAGACTGGCATTAAACCTAGAAATTTCCCCGGATATACCCATAATAGAAGTAGACCAAGACCGGATACTACAAGTCTTAATTAACTTGATTTCTAATGCCATCAAATTCACCCCGACGGGTAGCATTACCCTGAAAGCTTTGGCAACACAAAGCGAAGTTGTCTTCAGCGTTATTGATACTGGTGTTGGCATTGCCCCTGAAGATCGAGAAAAGGTGTTTGAGAAATTCAAACAAGTGGGAGATTTGATGACCGATAAGCCCAAGGGGACTGGTTTGGGACTGGCTATTTGCAAGCAAATAATAGAACATCACGGCGGGCGCATTTGGGTAGAAAGTGAACTCGGTAAAGGTAGTAATTTTTCCTTTACCATTCCCATCAAAAATACCCCCATAGAAACTGAAATGACATTTAATATTGATACTCTGGTGCAGCAATTAGAGCAGAGCATTGCCCATGTCCCAAAAACCCCTACCACCAATGCTGCGAAAACAATTCTGGTGGTGGATGATGAGGTAAATATCCGTTCCCTATTGCACCAGGAACTGGAGTCCCACGGGTACATAGTGCGAGAAGCTGCTAACGGAATGGATGCGATCGCCGAAGTAAAAGCACAAAGGCCAGATTTGATTATTCTGGATATAATGATGCCTACAATTAATGGGTTTGATGTAGCAGCGGTATTAAAAAATGACCCCAACACAATGGATATTCCCATTATCATTCTTTCCGTTGTAGCCGAGCGAAGTCGGGGTTATCGGTTGGGAGTCGATCGCTATCAAACTAAGCCTATCAATACGGAAACATTGCTGTCAGATATTGAAATGCTTTTGTCTCAAGGTAGCTCTAAGAAAAAAGTTCTAGTCTTAGACGAAGATGTAAATGCAGTAAAAACCTTAGTGACAGTGCTAGAAGCTAAAGGATATGTGGTGGTAGAGACCGCTGATGGGATAAATTGTATCCAAAAAGCCGTAGAAATTCGACCCGACTTAGTAATCGTAGATTCTCTACTCTCCCAACAGTATGAAATTATCAAAACCCTGCGCTTTGAAAAAGGTTTAGAAAACCTCGTCTTCATCTTGCTATCCTAAACAAAAAGCAGAGATTGTTTCCCAAGTGGTAAATCAATATGCCAGGGAGCCGGGAGCTTTTACTGTAATTACCCCATTGTTGATTTCTACCTTGATTTCTACCTTGATTAAAATCTACCTTGATTAAAACAATGACTAAAACAATCAAGGGCGGCTTCATCCTGAATTTGCTTGTAGTAATCAATTCCTTGATTTCTTAGTTTATCAATCTTTTTTGATTGTGAAAACACGAAGTATATCTATATATCTATCCGCTCAAAAACATTGGTTAAATTGGTTAAATTATAAAATATTCTGACCAATGTAGTCAATTATAGTCCAAATATTCCAGAATATCAAGGCAAAAAAATAGCCCGCTTTGGCGAGCTATTTCTGAGGCGCGATCGCCTCTAATTAACCAGCGAAAAAATTAAACTTTGGCTTCTTCTTTTACCAACTTATCCCAACCCAAATCCTTCAGAGAATTATTCCGACGTAGAGGACGAGTGACTAACTCTAAAATGTCACGAGCATTAGTAAATCCGTGAATTTGAGCAAAAGTAAACTCCACCGACCACTTCGTATTAATCCCGCGAGCCTCCAGAGGATTAGCATGGGCCATCCCGGTAATCACCAAATCCGGTTTTAACTCATAAATCCGCTGAACCTGATTGTAATTATCCGGTTTTTCCACAATCTTCGGAGTTGGGACACCCATTTCGTGACAAGTTTGTTCTAGCAACTGCAACTCAGCCGCTTGATAGCGCTTATCCATATAGGGAATACCGATTTCCAGGCAAGTCATCCCGCAGCGAATTAAAAAGCGAGCCAAAGAAACTTCTAGCAAGTTGTCACCCATAAAAAAGACCGACTTGCCCCGAATCAGTTGAATATAATCTTCCAGATTTGCCCAAATTTGGGCTTCCCGTTCTGCCAGCCCTTTGGGTTCCACTCCCAACACCGAGCAGATTTTCGAAATCCAAGCGCGGGTGCCATCGGGTCCAATGGGGAACGGCGCCCCAATCAGCTTGCACTTGCGCCGCCGCATCAGGTTTGTGGCGGTGCGGCTGAGGAATGGGTTAACCCCCGCCACATAATAGCCTTCTTCAATGACTGGCAGTTCACTGTATCGTTTCGCTGGCAGCCAACCTGAAACTTTAATCCCTTGTTTCTTCAACTCCAAGCTTAACTGAGTCACCACGGGGTCAGGCAGGGAGCCAAATAGCACCAATGGCGGGTGATCCACATACTCAGCCTCGTGATTTGTTTCCGCCTCCGTTTTGCGACCAAAGCTAAGAAGTTTTTGAATCGCGTTGCGTTCGTGTTTCTCTGCTTCGACCGCTTTACTGGGGCAACGATTCACCATTGCCGCGAGGACGGTATCTTCCCCTTGAGTGAAAGCGTAGTCTAAACCGTTGGCACGAGCGGTGACAATGGGAATGCCAATTTCCGCTTCTAGTTTTGGCGCTAGACCTTCTAAGTCCATTTTGATGATTTCTGTGGTGCAGGTGCCGATCCAAACAATCACACTGGGGTTGCGATCGCGCTTAATCTGCAAACACAGGCGCTTGAGCTCGTCATAATCATTTAACTGAGCGGAAATATCACCTTCTTCCAACTCAGCCATCGCATAGCGGGGCTCTGCGAAGATCATCACGCCCATTGCATTTTGCAGGAAATAACCACAAGTTTTCGTGCCAATCACCAAAAAGAAACTATCTTCAATTTTTTGATAAAGCCACGCCACGCAACTAATCGGACAAAACGTATGGTAATTCCCGGTTTCACACTCAAAGTTCAGTGCTTCAGGTTGAGCAACAGCCATGAAACAATACTCCTATTATTTAAATCTGCTGCGGAAAATTAACTACAAACCCTTCAAAAGATCCGAAGTATCGTCTGAATCGTCCATATCCCCACCCAAATCATCTAGATCCAGATCGCCCAGGTCATCATCGGCATCATCATCCAGACCACCCAGATCCAGATCGCCCAGGTCATCATCGGCATCATCATCCAGACCACCCAGATCGAGATCGCCCAGGTCATCATCGGCATTATCATCATCTAGACCACGTAGGTCGAGATTACCCAGGTCATCATCATCGGCATCATCATCATCTAGACTACCTAAGTCGAGATTACCCAGGTCGTCATCGGCGGATTCTTCTCCCAGACCTTCGAGATCCATGCCACCCAGGTCATCATTGCTAGACTCTTCCTCCAAAGCATCCAGTCCCATATCGCCCAGGTCATCATCGGCAGACTCTGCCCCAAGACCTTCGAGATCCATGCCACCCAGGTCATCATCGCCGGATTCTGCCTCTAAGGCATCGAGACCCATATCCATTCCCATGTCACCCAGGTCATCATCGGCGGATTTTGCCTCTAGACCTTCGAGATCCATATCCATTCCCATGCCACCCAGTTCATCATCGGCGGATGCAGAAAATCCCTCTAATTCATCATTGGTGCTTTCCTCGGTGAGGGACCCGGATTCCTCCCCCCAAACGTCTTGTTTCAGAGGATCTTCTTCCGCTTCATCGAGGGCTTCCGCACCAAAAACTGCCGCTGCGGTCGCCACTGCTGCATCTTCGGTGTTAAAGGTTGCGTCCGATTTTGGTTCGGCCATAATAACCACAGGGGCAGACTCTTCTAGCACTTCCTGGACAGCGAGGGGAGTTGGCGGAGTTTTAGGGGTCGGTGTTGGCGCAACTGCGGCTGGTTCTGGTTTTGGCTCTGGTTTTGGTTCTGGTTTTGCTGCTTCTGGTTTTTCCGTTGGCGCTAATCCATGATCTGATGCCCGATCAGTTGCGGCCATCGCATCACTACTGTCTGGGTCAAAGTTGAGACCTAAAACCTCGACCAGTCTATCAGCATCAGGATTTAGCTGGGAAAAAGGTAGCATCAATTGCGCTAACTTCGGTTCTAATGTACTCATCACTCCCAGAATAAAGTAGGCAGGAAGTCGCATTCCCCCATCCGGGGTTTTCACCGCTGCCACCTTCGTATGCAGTACCAGCCAATGCTTATTATCTTGGTAATACTGCAACCACTTTTGTTTTAAGACGAGAGTGAAGTCTTCAAAAAAAGCCATATACTTCTCCCAAGGGTTGCTGAAATCACATCTAAATTTATTCTTTCAAGACCTAACAAAGTCTTGTACTGAATCATAACTGCTTTCTCAGTCAACCACTTGAAATCTGATAATGAATCGTAGTGAATCGTGGTGATTTCTAGACCATCATCAAGTCTAGTTCTGCTTCTGCCCCGATCGCCCCTTGGGTGGGGTTGAGGTAAAAATCTGACAATAAAGAGAACAATTCGCGATCGGGAGCGTCATTAGGCACCACACCCTCTGGCAGCGCCAAGATTTGATCGGCAATATTCAGGTAATAGTCACAAACATAATCTAAGGATGGGTCAGCATCTGCCATTTCAAACAAGGTCTTGCCTTTGACTCGCGACACGCGGATATCTTCAATCAGAGGCAAAATTTCTAACACGGGCATGGGGACAGATTCCACATATTTGTCAATTAAATCCCGCTTAGAAGTGCGGTTGCCAATCAGTCCAGCCAATCGCAGGGGGTGAGTCCGGGCTTTTTCCCGCACCGAGGCGGCAATGCGGTTAGCGGCAAACAAAGCGTCAAAGCCATTGTCCGTGACGATTAAGCAGTAGTCTGCATAGTTCAGAGGCGCAGCAAAGCCACCACATACCACGTCACCGAGGACATCAAATAAGATCACGTCATATTCATCAAAGGCGTTGAGTTCTTTGAGCAGTTTGACGGTTTCCCCGACCACGTAGCCACCGCAACCGGCACCAGCGGGCGGGCCACCGGCTTCTACGCAGTCTACGCCACCATAACCCTTATAGATCACATCTTCCGGCCAGATGTCTTCATAGTGAAAGTCTTTTTCTTGAAGGGTGTCAATAATGGTGGGGATGAGATATCCCGTGAGGGTGAAGGTGCTGTCATGTTTCGGGTCACAGCCAATTTGTAACACTTTTTTACCCCGTTTGGCGAGGGCGACGGAGATATTACAGCTTGTTGTAGATTTGCCGATGCCACCTTTTCCATAAACTGCGAGTTTCACTTGGTTATTCTCCTAATTTTTGCGTATTTTTGAGATTTTTTATCTGTAAACCGTGATTTCTCTGGGTTCTGGTGATGAGCCTGTGATCCACGGTGGGGTTTTTGATTGCCCTGTTGTTGGCATTATCCGGCGATCGCCTCATGGAAGTAAAGCCCTCCCTGGACTAACTTGGGGCTTAAATTGCCGCGATAAAATTTCTGAAAAATTAAGGCGGATTAAAATTTTTAGGCATTCCGTAATTTAGCTTTTTATTTTAAAAAATAATTTTTTAGATAAAACAATCTAAAAAATGGTAACAATAAACAAAATAAAGCCCAGAGAACCCACAGGCATACAATGGATCCGATTCAGCCCAATTACTCACCCCTGCTGACTATAGACCGATACCCAAAGTCAAAATGACTTTGCCTAGCTATTTGGTCATAGAGTCTGGTTGATGCGAATCCGACCTGACATCAACGGATCCTTGGCTATGATTAGTTACTCCTGGTAAAATCTAGATTGTTGTGAAGAATTATTAATTTTGGGGCGATTTCATGGTTTTACCTCTTGACTGCTGGTTTTCCGCCTACCTTAACCGCCCATGAGTCAATAATTATACTGATTGACTGTCGAGTGACTGTCAATTGTGTTAATTGTGTTAATTGATTAAATTTTGCGTCGCCCGATTACTGGGAATGGGAAGATAAAAACCGGTTCGCTCAAGAAAACTAACTGTTAACCATCCCATTCACCATGCAAACAGTCCAATGGCAGACCGTCAAAACTTATGAAGACATTCTTTATCACAAGTTTGACGGCATAGCTAAAATCACGATTAATCGTCCCGAAAAGCGGAATGCTTTTCGCCCGAAAACCGTCTTTGAGTTATACGATGCTTTTTGCGATGCCCGCGAAGACTCCAAAATCGGCGTGGTTCTGTTTACCGGGGCAGGGCCGCATACCGATGGCAAGTATGCCTTTTGTTCCGGGGGCGATCAAAGTGTCCGGGGAGAAGCCGGTTATATCGATGATGCGGGAGTTCCCCGGTTGAATGTGCTGGATTTACAACGGCTAATTCGTTCCATGCCCAAAGTGGTGATTGCTTTGGTCGCCGGTTATGCGATCGGCGGCGGTCATGTGCTGCATCTGATTTGTGATTTAACCATTGCTGCCGATAATGCCATTTTTGGTCAGACCGGGCCAAAAGTTGGCAGCTTTGATGGCGGATTTGGTTCGAGTTATTTAGCCCGCATTGTCGGCCAGAAAAAAGCCCGGGAAATCTGGTTTTTGTGTCGTCAATATAATGCTGACCAAGCGTTACAGATGGGTTTGGTCAACTGTGTAGTACCCATAGATCGGCTAGAGGCGGAAGGCATTCAGTGGGCTACGGAAATTCTGCAAAAAAGCCCGCTCGCCATTCGTTGTCTGAAAGCGGCTTTCAATGCGGACTGCGACGGTCAAGCGGGACTCCAAGAATTAGCAGGCAATGCCACCTTACTTTATTACATGACCGAAGAAGGTCGAGAAGGAAAACAGGCATTCTTGGAAAAACGCCCCCCGGATTTTCGGTCTTTTCCCTGGTTGCCTTAATGCCTTGATGCCTTGATGCCCAGACGCCCCGATGCCCCGGCAAATTTTTGGCGTCAGAAACCGCACCGAGTGATTTAACTCGGTGCGGTTTGCGCTAAAAATTGGTTTTAATTCATCTCTGAAAAAAATGTTAAGTTCTATCAGCTTTAGAAAGCTTAAAATTGACAGAATAATTTACTAATGAATCAACACATAACTCTAGATAATTTTGCGTTTGGTTAACTTGTGTTTTTTTTATTCGTCAACTATCAGCCGGTGATTCAGCGGATTATATGGAGATTTCCTGCAACTCTGATTGACGCCGATATGATGGACGGAGGGAATCTATATGCTTCAACTCACCAGAATGCCAAGTTTTTGCCAAGGGGAGCTCTTCTTCAACCATAAGTGCTTTTGGTTGCCAAGCAATACTTTGTTCCAGGGTTTCCCAAGAAGGTGCAAACGGAGGCAAAGCTAACATACAAGCTTTCCATTTGCTTTGGACTGGTACACCCAGTTGCTCACAATACCCACCCCGACGACCCTCTGGAGTGAAGTACCGACAGTAGCGACAAGATTCACAGGTAGATGCCAAGCAATTCAATTTGGACATAAAGGTTATCTTCCAAAACTTTCTTAACTAATTGTGAACCAATGCTGGAGAGCATATAACAGCCTGAAATCTATTATGCCATGTATTTTTTAGCGATCCCCACTGGATAAAAAAGCTTAATTTTTTCTTTATATTTCGGTAATAAATTTACACATAACTTGTTTAAAGCTTATCCTTTGGTGAGATAATATCCGTGAATTTGGGGGTAAAGCAGATGGGGATCAAGTGAAATCTGGGATTTTATCAGGCTTTCCACCTCCAATTAAGAATGTAATTACGGGAGCCAAGAATTAGGGTATCCCGGAAATTCAAATAATTGGGGATCCACTAATAAAAACTAATAAAACTAGAAAATTCAACTGGATAAACAACTGGATAAAATAGTAATCCTAGTAATGCTGATTTTTTTGTGTCCGGTTGGATCCGTTGGTCGGGAGTTTTTTGAGCGGTTTCTAAACTCGTGATGACTTCGGATAACTTGTGGGGTGCAGATCCTTAAGTCACTCTATATTTACAGCGTTTTTCTTTCTTCCTGAACCACGGTCATGCTTCGCCCTTACACTGCGGTCATGGTTCGCCCCTAGATATATGTGGTTTACTCGCGGCAGATTTGCGCTGTAAGTTATGGCTTCGTTTGTTTGACCGCACAAATGCCACAGACTGTCCAATCTTCGATTTCTCCGGGTGGGGTGGGACATTGGCATTGAGGACAAAGGGGCCAATTTTTTGATTGGTTCTGGATCCGATTTGCCCAGGCTTGAAAGGCTTGCTGGGGGGTGGCGGTTGGGGTATTTTGAGCGGAGATGATTTGCTCCGTGGGGGGATGGATCCGACTGGGATGTTGCTGTAATAAAGTTTGCGGTTCAGTGAGAGGCGATCGCGTAAGCGGTGCGGCGCCAGATCGCCCATTACTGGTTTGTGCTTCAGTCCACTTTTGGGCCGAAAAGCGGATATCCCGAACCGGAGTGGGGAGATGGGGATTTAATTTGACTAAAATTTGTCGCCGTTTAAAGGTGAGGTCTTGGGCTAAGACGGCAGAAGCGGTGGCAATTTGTAAAATGTCTCGGTCAATGGCGATCGGACGAGTGACTTTGGCGACCCTAAAGCCAACCGCTTGCTCCCAAGCTTGAAGTAATTGTTGATGTTCTTTGATTTTTTGGGCGATCGGTAGACCCGCCACATTCTTTAATAGTTGATCGAGAGACTGAAAACCCATAGCAGAAACCTTTTTTGGGTGATAGTAAACCGCAACTACGCGATCGCACCAACGAATGTATTACCTTTTTCAATCGTAATACCATTTCTAATTAAATATGCAAGCATTTGGGGCGCAAGCCGCCGCGCCCCTACAAGCCCCTAGTTAACTTTAAAGTCGTAGCAATAATTTTTGATGCTTGGTATAATATTTTTGTAGGGGCTTCTCCCATCACTTTAGAATTGCTAGATCAAGAATTTGTTCTAGGGATTAAGTGGAGAATTTTTTGACTCCAGAGGTTGCCAAAATGTTGAATTTCTAGGAAATTCGCATTTTGGGGAGCAGGCTTGTAAATTTTAAAGGTTCGCATAATTCCTAAAGTGGCGGCACTTTCCAACGGGCCAATAAAGCTGGTATCGCGCTCGCCAAAATAGGGTTGTTGTGCCCAGTAAGCCATTTGTTGAGCATTCAAAAAATAGCAACCGGCATGAGGGTTGCCCGTTCTGCGAAAAGTAACGGGGTTGCCCATGACTGTACCCGTTAATTGGGGTTGTTCGCGAATATTCTGGAACCGGGCGGTCAGCTTTTCGGCTAATTCGGGATCGATGTAGGTTTTTTTAATGTAGTCGTTGACAGAAATTTCATAGCGGTTGGGTTGCAGAAGATGGCGCTCGCCGACTTGTTGATTAAACCATTTCAGTTTGGTAAAAAAATCCGGATCATGTAAGATTAAATCATCCTCCATAAAGCAATAATAATCATAAGCCCCTAAACTTTCTCTGAGAATCCTTTGACATTCAAAACCCAACAGCATCGGTTCAACATTTGTCTTATAATGATGCCAAAGTTTTGTCCCCAGAGACAATTGAGGTAAAACATGGTAATTTTGGGTGGTGCAAATCACCAGCGTGACTTCACGAGTTTCACATCGATTTGCTGGTAAAATTCGTTGTTCCCCATAGTCGGTAGACTCCTGAAATTTACCAAATAATTGATGAAAAGAGGTGATTTGTTCCCTTAATGCGGAAATCCGAGATTCTGCCCCGGCTTTTAGGGAGCCATAATCTCCTTGACCTTGAGGATTAAAAAAGTGGGCGATCGCCACAATAATTTTCATTGTCATTGTCAATAGGAAAAAGGGTTATAAGGAGGAAAGAGGAGAGAGAAAAGAGGAGAGAGGCAAATTTGGCGATGAAAATTTGATATTTTCAAGTATTATATATATTGTTTAGCATTAAATTTTGTTCCTGAAAACCCATGACAAAAAATCTAATTACCATGTCTACTTTTGGCACAAATGGCAGATTTGGCAATCAAATTTTTCAATATGCTTTTCTGAAAATTTACGCCAAAGAACATGACTTACAGGTGCAAATTCCCCGATGGCCAATCGGAGAATATCTCTTTGGCCATCAGGAGCCAGAAATTAGCCACATTTTACCGCAAATCCGGGAATCTAGCCAGGAAATTGCCGAAAGTGAAATTCTCAATGCTAAACCGCCTTTACAAAATATAGATATTAGGGGATACTTTCAATATCATACCAGTTATTATGCCCAATATAAAGATTATTTTTGTGATTTATTTAAACCGCGAGCGGAAATCGAGCAAAAAATCCAGCAAGCTTGGCACAAATTAGGGCTGAGTCAAAAGACCGTTGTCGGCTTGCATATTCGCCTGAAAGATTATGGATTTTCTTATTTTTTTATTCCCCCATTTACCTGGTATTTAGATTGGTTAAAGGATATCTGGTCAAGTTTAGATCATCCGATTTTATATATTGCTACCGATGAACCAGAAACGGTGTTGCCTCATTTTTCGGCATATCATCCCGTTACGGCTAAAGATTTACAGATAGAATTACCCGAAGCTGATTTTGATGCAGGTTTTTATGTCGATTTTTATATTCTGAGTCAATGCGATCGCGTGGCTATTTCTAATAGTACCTTTTCTTTTGCCGCTTGTATGCTGAATCAACGGGGTAAAGTGTTTGTGCGTCCCCACTTACCTAGTGAAAAGCTAATTCCCTTTGATCCGTGGGATAGTGAGCCAATTTTTCGAGATGTCAAGGTTGCCCCTTTTGAACCCGGTGATTTGCACACTATTCGTCAACAAATATGCGATCGCTGGCTGAGTTTAACCACCATTGACCAGATAAAAATGACTTACTTGGGAGGGGTAGGAACTGACCATAAAAATGTCCTTAAACTGGGAACCCAAGATGAACCTTTAAGCCCAAAAGACCAAGAATTGCTGGGGCAAATTACGCCCAAATTTGCCACAGGAATCAATGCCTCTAATCTTCAGTATTTTCTAGCAGCAATGCTGTACCGTCGGAGTTACCAATTTCCCTGGTTAATTCAAACAGAGCAATGGGCGGAAATTCCTGACTGGTTTTTTGAGGATTTCCTGGAATTTATCTTGGCTGCTCCCAGATATTTTACCCAAATTGGCGATCTGGCAAAATATTCCCGGTATATTCAAGACCTAATTAATCAGATTCATCGGCAAATCTTTGAAATATCAGCGGATAAATCAAAAAATTTATGTCAAAATATGGCAATTAAACTGGCAAGTTTATTTGAACGTAAACCTTTATCTTTTGCCGAAAATAACTTTCGTGATTTGGCCATCAAACAAACGGAAATAATTGAATTTGCGCTGAGGGCAACCAGCCATAAAGTTGACTATCGGTTTGACGATGCCCCCCATTCGGGAAAAATTCGCTTAGGAATTCTGCAAAGCAACTTTGGTTACAACTCAGAAACTTTGACTAATTTGCCGATTTTTGAATTTTTGAATCAGGAGGAATTTGAGGTTATATTATATGCAACGGAAAAGTCCGTTGACCCTATAGAAAGTTATTGTAAGAGTCGAGTTAATCGATTAGTTTATTTACCGGAAGGTTTGGCAGCAGCAGTCAACACAATTCGGCGCGATCGCCTCGATATTTTATTAATTGGCAGTAATGCCACCGGACGAAATAAAAGCATTGAACTTTTAGCCATACATCGACTGGCTAAAATCCAGGTAATTAATAGCGTTTCTTTAATCACCACGGGGATGCGGCATATAGACTATTATATAGCCGGAAACTTAACCGCACCATTGCCCGCATCCCAGCAATATTATACCGAAAAATTAGTCAATTTACCCGGTTCAGGTTTCTGCTTTAAATATCCTTTAACTTTACCGGAACCACAGTTAAAATTTCAGCGTAGCGACTGGGGAGTAAACTCAGAAAGCGTCGTGTTTATTTCCGGCGCTAATTTTTATAAAATTATTCCCGAATTAAGAGAAACTTGGGCAAAGATTCTCCAGGCAGTACCGAATTCTATTTTAGTCTTATATCCTTTTGGGTTAAATTGGGCGAAAGCATATCCCCAGCGCTCTTTTGCTAAACAACTGGCACGGGTTTTTGAGCAATATGGCCTTGATTCAGATCGAGTATTTTTGTATGGCAATTTGCCCAGTCAAGCGGATGTTAATGCTTGTTTGCAGTTAGCAGATATTTATCTGGATGCCTATCCTTATACGGGGGCTTTATCATTATTAGCACCGTTACAAGTGGGTTTGCCGGTGGTGGTGCGAGAAGGAGATAGTTTGCGATCGCGCCGTGGGGCGGCCATATTACAAGAAATGGGACATCCTGAGTTAATTACCAACAGTGAAGCGTCTTATATTCAGTTAGCCATTGCATTGGCTAAAGATCGGGTAAAACGACAGAGGTTAAAACAGCAGATACAGGATAAATTCTGTCAATTACCCCCATTTTTGGATAGTCGGGCTTATGCAGGGGCAATGGGGAAATTGTTAGCAAAATTGTTTTTATCTCGGAGCCAATAAACCGGGTTTCTGAGACAATGGAACAATACTGATATTAATCAAGGAAAGAAACCCGGTTTCTGAACAGCAAGCGTGCCCTTCCCTATTCTAAATCAATTTTACTATTAAATCAATCCTGTTTTTTCATCTCAGCGGGCACTTTCAGCGGCTTTTTTTTCCGCTTCTTTCTTGCCACAAGCTTTGTGGGAATATTTAAGCGAGGCGTTATTATATTTTCCCAGTATAGATGATTTATCCGCTTGGTTATAAAGCCAATGCTAGAGCAAAAAAGAGCCAATTAGGCGTTTTTATCTAGCAAAAATTTTGATAAAATTCGATTAATTTAAAGCCAAAACCCGGTTGATTTAATTAACCGGGTTGTTTTATGAAATCCCGCTTCAGATGCGCGAGCGCAATTTCGCACCCTCTTCGCTACTGATGTACACGACGGGGGAAAAGAAGTAACACTTATGGGCTTGTGGCAAATTAATCAGCCCGTCAAGCTTGCGGCATGAATCGCTACTCAAATCGCTCAATGGGCAAACCTCTGGAATTTCATTTATTCCAGACGTTTGCAATAGAAACCGGGTTTCTGGGTTAACTTGAAGCAAGAAAGTAAAGATTGATTTCACAACCTGGTTTCTGGGTTTTCAGAAATCGGTTTTCTGGGTTAACTTGAAGTAAGAAAGCAAATATTTATTGAAGCAACCCGGTTTTTGGGTTTTCAGTCTAGTAGAGATGGTGTCACTTATATCGTAAGTTATAAAATCCCCGGATAGTCACAAGCCGTCTAGCGGATCTGGAGTGACTACCTGCCAAAACCAAATACCATTGGTGAGGTTATTATAGGAGTAATATGACTGACCTGTTCCAAGTTGGCAATCGAGTGATTCAGGGGGAGCAAATCCCCATGTTGTTAAAGCGGTATCAATTGATGCCGCAATTTTTGCGTGGCATAGTGCTAGATACAGCGATCGCCGATATCCCCCTGACGGAAGAAGAACGGATGAGGGCGATCGAAGACCTGGCAGTCCAGCAAAAACTCACATCACCGGAAGCAAGAGTTGCCTGGTTAAAAAGTCAAGGGCTAACTGCCGCAGAAATGGAAGATTTAGCCACGTATCCGCTGCGGGTGGAAAAATTTAAGCAAGCCACTTGGTCATCAAAAGTTGAAGCCTATTTTATGGAAAGGAAAATGTTCCTTGACCAAGTAATCTACTCCTTAATCCGGGTTCAAGACCAAGGACTAGCATATGAACTTTATTTTCGGATTCAAGAAGGGGAAGCCACATTTGCCGACCTGGCTCGCGAATATTCCAAAGGGCCGGAAAGTCGTACCGGAGGATTACTTGGCCCAGTTCCGGTCAGTCAACCTCATCCTCGGATTGGTAAACTCTTATCCATTAGTCAACCGGGTCAACTCTGGCCTCCGCAAGTTCTCGCCGAATGGTTTGTAATTATTAGATTAGAAAAATTTATGCCAGCGCAACTCGACGACGCCATGCGTCGGCGGTTAATCGATGAATTATTTGAAACATGGCTCAAAGAAGAGGTGCAAAAAGTCATCTCTTTGCAGCCTGTCCAGCCCTCAGCCCAGCCCTAATGCACTCCCTCGGATCATGACCACAACTATTTCACCAGCTCAAATTCCTGACTTCCTGGCTCAAACAACACCGTTTGAAAAACTCAGTCAGAATCAAATAAACACCCTGTCTTCCAAATGTCAACTACTACGCTATCGCCCTGGTCAAGCAGTATTTGAACGGGAAAAAATGCCCACTCAAATAGTGATTATCTACGAGGGCAAAGCAAGACAGTTAGCCTACGACCAACGAAAACAATCCCTAGTCAGCTTACGTTTGGTGGGTTCAGGAGAAATCCTGGGCTGGGTTTCCTTAATTCGCGGCGTGGCCTCAGACACGGTGATCGCTTCTACGGAAGTGCTTGCCATCACCCTGCCAGCGGGTGAGTTTTTAGATTTTGTCAAATCTCATCCAACTCTGCGGGAATACTTCCAAACCCACGTATCAGAGACCGAAGTCTTTGAACTGCTCAGTCTGGAATTACAGCGACGAGCGGATAGTCTCACGAATTTAAAAGATTTAACCCTCAAACTGACTCCAGAAGCCACAGCAGTGAATCTGCCCAACGGGAATGTGGATCTAACCAAACTCGATCCAGAATACCTGTGGTTCGTCAGTCAAGGCAACCTGGGAGACTTTAACGCCGGTAAGCTACTGTTATGCGATCGCACTCAGGTCAAAAAACTCCCCAGTAATGGCGGCACTCGGTTGATCGGTCTGCCATTTAGATTGATTTCCCAAAGCACAGCCCCAGAGGTGGCGGAAATTACCGACTCAGAGGTGACTGACCAAGCGGGAGGGGCCTTGGCTCCAGTAGATCGCCCGGTAGAAATTCCTTACGCCCCAGAGCGTCCTCCGGAACCGGAATTTGACCCCAACGCCCCGCGCCCCAAATATCCCTTTGTGCGAGGCAGTGGCAAAATTGACGCCCCCTTAGCTTGCTTTGAAATGCTGGCCAAACAGTCCGGCATTCGCATTCGTAAAGATTTATTACGCCGCGTCCTCAAAGATCAACTGGCCACCACCGGACGTTTGACTTTGCAAGCTTGTGGCGGGGTCGCCGCCAGCATGGGCTTAAACCCGCAACTCGTAGCAATTCCGCCCAACTTAGTCGGCAGACTCAAAGCCCCAGCCATGATTCGCTGGAAAAATAGCTTTGCCCTCTTATTTGACATTAATCAGCGGGAATTGGTCATGGCCATTCCCGAAAAGGGCATCGTCCGCAAAAAACCCACAAAATTTGCCGAAGAATGTGACGCTGAAAACGGCCAAATCCAAGTATTGCTCTTGCAAAAATTGGATACGGAAAACAAAGAAAAATTCAACTTCTGGTGGTTTTTACCAGAATTAGCCAAATATAAAGGCACCTTATTGCAAGTCTTTTTGGCCTCATTTTTCGTGCAGTTGATGGGCTTGGCTAACCCACTGCTGACCCAGGTCATTATTGATAAGGTCATCGGTCAAAGAAGTTTAGACACCCTGAATGTCTTGGGGGTGTTAATGATCGGGGTGGCGTTATTTGAAGGCTTGCTGACCGGATTACGCACCTACTTATTTGTCGATACCACCAACCGGATTGACCTCAGTCTCAGTTCTCAGGTCATTGACCATTTATTGCGACTACCGTTAGATTATTTCGACAAACGACGAGTCGGCGAACTCGCCGGTCGGGTGGGAGAACTAGAAAGAATTCGCCAATTTCTCACCGGCACCGCCCTAACTGTGGTACTCGATGCAGTATTCTCGGTGATTTATATCGCCGTAATGGTTTCCTATAGCTTATTAATGACCGCAGTGGCTCTGGTGACAGTGCCATTATTTACCGTCTTAATCCTGCTGGTTTCTCCCCTGGTGCAGCGTTTATTGCGCTATCGCGCCGAACGTTATGCCGATGCTCAGTCCTATTTGGTGGAGGTACTATCAGGGATTCAAACAGTGAAAGCGCAAACCATTGAGTTAAGTTCTCGCTGGAGTTGGTACGAGCGCTATGCGCGGTATGTGAGCGCGGGATTTGATACGGTGAAAACCCAAACCACTGCCGGTTCCATTAGTGGCTTTTTGAACAAGCTTTCGAGTCTGTTGCTGCTGTGGGTGGGGGCAACCTTGGTGTTGGAAAATAAAATGACCTTGGGTGAGTTGATCGCTTTCCGCATTATTGCCTCGAACGTGACCGGATCCCTGTTGCGATTTGTCCAGGTGTGGCAGACTTTCCAAGAAACCGCCATGTCTGTGGAACGACTGCGAGATATTTTAGAAGCCCACCCAGAAGCGGATGAGGCCGATCGCCACAATATCCCTCTGCCAGAAATTCAGGGGGCGGTGAGATTTGAGGATATTTCTTTCCGATTTACCAAAAATGGCCCATTAAACTTGGTCAACATTAACTTGGACTTTGAAGCGGGTCAGTTTGTGGGGATTGTTGGTCAGAGTGGTTCCGGCAAAAGTACCTTGATGAAGTTGCTGCAACGACTTTATGAACCCGCCAGTGGCCGGATTTTTATTGATAGTTACGATATTGCTAAGGTAGAGTTGTATTCTCTGCGCCGCCAAATTGGGGTTGTCCTTCAAGATACTTTGCTATTTAATGGCTCGGTACAGGACAATATTGCCCTAACTAATCCTGATGCCACTACCGATGAAGTGGTGGCAGCGGCCAAAATTGCTGTGGCTCACGATTTTATTATGAGTTTGCCCAATGGTTATAACACCATTGTTGGTGAACGGGGTTCATCTTTGTCTGGGGGGCAGCGACAACGGATTGCGATCGCCCGCACAATATTGCAAAATCCTCGCCTGCTGATTTTGGACGAAGCCACCAGTGCCCTCGACTATCGCTCTGAAAGAGAAGTTTGTGACAACCTCAGAAAAGCCTTCAAAGGTCGGACGGTCTTTTTCATCACCCACCGCCTACAAACCGTGAAAGAAGCCGATGTTATCCTAATGATGGATCAGGGAGCGGTGGTTGAACAAGGCAAACATGATGAATTAATGGCTCTTAAAGGCTTTTATTACTGTCTATACCAACAGCAAGAATCACAAATGTAATCCCTGGTTATTTGTTATTGGTTATTGCTTCGTCTATATAAAAATAACAAATAACAAATAACAAATAACAAAGTATTGACCTATGACCAATGACACGATAAAGTCCACCCCAATTTTTGATCAACCTGTAATCTTAGAACGTCGCCCCTTTTGGTCGAGTATTTTTGTCTGGACAATTATGGGCATGACGGTTTTTGGCGTAGCTTGGGCTGCCTGGGCGGAAATCGACCAGTCAGTTGCTAGTGCCGGAAAACTGGAACCCGCAGGCGGCGGTGTGGAAGTGAAAGCCCCCACTGGGGGCGTAGTCCGCGAAATTCATGTTAAAAGTGGCGATTTAGTCAAGCAAGGGGATTTGTTAATTACCTTTGACCCCACCGCCCCGGAAGCGGATGTGGAGTCCTTGCGGCAATTACGAGAGTCCCTGATGCGAGAAAATCAGTTTTATCAGGCAGCCCTAAATGGCAACCCGGTGCCTGGGGCTACTGCCGAGTTGCAAGCACTGGTGAAGCTGCGCTCGGACTTGATCTCAGAAAATCAGTTCCTAGAAGCGTCGGCAAATGGCGTTGCCAGTTTAGGGGGGAGTGGAGCTTTTGATGCCAACCAAGAACAACTTTTAAGAGCCAGCCGTTCAGAGCTTGATACTCGCGTCGCTGCCGCCAGGTTCCAAGTTCAAGAACTCCAAGCGCAACTGCGTCAAACCCAACAACAAATCCCCAGTGTCAGAAATCAATTAAATATTGCCAGAGAACAAGAAACTACCGCCCAAGCAAGTTTAGAAACCACAAGGCGACAATTGCCTACGGTGCAGTCGCGACTAGAAACCGCACGGCGACAAATCCCTACGGCGCAAGCGCGACTCGAAATTGCTCGTCGCCAAATCCCCACAGCGCAAGCGCGATTGGAAACCGCTCGTCGCCAAATTCCCACAGCGCAAGCGCAATTGGAAATCGCGCAACAAGCATTGGCTCTCAATGAAGATATTCTCTCCCGCATTGACCCCTTGGTGGATCAAGGGGCATTGTCCAAATTGCAGGCACAACGGCAGGAGCAAGAAGTTTTAAATCAGGAAGCCCAAGTAGCCAACCGGGAAGCAGAACTGCTTTCGCGGCAAAACGAAGTTTCGGCCTTAGAAGCCGAACTGTTAAATCGTCAAAATGAAGTCTCTGCCCTAGAAGCGGAAGTATTGAATCGGCAAAATGAGGTTTCCGCCTTAGAAGCTGAGGTACTCAACCGGCAAAATGAGATTTTAGCCAGACAAGCTGAACTGGATAGACGCCGGGAAGAGGTGGTTACACGACAAGCTGAACTGAATCGGCTGGAAAAAGAGGTGCAACGTCTTGAAGCGGCGATCGGGCGGTCTGAGCAACAGTTGGAAAATACCCAATTTGCTTCTCAAAAAGAGATTAGAACTAGAATTGCTGATAATCAAAAACGCATCTCTGATATTGACGCGCAATTTAGCAAATCAATACTGGAAAATGAGAAGCGAATTTCCCAAATTGAAGGTCAATTAGCCCGGGCGCAATTGCAACTCCAATATCAAGAATTACGCGCTCCCGTAGCCGGTGAAGTGTTTGATTTACAACCGAATGCTCCGGGTTTTGTCGTCAGAGAAACTGAACCCCTGTTAAGATTGGTTCGTGATGCCCAACTAGAAGCTGCTGTTTTGATTCAAAACCAGGATATTGCTTTAGTTTTAGATGCTTTACGGAAAAATCAAGCGGAAGGGAGAAGAGGAGTTCCCGTTGAGGTGATGGTTGAAGCATTTCCCGCCACAGAATTTGGTACAGTCAATGGAATTTTAACCAGCGTTGGCTCTGATGTTCTGGAACCTAATCCCCAAAAAGGTCAGAATTTTTATGCTTTTCCGGCCACGATTGAACTGGATAGTGATAAATTTATTCTGGATAATGGGTTACAAGTTCGGTTGCACTCGGGGATGGCGGTACAAGCTAAAATTAAGATTGGTAAACGGACAGTTTTACAGTTATTTATTAGCCGTTTAACTAACCAAACCAGAGGCTTAGAAACCGTGAAGTAAAAGCCCAGAAACCGGTCTTTCTAGACCGAGAAACCGCGGGTTGCTTATCGACCCCAGAAACCGGGTAATTAACATTAACCTCTGCCACAACTCAAGCAACCGGGTTTCTCTTTAGGGGCTGGTGGGGAGGCAGACATTTCTCAGAGAAATCCGGTTTCTTGTCTCTGAGGCGCAGAAACCTTTAAAGTAAGAGAGAAAATCCGATGAGCAAAATATGAGTAACGCAATCGAATCAGCCCAAGTGACTCCTAGCTTTATTTCCCCCGCACTACCCCCCAATTTTATGGCGGAAAATCCGCCCGTGGATGCTAAGATTAAATTGGGTATGATGGCTTCAGGAAATGGCACTAATGTGGAGGCGATCGCCTCTGCGATCGCTTCGGGAAAATTGAATGCTGAAATTTCGGTCTTGATTTACAATAACCCGGGGGCAAAAGTAGTAGAAAGAGCCAAACGCTATGGAATTCCGGCGATTTTACTCAACCACCGCGAGTACAAAACTCGTCAAGATTTGGATGCTAAAATTGTGGAAACTTTCCGGGAATATGATGTGGAAATGGTGGTGATGGCCGGTTGGATGCGAATTGTCACCGAAGTGCTCTTAGATGCTTTTCCCGATAAAGTAATTAATATTCACCCTAGTTTATTGCCCAGTTTTCGCGGCGCTCATGGGGTGGAAGATGCCCTCAAAGCTGGGGTGAAAATTACTGGTTGTACGGTGCATATTGCTCGGTTGGAAGTAGACAATGGCCCGATTTTAATTCAAGCGGCGGTGCCTATTTTACCAGAGGATACTCCCGAAACTTTACACGCTCGGATTCAGCTCCAAGAGCACCAAATTTTCCCCCAAGCGATCGCGATCGCTGCTGCCAAAATTAGACAGGAATCACAGAAATAATCCTGAATAATTCCTTCGGCGGGTTTTGATATTCCATCTAATCTTGTTAATCTTGGTCAATCTGACCAAAGCGATTAAATTTCCAAAGGGAACTGGAAATCCAATTAGCGCTGGTATGAGCCACAATTGGCACTAATAAATTCCCGGTTAACAAAGCGCAGACCCCCAAAACTCCGCCGATGAATATTGCCCACAGCATATAAGGCCATTGTTCGCGACCACTGAGGTGTAAAACGCCGAAAAATACACTAGAAAACATTACCCCGATCGCATTTAAGCCAAATGCGGGCAACATAATCCCTCGAAATAATAATTCTTCGCTCATGCCGGGGAGTAATCCTAACCAAATTAAATCCGGCCAAACTAAAGGTTTGAGGATTAATTCTAAATAGGTGTCTGCACTGCGGCGATATGCTGGCCATAGTCGATAGACGATCGCACTGGCTAGGGTAATTGCCAAGCCGACACCAAAGCCAATTGGTAAGGCGATCGGGTTCCATGTAAGCGGGATTTGTTGTACAGAGCTAAAATAGAGCCATAACTTCGCGATCGCCAGCAAAATCAAGGCGGTAACAGCCAGCGCTACCAGAATCTGGGGTCGGGTGAGAGGTTCCATTCCTGGATTGTTGGATTCTTGTTCTGACACGGATATTTATCTTTTCTTTCAAAAATTGAGATGATCATCTGATTCCTTGACCTGTAGGAGTCAACGGCGGTTGACCCCTAGGTTCAGGGGGCAGCGGATTCAAGGCAACGGATAGCAGAAATCTGGGGACGAAGAGCATCTGCACTAATTCCGGCGCGATGAGCCACTAAAACTCCCAAGGCTTCTAAATAAGAGTTGACTTGCACCGCTGGAATGCCAACATCTTCGGGTTTCACCTGCATCAGGGTGCTATTTTCGCCAACGGCAATGATTTGCACTCCCCGATATTGGCTGAAACTTAAGACCGCACTGCCACCGGCAGCGGTAGCGGGAATTACCACCGCATCTACTTGGTCGGCCCAAATATCTGCGGGGTTCGGCGTACTGCGGTTTTGCCCTAGAATAAATTGAGGCGATCGACTCAACCCCGCTAATACACAAGGTAAGAAAGTATAACCTAATTCTTCCGCCGCTGCACGGGGGGATATTTCTGGATCGAGGGGCAGGGGTAAAAGGGCTGGGGCGTGAGCACAAGGGATTTTAAAGGTACGCACGACTAGATGACTAATCACCGCTTCGGCACCGGCAATGGGATCGATGCCTGAACCGTGCCGATACTGTTGCAGGGCTTCTGAGTCAGGAGCGTCGGGAAACCTCGCCACAACAGCGATCGCCTCTGCCCCAGCTTTGGTGATTAAAGTCTCAGCCGCCCGCAGTAAGCTTTCGGGATGGCCAATCGTCCCCCAACTTGCCCCCCCAGAAGTCCGGCGTAATTCCACATTTAAGGGCATATCTGTCACCACATAATCGGTGAGATTTAGTCCTAACGTGGCTTTGGTGGCATCTGCCGCTTGCAACTGCCGCCAACGGAGATCCGGTTCGATCGCCGCATCCAAAATCAGACCCACCCGGTTTTGATGTACGGGACGTAATCCCCAATTCATCGCCGCAAATTGATCCAGTCCATATCCTTCCACATAGAAGCTATTGGACATGGGCCAATATAACTGCGCCCCATTGAGCACATTGGGATGGGTAATCAGGCGAGCGGCAATTTGCGCGATCGCCCTTGCCACGGGCAAAGCATCCCCCGCATAGCCACCAATTGCCGCCCCGACTCCCGTCGGTACGAGCAAAACAACTGTGTAAGGGCGCTGAGTCATCGTTATTGGTTGTTGGTTGGTTGTTATTGGTTGGTTGTTGGCATTAATTATCAATTGTCAATTATCAACTATCAACTGTCACCACGGCTTCTACCTGAACTTTTTGTTGTTCCTTGTCCACATTAGTGACAGCCCAACGCAAGGGTTTGCCGCGTTTTTCCAGTTCTGCTTCAATTTCTTGTTTTAATTTTACGGGAGACTCCTGAAGGTCAATTTCTGCGGTAATAAAGTGTGTGGTCATGGTGTTTCTGTTTTCTCTAAATAGCAAGTAAATAATATGTAATCAACCAAATGGGGAAAATGAGGGAAATTCGAGGGAAATTATTTCCGACCAAATTGGCGATCGTAAACTTCGTCTTCTTTCTCGGTTTCGATCTTCAAATCCGAGCGAGGATAAGCCACGCAAAGTAAGACATAGCCCTCTGCCTGTAATTCTGGACTCACCCCCATGCCCTCGGATTGATCCACAGAGCCTTCCCCGATAATCTTAGCCGCGCAAGTGGTGCAAACCCCTGCATTGCAGGAATTAGGCAAGTGAATTCCGGCTGCCTCAGCCGCGTCCATAATTTTTTGGTCTTCTGCCACTTGTAAAGTGTGGGTTTGACCTTGATGTTTAATTTCAACGGTATAAGTTTTAGTCATAGTCATATTCCTAATTGGGGCAAATTCTGCTAAAGATGAGCATACGACTTGCTTATTCTACCTTTTCTGGGAAATTCTAGAATCTAAGAATAGATGTTTGAAGAGCGAATTAAATGCAGCCTTCTCTGAAATACAAAGCTGGCTGGTAGTATCGTTTCTACCACCAGCCAGCTAAGGAATGGTTCTGATTTAAAGACTAACCGAAGTTAAGAATTATTACATCAGACCGAGTTGAGACAGAATGCCGTGGCCGGTCATATATTCAGTGGCCAGACCGATGACGAAGCCCAGCATGGCTAGACGGCCATTCCAAGTTTCGGCAAAAGTAGTAAATCCGAATTTAGTTTCTTTGGTTTCCATGATTTAAGTTCTCCTGTTTACGCTTGTTTACGCTTTCGATGGTCAGTATTTCTTTGGTGGAAAGGTGGTTTCAGAAAATGTACTTACATCAGGCCAAGCTGAGACAAGATGCCTTGACCTGTGATTAGTTCTGTGGCCAGACCAATGGCAAAGCCAAGCATCGCCAAGCGACCATTCCAGGTTTCCGCGAACTCAGTAAATCCGAATTTAGTTTCTTTGGTAGTTTCTTTGGTTTCCATAACTCAGAGAATTTCTTTTTTGTCAACCCACTTACACATAACTTAACGTAACTTTTCCAAGTTCGCAACATTTTTTTACAATTTTTGGGCAAATTGGTCGGAAATATTGTCCCTGAGAGCATTTCGACGATTTAAATCGGGCAATAATTTGTTTCTCCACATAAAATATAACTTATTGTATATAAATTATTTGTTATAGTGAATATATATATATATCGTATTTGCAAAACACCAAGACCAAAATAAACTTGAAGAATATAAAGATAGAGATAAAATTGAAGCGGGTATTCTGGTGAGGGTCACATAGTCCCACAATCTGCACTTTCTTGGTTCATGCAATCATGCTCTTATTACAACTTTTGTTTCGGACTTTTTTGTATATTGCTAGTACGGTGGTCATTGTGGCGATCGCACTCTATACAAAGTTTGTTGCCGAAGTGATTGGGGATGAAGTTGTCTATAAAATTCCCCTTCTGGGGGATTTACTCCTGAGTATCGAAATTATCGAAATTTTAAATATTTTAGTATTTGCCATTTTAGGACTGGGGTTTGGGGTGGCGACAATTTTATTACCCAGGGCTTTTGGCAATCGACTCAGTTATATTCTGTTATTAACTTTAGTGCCGTTGATTTATAGCAGTAGTATATTTTTTAAGTATCAAAAATGGGTGCAAGAATTTTCGATTAATGAAAATATTTCTTATAAAGAAGCCCAAAAAATGACTAATATATTTTTGCGAGAGCAAACCCAAAAGGAATCGGTATTTGGTTTTTATTTATATACTGCCAACTTCCCGATTATTCCCGCCAAAAAACAAGAAATGAGCGAAGCCGCTGAGTTAATGAACAATACCTATCAAAGAATTGCTTATATTTTTGCCTATACTAATAACCTACTTCAAAAGCAAATTTTTACTCCGATTCGCATTGATAGGTTATTTCAATTACGTGGGTGGATTTTGAGAATATTTTACTTTTTGATTTCTGTTTTTACGGCGATCGCCAACTTTAGAACCGGGTTAAACACCGTGAGACGTAGCTAATTTAGGTTCCCGTAATAACCCAGGTAAGAGTTACGTTAAGAATTGCTGGCGCTATCAAAAATGGAAATCACTAAAAATCGATGAAAGTTTCATAATTTATTAATTTTTGAGAGAAAAAGCGCTGGCGAATTTAGGGGAACAAATTGCCTTGGCAAATTCGATTGGCTCCCTGGCAATATTCTGAGCTAAATTAACATATGTTATCAAAGAAATAGGATGAAGCTACTGGCGAGGGGGAAAAATATTTTAGCGGGGCTAATGTGCCATAATGGAGAATATCCCTCAAGCCAAAGATGAAGAGTCATAGTAAATGATTTTTTCATGGCATTTTCCGGTCTATAGGGCAATAGATATCTATAGATATCTAGATATCTAAATATGCGAGCGCATATTTCAATGCAGGAAAAAACTTACTCACCACTTTCAGTTATGAAAATTCTAATTTATTCCTACAACTATCATCCAGAACCAATCGGTATCGCACCTCTGATGACAGAATTAGCCGAAGGTCTGGTGACTAGAGGACATCAAGTGCGAGTTGTCACAGCCATGCCGAATTATCCAGAACGTGAGATTTATCCTGAATATCAGGGAAAATGGTATTTAACCGAAGAAAGAAATGGTGTGACGATCCAGCGTTGCGTAGTTTGGATTCGACCTAGACCTAATCTATTGGATCGACTTTTACTGGATGGCACTTTTGTTTTTAATAGTTTACCCCACGCGTTGAGTGGTTGGCGTCCTGACGTGGTGTTAGCCACGGTTCCCCCCCTGCCAGTTTGCATCCCCGTAAGCATCCTCGCTGGGTTGCGCCAAACTCCTGTGGTGTTAAACATCCAAGATATCCAACATGAAGCCGCGTGGGAAGTTGGTTTGCTGAAAAATAAGTTGCTGTTTAAAGCCTTTGCTAAATTAGAAAAATTTGCCTGCGAACACGCGAATAAAATTAGCGTAATTGCTGATGGTTTTATAGAAAATTTGCTACGGAAAAATGTGCCTTGGGAAAAAATTGTGCTGATTCCCAATTGGGTGAATGTGAATTTTATCCGCCCGATGCCCAAGGAAACTAATTCATTCCGAGAAAGACATCATCTCCTAGGGAAATTTGTGGTGCTTTATTCGGGAAATATTGCTTTAACTCAACAATTACCGACGGCGATTAAAGCCGCTGCTAAACTGAGCTATATTCCCGATATTGTGTTTGTGATTGTGGGTGAAACAAAAGCAATTAATCGGGTGAGAGAATATTGTGAAATGTTTGGGGCAAATAATGTGAAGTTATTACCCTTTGAACCTCGGGAAAAATTACCAGAAATGCTGGCGGCGGCTGATGTGGGATTAGTGGTGCAAAAACATAATGTGGTTGGGTTTAATATGCCGTCGAAAATTCCGGTATTGCTGGCTAGTGGTTGCCCGATCGCGGCTTCAGTTCCCCTCACCGGGACAGCGGCCAAAGCGGTGGAAAAAAGTGGGGGAGGAGTAGTGATTCCCCCAGAAAATGAAGATGCTTTAGCGGATGCTATTTTAGATTTGTATAACCACCCAGAAAAACGGGCGGAGTTGAGTGCTAAAGGTCGGCAATATGCCGTAGAAAATTATGCCTACGAGCAAGCATTGAATAGTTATGAAAGTCTGTTTGCGGAGATGGTGGCGGAAAATGCCTATAAGATAAGGTCGTTGTCTAAATAAGGGCAGATGCACAGGGTGCATCGGGGATTTTCCCCAAAAAATACTTTTTTTCAAGGGTGATTCTTGCTACAATTTTTCAGAATTTATCGCAGTGAGTTGGCAAAAAAGGAGCGGGTTAGACTAATGCGCGATCGCATTTTAGCTTGGTTAGAAAAAAATGTTCCCCCGTCCCGAATTGAACATATTCTTGGAGTGGAACAGATGGCCTCAAACTTGGCTAGTCATTATCATTTAGATGCGGACAAAGCTGCCCAAGCGGGGTTACTTCACGACCTGGCTAAATACTTTCGCCCGAAACAACTACTCCAAATGGCCATAGCTGAAGGAATTGAAATCGATCCCATTCTCGAAGCAAATCCTCATCTGTTGCACGCTGATGTAAGTGCGATCGTGGCTAGGGATGAATTTGGGGTCACGGAGCCAGAGATTTTAGCGGCAATCCAAAATCATACTCTGGGGCGTCCGAATATGAGTGAACTCAGTTGTGTGGTGTTTTTGGCGGATACCATTGAACCAGGACGGGGGGACACCCCAGAGTTAAATCAAATTCGGGACATCAGTCGAGAAAATCTTTACAAAGCGGTGTGGCTGGCTTCGGACTATGCTTTACAACATTTGCTGTCAAAGCACCGCTTGATTCATCCGCGAACCATTATGACTCGCAATTGGGCGCTGTTGCAGGGGAGCAAAAGTCAGTCGGCAAACGTAGAGACTGTTGACCGGAACCAGCCCCGCGATCGCGTTTTGGCCTAATCTTTGTTAGCATAAGATGTAATAGGAGCAAAATAAGGTCGGGGCGGTGGGTTTGGCTTGGTGTGTCCGCCCCGCGCTGTAAACCTTTGTGAAATTATTAATGGAATACTGAATGACAAAATATCCCCAAACTAACTCTTTACCCACGAGTTCCGTTCAAAGTAAACCACCGGTGAGTCAGGATTCAAGTCGCTGGTTGGCTGAAACCATTGCCCGCGCTGCGGACGAGCGCAAAGCTGGTGATATTGTCTTGTTGCACGTCGCGGACATATCCTATCTGGCTGAGTATTTTGTGATTGTGACGGGGTTCTCCCGGGTACAGGTACGGGCGATCGCCGAGGCGATTAAACAGACCGCCGCTGAAGTATGCGCCCGTAAACCGTTACGCCAGGAAGGACAAGATAGCGGTAATTGGTTAGTCCAGGACTATGGGGATGTGATCGTGCATATTTTCATGCCCAAAGAACGAGACTATTACAATTTAGAGGCTTTCTGGAGCCACGCGGAACGAATTCCTTTTGTCTCAGGAGCGATCGCACCATGAAGGATGCAGGGTTGTCTGCCTGTCCAGTACCACCAGAACAACAGCCGATCAATGAGTATGAACAGCTAAAAGAGTCATGGTTTTTTGGCTGGACTGCTGAAGGTTGGCTGGTTTATCTGCGGAAATTGGCCTGGGTTTGGGGGATTAGTTGGTTCGTCACCGGGCCTGTGTCGGCAGCGAGTTTCCCTCCGGGCAAGTACCCCGTGGCGTTTTTCCTCGGTGGCGCCAGCGGCGCGATGTTCTTTGTGGCTTTGGTGCTGCTGCGGCTTTATTTAGGCTGGAAATATGTGAGCGATCGCCTCCAAAGTCCCACGATCGCCTATGAAGAGTCCGGTTGGTATGATGGTCAATCTTGGACGAAAACTTCAGAAATTTTGACTCGTGATCGGTTGATTGTGAATTATCAAATTCAGCCGATATTAACCCGACTGCAACAAAGTTTCCTGGCGATCGCGCTCTGGTTTCTGATGACAGGAATTATTGCTTATTTCGGCTCGCGGCATTGAATATTAGCCACAAAAATTGCACCATTAACCCCCAGGCTTTGGTCAAAACCGGGGGTCTATGGCGAGCGGATTAATCGTTATTTAAATTCATCAAAGCATGAAAGCGATGAGCGTCACGAATTTTCGCAAATTTTGGTTCTTTGGCGGCCTGTGTTTGGTAGTAATCAAAGTCCAGAGATAGACTATTGCGGAGAAACTCCACCGCGAGATCCACATAATTGGCAATATTTTCGTCACTGGCGTAACAGCAAGCTATTTGATAATGAACTTTGGCATTTTGAGGTTTGATGGCACTGGCTTTTTTCCAGCAGGCGATCGCTTGTGGGTAGTTTTTCAGCGCTTGCCAAGCTAAACCCTGGCGATACCAGGCCCAGTAATCATCGCCCCTAATTTCTAACGCTTTACGATAGCTCTCAATGGCTTCTTGATAACGCTGGGCATATCGGAGCACTTCCCCCCGACGATACCAAGACCAATAATCATCGGGTTTAATCTCCAAAGCTTTGTCATAGCTGGCGATCGCCTCTTCCGTGCGGCTGAGGTCTTCCAAAACGTTACCCCGCTGATACCAAGCCCAATAATCATTCGGTCGTAACTCTAAAGCCCGGTCATAACAGGCGATCGCCTCGGAGTATCGCTTTAGAGAAGCCAACACATTGCCGCGATGGTACCAAGTCCAATAATCATTGGGTCGTAATTCTAAAGTTTTTTCGTAGCTGGCGAGGGCTTCCTCGTATCGTCTGGCATGGCGAAGCACGGTGGCGCGTTGATACCAGTCTAAATAGTCGTGAGCGGTTTGAGCCAAAGTCGCTCCTGATTCTTCACGCTTGTGACGCTCCTGCTGGATTTAGGTTCATACTCTACCTCCTAGAAAGGGAGGATATTTTTGAACTCAGTATAGAACTGACATCAGAGTTCGTTTGGTTCTTAATCAGCGCTTTGATCGCCTTTTCACCAAACCGGGCATTTCTTTCTCAGCAACCTCCGGTCAGTCCGCCTCTTGAATTTCTAAGGCTTGAGCAAAACTCAGTTGAGCTTCTTCCCAGCGACCCAATTGCTCTAGAACCTCACCCCGTTCTTCCCAGACCCAACAGGCTAAAGATTTTAGTTCGGGCCATTGGTGCCAATCTGGTTGCAAACTAATCGCTTTGTTATAAATAGAAAGCGCATCTTCATAACAGGCCATATCCTTGAGGACACTTGCCAGTTGATACCAAGCCCAATAGTTATCTGGGTTGAGAGAAATCGAATGTTCGTATGATTCTGCCGCTGCGGGGTAATTTTCCAAATCGACTAAAGTTATCCCTCGGTCGTACCAACATAAGGCATTATGGGGATTGATTTCCAAAGAGCGATCGTAGCAAGCGAGGGCTTCATGGCTTTCACCGAGAAGATCCAGCAACTTACCCAGGAGATGCCAACATTCAGCATCACCAGGTTTGAGGACGATCGCCTGTTCCAAGCATTGCTGGGCTTCTTGATAAGAACCCGACTCATAGAGGGTTTGTCCTAGGCGATACAGCGCCCAATAATCCCGATTATTTCGGCTTTTCAGGGCTTGGCGATAGTTATCAGCGGCTTCTTCATAGCGATCGCACTTTTTTAAGGTTTCTGCCCGACGATACCACGCCCAATAGTCCGCCGGTTTGATTTCCAACGCCTTGTCAAAGCAGGCGATCGCCTCTGAATAGCAGCCTTGTTGCTGCATCACGCAAGCTTTTTGATACCAGCACCAGTAATCCCCAGGTCTAGTCTTCAGGGCATTCTCAAAACAGGCGATCGCCTCCGCATAACAGCCCAGGGTGTCAAACACCTGACCCCGTTGATACCACGCCCAATAATCTGAAGGCTGATACTCCAGGGCTTTGTTGTAGCTATCCAAGGCTTCCCAATGCTTGCCCATATCTCGCAAAGCATTACCTTGTTGATACCACTGCCAGTAACTATCAGGTGTACATTCAAAAGTGTTATTGTAGATGGAAAACTTATTTGCTCTCATAAAAATATCTCCTAGAAAGTTTTTGATTTTGAATCCTCACACATAAGCATACTGCTGATAACCGCGCTTATTACTGTCAAATTTTCTTGATTTTCCCTAACGAAAATTTAAATTCCATAGTGATTTCCTTCCTCTAAGTGATAGTATTTGGTTGCGAACGCGGCTTTTGTGTCACAGAATCCAGACTAATCCTCGGTGACTGTTCAGTTTTTAGTCATTCACCGCCGTTGAGGAGCCAGCAAGTTAACCGCTCGCCAAACCATTTTTTAATCCCCTGAGACTCGTCAACTTTTCTTTGTGACCAAAGGTTATAGCATCTATCGCCTTGGCCTAATCTCGCTCTCTAAATACATATATTTTAACTATTTATGCCCCAAAATCTTGATTCAAGAATCGGGGAGCAAAGCTCGTGATTCGGCCAAGTTAAAGCGTAAAAATTTGTTGACTAAAATGTAAAATTTTGATGACAAAAGATTCTGAATATCGGCTCGAAAAAGACTCAATGGGTTCTAGAGAAATTCCCGCCCATGTCTATTATGGCATTCAAACACTCCGGGCGATGGAAAATTTTCCCATCAGTGGACTCAGACCCTTATCCACCTATGTAGATGCCTGCTTACTGATTAAAAAAGCAGCAGCGAAAGCCAACGGAGAACTTAACTGTATTTCCTCGGAAATCGCCACAGCAATTATTCAAGCGGCGGACGAAATTCTCCAAGGAAAACTGCGAGATCAATTTGTGGTGGATGTTTACCAAGCCGGGGCGGGAACCTCGCACCACATGAATATTAATGAAGTTTTGGCCAATCGCGCCCTGGAAATTTTGGGGGATACCAAGGGCAACTACCAGCGAGTCAGCCCCAACGATCATGTGAATTATGGTCAGTCCACCAATGATGTCATCCCTACGGCGATCCGCATTGGGGGGCTATTAGCCTTGGAACATAGCCTGTATCCGGCTTTATCAGAGGCGATCGCCACCCTGGAGAAAAAAGCCGAGGAATTTCAAGATATCGTCAAATCCGGCAGAACCCACAACCAAGACGCCGTACCCGTTCGCCTGGGGGAAGGTTTTCGCGCCTGGGCTTATATTCTCACCGATCACCTCAACCGGATTAAAAAAGCCTCAGAAGATTTAATGATCTTAGGCATTGGCGGCAGCGCCACTGGGACGGGATTAAATACCCATCCCCAATACCGCCATCGGGTGACAGAAATTCTCTCAGAACTGATCGGCAAACCCTTGCAACCGGCGCCACATCTGATGGCTGCCATGCAAAGTATGTCCCCGTTTGTGAATGTTTCTGGTTGCTTGCGGAATTTAGCCACCGACTGCATTAAAATTTCCCATGATTTGCGCTTAATGGACTCCGGGCCAAAAACCGGCCTCAAGGAAATCCAACTGCCCCCAGTACAACCCGGTTCCTCGATTATGCCCGGAAAATATAACCCGGTCATGGCGGAAATGACTTCAATGGTCTGTTTTCAAATTATGGGATATGACAGCGCGATCGCCCTGGCATCCCAAGCCGGACAACTAGAACTCAACGTAATGATGCCCTTAATTGCCTATAATTTAATTCACAGCATTGAACTGATGGGCAATACCTTGACCGCCCTCACTCGGCGATGCCTAGCGGGAATCACCGCCAACCGCGATCGGTGTTTAGCCTACGCCGAAGGCAGCTTATCCTTAGTCACAGCACTAAACACTCATATCGGCTACCTCAACGCCGCTGCGGTTGCCAAAGAATCCCTAGAAACTGGTAAATCCTTGCGAGAAATTGTCCTAGAAAAACAATTAATGAGCGAAGCAGAATTAGCCAAGGTTTTAGACTTAGAAAAAATGAGTGCTATGCCTAAAAGTTAACATTTAGAGCACTTGTCAGAGTTATGAAGTACAAAAAAACCTGTCATTCCCGGGGCGGGAATCCACAAAACCTCTGTAATTCTGACAATAACCGCTATATTAGTTTTTTGTTATTGGTTATTGGTCATAATTTATTGGTGGCTTGACATCGCTTAAAAAGTAATCACCAACAACCAATAACCAATAACCAATAACCACCAACTAATAACCACAAAAAAAATTAGGAGTCAATCATTATGGTTCGAGGTTCTTTTGCCACCATGCAGGCGGAAAATAGCACCGAAGTCACCTTTTATTATGTAGATGGACAGTCTGATTCTTATAAAATTCCCATTTCCCCCCAACAATTTCAGCAACAAATCGCCAAATTTTTACAAAAACCTTGGTTTATTTTCCATCTCTTCGATCAAACCGTAATGATCGCCAATTCAAGAGTGGTTAAAATCGAAGTTAAACCCAGTATTTCTCAAATTCAGGGAGAAGGGGTTTTTGCCAATGCGGAAAAGATTACTTCAATGCAACGCGGTGCGACCGGAAGATTAGGAGTCAGGGAATAATTAGAAAGTAGCAGGGGGCTTCTGGTGTGGGGTGTGGGGGGCTTTTGGGGTGTGGGGAGTTTGGGAGGTGTGGGAAGTGTGGGAAGAAAATTTCCTCTTCCCCCTCTTCCCCCTCTTCCCCTACACCCTAGGGCGCAAGCGTTGCGCCCCTACACCCTAAATTATTTGCCTATATTTCGTTTCATTTCGTCTAACTCTTTATCCATTTCCCAGCGGCGAAAAGTATCTTCTAAAGGGTCAGCGCCACTATTAAAATTAAACTTATAATTCTGATTCCAACTTTTAGTATCCTCGCTTGATGACGGGGTATAGCTAGTCGAGGCTTGTGCTTCTGTAGCTTTTTTTTGTACTTCCAAACGTTGGGCTCTAATTTTACGATATAACTCTTTGCCTTTTTCTATTTGTTGTTTAGCGGCTTGCATTCTTCCCCAAAGTTGATTGCCCTGACGCAGTAAAGCCGCTTCCCTTTCTTGTGCCGCTTGAGCTAAATCTTCTCTGCCCGATGCTTTGGCTTTATTCACTCGTTCATGCCAGCGTTGAATATCTTGGGCTGTGGATAAAATCTGCTCTTGTAATTGCTTTTCTTTATTTTGGGCATCGCGAATTAATTGCAAGGTAGCATCTTCTTGCTCTCGGAGTTGCTCTTCAAGTGCCTGTAACTCCAAACGAGGATGATTGCGGAGAAATTCATCTAATTTGTCTTCAAAAAAACGACTGACATCATCAAACAAACTCATTATTTGTCACTCCTTATGGTGATTATTGGTTATTAGTGATTAATTATTGGCACCGAATCACCAATCACCAATAACTAATAATTAATAACTAATAACCAATAACCGTCAAAAAAATTAAATGCTTTGCCCCACATAGATGGAACGGACTTCCCCATTGCGGCGAATGATGGCTTCTTTGTTTTTGATTTCGCCGAGTGTCCAGCCACTAGATCCAATGCTTTCACCAATGTTGATGCGGCGTGATGCCCCATTAATTTCAAATAAGGCAACCGATCGCTCCCCGACTTGGATAATTCCCACCAAAGTATGAACCCCTGCGGCGGCTGATTCGGCGGGGGCGGCAGCCGGGGCTGACTCTGGTTGGGCGGTGGCAGCGGTTTCCGCTGGTTGTTCTGGCAGGGGTGGTGCGGCTTCCGGTTTGGGAAGGGATGCTACAGGTTCTTGGGGCGCAGGAGGTGCGGGTTTGGGCGCTTCGGCTTGTGGTTTCGGCGAGGGGCTGGGGGCAGGGGTTGGTGCCGGGGCGGGGGCAGGTGGTTTGGCGGCTGGGGTGGAGGCTGCCGGTGCGGCTGTGGGCGCAGCAGCGGTGGTTTGACCCCCTGGTGTGGCCGGAACTTTGACGGTTTGAGTGGGAGGAGGGCCGGTGAGGGTTAGTCTTTCCAGGGCGATCGCAATGCGGTTGAGGACTTCGGTTAAATTGCCTGAGTCTGGTTGGGCGGCAAGCGTGGGATTCACCGTCACGTTAACTGGCGGTGGTGGCATGGGAATGGGCAGGGTTGCTTGATTTTCTGCCGTTGGTGGGGGGGTAGTGATGGTGGCTTTTGCACCTTCTCGCTGAATGGTGGCCAGCGCTCGCCGCATATACTCCATAAACTCAATATCAGCTTCGGCTTTAAGCTGTTCGGGGGTCTTTGGTACGACGCGAGCGGTTGATTCTATGGTTTGTCCGCTGACTAGAGTCCAAAAGCGCTGGAGATCCCCTCGGTTCCACAGCAGTAACCCAACCAAAATCACCAAAGACGCACAAGCCCCACCGAGTAGCAGTTTATCTAGTAACCGCCCAGATTTTTGCCTTTGGGTTTCGGTGGCTTCCGCTTCAGCGGTTTTCACCGGATGGGCTTCCGGTTGAGGGATGAGCATTTGCGGCCAAAGAATTTGTGGCACCTGAATGGATTTTAAGGAGACTGGATCCGGTGGGGGGGTGGTCTGGGTGGGCAGTCTTCCCCCGTCCAAAATATGCTCCATGTCTTCAAATAACTCATCCATGAGGCGATCGGCCAAGGCATCTACGGAAAACGAACCCCGTGGCTGGGGATCCTTAAAGCCTACCACCGGCTGATCGCTGGCCGGTTTGGTGGTGACATTTTGCTGAGACATAATTTCCTAAACCTGTGATGTGATGTTGCCAGCTATGTAAGCTATATTGATTCAGCTACAACCAGCGTCATCGATTATCGTATTATATCTGGACTTTTGGTGAATGTTGACTGTTGACTGTTATTGGTTATTGGTGATGGGATTCCCACCTAAACAACCAATAACCAATAACCAACAACCAATAAATTTATTTCATGGCTAATTGACGTTTACTCACTTCTAAGTAAATCAGCAAAGCATCAATATCCGCTGGATTTACGCCCCCAATTCGGCAAGCTTGGCCAATGGTTAATGGTTTGACTTTGGCTAATTTTTCTCTGGCTTCTTTGGACAAAGTATTGATTTGAGCATAGTCTAAATCGGCGGGTAATTGGCGGTTCGCATTGCGACTAATTAGGTCGATTTGCTGTTGCTGCCGTTCAATATAACCAGAGTATTTAATGTCAATTTCAACTGCTTCTTTTTCCGCTTGATTTAGTTCTAGGTTAGCCAGTCCATAATTTTCAAATTTACTATAATGAAATCCCGGACGCCGCAGCAGTTCAGCTAAGGTGATTGAGCCTTTGATTTTCTGATTTGTGTCGGCAAATATCGCTTTTCCTATTGCTTCATGTTCTTTGACACGGGTGGTTTCTAGCCGTTCTTTCTCTGCGGCTATTCTAGCATATTTTTCCGTAAATAAACGATATCGGCGCTCGCAGATTAAGCCAATTTCCCGACCTAACGGGGTTAAGCGTTGATCCGCATTATCGGAGCGTAATAATAACCGATATTCCGACCGACTGGTTAACATTCGATAGGGTTCGCGTAATTCTTTGGTGCAGAGATCGTCAATTAATGTGCCAATATAACTTTGTTCGCGAGGGAAAATAATCATTTCCTGACCGCGCACTAACCGGGCGGCATTAATTCCCGCTACAATTCCTTGGGCGGCGGCTTCTTCATAACCCGTGGTGCCATTAATTTGTCCGGCACAAAATAGTCCCGAAATTTTCTTGGTCATCAAGGTGGGATAACATTGGGTGGCGGGTAAATAATCATATTCCACCGCATAAGCTGGACGCAACATGACGCAGTTTTCTAATCCGGGCAAACTCCGCAACAAAAGTAGTTGCAAATTTTCCGGTAAGCCCGTAGAAAATCCTTGGATATAAAGTTCGGGAATATCTCTCCCTTCCGGTTCAATAAAGATTTGATGACTTTCTTTATCCGCAAAGCGGACTATTTTATCTTCAATGCTGGGACAATAGCGCGGCCCTTTGGCATCCACCCAACCGCCATAAACCGGAGATAAGTGGATATTTTCTTTAATTAACCGATGAGTTTCTGCGGTAGTTCGGGTTAGATAACAGTTCATTTGTTCCCGTTCGACCCACACTTCCGGGTCAAAACTAAACCACCGCACATCTTCATCTCCCGGTTGCGGTTCCATTTTGCTATAGTCCACCGATCGCTTATCGACGCGGGCAGGAGTTCCGGTTTTTAGGCGATCGGTTTCAAAGCCTAGTTTTTGCAAGGTTTCGGTTAGGCCTACGGCAGCAAATTCTCCCGCCCGACCGGCAGCCATTGATTTATTTCCTACCCAAATTACGCCACCTAAAAAAGTGCCGGTGGTTAAGATTACGGCTTTGCAGGCAAAGGCGACACCAAAATAGGTTTTTACGCCGATAATTTCATCGTGATTATTCAGCACTAAGTCCGTGACCATGCCTTCGCGCAGAGATAAGTTTTCTTGGTTTTCTAGGATTTTTCTCATCACGGCGGCATATTCCCGTTTGTCGGTTTGAGCCCGTAATGCCCAAACCGCAGGGCCACGAGAAGCATTGAGGACGCGCTTTTGCAAATAGGTGCGATCGGTCATTTTGCCAATTTCCCCACCGAGGGCATCAACCTCATGGGTCAATTGGGACTTAGCTGGGCCACCCACTGCCGGGTTGCAGGGTTGCCAAGCGATTTTATCTAAATTTAAGGTCAGCAGCAGGGTGCGACACCCCAGACGGGCGGTGGCTAAGGCCGCTTCACAACCGGAATGTCCCGCCCCCACCACTACGACATCAAAAGCGTCTTGAAAATCTACGGGCGTTTGCATGGTCATGGTTTAGGTCTTCGTTTGGATTCCTTATTAATGATAGAGGAAAAACCACAGAGACACGGAGAACCACAGAGAATGCTTTGCTTTGTGTCCTCTGTGCCTCTGTGGTGAATCTTCCCGCTATGGGAAAATAAAATAATGAGACCATTTAAGGAGATGACGGCAATGAGTCCTTTATTGCAAGCAATTTTAAAGCAAGTGGAACAGCTTTCTGGCGATAAGCTATATTAAAATAACGAGACTTCTATATGTTCAAAAAAATATGACTAAACTAGATTTAACTCAGGCTCAAGAACCCTTTGGCGAACTCATTGCCCTAGTTGGTGACAATGGCCAGCAAATTTTAATTGAAAAATCCGGTCAACCTATAGATGCAATTATTAGCTATGCCGACTTAAAACGCTTACAAAATATTCAAGCGGAATGCTAGGGATTCTGAGATGATGAAGGTGGATGAAGATAGTGAAAATCAGGAGGATTATATCCTCAATGACCAAGAATAAATCATCCGCGCTCAATATTAAAAAAATACTCGAAAAACTTTGCTTTAACTACAACCGGACTTCTCTACAAAAAAATTTGGAGTCTGAAGTGGAAATTTTTGTTAAAAATTTTTCCAGGGGGCAAGCGGAATGATGATGAAGTTTACCAAAAGTTTGTTTATCTGCTTCGTTCATGTTAATCCGTCAGTTATCTTTTGCTGGGGTGTTCTGCTATCTCGAATTGTAACTATATAGTTTACCATGTAGCGCTCGCTCAAATCATCAGCATCAGATTTATCAGCCAATCTTTAGATTTTTTGCCGAATCCAATTCCGAAATGACTTGACCAAGGCAATTTCTCCACTGGACTTACTTAAATCTAAAAAACCCTGCATTTGGCTAACCGATACCACAGGAAAAGCTAGACTGAACTCTGATTCTACATATCCCTCCGCTTGAAGTTGCCAAAACTGCAAAACTTGCCCATTATATCGCCAAATTTCTGCCACCCCTAATGCAGCGTAAATCCCTAATTTATCAACCGAACTGCTGGTAATATCAATTTCTATGGCTAAGTCTGGAGGTGGATTATTTTTTAAGTCCAGTTCTGCTAAACCTCTGACTGTTAATTCATTTTGGATATAATAGCAATTATCCGGTTCGATGCCCCGCTGTAAATCTTCTCTTTTTAGAGTCATGGAGCCAGCACTTTTAATTTCTCTGCCCAGTTCTTCGGCTAAAATTACGATGAACCGATCTAACTGAATTTTCGGACTTTCATGTTCGTAAAGGGGTGTCATAATTTCTAAAGTGCCGCGATCATAAACAAATTGAGTGAGTCTATGTTCACCAGTTTCTCGCAACAATGTTTCAAAAGTTTCCCAGGTGACATTGTGTAAAACAATGCGTTGTTCTGGTGGATTTATGGTGGCAATCATGTTACTATTTATCCCCTGAAATCGAGCTATCGATATATTCTGCAAAAGAACCTAAGTCGTGAAACCCGCAGCCGCTTGTTCAATTCCGCGTAATACTGAATTTAAGGCTGAGGGGTTTTGCCATAGCCACAATTCGCGAGCGCAGATATCGCAGATTTTTTGAGAGCGATCGCCGATAATTTCTGTTTCTTTTTCTTGTTCTTTTTTTTGGGGCGAAAGGACAAGGCCATGCTGGTTCTCTACAATTATTTTCATTTTTTTGCTTCTAAAATCAGCAGAATTTATCCGGGTATTTCTGTGTCTTTGTGGTGAAAAAACAATCCATAAACCACAGAGACACAGAGAGCCACAGAGAGGAGATCATATCGATAAAAACCCCTTTTTTAAAAGGGGATTTTTGGTTTTTTTTTAACCAAAAATACTGCCAAAAAATTCGATAGCCTCTTGCAAAGCGGCAATAAACACATCAATCTCTGCACGAGTATTATAAAAATATAAACTAGCCCGTGCGGTAGACTGAGCATGAATTACTCGGTGTAAAGGTTGAGTGCAATGGTGTCCGGCGCGAATCGCCACCCCCGCTTGATCTAAAATAGTAGATAAATCATGGGGATGAACTGCCCCACAGGTAAAAGAGGCTAAACCAGCCCGACCAGAACCGTCTGCTTTTGGTTGTGGGCCATATAATTTAAGGTCGGGAATTTGGTTTAATTGCTCAAACAAATAAGCGGTCAATTCATGCTCATAATCGGCAATTTTATCCATCCCGATCGCACTTAGATAATCCACCGCTGCCCCCAGAGAAACTGCCTCGGCGATCGCCGGAGTTCCAGCCTCAAACTTATGGGGTAAATCCGCATAAGTAGAATGGTCTAAATACACATCGGCAATCATCTCTCCACCGCCTAAAAATGGTGGCATTGCCCGCAAAACCGCTAACTTACCATAGAGAAAACCAATCCCCGTCGCCGCGCACATTTTATGGCCAGAAGCCACAAACCAATCACAATCAATATCCTGCACATCAATCGGCATATGGGGTGTACTTTGGCAACCATCTACTAATACTTTTGCCCCATATTCATGGGCTAAAGCGGCAATTTCTTTCACCGGATTAATACAACCCAAAGTATTAGAAACATGAACCACGCCCACTAATTTAGTTTTCTCGGAAAGCAGGGTTTGAAAATGTTCCATATTGAACTCTTGGGTTTCCGTGAGTTCTACAAATTTCAACACCGCCCCAGTCCGTTGGGCAATAATTTGCCACGGCACTAAATTACTGTGGTGTTCCATCACCGTGAGGATAATTTCATCGCCGGGCTGTAAAGTTGTCAATCCCCAACTATAAGCCACTAAGTTAATCGCTTCACTGGCATTACGGGTATAGACAATTTCTTGGGAAGAAGCGGCATTAATAAATTTAGCCACTTTTTCTCTAGCCCCTTCATAAGCATCCGTCGCCCGCGAACTTAAAGTATGAACGCCTCGGTGAACATTGGCATTACTATGGTAGTAATATTCTTCCAAAGCTTTGAGCACCTGAACGGGCTTTTGGGACGTAGCGGCATTATCCAGATAAACTAAGGGCTTGCCGTTAACTTCTTCTAGCAAAATAGGGAAGTCACTACGCAGTTTTTGAAATTGTTCGGCTAGGCTTTTTTCTTGAATAGCAATCATGGTATTTGGGGGATAGGAAATAAAATTAATTACCAGCATAGGGTGGGCATTGCCCTTGAATTAATTGTAGGGTGGGCAATGCCCACCCTAAGAATTAGATCCGATTAATTTGGCTTACCTATTAATGACTGGTTAGGCAGGCAAGACAACGAGATAGTCGGCTTGCCAGAGAAGGTAGGGGCAATTTTTCCAAGATTTCCCCGGCAAAACCGTCAATTAATAAGTTGCGACTGGTGACTGGATCTAAGCCGCGACTTTGCAAGTAAAAGAGTTCTTCGGCTTCTAACTGGCTGACCGTAGCGCCGTGGGTGCATTTGACGTCATCGGCAATAATTTCTAGTTGCGGTTTGGTGTCCACCCGAGCTTTGCGCGATAGGATTAGGTTCCGATTCAGTTGGCTGGCATCAGTCTGTTGGGCAGCTTTGGCAACAAAAATCCGACCGTTAAACACGCTATGGGCGCGATCTTCTACGATACATTTTTGTAGTTGAGTGACCGTCCCATGAGGATGATTGAGGACTACGTTGCTGTGAGTGTCCGCTAGTTGTTCCCCACCAATGACGGTTAAACCGTTGAGGGTGGTTTGGGTGCCTTCGCCTTTTTGATAAATTTCCAGGTTATGCCGAGAAATTTTACTGCCGGTGTTGACTTTAATGCAGGAATAGCGGCTATCTTTGGCTTGAGCGATCGCCAAGTTGCCAATATGGAAACTATTCGTTGCTTCTCGTTGGATGCGGGTATGGTTCACTGCCGCATTTTGCTCCAGATAAATTTCCGTCACCGTATTGGTAAAATAGGGCTGAGTTTCCACCGTGGCACACCATTCGCTCTCGGCTACTATATATTCTTCAATTACGGTGGCAGCACTGCCCGGTTCCGCAACCACCAAAGTCCGGGGTTGAATTAAAGCCGGAGTTGCCCCCGTGACCGAAACAAATAGCAGATGAATGGGTGTTTCTACGGCCACATTTTTACCCAGCCAAACCACTGCCGCATCATTTAATCCCGCAGTGTTCAGGGCGGTAAAAACTTCCTGTGTCCCTTCTTGGTTGGCTAAATATTCCGGTAGGCGAGATCGCAACTCAGCCGGTAATTGTGCCAAATTGCCGATAAATAATCCTTGAGGTAAACCCGCAACCGCACTTAATTCTTGGGAATAACGGCCATTGACAAACACCAATCGCCGATCGACTTTAGACAATATCTTAATATTGTCAATTAAATTGCCAAGGGTTCCCTGGGGCAACTCAAAAGCCGCCGCCCCTTGAAACGGCACTGCTGCCAAGGGTGCCAGGTTGGTAAACCGCCAATTCTCATCTCGTGTCGTCGGCATTCCCAACTCGCGCACCACAGCCGCTGCATTATCCCGCAATTGCTGTAACCAAGCATCGGTTGGGGTTGCGCCATTGATTGCTTCTGAAAGCAGGCGATCGATCGCCGAAATTTTTGATTTAGTCGCAATTTGCATAGTGATTACACCCCTACCTTAGCCGTCAATTCTTCACTTACCCAGTCATAGCCGCGACTTTCTAATTCCAGGGCTAATTCCTTACCGCCACTGGTAATAATTCGTCCTGCTTCCATCACATGAACATAGTCCGGCACAATATAATCTAATAAGCGCTGATAGTGGGTAATTACTAACATTGCGTTCTGAGCATTAGCCAGTTGATTTACCCCATTAGCGACAATTTTCAAAGCATCAATATCTAAACCCGAATCGGTTTCATCTAAAATTGCCAGACTCGGTTCTAAGATAGCCATTTGCACAATTTCATTGCGCTTTTTCTCCCCTCCAGAAAACCCTTGGTTCACGCTGCGTTTGAGGAAAGCGGGATCCATTTGCACTACTTTCAGCTTTTCCGCAATTAAATCCTCAAAATCAAAAGCATCTAATTCCGGCAATCCTTGATATTTCCGGCGAGCATTACAAGCAGCTTTCAAAAAGTCCAGATTACTCACTCCAGGAATTTCTACGGGGTATTGAAAAGCTAAAAATAGCCCGGAACAAGCCCGTTCTTCTGGGTCTAATTCCAGTAAATTTTTGCCTTGAAAAATCACCTCACCGCCGGTGACTTCATAAGCGGGATGTCCGGCTAATACCTTAGATAAGGTACTTTTGCCAGAGCCATTTTTCCCCATAATGGCGTGGATTTCACCGGCTTTAATTTCTAGATTGACTCCTTTGAGAATTTGCTGACCATCCACACTAGCGGTCAGATTTCTAATTGACAGAATTACTTCACTATTTTCAGTAATCATAATTGGTTTGATTTGATTTCCTGGAACATATTTTTTGGTTTTTTGATGAACCCGCACAATTAACCAGAAACCGGGTTTTTTTGAGAAAAAGATTTCCCAAGCAAGGGAAAAAACCCGGTTTCTTGGTCTAAGCCAGCTTAACCCACCGAGCCTTCTAGCTTCAGACTTAAGAGGCGATCGGCTTCTACGGCAAATTCCATCGGCAATTGATTGAACACATCTTTGCAGAAACCGCTAATCATCATGCTGACAGCATCCTCAGCGGAAATACCCCGCTGGGCTAAGTAGAAAAGTTGGTCTTCACCAATCTTAGAAGTAGAAGCTTCATGTTCTACTTTTGCCTCCGGATTTTGCACTTGAATATAGGGGAAAGTATTCGCTTGAGCATTATCCCCAATCAGCATGGAATCACACTGAGAATAATTTCGCGCCCCTTCTGCCCCCGGCCCAATTTTCACCAAACCGCGATAGCTATTCTTGGATTTACCCGCCGAAATACCTTTAGAAATAATGGTGCTGCGAGTGTTTTTGCCGATATGTACCATTTTGGTGCCGGTGTCCGCTTGCTGATAGTTATTGGTCAGGGCTACGGAGTAAAATTCGCCGACGGAATTATCGCCCACGAGGACGCAACTGGGATATTTCCAAGTAATTGCCGAACCTGTTTCCACTTGAGTCCAAGAAATTTTAGAATTTACCCCTTGGCAGAGTCCGCGTTTGGTGACGAAATTGTAAATCCCGCCTTTGCCGTTTTCATCTCCGGCATACCAGTTTTGCACGGTGGAATATTTAATCTCTGCATTGTCCAGGGCGACCAATTCCACTACGGCAGCGTGAAGTTGGTTGGTGTCGAACATGGGGGCGGTGCAACCTTCTAAGTAGGAAACTTGGCTGCCTTCATCGGCAATAATTAAGGTGCGCTCAAACTGCCCCGAATCACCATTATTAATTCTGAAGTAGGTGGACAATTCCATCGGGCATTTGACCCCTTTGGGAATGTACACAAAAGACCCGTCGCTGAATACGGCGGAGTTGAGGGCGGCGTAGAAGTTATCGCCCACGGGAACGACGCTACCGAGATATTTTTCGATCAGTTCGGGGTATTCCTGAACGGCTTCAGAAATTGAGCAGAAGATCACCCCTTCTTTGGCCAGTTTTTCCCGAAAGGTAGTGGCAATGGAAACACTGTCAAATACGGCATCGACGGCCACATTGCTGAGGCGTTTTTGCTCGGAGAGGGGGATGCCCAGTTTTTCAAAGGTTTCTAGTAAAGCTGGATCTACGTCATCTAAGCTTTTGAGCTTTTCTTTTTTCTGTTTGGGGGCGGAGTAGTAAATAATGTCTTGGTAGTTGATCGGCGGATAGTTGACATGAGCCCAGGTTGGTTCCTGCATGGTCAGCCATTTCCGGTAAGCTTTAAGGCGAAATTCCAGCATGAACTCTGGCTCATTTTTTTTGGCAGAGATCAGGCGAACTACGTCTTCACTGAGTCCCGGGGGCAAAGTGTCAGATTCGATGTTGGTCACGAACCCATATTTGTAGGGTTGGTTGACTAGGGTTTTTACTGAGGCGCTCATGGTATGTGTTCTCTCTGTCTAAAAGGTGGTAGATCGGCTTTACCAGCTTAAGATTACTGCTTAATTGGGTATTTATGATGACCAAGGGCTGATGATGATGAAATCATCAAACCATGACTGTTGAGCTAAGGTGATTTTAAGCTGGATTAGTTATGGCACGAATTTGCTCAAAGGTAATTTGTTGTTGATCCCCGGCAAAATCGTTGTCGGGAGTTAAAAACAACATACAGTGACATTCTTTCCGTTCCCTCATGGGGACGCAGGGGCAGTTCCAGTAAGCAGCTTTCGCTTCCGCTACTTTGTCTTCGTAATGGCGACAAGGACATAGGGGCGACCCTAGCTCCTCTTTGTGTTTGGCCAAGCCTTCGATGACTACAGCGGTGACGCCGAGATCGGCACAGAAGTAGGTGCCGGTGCGTTTGGCGTACTGTTCGGCAAATTGCCGCATGGCCTCTAGGCTTTTGTCTGTAGCTGCTGAAGTTTGTGTAGTTTGGTTCATTCGCTGACGGGTATAAAGAGCTTTTTTGGGTGGCGGACGTTGCTGTCCACCGTGGTTCATCTGTATATATATAATGATGAGATTAAACAACAGCCTTGTTGCTTAACTTTTATTCTAGGGTACTTTAGCAACATTACTGTTGTCAAAGTTCCCGCGAGATTTTTTTATTGGTCATTTTGGTCAGCGAGAACAGGTAAGAGGATGATACCCAGTCAGCAGCAATCCACCAAGGACGATATCCTGCAATTTTTGAGAAGGCAGGGTCAAGCAACGGCGCAGGATTTGGCAGAGCAGTTAAGTCTTAGTCCCCAAGCGATTCGACGCCATTTGAAGGATTTAGAGGCGAATCACTTGATTTCCCATGAGTTGATTCAGGAGCGAATGGGGCGCCCGCAGTATCTTTATCAGTTGACCGAGAAAGGGCGCGATCGCTTTCCCCATCGTTATGATGATTTTGCGGTTTCTCTGCTGGATGCTCTGGCAGAAACGGTGGGGCCGGAACAGGTGAATTTGATTTTGCAGAAGCAGTGGGAACGCAAGGCGATTGATTATCGCGCTCGCCTGGGTCAAGGCCCTCTAGAAAAGCGGGTGGCGGCTTTGGTAGAACTGCGTAAAACTGAGGGCTATATGGCGGAGTGGCATCCGGTGGAACAGAATGGGACTAGCAAGGGCGATCGCTTTCTGATTACGGAACATAATTGCGCGATTTCTAATGTAGCCGCTTCTTTCCCTAGGGTTTGCGATCATGAATTAGAAATGTTTGCCAGTGTTTTGCCAGACTGTGAGGTAGAACGGACTTTTTGGATGATTAATGGTGAGCATCGCTGTGGCTATTTAGTTAAGCCTCGCGAGTCAGATTAAGCGTGGGGTTTTCCCCCCATCTCCAGGGCGGGAATTTTTTTAGCATCATCAAGCATCATCAAGCATCATCAAGCATCATCAAGCATAATTTTGAGCAGAGTTAACCGCTTAAACGGTTATATTTTATGTTGTCAATATAAAATATTACGAAATATTACTATGATACCCGAATCACAATCTAGCCCACAATTTTTAACCCCGGAAGAGTCTAGCGCGGTGGATGGGGCTTTGCTGGCATCCCATGAGAAGTTTTTAACCCGGTTGACGATTTCTTCTTTGAAGTTGCTGAAACATATTGCCGAAGATACTGGGGTGACGATGGAGGATTTGACCCCCCAGCAGGTGATTGCTTGGTTTGAACAGGATGGTAAAATTCGTCGGGAACAAGGGGTTGAGGCGGCGTTTTTGAAGTGGTGACGGGCTGAATCTACCCGTTAATCCCGCTCGGATTTAGTATTTATACTTTATTTATGCTTTGAATTCGCGATCGCTCTTTTTGAGTCAAGGGCTAACCCAGGGCTAAACCAGGGCGAATTTTTGCCAGTTTTTCTAGGGGGCGATCGCACAATTCCCCAGCAAGCGACTGATTTATATCCGTAGGAAATATTGCTGATTCGCCCCAGAAATCCTCTCAGTTAAACGGATTAAATATTTAAGATTTACTTAATTATTTACTTAACTTAATAATTAGATGAGTCAATACTGGCAAAACAGTTAAATTTGGTGTCAAAAGCTTGTAATTTTATGCCAAAGTGCTTAAATTAGAAATCGAAGCAAGTTTAGCTTCCCTGGCAGATACATCAGCGCCAAGTTACAAGTAGTTTCGTCAAAAAGGTAAAACGACGCTGTTTAAACTATCGTCTGTCTCGTCAACTCCAAACAGCACCCAACTTTAAGTCTCGAACTTCCTATTTTTGTGAACTGGGAGCACCGTGCTTGAGAGTACTCAGGATTCGACTCCAAATATGCTCAGAGAGTAATAGGAAGCCACGAGCCTCAGCAAAAGCTGGGTGCTGTTTTTGTTTGGGTTGGCTTCATGGATTCTGGGCGAAATTAATTAGTCCCTCAGAAGACAACTTGGGCAAAATGTAAAGTTTAGTTGCAATTTCTTGCCATTCAAAAAAAAGGTGCTAAATTATAAATTGAAGCTATGAAGTAAGCTTCCCTGACAGATACTTCAGCGCGATGTCCATGTTAGTTGAGAGGTAAACCACGCTGTTTCACTACAAATCTGTCTCGTCCACCGAAAACAAAACCCAGCATCCGGTCTGATGCTTCCTAGATTGGTAACGCGGAAGTTGTGCAGAGAAAACTGGTAGGTACCTGTATATCCGCTCTAGCTCCGAAGGAAAAGGAAGTGAGGACATCTGAGGATGCTGGGTTTTGTTATTTGTTATTTGTTGGTTGTTGGTTGTTGGTTGGAATGTTGTTGTTGGGTAGGGAGGGGAACAGTATCGGAACGGGGAACAGGGAAAGTGAAAAGTTAAAAGTTAAAAGTTAAAAGTTAAACGAAATATCACTATTCACTATTCA
>FWWL01000417.1_pt1 | contig 118382 bp, 95 predicted proteins | sample 2228331 | NCBI WGS metagenome assembly FWWL01 (sample SAMEA103939775, study PRJEB20133) | metagenome | reverse complement strand
AAAGCCAAAGACACGCAGCGGGCGATTGCGTTGGAGGACCTGACGCACATCCGCACGCGGACGACGGTACGGAAATCTGAACGAGCGCGACGCAGCAATTGGGCCTTCGCGCAGATGCGGCAGTTCATCGGCTACAAGGCGCGACTGGCGGGTGTGCCGATCGTGCTTGTTGATCCGGCGTACACCAGTCAGCGATGTAGCGTCTGTGGGCATACGGAACGCCGGAACCGCACCGGACAGGCCGTGTTTTGGTGTGTCGTGTGCGGGCATACTGCGCATGCTGATGGCAATGCGGCGCGCACCATCTCTTGGGCTGCCGTCAGACCGCCTATTGTCTCGGAGGCAGATGCGTCTGTCGCGCCAGAGACAAGCCCACGTCGTTCAGACGTGGGTATCTGACCTTGTGCGGTATGGTCCCAGATACCGTTGTACCAGGTTCAACCCGAATTCGTTCTGCAAGGCAGTGCGCGCGCCTTCGGCGGTCGCTTCGAGCGCACGTCCGGTCTGGCGGCAGATGGCATCTGCCAGGAATTGAGGCAGTGGTTCCTGAAGAGCGCCAATACGGAGCGCCGAGCGAAAGGTTGCCAGCACTGCGCCAAGCGGCTCGCGCGCAATCAGCGCCGATGGGAGTTCGATGCGGTACGCCGGCGCAGCATCGTCAGGACGGTAGTAGATCACATATAGTTGACCATAAGCCTGCTCGATGGAGGCCCGTCGTTCGGCAAAATCCTTCAGACGCGGCAGACGGGATCCCGTCAGCAGATGGGGACGGTCGCGACGGATGAGCGGCGCGGGCAATGAGTATTCCCCCGGTTCCAGCACTGTGCTCCACAACGTCCGGTCTGTGACCGTGCCCGACAGGTGCGGCGCAAGGTGCGCCACGTCGTCAGCAGCGGTTGCCAGTTTGGGATGGGCGATCACCCGCCGCGACGAAAGAACCAGTCGCCAGTCTTCATTGGCGAAGAACGCTTCGAGGATTTCACCGAACGGTTTCCACCACCCTGCCATCCGTCCACGACGCGCATCCTGCGCGTGGCGCACCAGTAACCGGTTGATCTCCAACAACACCGCGTAGAATGACCCATCAAGCACGAAGAGCCCGCTGCTGGTTGCGCGAATGCGCTTGGCCAGCAGGCGCAGTTCCATGACCGTGCGAATGCCGCTGATGATCGTTTCCAGTTCCTCAACCGGCGGCATCAACTGCACCAGCACATCCTGATCGGTCAGTTCCGCATCTTCGACGGCAACTGCCGCAATCGCGGCAAAAGTGGCGCCCGCAGCGGGCACGGTCGCATGGGCGCCATCGACGGCGCACAGACGGCGCACAGGTCCGTCGGGTGCAGGGTGGATGCGACGCGCCAGTGCCTCACGCAGGCGGTCGCGGTCGCCTTCGAGCCGGATCAGGGTCGCGCGGCATGCCTCGGCGCACGCGCCGATTGCACTCAGAACGGCTGCCGGAAGGTCGGCTGTGGTCAGCGATGTCTCGGTTGCGGAAGGTACAGGCATGGTTCGGACTGCATGTCATTCGTATCGAGGTCCGACCGACTAAATCCGGTTACCATCTTGCGAGCCTGACGGGCATATTCGAGCATTTGGGAAAGGCTTACGCGATCATCATATTTGCGCATATACGATTGTTGCCTCGTGGAGAACATTGTCTCGAAAACGTTTGTTTATGCTGTTCGGTGTGTTGAGATCAACTGTTCGTTTGAGGATCTGACTGAGCTCGCGTTCCATCCGTCCAAAGCTGATCAGTCCGATGTGGACGCCAGGCTCGAACACCACCAGTATGTCCACATCGCTGTTGGGGCGGAAGTCGTCGCGCAGCGCCGAGCCAAAGATCGACAGTTCTTTGACTCGCCAGCGCTGGCAGAAGGCGGCGATTGCATCATAGGGGATGTCGATCTGAAGCGGCATGTGGCTGACCTCACGAACGATTGGTGGACGCTCCTGTGCATCACAACGATCCGGCGCGGAGTACGAGTTATTGGACGCAGGTTGAAACTGCTGTCCTCAGATTGTGACTGCGCCTCTTCATTGTAGAGCAAATGTGCGACGATCGCAACTGCGCTGTGTGGGAACGTGGGAACGTGGGAACGTGCGAACGTGGAACGTGGGAACGTGGAACGTGGAACGTGGGAATGTGGAACGTGGGAACGTGGGAATATGGAACGTGGGAACGTGGAACGTGCGAACGCGGGAACGTGCGAACATATTCACAAAACAATCGCATAATCACGTAATCTCGACGTGCGAACATATTCACAAAACAATCGCATAATCACGTAATCTCGACGTGCGAACGTATTCACAAAACAATCGCATAATCACGTAATCTCAACGTGCAAACGCGCGAACGCAAGCGCAAGCGCGCACGGGTGACGGCACTGGCGCACCGAGCGCGACCGCATTCGTTTATTCGTTTCCCATTCGTTGACAGCGGGGATGGTACAGGCACGTGGGAACGTGGGAACGTGGGAATGTGGAACGTGGGAACGTGGAACGTGGGAACATGGAACGTGCAAACGTAGAATGCAGGCAAATGACCATCTCGCAATCACGTAATCCCCCAATCACGCAATCCCCCAATCCTCCAATCTCCCAATCACGCAATCACGTAATCACGCAATCCCCCAATCACGTAATCCCCGATCATCATTCGACAGATCAAGACGCCGTTCGGCTATACCGAATAGTAGTCTGGAAGTCTGGTCAGATCGGTAGTATCCTTAACGCACCGTAACAATTTCGCTACCAATCGTCTCCGCTCCCATTCGCAGCAGCCGAGAGAAGCAAGGAGGTGACACAGAGCCGCAGAACGCGCGGTTAATGGTACGCTTTTCCTTCCCGCTACATAGTATCGATGGTGATAAGACGATGGAAAGGGAGGTCAACGAATGACCATTGAGACGATGCCAAAAACGACAGTGCCCCTCACCGGCGAGGAGTATCTGGAAAGTCTGCGTGATGGACGGGAAATCTGGATTTACGGCGAACGTGTCAAGGACATCACAACCCACCCGGCATTCCGCAATGCCACCCGCATGGTTGCCCGCCTCTACGATGCACTGCACGACCCCGAGAAGCAAGCGGCGCTGACGTGCCCGACCGACACCGGCAATGGCGGTTTCACCCACAAGTTCTTTCGTGCGTCGCGTAGCGCAGAAGACCTGGTTGGCGCGCGTGACGCAATCGCCGAATGGGCGCGACTGACCTACGGCTGGATGGGACGCAGCCCCGACTACAAGGCAGCATTCCTTGCGACGCTCGGCGCGAATGCAGAGTTCTATACGCCCTATCAGGAGAATGCCCGTCGCTGGTACCGCGAGTCGCAGGAGCGAGTGCTCTACTTCAACCACGCAATCGTCAACCCGCCGATTGATCGCAACCGTCCCCCTGACGAAATTCGCGATGTGTACATGCACGTCGAGCGCGAGACCGATGCCGGTCTGATCGTGAGTGGCGCCAAAGTTGTGGCAACCGGCTCGGCGCTGACGCACTACAACTTTATCGCCCACTACGGCCCGCTGCCGATCAGGAGCAAAGAGTTCGCGCTGATCTTCATCGTGCCGATGGACGCTCCCGGCGTCAAACTGATTGCCCGTCCATCGTATGAGATGGCGGCGGAAGTGATGGGCAGCCCGTTCGATTATCCGCTTTCGAGCCGTCTCGATGAAAACGACTCAGTGATGATCTTCGATCAGGTGCTGATCCCGTGGGAGAATGTGTTCGTCTACGGCGACGTTGAAAAAGTCAATGCGTTCTTCCCGCTCTCCGGGTTTATTCCGCGTTTTACCTTCCATGGCTGCACCCGCATGGCGGTCAAACTCGACTTTATTGCCGGGTTGTTCCTGAAGGCGGTCGAGGCGACCGGCGCAAAGGAGTTCCGTGGGGTTCAGGCGCGCGTCGGCGAGGTACTTGCCTGGCGGAACCTGTTCTGGGCGATCAGTGATGCGATGGCGCGCGCGCCCATCCCCTGGAATGACGGCGCAGTGCTGCCGAACCTTGATTACGGTCTGGCGTACCGTGTCTTTGCAACGGTTGCCTATCCGCGGGTGAAAGAGCTGATCGAAAGCGATGTCGCCAGCGCCTTGATCTACCTCAATTCGCACGCCGTTGATTTCAAGACCCCCGAAATTCGCGGGTATCTCGACAAGTATCTGCGCGGCTCGAACGGCTACTCGTCGCTTGATCGCGTCAAACTCATGAAACTGCTCTGGGACGCGATCGGTTCCGAATTCGGCGGACGGCACGAACTGTACGAGCGCAACTATGCCGGCAATCACGAGAACATCCGCCTCGAAGTGCTGCTGACCGCAATGGCGACCGGCGCTGCCGACCAGTACAAAGGGTTCGCCGATCAGTGCCTCAACGAGTACGACCTCGACGGATGGACGGTTCCCGACCTGATCAATCCCAACGACGTGAATATCGTGATGCAGCGGTTCGGTAACGGAAAATAGATCAATCCTGCAATGGAGGAGGATGAGCCATGACTGACCACAAAGAGCCGATCTTCGATGTCGCACAACTGGCGCACGTCGAAATCCTGACGCCCAAACTGAACGACACCCTCTGGTTCTTCAAAGACCTGCTCGGTCTCGAAGAAACCGAGCGCTCAGGGAAATCGGTCTATCTGCGCGCGTATGAGGACTATTATCATCACAGTCTGAAGGTCACCGAGGCCGACCAGCCTGGTCTGGGGCATGTCGCCTGGCGCACTACCTCGCCGCAGGCGCTCGAGCGCCGCGTGCAGGCGATCGAGGCGGTCGGTCTGGGGCGCGGGTGGATCGATGGAGATCACGGGCATGGGCGCGCCTATCAGTTCACCACGCCCGACGGGCATATGATGGAACTGTTCTGGGATGTGGAGTATTACCAGGCGCCGGAAACGATGCACACTGAACTGCTCAACCGTCCGCAGAAGCGACCGCTGCGCGGTGTTCCGGTGCGTCGCATCGACCATGTCAACCTGCTGTGCCAGAATGTCACGCCCAACAAGCAGTTCATGATGGACCAGCTCGGTTTCCGCCTGCGCGAGCACATCATTCTGAACGATGGTTCGGAAGCCGGCGCGTGGCTCAGTGTCAGCCCGCTGGTGCACGAAGTCGCAACCATGCGCGATGCGACCGGCGCGAGGGGGCGCCTGCACCATATCTGCTACTGGTACGGCATCCCGCAGCATCTGTCGGATATTGCGGATGTCTTCTCCGATTATGGCATTACCATCGAGGCAGGACCGGGCAAGCATGGCATCAGCCAGGCGCTGTTCATGTACGTCTTCGAGCCGGGCGGCAACCGCGTCGAACTGTTCGGCGATGCAGGCTACCTGATCTTTGACCCGGACTGGAAGCCGATCACCTGGCACGAGTCGAATCTGGCGAAGGGGATCATCTGGTTCGGTTCGCCGCTGCCCGCTGAGTACTTCATGTACGGCACGCCGCCGGTGCAGCAGGAGACGCAGCAGCGCGCCGAGGAAGAACTGGTGGGAGCGAATTGATCCAGTAGTGACGTCGGGTTGTTCCTGTCTTTCTTCCCATGGTCTTCGGTGCGGGGCTGCCGCCCTGCATCGAAGGAATGGTATCCTGTGGAGGGGTTGGCGCTCTGCTATGGTCCTGACGCCGTCGGAGCGTCGTGGTGCCGCCGTCGAACCTGGAGCACTCCGGGGGAGAACCGTGTCGGGGCACGGCGTGCTGTCGAACCGGGCGCACGCTGGGAGAGAACCGTGTCGGGGCACGGCGCCCGTGCCCCAACCGGGCGAAGCCCGCCTTTTCGACGCACTGAGCAGGTTCTTAATTGCGCGCATGCGTCGCTCCGGGATGCGCCTGATGCTGTTGGGTCGGTCGAACCTGGGGAGAGCTGCGTCGGAGCGCGGTGCCCGTGGGGTCGGTCGAATCTGGCGCACTCCGGGGGAGAACCGTGTCGGGGCACGGCTCCCGTGCCCCAACCGGGCAAAGCCCGCCTTTTCGGCGTACTGAGCAGGTTCTTAATTGCGCGTATGCGTCTCTCTGGTACATCAGACTGCGAGGTACACCTGCCATGATTCAGACACTCCAGAAAGCGGTCGAGGTTCTGAGCCTCTTTTCGCCGACGCATCCCGAGTGGACGGTTGGTGACATCGCGCGTGCGCTCGAACAACCCAAATCAAGCACATCGGAGTTGTTGAGCAGCATGGCAGGACAGGGGTTGCTGCGCCGCACCGGTCCAGGGCGCTACCGATTGGGATGGCGGTTGCTCGAATTCGGGCAGACGCTGCTCAAAACGACCGAGTTTCGCGCCGAAGCGCGCCAGGTGATGGAAGAAGTTGTGGCGCGCTGGGGTGAGACCATGCACCTGGCAGTGCTCGAAAACGGTCAGGTGATCTACATCGAGAAACTCGAAGGAACACACGCCGTTCACATTTCACTGTCGGGCGTCGGCGCCCGCTTACCGGCGCATTGCAGCGGCGTCGGCAAGGTCCTGCTCGCCCACTCTCCCTGGAGCGAGGTCGCACAGATTCTCGAGCAGCAGGGCATGCACCCGTTTACTCCCAATACCATTACCACGCCAGAAGACCTGGCGCGTGAACTGGAACTGGTTCGACAGCGCGGCTATGCCTGCGACCAGGAAGAAGTGTCGATCGGGTTGTGCTGCGTGGCGGCGCCGATCTACAACTTCGAAGGTCGCGTCATCGCTGCGATGAGCATCTCGTTGCCGACCCATCGCTTCCAGGCGCAGCGCTCTGGATATATTGCTCTCATTGTAGAGGCGGCTCAGCGTGTCTCCGAAAACCTGGGCTACCATAGAGGGATCCCTCGATGGGCGATGAAACGATAAAAGTTGCCATCCTCGGCTCCGGAAATATCGGAACCGACCTCATGTACAAACTGCTTGATCGCCCCGGTTCGATGGAACTGGCGCTCCTGGCAGGAATCGACCCCCACTCCGAAGGTCTGGCGCGCGCGCGCGATTGTGGGGTGGCGGCAAGTGCACAGGGCATTGATGCTGTCCTGGAACGACCGGACATCCAGATCGTCTTCGATGCAACCAGCGCAAAAGCGCATGTGCGCCACGCCAGACTCCTGCGCGACACTGGCAGGATCGCGATCGACCTGACCCCGGCTGCACGCGGACCGTATGTCGTGCCGCCGGTCAATCTCGAGCAGCACCTCGATGCGTTGAACGTCAACCTCATCACCTGCGGCGGCCAGGCGACGATTCCGCTGGTCTACGCCGTCAGTCGTGTGACGCCGGTACGCTACGCCGAAATCGTCAGTACCGTCGCCAGCTGCTCTGCCGGACCAGGGACCCGCCAGAATATCGATGAGTTCACGTTCACGACTGCGCACGGTCTGGAAGTCATTGGCGGCGCGCAGCAGGGGAAGGCGATTATCATTCTCAATCCGGCGGAACCGCCCATCCTGATGCGCAATACGGTCTATGCCATCCCCGAGGGCGATTTCGATGAGACGCAGATGCGCGACTCGATCGAGTCAATGGTGGCAGAGGTGCAGCAGTATGTGCCCGGGTATCGGCTCAAGAATCCGCCGGTGTTCAACATGCGCGAGACGCCATGGGGCCGGAAGCCGGTGGTGACGGTGCTGCTGGAAGTCGAAGGCGCAGGCCATTTTCTCCCGACCTATGCCGGGAATCTGGACATCATGACTGCGTCGGCGCGACGAGTCGGGGAGGTGTTTGCGCGACGCCTGCTGAGCCGCCAGGAGGTGTACGCATGAAGGCGCCGCGTCTGACCGATACGACCCTGCGCGATGGTTCGCACGCCATGGCGCACACCTTCACTCGCCAGCACGTGCGTGACATCGTAACCGCGCTCGATCGCGCCGGTGTGCCGGTGATCGAAGTGACCCACGGCGATGGGCTGGCGGGCTCGTCGTTGCAGTATGGCTTCTCACACACGCCCGACCTCGACCTGATCGCAGAAGCGCGTGAAGCAGCGGAACGGGCGCGTATCGCTGCATTGCTGCTCCCAGGCATTGGAACGCGCCGCGAGTTGAAAGCGGCCGTCGAACGCGGGGTGCAGGTATTGCGGATTGCCACCCAGTGCACCGAGGCAGACATCAGTGAGGAACATTTCAAGATGGCGAAAGACATGGGTCTGGAAACCGTCGGCTTCCTCATGATGTCTCATATGCGCTCGCCAGAACTGCTCGCAGAGCAGGCTGCGCTCATGGAGTCGTATGGCGCCGACTGCGTCTACGTGGTTGATTCGGCCGGTGCGATGCTGCCCCACGAAGCGGCGGCGCGGGTGCGAGCGCTCAAGGCAACGCTGCGGGTGCAGGTCGGCTTCCATGCGCACAACAACCTGGGACTGGGTATTGGGAACACGCTGGCGGCGCTGGAAGCGGGCGCCGATCAGATCGATGGATGTTTGCGGGGGTTGGGCGCCGGTGCGGGCAACGCTGCCACCGAGGTGCTGGCGGCGGTGCTCGACCGGCTGGGCATCAATCCGGGGCTGGACGTGCTGGCGCTCATGGACGCTGCTGAGTATGTGGTGGCGCCGATCATGCCGTTTCAACCATTCCCCGACCGCGATGCGATCACGATCGGGTACGCTGGCGTGTACTCGACCTTTTTGCTCCACGCCAAACGAATTGGAGAGCAAATCGGCGTTGATCCGCGCGCCATTCTGATCGAACTGGGTCGCCGCCAGGCAGTCGCCGGGCAGGAAGACTGGATTCTGGATGTGGCGCTCGATCTGGTGCGCAAACAGAACAGCGTACCGGCTTGAATCTCTGGAGATGATGATGACCGCACCGACCGACACGGCATCTGTTGCATCCCTGCCGTTCGACTCGCGCCAGTTCCGCACGACAATGGGCAGGTTTGCCACCGGGGTTACGGTTGTGACCACTTATCACGAGGGGCAGTCGCACGGGATGACGGCGAACTCGTTTCTGTCGGTGTCACTCGATCCGCCGCTGGTGCTGGTGTCGGTCGCTGCACGCGCCCGTCTACATGCACTCCTCGCACCCGGGAGTCGTTATGGGGTGAGTGTGCTGGCGGATGACCAGGAGGCGCTCAGCCGTCATTTCGCGGGTCGTCCGATCGAGGGACTGCACATTCCTTTCGTCTGGCAGCACGGTGTCCCGCTGATCGACGGAGCGCTGGCGCACGTCGTTGCGCGTGTGGTCGATGCGCACCCGGCAGGCGACCACACGCTGTACATCGGGCAGGTTGAATACCTTGCCAGCCGTGAAGGACCACCGCTCCTCTTCTTTGCCGGCAAGTACGGGCGAATGGAGACGGTCAGCGATGCCGGCGCGGAGGGTCCGTTCTGGTATCTCTGGTAGAAAGAGTGTGTCATGCTGGTCTTGCGGGTCACGATGGTCGAAGGGCGCACCGACGAGCAGCGCGCGACGTTGATGCGCCGCCTTTCGGAGTGTGCTGCGCGCCATTTCGACATGCCACTGGAAGAGGTTCGTCTGGTGATCTACGAAATCCCCAAGACCCACTGGGGTGTTGGCGGTCGGTCACTGGCAGAGCGTGAGGGAACGAGTCATGGAACTGAGCGCTGATGCACGGGCGCTGCTGGAAGAGATTCGCCAGGCGCGCGCGGGCCGTTGCGTGATCGCGAGTCGTGGCGGTATGCGCCAGGTTGCGCTGGCAGAGGCGTATGCCATTCAGGCTGCCCTGGGCGAAGGGTTGCCGGTCAAAGGATACAAACTGGGGTTGCTCAGCCCGGCGAAGCAGGCGCAGATGGGGATCACCGCACCGGTCTACGGACGCATGTACCCCGCAATGATCCAGGAAAGCCCGGTACAGCTCAATCGGTTTATCCAGCCGCGCGTCGAACCGGAACTGGCGGCTGTGCTGTGCGCGCCGCTGGCGCCGGGGTGTACGCCTGGAGCAGCAGCAGCGGCGATCGGCGGATGGTTTCTCGGCGTCGATATTCTCGACAGTGTGTGGGACGGATACCGCTTCAGCGCCGCCGAAGTCGTCGCCGATAACAGTTCTGGCGGCGGCTTCCTGCTCGGCGCACGCATGATCGATTGCCATCCCGACGGGATGCTGCGTCTCTACCTCAACGGCGCCCTGCGCGCCGAAGGCGACCTGCAGACGCTTGGCAATGTCTATGAGCGTCTGTGCTGGCTGGCAACAATGACCGGCGGTTTGCGGGAGGGTCAGGTTATCTTCTTCGGCTCGCCGGCAGCAGCAACGCCGGCTGAACCGGGTGTGCTCGAAGTGGCAGGACCCGGCGCAGATCGCCTGATTGCACGATTGGAGATTGAGTGATGCAATCCCCTTCATTTCATGTTCAGCACTACATCGACGGCGCGTTCGTCGAGGGAGCCCGCCGTTTCGAGATTTTCCACCCGGCAACGAACGAGGTCATCGGGAGTGCGCCAGAGGGCCAGGCAGAAGAAGTTGATGCAGCCGTACAGGCGGCATTGCGCGCATTTGCAACCTGGGGACGTGCTGGCGCCGCCGAGCGCCGCCGTGTATTGCGCGCCTTCGCCGATGCCATTCGCGCTCACGCCGAAGAACTCGAACTGATCGAAACCTGGGACGTCGGCAGACCGATCCGCGAAAATCGCGCCGGCTATGTGCAGCGTCTCGCCGCCAACATCGAGTTTTTCGCCGATGTTGCCGTCACCCACGGTAGCGAAGCCTACCCGATGGACAGCGGCTACGTCAATTACGTGCTGCGCCATCCGGTTGGCGTGGCCGCACTGATCACCCCCTGGAACGTACCGATGCTGCTGGCGACGTGGAAGATCGGTCCAGCACTGGCGTTCGGCAACACAGTCGTGCTCAAGCCGGCTGAACTGACGCCGATCGGCGCGTGGAAACTGGCGCAGATTGCGCACGGTGCAGGCGTGCCGCCAGGAGTGTTCAATGTCGTTCACGGGTTCGGTCCCGAGTCGGCGGGTGCGCTGTTGACGCAGCACCCTGGGGTGCAATTGATTTCGTTCACCGGCGAAAGCACGACCGGCAAAATCATCATGGGCGCAGCGGCGCGCACGCTGAAGCGCCTGTCGTTCGAGCTGGGCGGCAAAGGCGCCAATATCATTTTTGCCGATGCCGACCTGGATCGCGCGGTGGCGATCAGTCTGCGGTCGTCGTTCTTCAACCAGGGAGAGTTCTGTCTTGCCGGTCCGCGTCTGCTGGTCGAGCGACCGATCTACGATGCGTTTCTGGAACGGTTCGTTGCGGCAACGCAGCAATTGCGCGTCGGCGACCCGATGGACCCGGAGACGAATGTAGGGGCATTGATTGCGCCGGAGCATCTCCAGCGCGTTCGCGGTTACATCGACATTGCGCGCGGCACACAGGCGGAAGTGCTCCTCGGCGGCGATCAACCCGACCTGCCGGCGCCATTCGACCGCGGCAACTTCCTCAACCCGACGATCATCGTCGGCGTGCAGCCGCAGGACCGGGTCTGCCAGGAAGAAATCTTCGGACCGGTTGTCACGGTTGCACCATTCGAGGGCGAGGAAGAGGCGATTGCGATTGCCAACGGCGTGGCTTACGGTCTCTCGGCAGTCGTGCAAACGCGCGACCTGGGGCGTGCCGTGCGGGTTGCCGGCGCAATCCAGGCAGGAACCGTCTGGGTCAATGATTTCTTCGTGCGCGATCTGCGTGTGCCGTTTGGCGGGATGAAGCAGAGCGGCATCGGGCGCGAAGGCGGGCATTACAGCCTGGAGTTTTTCACGGAGGCAAAGACCGTATGCCTGAGCAACCAGTAGGCGGAGTGGACATCGCTACCGTCGCACAACAGCTCGATGCCGCCTGGGAGCAGCGTCTGCCGATCGCGCCGCTGAGCGAGCGCATGGCATTGATCCCCGAACAGGCGTATGCCATCCAGTCCCGCTGGACGGAACTGCGCCTGGCGCGCGGCGAACGGGTGATCGGGCGCAAGATCGGGCTGACCAGCCGCGCCATCCAGCAGCAAATGGGGGTCAACGAACCGGACTATGGCAGCCTGTGGGCATCGCGCCACTTTCCGGCGGTCGGCGGGCGCGTCGAAGTTCCGGCGGATCTGTTCCTGCAGGCGCGCGTCGAAGGCGAACTTGCCTTTCTGATCGGACGACCGCTGCGCGAGCCGGGTGTGACCCTGCACGATGTGCTGGCAGCCACCGACGCGATCGCTGCCGCCATCGAGATCGTCGATAGCCGCATTGCCGACTGGCGCATCAAACTGGTCGATACCATCGCCGACAATGCCTCATATGGCGGATTTGCGCTGGGTTCCTGGAGCCGCGCGCTGCGCCACGCCGATTTGCGGACTATGGGGATGCTGTTGCACCACAACGGTGCCCCCGCCGTTCAGGGCATTGGCGCTGCAGCGCTGGGACATCCGGCGCGCGCCGTCGCCTGGCTGGCCAACAAACTGATCACGTTTGGTATTCATCTTGAACCAGGCGACATCGTGCTCTCGGGATCGCTCGGACCCGCCATTCCGGTGCGCGCCGGCGACCTGTTCATACTCGAAGTCCACGGTCAACTACCGTTGAGTATGCGGTTTACATAAGGAAAAATGCGCCATGCCGTTGCTCGAAGTTCTCTATGCCGGTAACGAACCGGTGCCGCTGGAGCGCCGCCGCGCCTTTGCGCGCGAAGCGGTCGCCATTTTTCAAGAAGTGCTGGGCATGCCGCCGGGCCGGTTGCGTCTGGTCATCCACCACCTGAAACCAGAAGAGAGTCTGGAGCTGCTGGCGGAGGATGGGACGGACGTGGAACAGGGGGAGACAGGGTAAAGGCGAGGCGGCGTTCTCTCCCGCACCATCGTCTTGCAGCGGTGGGCGACTGACGTCGCCGCTCAGGGTTCGCTTGATCGCACCACAAAGGCGCAAAGACACAACGCTTGATGATCGCACCACAAAGGCGCAAAGACACAACGCTTGATGATTGCACCACAAAGGCGCAAAGACACAAAGTCCACGCTTATGGATGGTGCGACACGTCTGCGCGCGATCTTATGCAGGACGGAGCAATCTCGTTGTCGTGGCAGCGCCGTTGCCCACTGGCGCATTCCCGTGCAGGACGACAACAAGACATCGCTTGATGATCGCACCACAAAGGCACAAAGACACAAAGTCCACGCTTATGGATGGTGCGACACGTCTGCGCGCGATCTTATGCAGGACGGAGCGATCTCGTTGTCGTGGCAGCGCCGTTGCCCTGCAACGTCTCTGCTCTGCAATCGATTGATTCGCACGAACACCGGCATGACAGCTGGCTGTGCAGCAGCGACAGTGGTACAATTGCATGCCTGTGTACGGCAACCGTGTTATGTGAACGCCTGTCTGACCAATCGATGAGAAGGAGACGACACCATGCGACTGTCAGGGAAGCGGATCGCGATTCTGGTGGCTGACGGCGTAGAAGACCTCGAGTTCTACGTGCCGCTGATGCGGTTGCAGGAAGAAGGCGCCGAGGTAGCGGCGGCCGGTCTTGAGATGCGCCCGATGCGCGGGAAGAACGGGCTGGAGATTGTCCCCACGACCACGATTGCCGAACTGCGCGCCGATGACCTCTTTGCGCTAGTTCTGCCTGGCGGCTGGGCGCCGGACAAACTGCGCCGTTATCAGGCAGTGATCGATCTGGTGCGCGCAATGAATGCGACCGGCAAGGTGATCGGGATCATCTGCCACGGTGGATCGATTGCCATCTCAGCAGGGATTGTTCGTGGTCGTCCGGCGACTGGTTCGACCGGCATCAAGGATGACCTGATCAATGCCGGCGCCACCTGGGTGGACGAAGCCGCCTTTCGCGACGGCAATCTGGTCTGGGGGCGGGTGGTCGCCGACATTCCCGCCTTTTGTCGTGAGCTGGTAGCCGCGCTGGTAGAACAGGCGGGCACACGGTAAAAGCCTATTTAGATTGTAGATTTTGGATTGTAGATTGTTGAGATGGCATTGTGATGCGCTCTGGTGAGATTGCGCATGCGGCTTGTTCAATTCCAAGCCGATTGGCAGCACATGCACCAGCAACGACAGCCCCGGCGCTACCGCCGGTATGGCGTATGTGCCGGGATGGGGCGTCGTGTTCCTGCCGCTGGTTCAGCGTTAAGCGCAGGAGAGGGATCTGGCGGGCGCCAAATGGCGGGCTTTCGTAAGGGTGTCCCTTGTGGGCGTCCCTGGTGGATCCCATTCGGTTGTGTTAGAATTTCGCGCAGCGCCCAGGGAACATTCGCCTGTCATGCACAGGGTGATGGAGCGGAAGCAATCACCCTGTGCAATTGACCCCGATATCGTCGAGGCGCCTGGTACGATTGTCGAAGCGACAAACCGGTGAAACAGCGCATTGCACTGTCTCCAGGAATGCTGGCGCTGGCGCTCTGTGTCCTGGTCATCTGCCTGTGGACCTTTTGGGGTGTCACGGAGATGTTCCACGAAGGATGGTACGCGCCCTTCGAGTGGCTGTTCTATCTGCTGCCGGCTGGCGTATCACTGGCGCTTACGCTGATAGCTCTGACCTGGCCGCGCATCGGGGGATGGGTGCTCATCGGCGCGGGGAGCGCGTTTTACGTCTGGGCATTGACCAGCACTGCTTTGCGCGTCGGTTTGCGTTGGTGGACGGTAATCAGCTGGCTGCCGGTGAGTGGGCTGCTGGCGATCGTTGGGGCGCTCTTCCTGCGCGCAGCACGCCGACCCGACCCGCTGTTCGATGCCGATTCGCGCTGGTGGCGGCGTTCTATGCGCTACCTGATCGCCGCTGGTGTCCCGATCCTGGTCGGTCTGGGGGTGGCCGTTGAGCCCGCCGCACGTGTCGCACGCCGGGTGGACGATGGCGACTACGGCGCCCGTCTCATTCAGGGGAATGAGGTGACGCTCATATGGGCGCCTGCAGGTCCAGGCTGGCAGACTGGCGTCCGCTGGAATGAGATTGCACTGTACGGTCTGCCGCCAGTCGGGTTCGACGGCAAAGCATCTGGCAGAAACGGGCAGTGCGATCAGCAACGCAGTGATGGTTGCGCCTCGGCTGCCGATCTGCAGCAATACAACGTGTGCCGCTACCTGAGCGACGATGGCGCGCGCCTCGAGACGACGGTGCAGGGATACTGGCGCATGCCTTCCACTGATGAAGTCGTGCGTTCGCTGGTCGTTCACGGCAGGCATGCCGGTTGCGTCTGGAATGGGCAGGCCGGCTCACAACCATGCGCCGCGCGTCCCGATAAGGAGACCCCCCTGTGGAACCCCGGATTTCCGTTGATCTATCTGTGGACTGCTGACGAATCGGGTTTGCTGGACGCTTACGATGTCGCATACAATGGCGTCGTGCGATCAATGCCAAAGTTTGCCGGACTGGGCAGTCAGGGATACCGATGTGTCCGGATGCCATCGACATAAGAAATTAAGACCCTATCTCCTCGCACAAACCGTCCCATCTGTGGTACTATATCAGCACTATGTTGTGCTTTCATTCACAAGCGCGACGGTGGTGGGCAGCCGGTGTGCTCCTGGCGCTCCTGGCGCTGGTTGCTGCGCCATCCGCATCGGCGCACGTCGGCGATTCGGGTCCGGTGCAGACAATTGTGATGAATGCCGGTCCTTACGAACTGGCGGTCACAATGACCATTCCCCCCGCGCTGCCTGGTCCGCTGCTGGTGGATATTGCTCCTGACGGCGCACCGCCGCCTGAGACGTTCGAGGTGCGTCTGACGCGCTACGGCAGTCCATTCCCCGAAAAACCAGCCGCACTCCTCACACTCAGCAATGCGCTCAGTGTCACGACCCGTCTCGACATCGATGCTCCCGGCGATTGGGAGGTCGAAATCATTGCCCGTGGCGAACCTGGCGAAGGGGTGATGCGCATTCCTGTGACGCTCTTTCAGCCGCCGCTGCCGCCAACGACCATTCCGCTGGCGATTGCACTGGGCGTGCTGGTGGTGAGTCTGCTGGTTGGGGCAGCGATTGGCGCCGGCGGTCGCCATACCCGTCCTGGTTTTGCCGGCGCGCTGCGCTTTCTGAACTATGCGGCCTTTGCTTCGGCTGTGGCGTCCGCCGTGCTTGCCTGGCTGCAGTTTACGCCGCTGCAGGCGGAGACGCAGCCTGCCGTTCCGACGTACAGCGGCGGCGCTCCACACGTCAACCTGCTGCTGGAAACCGAACCGCGCCTCCCGGCAGCCGACGCGCCGGTGACGCTGACCTTCGATCTGCGCGATGGCGCCACCGGGTTGCCCGCCGATGATTTTTCCCCGCATCACGATGCGTTTCTTCATCTCGCCGTCGTCGATGAGAGCGGCGGGTTCTTTGCGCACCTGCACCCTGCCCGGCTGGCTCCAGGACTGTATGCCGTGACACTGACACCCAACCTTCCAGGCGCATATACGGCATACATTGAACTCATGCGGCACGGCGGCAGTTTGCAGGTGATCGCCGGGCGCTTTACAGTGCACGGTCAGATGCCTGTAGACGCCGTCGCTATGCCCGGTTTAGGGGTGCGCAATCTCGACGATTTGCAGGTTGATATTCGCGCTCAGCCCGCACCACTGCGCAGCGGACAGTTGACCACCCTTGCTCTGGTTATCAGTGACGAAAACGGTCCGGTGCGCGACCTGGAACCCTGGCTTGGCATGGGGGGGCATTTGATGATGCGGCACGTCGATCTGGCGCTCTTCAGCCACATCCACGCTGCTGCGCCGATGGCGCCCCCTGGGAGCACGCTGCGTTACGGTCCGGAGTTGCGTTTCGTCCACAACTTCCCGCGCCCCGGCATCTATCAGGCGTGGTTCCAGTTTCGCCGCGCTGGCCAGGTGATAACTGTTCCGCTCACATTGAATGTCGAAGATGCGCGATGAACAGACTGGTTCTTGACCAGAAACGACGCTCTGGCGCGTTGGGTGCGCTCCTGATCGTTGCGCTGCTGCTCCTTGCCGGTTGCACCCCGGGCGGACCGCTTACCACGCAAACCCTGAGTTACCAGGTCACCCTGACGCTTGATGAGCGTCGTGTCGGGGAACATCCCGCGACGATCACCATCGAGCGTCGGGAAGGGACGCAACCCGGTCCGATCGAGTCGGTCAGCATCGTCCCGATGATGCGCCAGCACGGTATGGCATCGCCGGAAGTCATCGCTCAACCATTGTCGGATGGGCGCTACCAGGCTGATGGTCTCCTGTTCTCGATGGATGGGGACTGGCAGATCGAAGTCTACATCGATCGCAGCGATGCGCGTGAAATCGCAGTCTTCCAGGTGCGGGTCTGGCCCTGAGTGCCTGGTATTGCAGGTTTTTTTGGCGCATCGAGCATCGAACGCCTGCCCACCGAGCGAGCCATTCGTATGCAGATCGAGGCGTTCAAGAATCTGGCGCTTGCGCCGGGCATGTGACGACTCCAGGGTGTGGAAGGGCGCAGCCGGTTGCGCCCTTCGGTGTGTGATACCCGAACGACTACAACTTGAACGTCACTGCCAGCCGTCCGAATTGCAGGCGCGCGCCATCCTTCAGCGGATGCGGCGCGCCCGGTTCGATCCGTAACCCGTCCACTCTGGTGTAGTTTGTGCTGCCCAGATCGACGATCGACCACTGTCCACCGCTGTGGATCAGGCGTGCGTGCTGGCGACTCACCCCGCCGCTCTCGCCGCCGAAGGGGGTCAGGTCGATCTCCGGGTGAATGCCACTGATCGGGTCTTCGCGCCCAATCGTGATCTCCGCCTTATCCAAAGGCACAGTGATTTCCCCCTGCCCGTTGTCGAATACCAGTCGCGGGCCGACTGGCGGCGCCAGCACTGTTGCTGCTGCCGACGGAAGCTCTTCAGGCGGCGCAGTGACCGTCACTGCCGTATCGGATACCGGTGGCGCCGCGAACGGGAACGGTGCCGCAGGCTCAGCCGGGGGGGCAGCATACGGTGCAGCGGGTTCAGAGACGACCGGCGCTGGCGGCGGTGCAACCGGCTCAGGAACGGCTGGCGCAACAGGCGGCGGTAGTGGCGCTTCGGCAGTAGGTGAAGCGACGCCAAGTGCTGCCAGTTCCGCCTGCGCTTTTGCCAGCGCATCACGTGCCTCATCAAGCGCCAGCATAATAGCGTGGGGCGTTGCTGCACCAAATGTCGCCTGCATCTGTTCGAGTTGCAGAATAATCTGCTGCTGTCGGGCGATCTCGTCGTTGAGCGCGGCGACCACGGCTGGATCGACCGGTGGTGGCGGCGGCTGGAGTGCATCGAGTTCCGCCTGCGCCTTCGCGCGCGCCTGACGCGCTTCATCCAGTGCCAGTGTGATGGCATGGGGCGTTGCGGCGCCAAATGTCGCCTGCAGCTGCTCAAGTTGTGCAACAATCTGATCCTGGCGCGCGATCTCATCGAGCAGCGTCTGACGTTTCGCTTCATACTCCGCCTGTACATCGATCAGGGCGGCTGCGGGCACATGTGGTGGCGGAGGTTCAACCGCTTCAACCGGCGGCTCAACCGCAGCCGCAGGTTCGACAGGCGGGATCGGCGGAGGCGCCGCTTCTATCAGCGTTGGCGGAGGTGGCTCGAAAGGCGCTGGCGGAGCAACGTCGGCAGCAGGGGCGGTCCACAGTGGGTTGGGCGCTGCGGCAGTGGGAACATCGGCAATCGAGGGAGGCGGTGCGGGTGCAAGTGCTGCGCCACATGCATCGCAGAACCGATCCCCAGGCATAGTCTGATGCCCACACGACGGGCAGATCGAGCCCGCGACCGGCATGGCAGGCGCTGGGGCAAACACGGTTGGCGCATCGATGCTGACCGGTGGCGCACCTGCGCTTACAGCCGGTGCAACGGCTGTAAGCGATGTACCACATTCCTCACAGAATGCCTGACCGGGAAGCACCTGGGCGCCGCAGTTCGGGCAGGTTTGAGGGGTCACGGCAGGTGGTGCGACCGATACCGATGGAACCGGACCGCTGGGTTCGAGGCGTGCGCCGCATTGCTCACAGAAACGGTTGACCGGCTCGTTCAGAGCGCCGCACGTTGGACACGTTATCATTCCCTTCCTCCAAAGGCTTCAAGAGGCTATTCCTCCAGTTTTTGCGTCAGGCGTCGGGTGGCGTAACGCAGTTCTTTCTGTTGTTCGGCGCTTATCGCCTGACCCTGCTCGAGGTGCTCTGCCTGCTGGGAAACTTTTTGCGCCAGTTCGAGTTCTCCCAGATCGAGCAGGCGTGTCGCTGCGGCGCGTAATTTCTGCGTTGCGCCCGACAGATTGCCTGCCTCCGCTTCGGCAAGTGCGCGCGTCTGCAATTTGAACGCCGTCACTTTCTCGACCAGGTTCATCACACGCGGGTCGTATGTCGCCTGTGCCGGGTCAGCAACGAATTCGAGCAGAATATCCTGTTTGATTACCTGCTCCGAACCGCCAACCGGCGTATAGTGGAGTTCTGCCTGCGCAATTCGGAAACTCCCCGCATCGCGCGCCGGAACCATCACATCGATGACGACGCTCGATGGCGCATCGGTCTCGATGGCGCCCAACCGCACAGCAATCTCGCTGTCGCCAATCGGCTGGTAGCCAAGGTTGGCGATAATCGGGCTGGCGCGGTACACGGCGCGCGGCGCAGCATCACGCACCAGCCGCAGCAACAGGCGTGCGTCCTGCGCCATGGTGCCCTGCGCTGTGCGCACCGCATGCTGGAAGAATGTCGTGATCTGCGCTGGATCGGCGATATAGTCCGATAGCCCGCCAGTTGCATCAGCAATGTCGTCGAGCAATTTCTCGTTCCATTCAGCGCCAAGACCAAGCGCAGTGACCCGGACATTGTCGCGTGCAAGTTCCTGCGCCAGCGCGCGGCAGCGATCTTCGTCACCCCATGTCTGCCCATCGGTCAACAGCAGCATGGCGCCAACTCGTCCAGGGTCGTGGTTCTTGCGCAATTCGACAATGCCAGCGGCCATGCCGCCCGACATCGCCGTGCCGCCAGCCTCTTCGATGGCGTCCACCTGCGCCTTCAGCACCTCCCGGTCAGTCGCGAACGTCGCAGGCACGAGCGTCTGCACCGTATCGTCGAAGAGCACAATCGAAACAATGTCCTGCGGCGTCAGCGTGTCAATCACCTGCTTTGTCGCTTCCTTCAGCGCTGCAAGTTTGGCGCCCTGCATCGACCCTGAGCGGTCGAGCACCAGACAGAAATTAAGCGGCACACGCTCGGTCACCGCCTGCGCCTGCGCTTCGACCAGCAGATATGCGATCTGCGGCGATGAGCTGGCAACCAGCGGTGCACGTCCCCATGTACACGTCAGCATGACCCCCGTAGACATAACGCTTCTCCTTAGCGCATACGTACCTGTCCAGTTAGACGCAGTGTGTCAGCTGATCGTTGCGCTTCGTCATCTTCTCGGGTGCCTCAACTGCTCGATCCCACCAGCGTAAAGATGCCGCAACATAAAAGTCCGGTAACCAGCCCGGCGGCAATAGCAATGATGGCGTGCTGTCGTCCCCTGATCGTTTGCGATGTTGCAGGGGAGAGCAGGGCAATGAGTCCAAACAGGAACGCAATCGGTCCCGTTGCGAGCGGCAGGAATGCGATCAGGTAGCCTGCGCCGGCCAGTTCACTGTCGGTACCGGTCGTTGCGGCGCTGACGACGACCAGGATTGCTGCAAACCCCATGATCAACACGCTGCCAATGCCAATCCAGCGCCCGGCATTGGCGACGCCGGTGGTCGGTAATGGCGCCGATGGCGGCTGCACTGCTGCGCTGCCAGAAGGAAACGATGAAACCGGCGTTGTTTGCCCGAACGAACCGGCGACTGCCATCCGGGGCTGCACCATCTCGGTCTGCGCGTCGGACTGAAGAATGACCTGCTGCTGCCCCGTCAACGCCTGATAGAACGCGCGCACATTGGGGAATCGTGCATTGGGATCAGGATCGACCGCGCGCGCAATGGCGTCGGAGACGTGTTGTGGTAACGCAGGGTTGATCTGACTGGCTGGCGGCAATCGGAAGGGTGTGCGCGTCGGGTCATACCCGGTCAGCAGCTGATGCAGCAGCACCCCGAGCGAATAGATATCAGCGCGGGGATCGGTCTGGCTCTGCCCATACTGTTCGGGAGCGCTGTAGCCAAGCGTGCCGAACGCCTGCGTGTCACGTTCCTTGCCCGGTTTGAAGATTCGGGCAATGCCAAAATCGACCAGTTTGATGCGCCCCTCAGGCGTCAGCATGACATTCGCCGGTTTGAGGTCACGGAAGATGATAGGTGTCGGTCGGTTGTGGAGGTAGTCCAGCACCTCGCAGATCTGGCGCGTCCAATCGAGCACGCGCGGCAGTGAAAACGGCAGACCTTCGCGCCGCGCAACGGCGAGGAGCGAGTCGCCGGGGACGAACTCCATCACCAGGTATGCCTTGCCATCCTGCTCGAAATGATCGACGACCTTTGGCAGTCCCGGATGCGAGAGACCGGCGAGCAGTTCAGCTTCGCGCTGGAACGCAGCTCGCGCCTCCTGCAGTTCCAGCGGTCCGGTAATCTGCGCCTGGCTCATTTCCTTGATCGCCCAGGTTACCGTGCTGAGACGCAGGTCGCGCGCGCGGTAGACGGATCCCATACCGCCCTGCCCCAGTTTCTGCTCGATGACGTAGCGCCCCTGAAGCGCCGCCTGCTGTGGCGGTGCGCCGGTGGCTGCCGTCGCCGGAGACGCTGACTGACCGGTCAGACGGGCGCCGCACTCGGCGCAGAATGGCGCTCCGTCAGGGTTCAATGCGTTACAGACAGGACATCGCATAATAGTTTCAGTATGATTCGAAGCATGCCAGAATGACTGTGATGTTGTCGTCGCCGCCTGCAGCATTGGCTGCATCGATCAATGCCTGGCATGCTTCTTGCGGATCGGGATTCGCAGCAATAATCTGTTCCATCCGTTCATCGCGCACCATTTCCCACAACCCGTCGCTTGCGAGCAGCAGCCTGTCACCCGGACGCAGCCGTTCCACAAAAACATCGACATCGATGTTGAGTTTGTCTCCCAGCGAGCGCAGTACCGCGTTGCGCTGCGGGTGAGTGTAGACCTCGTCAGGCGTAATCTGTCCGAGATCGACCAGACGCTGCACCAGCGAGTGGTCGCGGCTTACGCGCCGGAGTTTCCCTTCCCGTAACAGATACGTGCGACTGTCGCCAACGTTGCCGATGATCGCACGATCACCGGCGATCAGCGCCAGAGTCATGGTTGTGCCCATATCGTTGCCACGATTGCGTGCTTCACGCACCACATACTCATTTGCCTGGAGGATGGCGCGCTGCACGACATCGCGGAGCGTTTCCTCCCTGTCCTGGGCATCGGCGTCCACTGTGGGCGCCAGATACTCGCGTTGCACAATCTCCAGTGCGCCCCGGAGCGCCAGGTCCGAGGCGACCTCGCCTGCGCTATGACCACCCATGCCATCGGCAACGATGAAGAGGCTCCATGCGCGTGGCTGGTTGCGGCGGATCAGGCGCAGATCGAACGCCAGTAAACTGTCTTCGTTGAGGTCGCGCACCCTGCCGGTGTCGGTGGCGGCGCCGAACCGCACCCGCAGCGGCATCGGCGCGGTGTGGTGCGCAATGATCAGATCGAACCGTTGCGCCAGTTCGGCGGGATCGGTGACGTGTCCGGTGCGTATTTCGCGCAGCACATCGGCGATTGCTGGCACGGCGTCAATGGTGATGTCCTCCTCATCGAGGCGCCTGGTGGTGCGCGGCGTGGCAGTCAGCGCTTCGAGCAGCGTTGCCAGGTGAAGCAGGTCTGCAGCGGCATCGTCTCCTTCGGCGCGGTGCAGACCGCGCACATCCCGCAGACGTGTCGCGTGGGCTGGTGTGATCTCCAGATCGTCCGGCTCGACGGCGCCGAGCGCAAACCCCTGATCGTGCAGCAGAGCCGCCAGGCGCGCCAGATCGCGCCCGATAAAGAGCGCTTCGAGTTCACCGAGCGGAAGCGTGAGCGGCGTCGACGGGGTTGCCGGAGTGAGCGTCAGAGTCTGATCGCCGTCGCTCACCTGATCCCAGATGGAGGGAAGGAAGGCAAGCGTTGCAGCGTCGGTGATATGCGGAATGAGCGCCAGACCGACCGGGTCGCCCGTCGTCAGCAGGCCGCGGTAGCGGCGACCATCGAGCGCCGCACCGCACTGAGTGCAGTACGCCTCGCCTGGTTCATTGGTCGTCGTATTGCACGACCAGCAACGCCGCCATGGCTGGCGATCAAGCGCTTCGACTACTGTATCGGATATGGCGACGATTTCGTAGCGACCTGCAAAAAGCGCAGGCGCTCCTGAGGCGGCAGATGGCGCATCCATGGCATGCTCCTCATTGCAGTGCATCGGAGACGCAGAAACCGATGTGGACGACGACGCTGTTTCGTGGGGCGGCGCACCGTGCTGCGGCATTGTGGAAGCGGTCGGGTGCGGACCGGCAGGAACAGCAAGCAATTGCGCCGCCAGCCACGCATGATCGTCGGAAGACGGGCGTTCGACAGCGAGCGGTTGAGCGCAGCGCAGGCAGTAGCGAGCGTTGTCGCGGTTGAGCGCGCCGCACGACTGGCAAACAAGAGGCATAGGCCACTACAATCGTATGCATGTCAGAGCACAACCGCCGCGTTAGCGTGTGTGACCCTCGACACGCACCATCACCACGCTGATATTGTCCCGTCCGCCACGCTCATTCGCCAGACCGATCAGGCGGTCTGCTGCACGATCAAGGTCTGGTTCGCTCAGTGCAATCTGAGCGATTTCCTCATCACTGACATGGTTGACCAGCCCATCGGAACAGAGCAGCACAATATCACCTGGTTCGAGCGCTTCGGAGCGGGTATCGACATCGACTGACGGATCGGTTCCAATGGAACGATACAGAATATTGCGTTGCGGATGGGTGCGCGCCTGTTCCGGCGTCAGCTGACCAATGTCAACCAGGCGCGCCACCAGGCTATGGTCGGACGTCAGCTGCGCAGCAGGCGCTCCGTCATCAGTGACGCCATTCAGGTTCAGCAGGTACGCGCGCGAATCGCCGACGGATGCAATGTGCAGCCGGTCACCGACAAGCAGCGCGATTGTGAGGGTTGTTCCCATCCCCCGACGTGCGCTATCAGCATGCGCTGCGTCATAAATCCGACGATTCGCGGCACGTACAGCGTCGCGCAGCAGTGTCCGCCATGCTTCATCATTTGGCGGCGGGTGGCTGGCCGACTCTCGTTCGAGATAGGCGCGACTCACGTCGGCCGCGAGACGACTGGCGTATTCTCCTGCCGCCGCTCCGCCCATTCCGTCGGCGACCAGGCAGAGATACCCTTTCTGACGATTAGGCAGATCAATCTCGCTTGTGGACACCGCATCCTGATTCTGCTGGCGCACGCGACCGGTATCGGTGCGCGCAACGATCTGGAATGAGAGAGCGCGTGATTGCACGGATCCGACTCCATCCCGTGGTGCAGTATTCAGCAACGCGCCGCACCGTTGACAAAATCGGGCGTTTGCCCGGTTGCCGCTGCCGCACGACGGGCAGGCGACATCGAACGTGCGCAGCGCAGGCAGTCTCCTGGTTATGCGAATGGTGGTGCGCCCCTGCGCCAGTTGCTGCGAGAGGCTGCGCATGATCTGCGACAATTCATCGATCGCGCGCGCCGCCTGCTCGCGTGTAACGGCGTCGCTGCTGTTGAGCCCGCGCTGCCACCACCGCACGCTCGATTCTACCACGTTTATCAGTTCGCGCAGATCGAGTGTGTCGCCGCTGATCTGCAAACGTTTGCCATTCCCCCCCCACTCCGTGGGGGGGCAGGGGGGGATGTGGGCGGCCGGAGGCGATGCAGAGAGTGGCGCCGACAGGCGCGGCAATGCGCGACCGCACTCCGGGCAAAAGCGCGACCGTGGCATGACCAGTGCGTTACAAAAGGGGCAGCGCGCACTCAACACACCCTCCATCCTGATGAACAAACCCAGGCTCAAGTATAGCACGGCGCTGTCATTTTGACATCTGGTTGTGAGCGACTACAATGGTGCAACCTGTTATAGCGATCCGCAGAAAAGCCAGGTTCACCATGAGCATGAAACGACATGTCTACATCGGCGCCGATGGTGGCGCCACAACCTCGAAAGTTGGCGGCGTCTGGGATGATGGGACGATCATCTCTACGCAACTCCTGCAACGCCCAACCGGCTCGGTGAACGGTCCGGCAGCGGTAGTGCACGGATGGGTCGAGGCGATCAACGACTATCTGGCGCAGCACGGGCTGGCGTGGGATCAGGTGGATGGCGTCGGTCTCGCCATTCCCGGTCCGTATGAGCGCTTCGGCGTCCTTGGTCGCTCGCCGAACCTGCCGGAGAGTTTCGCTGGTTTCGATCTCTATACCGCGTTCAGCGACGCCCTGGCAGAGCGCGCCGGTCGTCCGATTCCGCTGGCGTTCGGCAATGACGGCAACATGGGCGGCGTCGCCGAAGCGCAGCGCGTGCGTGGTGACGGCAACGCAACCGTTGTGATGCTGGCGCCGGGCACCGGTTTGGGGTGCGCCTATGTCGGGCGTGATGGTCTGCCACTCGACGGTGACTCGCTCAATGGCATGGAAGGCGGGCATATGCCGGCACCGCTGCACCTCCTCGACGCTCGACCATACCCCTGCGGCTGTGGACGGACGTGGGGCTGCTTCGAGGTCTACACTACCCTGTCGGGTCTGCCTTATCTGCTGGAAGAACGGCTGCCGCGCTACCCGGATCACGAACTGGCGACCTCGACGATCAGCATGCGCGAACGGGCGTTCCGCCTGCGCGGTCTGGCACAACAGAACGATCCACTGGCGCTGGAGATTTTCGACTTCCAGGCGCGCGCGTTAGGGCTGCTCGTGGCAACGCTGGCGATGGCGCTCGACATGCAGTATGTCGTGATCGGCGGCGGCCTGATGGACCCCGAAGCGACCACAGCGGCATTTCGCGAGCGCTACCTGCGCATCGTGCGCGACACCGCCGAAACCTATCTCTGGGCGCCGCAACGCGGCTTTTTGACGATTGTTCCGGCGGCGCTGGGTGATCTGTCCCAGGCGATTGGCGCGGCGTTGACGTGTCTCTACCAGCAGCGCGCTGCCCACGGATGATCTCGTTTGCAGTCTGGTTGTGAAATTGTTCCTTAATGTTTCTTGACAACGACGATCAACACTGCTATGCTATGGATACGATCTTCGGGGCAGGGTGAAATTCCCGATCGGCGGTGATGTGCAGCGTACTGCATGAGCCCGCGAGCCGCAAGGCAGGAGACCGGTGCGAATCCGGCGCCGACGGTTACAGTCCGGATGGGAGAAGATCGGCGAGCATGGCAATCGCCTGTTGAACCGCATCAGGGTTATGCGCGCGTAATCCTGAAGTTGGGTTCCGGGTGATTATCAGGCGGTGTGCGTGCGCACACGCCTGGTTCGCTGCAGGCATGCCCCGAAGCCGTATGGCTTCGGGTTTTTGTTTCTGCGACGCAGCTGCGTCTGTTTTGACAGGTGCACGTCTGCGCATGTTCGCCTGCTTCCTTTCTCTCCCCCTGCCTCGCATGGTATGCGAGGTGATCCATGGTCAACGAACAGCACTTACCGCTTCGACCCGATCGAACAATACACGCGCACGGGAAATCAACACGCCGGTTGCGCCTGCGTCTGCCAGCATGGGCCAGTCTGACAACCGCGCTGATCATGCTGCTGATCGGCTGGCAGACTCTGGTAACGGTGAAGAACTATCCACCATTTATTCTGCCGGCGCCCACGCTGGTGCTTCAACGACTCGCGACCGAACTCGCCGGTGAAACCCTGCCGCGCCATATGTCGGTCACACTGTCCGCGGCGCTGAGCGGCTTCGGCATTGCACTGGCTTTCAGCCTGACTATCGGCTACCTTCTGGCGCACTGGCGCACCTTCGATCGCGTCGTCACGCCAATTCTCGCTGCCAGCCAGGCGGTGCCGGTTGTCGCAGTTGCGCCACTGATCGTGCTGTGGGTGGGGGTCGGTCTCGAGTCGCGCGTCCTGGTTGCGGCGCTCGTCACCTTCTTCCCGATCCTGAGCGCCACCATCGTCGCCTTTCGCAGCGTCCCGCGCGAGTTGATCGACATGGCGCGGATCAGCGGGGCAAACCGCTGGCACCTGCTGCGCTACGTCGAAGTTCCGCTGGCATTGCCGGGCATCTTCGGCGGGATCAAAGCCGGGCTGGCGCTGGCAACCACCGGCGCCGTGGTGGGTGAGTTCGTCGGCGGACGTGACGGTCTTGGCGCGCTGATTAACATCGCGCGCGGGCTGTTCGATACACCGCTCATGTTCGTGGCGCTGACCGTCCTGGCAGGCATCACGCTTGTGCTGTTTCTGATCGCCCTGTTGATCGAACGCCTGTTGATTACCTGGGAGGCATAATATGCGCCTGTCACTTATTCTGTTCCTGTCGATTACATTGATGATCGCCGGATGCGGCGCGACGCCGGCGACAACACCGACCGCACCGGCCACCGGTGCGACGCCGGCAGAGTCGGCGTCGCCGCGTTCCGTTGTTATGGGATTTCCGTACATTCCGAACGTTCAGTTTGCCCACTTCTACCTCGCCGATGCCAGAGGGTACTATGCCGCTGAAGGGTTGAACGTCTCCTTCGACTACAACTTCGAGACCGACGTGGTGCAGCGCGTGGCGCAGGGCACGCTGCAGTTCGCGCTGGCATCAGGTGACTCGGTGCTGCTGGCGCGTTCACAGGGGTTGCCGGTCGTCACAGTCATGACCAACAGCCAGAAGTTCCCAAGCGTGCTCTTCAGCAAGCAGGAAGCGAACGTCACTACCCCGAAAGATTTGATGCGCGACGGGGTGACGGTCGGCATTCCAGGGCGCTTCGGCGCTAGCTGGATCGGACTGCTGGCGCTGCTGTATGCGGAACAGATACCGGTTGAAACGGTCACCATTCAGGAGATCGGATTTACCCAGGTGGCGGCAGTCAGCGAAGGGAAGGTGACAGTTGCCATGGGGTACGGCAACAACGAACCGATCCAGCTCGAACGGCAGGGCATCCCGGTGAATGTCATCCGCATCGCCGACTACTTCCCGCTGGCATCCGACGGTCTGATCACGAATGAGCGCCTGATCGCCGACGATGCCGACACCGTGCGCAAATTCGTGCGCGCCACCCTGCGCGGCATGGCGGACGTCATCGCCGACCCGGACGCCGCATTCACCATCGCGCTCGACTACATCCCCGAACTCAAGGGCGCCGATCAATCGACGCAGGACCTGCAGCGCGCCGTCCTGCAGGCAACGCTTGATTACTGGCAGAGCGACAAAACCAACACCGAAGGTCTGGGGTTCTGCGATGAAACGAACTGGCGCGAAACCTACGGCTTCCTGCGCGAAAGCGGTCTGCTGGCGACTGATGTGGACATAACGAAAGCGTTTACGAATCAGTTTATCAGGGAGTGAGCGAGTATCACGGTTTGTGTGCGCAAACGGCTTGAGCAATCATACGGTCTCTTTGTTTTGATAGAGGTCTGCAGGTCTGGCGGGAAGCAGCCCAACAGCTTCGCCTGCGCTGTGCAGCATCGCGGAGCGTGTCGGCTGGAGGCGCTGGTGGGGCAGGCTGCCTGCCTGCCCAGACCGGCCGCTGCTTCACACGCCCTGGCACTCACCACGGAGCTTTGTCCTCATAAGCGCCTGGTCACACACGCGCATTGTGAGTGTAGATCATTGCTGACAATGCCCGACGCTCGATGCTCCGCCGGTCGTGCCGTGCGTGCTCACCGGCTGACCAGTTCCTTACCAGGCCTGCGCGCTTTTCCGACCACCCGCGATACGTGCCGGCGCCTTGCTCTATCTGGCGCCTGGAACTCAGGCTCCGCTGAAACCACTGCCGCCCGCGCTCTGCGTCTTACCGGCTGCGCCCTGCGCCTGCTGCTGCCTGGGGCCGGCGCTCCATCTCGCGACGACCCGACCAACGGTGGGGTTCAGCCGCTCGCCGAAGCGAAGCGGAGAAGAGACAGGCTTTTCTATCCTGTCGCTCATCGTCTCACAGTCTGCCTCAAGAACGACATTGAGATGTCGCAATACCACTGCATGGATCGTGCTATTGCTTTCGTGGCACTGCCTGAATATCTTCTCCCATTCGCTGACTTGTCTGCCGCTCAGTTCGAGTTGGTATGCGTTCCCTTGACCCCTGATGTCCACCTGTCCATGAACTGTGAGCGAATAGCCTCCACTCCTCCGCCAAATCTGATCATTCCATATTACGATACGCGTGATCTTCCCTTCCCATCGCTCAGGCCCACGAACGACATCCAACACAGGATTGAAACACAAGACTAACCCAAGCAATGCTCCCAGTGCCGTTCCTTTCCAGTAGGGTTCTGCCAAAGGGACGCAAACAGCCGCGCCAAACCAGATTGCGCCGCCGAGTTGCCAGATAATGCGAGCCCCTACCCAATAGATCCAATCGTGGAGAGTCAACCTGGGCAGCGCGGTAAGAAAGAAACCACAAAAAGCGCCCGTGGCGAAGAAGACGAGCGCTGCCACCCACACCCCTTCCGAACCAAAGTGTGTGGTTTGCCGCTTATTCATCTTGTACTCTCATATCGACGCGATTTGACGCTTTATTCATCCTTGCCCGGGTTTTCCTTCGCCCCCTTGAGCATCGGCGGCAAATTCTCGTGGTCGCGCGAACAGAATGCCTCTGCCACCGGGATGACCTGATGGCTGGCAGCGACCGACGCCTGTGCTCTGCCCGCCCGTCATCTTCGAGCACAGTGCGAAGAATGCCGCCACACTTCGACATGATGATACCACTGCGGCGGGCAGCACGCCACCGCTAGAACACCCGCTGAACGCATGCTGCCACGCCTGGCCCGTCTACGGCAGACCAGCCGACCTGACTTTCCGGCCAGTCCGCCCCAGAGAGCAGGGAAACGTCCGGGCGTGACACCCTTGCCCCTTACCAACAGCTCCTCTGGCAGGTTACCATCGGTCTTGACGCCACCCGGCAGGCGAAAATAGTCACGTATTGGTTCGCCACGCACACCCGGCCACACCCCGGACACCTGCGGGATGCGCGTGCAGATACCGACACCGCTCGACCACGCGCGCTTGCACCGCCTCCAGGCTGGGGAAGCGCGTATTGGCGACCGCTTCCCGCAGCAACGGAACGACCGGTTCGGCGGGCGACCGCTCCGGCGTCGGACGGCGGCAGTCGCGCGAGCGCCATCCCCGGCGGCGCGCGCCGATCCTTCGCCCGCTGCCAGCCCGCGGTGTCGAGCAGCAGCGCCAGGATCGTCCGTCTCTCCGGGTCACCCTCCTGCTGGAACGCGCGCAAGGCCAGACTCATCAGCGCGCGGTTCACTGCAGGCAGGATGAGAAACGACCGCCGCTATCGTCTTCCCGGTGTGCGCCTGCACCCAACGCGCAACCGTGGGAGTGGTCCGCACCCCGCCGTCGGGGGGACGTTTCTGGAGGGCCTGGACACGAGCCTGGTGCGCTGCCGCGCTCAGGATCGCCCGCGTGGCGCCGCCGGGGGGAAACCGATGGTTGTCGATCAGGCCGCGCGGGCCTTCGGCGTTGGAGCGACGGATGATCGTGTCCACCCAATGCTGGCTGAAGCCCGCGGCTACACCCCTCCAGCGGGGGGCAGGATGCCCCCCGCTGGGGCAGTTCGCCTCCATCTGCTGGGCATACAACCAGATCACCTGCAAGCGGGTCTTCTCCCTGGGGCATCGGTGCAGCGACGGGAGCGTTGTTCGCGTTCCGCCACACTCAGGTGGGGATGGAGGGGGATCGGTTTTTTACCATACCTTATTATACACCTAAAGTTGGTATAAGATGCAATCGCCCTAGTCCTTCCTTGACAGCGCCTGTCAGAGTCGCTACGATCAGCATAGTGGTTTGCGCCTATCGGTTTCGCTCTTGCAGTCGTTGCCCTGCGCATATGACTATCTCGTCGCCGCCAAACGCAAACTCCTCTCCTCCCCGGATCGCCCTGGTGGTCGGAGTCAACGGCAGTCCAGCGAGTGGCCTGGCCCCGCTGCGTTACGCCGAAGCGACGGCACAGCAGATTGACGGCGCGCTGGCGGCGCCGGCTTGCGGCTTTACCCTGCACGGTGATGGGCCGCTGCTTGGCGATCAGGCTACCACTGACGCGGTGCGCAGCGCGGTCTTCGCTGCTCGCCGCGCTGCCTGATAGAGATGGCTTGAGAAAGCGATATACAGGTGGTACTGCCTCAATACGGCACAATGAAATGATGGTGGTAAGCATAGGGAAGTGCTTTTTGTTTAATGTCACCACAGGGTAAGGGAACGAATCGCCGCAGTCGCGGCAATGAGCGCATCCGCCAGTCCAGTCCCATGACTTTTTCCATAGTCGCGACGATACAGCCTGCCCTGGACACCGATCTCCCGATCAAGCGGCACGATACTGAAGGCACTGATAAACGTGTCCAGCGTCATTCGCTCGGTTTCGTTCCGCACCCCTGCGTAGAGTTCGGCTACCGTGATAACCGACAGAAAGAGAGGACCACTCAGATTATCGACATAATCGACGGCTTCTTGTCTGGCGCGCAGATAATCGATCAGCACGTCGGTATCGATCAGCACAGGCGTAGGTGCGACAGTCATGCGTTTATGCCCCTACGCGATCAAATTCACGACGCAAGCGTTCAAGCGACGGGAGATCGGGGTGATCGCGCCACATGCCGCGCGCTTGCTGCAAGCGGGCACGGCGATCCGATTGCTGATACTGCATGAGCAAATGCACGACGGCTTCATGCAGCAGTTCGTCAAACGTCTTCCCCATCTGCTGCGCCATAGTCCGTAGCGCGGCTGCTTCTTCTTCCGTCAAGTTGATCGAGGTTATCACAATATCGCGTCCTTTCCACGTTCTCAAGAGTTCGGTTTGATGCTTCACGATGATCTGTTCGGTCTCGTTCGGTTCACGCGCTGCAAAGCCGTAATTGGCGGCGAGGATTGCGGATCAAGTCAGGTTCTGGCTTGATCATCTGCTGTTTTGACGTCAGCTACCCAATCCTCAACGGATTGGGCTTGTCCTTCCAGATTTCGTAGCATCGGTTGACCCACCGACCTGACGCCAACCCACACGCGGTTGGAACGGAGGACCATTGGCAGGCTGACAGGCTGCCAGATTGGTACAACCCGTCAAGGTTTTACGCGGCAACGGAACGTTCTTGCCACAACCGCCAACCTTGAGTTGATACGGTGCGAACCGTTGCTCCGCTGTACCATCGGAGTGTCTTGCACACGAACAAGTGTGCCACCCATGGCGGATGTTGGCAAGCGGAAGCAGCACCCCACCGTGGGCTGAAGCCGCTGAAGCGGGGGCGTTCATCCCACCGCTGAAGCGGGTGGGCTTCCCGCCCTGAAGGGTAAAAACCGTGAATATGTGGTGGTTCCTGCCGCTCGTTGCTGAAGAAGTAGAATCGGAACCGGCCGACACGCAAGACGGTTGGCATACGTCGTTTTCTCGTTACGTCGTTTACAATATCATAGCGTATGCTGGCGTCTACCGCGAATCGCTGGGGTAGCGCGTGCGAGCCGTGCAGGTTGCACAGTGTCGTGTGGAGCGACAGATGGCATATAAGCCATGCCGTTTGCGTTCCGCTGCTGCCCCCAATGCGCCCGTCCCCGGCGCGCCCGACGCTGATGCGCACGACCTGCGATGCGTCTGTGTTCCATATCCCACCACTCAGCGCTGGTGTTCCCTGATGAGTGCAGCTGCCCATGCCGCATCCTCTGGCGCCAGCAGCGGCTCGGCTGGCTGATGGTCATTAACGGCCAGATCGTAGCCGGCGCGGTCATAGAGGTCGTGGAGCAGACGGTTGAGCGGCAGGAGCGGTTCCGGTTCACCATCGCGCAGTGGAATCGGCGCATCGGGGATGGGCGCGCGCACGCTGAACAACAGCACATCCGCGTGAGGGCGTTGGGGCGCGCGGCTGATGATAATGCGGTAGTCGGTTGTGCCTGCACCTGGTGGAAGGCGCATCGGCAGCGGTGACCCGGCACGGATCAGGTCGATCTCGACCAGGTGAGTGGCGCTGGCGAGCACGCGCAGCCGTTTTCGCTCGTATGTCAACCGGCCCTCACCGGTGAGTTTATTGACGGGCGAGAGGATTTCGATGACTGTCACCACCTCGCCGGTAGCATGGATCGCGAATTTCCAGGAAGCGCTCGACCACCTCGTCGGGCATCGGTAACTCCGCTGTTACAACCACTGGTTGTGACAGTGCTGCAGATGGCAGCGATGGTGACGACGATGACGACGCGACGACCAGTACGTCTGGTTTGCCGGTCAATGTCTCGTGCTCGAGTAGCGTCAGATAGGTGCGATGTTCGATCACCACCCGGTAGCGTGGGCGCAGGAGGGCATTGAGATATTGCTGCATAGCGACGATCAAACCGGCATGCACCTCTTCCCACAGAGCAGGACGTTCGAGATAGGGGTCCATCCCTGGAAAAAGGTGTTGGCATGACAGTTTCCTCCCTGACATGACGCATACCGACACGACAGTGCATCCCCCCAGACCCTTGAGGTCGGGATGTGGTTGCTGGCGTGGTCAGGAAGCGTGACGCCGGTGACGTGTCCTGGCAGAGACGCATCTCCAGCGGGAGACCTCAAGGGTCGGGTACGTTCCCACGTTCCACGTTCGCACGTTCCACGTTCCCGCGTTCCCACGACGAGGCGTCGTTGACACGCTGCCCGCCTCAGTGTACGATTAGAGAGCGACAGAACACTCCGTGCTGTTGCTGTATGAATGTACCCGAAGACAGTTGAAGCGATAGATAGAGCAGACTATGGCAACGCGACGAACCGAGGCATTTTCCAGCGCCGACGCCGCGTGGCTGCGGATGGAAGATCCGACGAACCTGATGATGATTACCGGCGTTCTGATGTTCGATGAGCCGCTCGACGTCGCGCGGCTCCATCGGGTCATCGAAGAGCGCCTGCTGGTGTTCGATCGCTTTCGGATGCGGGTCAAACCGGGGCGTCCTGCGAATGTGCTGCCGGAATGGGAAATTGACCCCTATTTCAACCTTCACGCGCATATTCATCGGATTGCGCTGCCCGCGCCAGGCGGGAAACGCGAGTTGCAGGCGCTGGTCAGCGATCTGATGAGCACCCCGCTCGATTTCAGCAAACCGCTATGGCACTTCCATATCGTCGAAAACTATAATGGCGGCAGCGCTGCGCTCTGCCGGCTGCACCACGCCATCGCCGACGGGATTGCGCTGGTGCAGGTGCTCCTGTCACTGACCGACGAGCAACGTGATACGTTGCCCACTGCTGATGGCGTCCGATACGGTGCGCGTGACCGTAATCCAATCGAAGCGTTCCTGCTGCCGGCCGTCCGGTCGTTGAGCAATGCGCTGGCAAGCGCCGGGACGCTGGTCAACGAAAGCCGTGAACTGCTGGAAGACCCTGCACGCCTGATCGACGCGGCGCGCACCGGCGTGAGCGGCGCGCAGGCGCTGAATAAACTCCTCTTTATGCCCCCTGACCCGCCGACATTGTTCAAAGGAGCGCTCGGCGTCCAGAAACGCGCTGCCTGGTCGGAACCGATCCCGCTCAGTGATGTCCGGCGTGTGGGCAGCATGTTTCGCTGTACGATCAACGACGTACTGCTGAATGCGGTTGCCGGCGCGCTGCGACGCTATATGGTGAGTCGCGGCGCCGTCGTCGATGGTCTCAACATCCGCGCTGTCGTACCGGTCAATCTCCGTCCGCCGGGACCGATCACCGAACTCGGTAATCGCTTCAGTCTGGTATTTCTTGACCTGCCGGTCGGGATCGAAGACCCGTTCGATCGCCTGCTGGAACTGAAGCGTCGCATGGAGGGGATCAAGGGTTCGCCTGAAGCTGCCATCGCCTTCGGCATTCTCAACACGATTGGCGTGATACCGCAGCAAATGGCCGAACTGGTCGTCGATATCTTCGGCAGCAAAGCGACTGCTGTGATGACGAACGTTCCCGGTCCGCGCCAGCGCATCTATCTAGCGGGCAGTCCCATCCGCCAGATTATGTTCTGGGTGCCGCAGGCCGGGCATCTGGGTCTGGGTGTCAGTATCTTCAGTTATGCGGGTGATGTGTTGATCGGGATTGCAGTCGATGCCGGTCTGGTCCCCGATCCGGATACAATCGTCGCAGCGTTCCATACCGAGTTCTGTGATCTGCTGCGCCTGGCGCGGATCGTCACCGGCAGCGAAACGCTCGAATATGCACGTACTGCGGGAGAGTAAGGCGGTGCTGCGCTGGGTGAGTAATCACGGGCAGGTACGCGCGACGCAGATGATCGTGCTCATTCTGCTGCTGATTGTCGCGGCGGCATGCGGACAGGCGCCTGCCGGTAGCGCTATTCCGGCTGCAACAATGGTTCCTGCCAGCAGCGCGCCTTCGCCTGCGCCGGCGATCGCTGGCGCACCGTCGGATGCCTACCCGGGACCGGATGCTGCCTACCCGGCGCCGACCACCGCAACCACTGCGTCGCCGGCAGGAGCAACCGGCGCACCAGAAGCGACCGTTGTTCCCGATGCGATTATCGAGATCGTCATCGGCGAGCATCGTCTGGAAGCCGAGGTGGTCGCCACACCCGAAAAACGGAGCATCGGGCTGATGTTTCGTGACGCCCTTCCTGAAAATCGGGGCATGCTCTTTGTTTTCGCCGGTCCCTACACCGGGACATTCTGGATGCGCAATACGCGCATTCCGCTCTCGATTGCGTTCATCAATCAGGAGCGGCGCATTCTCAACATCGAGGATATGCAGCCCTTCGATGAAGTGACGCAGCATGCTCCGCAGGGAGCGGCATTCTACGCGCTCGAAGTGAATCAGGGATGGTTTGCAGCGCGCGGCATTCGACCTGGCGATACGGTGGTCTTCGAATTGCCATCCGATCTGATCGTCAGGTAAGAACCGAAGAGGTGGCACGATGACGCAAGAGATTGATCCTCGCGAGAAAGCAAATGTTGTGCGTCGTATGGTCAGATCAGGAACAGAGTTGCCATACGAAAAGCGCGAGGCATTACTGCAGTTGCGTCAGCGCGTTGAGCAACTCTGGCAGAAACGAGAAGAAGCGCAGGTGAAGCGCTCCAGCGACTCCAGTGCAGCGCCTGAAGCCACCAATACTCTCCCCGACTCCTAATTTGTCTGCCTGCCAGCCGTCCCTGAACTGATCTTGTGCGCCAGTTCGTCGTTGGGGGTCTGGCGCAGCAGAGTCATCAGACGATCGGCAGTAATCGGACCTTCTTCGAGCAGGGAACAAATCAGCGTCGCTCGCAACTCACGCACATCGCGCGCCAGCACGCGGAACATCTGCGCGAACTGGGCATGGTACCAATCGTTGTGCCGCCGCATCTCCGCCAGTTCGTCCTGAAGTTGCGCGATAAGAATCGTTTGATGATTGAGCGCGCGCTGCATATCGAGCAGTGCACTGGCAATCAGGCTCATCTGGTCTGGATTCAGAGATGGGGGATAGGGTGGCAGACCGTTGGACCACGATTCGGATTGCATAGGCGTCTCCGAGAACCTGGACTGGACATCTCCCGGCAGAGAGGTCGCAAGAGTAGCATAGCACCCGTCTCTGGAGAGTCACAATGTGACCTTGGTACTACTTTGTTACAATCCGGTAAAAATGGTGGTGAGCGCATTACAACAAACCGGCGCGTTTACGAAAACGACGCGCCGGTGATACGGTGCGGGGCGGTTCTGCTGGCAGAGCGCCGAGTTCACGGGTCAGCAGGGTCTCGAGCAGGGTGTCATCAGTCTCGCAAGTGGAGACAAGCGATGCTGTCGAACCCGTGCTCTGTGCGGGCGCAGTACTCTCCAGAGCGCCGTCAGTATCGGAAAGGAGCGGGAGTGACGCCTGGCGGCGCAAGGCGTCGATTTCGGCGCTCAGGCGACGATTCTCGAGTTCCAGTTCCTGCATGCGCCAGGATGTGTCCTGCTGGCGGCGCTGCCGTTCAGTTTGATCGCGCAGGGCTTCAATCTCGGCAGTCAGACGCTGGTTCTCGCGCTCCAGAATACGGCTGACCTGGTTGGCGGTCTGCAGTTCCTGCTGAAGTGTATGCTGGATTTCGGCTGCGTGGCGCTCGGCGTCCTCCAGGCTGCGGCGCAGCGCAATCAGTTCGTGTTCTTTGCGGATCAGCGATTCCTCGAAGTGCGCTACCAGCAACGCCAGCAATTCCTGGGGAGTTACTCCTTCCGGGTCTTCTTCCGGGTCGAGGATTTCAACAGTGTCAATCAAGACGTGCCGCTCATCTGGCGCGGTATGGTCTGAAACATGTTCATGCTGATCGTGCATGGTTCCCTCGTGGTACGCTGCATCCCGGCAGGTGACGCTTTCGCAATCGTGCGCCTCATTCTAGAAGCGGCAGATGAACACCCTGTGATTATCCGCAACCGGTCACGTTCCGACGCGACAGGTGTCTGGCGCAGCGCACGCGACGCATTCGAGCATCCTGATAGTTCTGAATGACAGTACGATATGGCGCCGTAATGACATTCTCGTTATCGGGGAATACGTCCGTGCGACGCCAGCGCATCGGCGGCGCGGGTCGTTTCCGGCAGGCGGTAGCGGGTCACGCACGCCATCACGAACTGTATCGCCGTCTCCAGTGAGACGCGGTGTCCGACGGAGACGTAGACCGGGCGCACGCCGGGACGGGTGCGCACCGCTGCTCCCACAACTTCATCGTGATGTCGCAGCGGCGTCCAGGCGCCGCGCACATCGGGCAGCGGATCGTGGACGCCAACCAACAGCGATTTGGCGCATCCGATCGATGGCAGATCGGTAAGAACGCCAAGATGGCAGGCAATGCCGCAGCGCCGTGGGTGCGCACGTCCGTGTCCGTCGCAGATGAGCAGATCGGGTGTGATGCGCAGGCTTGCCAGTGCGTCGAGCACGGCAGGCGCTTCGCGGAATGAGAGGTAGCCGGGAATATACGGGAACCCAATCTGCCGGCGTGCAACGGCGTAATCGAGCGTCTGGAGCGACGGAAACGCCAGCGTTACAACCGCAGCCAGCGCACTATCGCCGCTATACCCGGTATCGACGCCAGCAACGGTGCGGATCGGTCCGAAAGCGTCGTGCGTGATAACCTGCGCACGTATCCGCTCCTGAATGGCGCGCGCCTCATCGAGATCGGCGGGCCAGGGATGATTAACGGATGGCTTCATTCCCACACGCCCCTGACACTGACAACGAGATTGCTTATGTACTGCAAAGGCAGATGTTCAGACGTATCGTACCCGTGGTGTTTGTGCGTCAGCAGGGCGACGTCTCGTGGCGCACGCGAACGCCATCCCGCCGCCGATGCATGCATGATCGTAAGGCACGGGCGCGAAAACGCGCGATCGCTAAGCGTGGCCTTTGTGGACTTCGTGTCTTTGTGGTGCGATCATCAGAACCATGTCTCGTTGTTGTACTAATGACGCAGATCGTCTGGCAGGCGTTCCAGCCAGCCCGTGTCCAGCACTCCCCACAGCCCAAGCATGATTGCTTCGGCTGTGTCGTGGCGGAGCGCCGTGGGTCGCGGCGCTCCCGACCACGCGATCACCCGCCGCGCCAGTGTGTCGGCTACCCGTTTTGCCTGATCGCCGTTGCGCTGCTCACGTTCGTACAGCAGTGCGCGCCGCCAGGTTTCGGCGCTGACTACGCGGATGGCAATGCCAAGTCGCACCGCTTCCCGCATCCAGATATCCGCCAGCGGTCCGCTCCCTTCGATATAGATCCATTCCAGGTCGGTCAGTTCAGCCAGAACGCCGGTGACGCCGCGCCGCAGACGAGCAGCGCTGCCGAAATTGTGCGACCCATAGCGGCGTAGTTTGCCGTCGTCGCCATAGACTGCGAATCCGGTGCGTAACCCCAGATCGATGGCCAGTAACGAGGACATGACGTCATTATAGTTGAAATCGCGTTCGATTGGATCTTGACACACATGTTCCGGTGTGGTATACAAGATGTAAGCGGCTTGAACAGAACCATGATCGACGGTTGGCAAAGAGAATGAACATGCTGGCGACGAGTGATATTCCGCAGGCTGATGTGCTATGGCACGTGGCGCGTGTGCCGGAAGCTATTGTGCGCGGGCATACGACCCACGAGGCGATCGGTGCATACCTCGGCGCAAAGGGGCAGCGGCAGGGCCTGTATTATGCCCAGGCGGCGCGTGTGCTTGGTCTGGTCGGCGAACCGGAGGAAGATGGGACAGTTCCGCTGACGCCGTATGGTCGAGCGTTCGCGCAGTACGATCGTTCCGCGCAAAGCACAGCATTGCGTCGTCTGCTCCGCGAACAGGAGCCGACACGATCGGTCTTGCGCGTCATTCGTGAGCACGGCGGCATCGATTACGACGGTATTGCCGGCGTTTTGCGGCAGCTGGCGCCGCTGGCGGAGAGCACGGCGCGGCGGCGAGCGCATACCGCCGCCGCCTGGCTGGTTGCCGCTGGCCTCGCTGCCTGGCGCGATGGAAGACTCGTGGCTGTGAGCGCGCCGCCTGAGAGCATGGGATGGGCGGTGGCGCGTCGTCGCACCGGGAGCATTGCGCGCTGATGTTATGGTGATCCGGGCATGTCACTGTTCCCTCTTTCCGCATCGTGAGTGCGCGTGCCGCTCCTGGGAGCGAGAGCGTCTTACCTTTGGGCGCCCGATGAAAGCGTCCCGCCTTTGTTGTCAGGCTTTTCCTTTCCCCTCAATCGTGAGACATACCTGTCAGCGTCAGTACAGGGCGCAAGACCTGTCTGGCACGACAACGAGACATCGCTTGGTGATCGCACCACAACGTTTTCGAGCCCGTTGTGCTTTCGCAGGTAACTGTTCACCATCGGAGGTTCGGGGGAAGCCCTCCGCGATCCACGTATCGGCGGCGGGATGGCGTTCGCACGCGCCACGAGACGCCGCCACGCCGACGTAAAAACGCCATGGGGTATACGTCTGAACACGTACTTTGTCGTGCTCCAGAAATCTCGTTGGAGCGCCAGTTGAACAGAGGCGCTGCCTGGCGCCTCTGCTTTTGCGCACCTTATCCATTTGGCGGCGACTGTTCGCCGGTAGTTTGATCAGGTTGCGGTTCGACCCCTGGCGGCGGTGGCGGTTCGGCGGGTTGTTCGGCTGGAGGCGGCGCGGGTTGTGCAGGTTGTTCGCCCGCGGGGAACGCGATGAGTGGCCTGCCGTCTGGACCGATGTCGGCAGGATGCAGGGTATAGATGTTGGGCCACGGACGGAAGCGGGTGCGGAATAACTCAGGCGGACGCGGCACGCCATTCTCGATGACCAGACGATACACATCAATCGTCATACCTCCGCGCGCCTTGTCGGTGTGCTTAATCGTCCCCTGCGGCACTTTGGGATCGGCGACAAATACCGGCTCTGTCGGCGCGGGAGTGTGATCATACACCTTGTGCGTCAGATCGACAGTGCGATTGGGCCTGGTGCCATACAACTCGATCTGCGCCACACCGGTCTTCGGGTTCGACCATGCCTGGATCAGCAGCCACGCCCCCGTATCATTCACAAACTTCAGGTCTGGTCCACCCGTAAAGATCGTCGCATCGAGACCGGGACCATTCCCGCGCGGACCGAGTGCATATTTGTCGTACCAGCTGATGTAGAACGAATGTCCCCAGCGCTCGGTAATTGGCAACCCGGCCCAGAAAGCTGCACGGAACAGCGTGGTCGAGTCCTGGCAGATGCCGCCGCCGAACTCCTGTTGTGTGCGGTTCTGAATGATCGCTGCGCCTTCGACGAAGCCATTGGCAGCATTGATCTGCCCGATATTCTTGTTGAAGGAAAACTCCTCGCCAGGCGCAATCAGCAACCCGTTCAGCAGTTGCATACCGACGCCGATGTTGTGCACACGATAGGCTGCTGAACCGGTGAAATCACTTTTGCCGATGCTCACCAGTTCGCGGATGCCCAGCTGGTGGAGATTGGCCTCGGTGATCGGCGGACTGGTGGCGACCATAGGAAGTTCGAGCGTTCTATCGCGCCCGTTGAGCGCGGCAAGCACCATATCGCGCGCGCGCGCCTCATCGAGACGAAGCCCTGGCTGACCAGGTTTGGTGATCGTGAGATTGCCGTTGTTCCAGGCGACACGCGGACGGGTGCCGGGTTTTTCGGTCTCGTCGGCGATCTGGCGGAGGCGTTGTTCGATAGCGCTCCGGTCGAGCGTCACAACAATCTCATCACCCTGGCTTGCAGGAATGCGCTCGATGATGATCAACTCTGCCAGTTCGTTGATCGTCCATTCATACTCATTTTTTCCGACGCGCAGCGATAGCGGAGCCTGAAGGATTGTCTCGATCCGCGATCGTGCTGCAGCGACAGTGACATCATCGAGGCGAGGCGGCAATTCACGGGTCTGGAGCGGGATGGTGGCAGGCACAAAGTTCTTCAGTTGCTGCGACATCTGTGCCAGTGTTGCATCGACCAGCACCTGCCGACCGATAACTGAGCCGACAATGGCAACCTGCTCGCCGTCGAGACGAACCTGGGCGTCGGCGGGAGCGCGCTCGATCTCGCGCGCCAGTTGCGTCAGGTACGCCTGAGCTCGCATTTCGTCGTAGGAGACGTGCAGTGGAACGTCGAGACCGTGCTGCCAGATTGCAGCAATTTCCTGCACATCATCGATCAGTCCGTTGCCGCGCCCGGCATTGTACGCCATATCGACAGCGCCACGAAAATCGAACGTCATCCCCACATCGTCGAGGGTCGGCGTCCACTGACGATCACCATAGGTAATGACCAGCGGTTGACGGAGAAACGCGGCATAGCGCGCCCGTAGCGCTGCCTCTGCCTGATCCGGCGTCATGTCGCCGACGGCGATGCCCTGGATCGAAACATTCGGATAGATCCGTCCTTCATACGATCGATGGATGTATGCCGCGCCACCTGCGAGGCCCAGCACAATCAATGCCAGCACCGCAAGCGCAAACCATAGCCATCCATAGTCGTCACGGCGCGGACGCCGCACACGCGGGCGCGCCATGACCGGAAAGCTCTCACGCTCTGCCGCCTCGGCTGTTGAAGAGAAGTGGACGTGGTCAGCCGACACGCAAACCTCCAGTACGACAACATTGCCAGGGATGTCTGGAACCCGGCAAGAGACACCTTGAGGAAGATTTCGGATGCGCGCCCGCAGTAAGATGCCATAGATCGTCTCACAGGGACGCTGTACCACTATACTTCAAACAGGCGCGTGCTGTCAATGATCAGAAAGTGATAGATGTGGTATACTCCTCACACACTCGTGATCGGCAGGATGGTGCACAGGCGCTGACGGCGCCGAGTCGTCGTCCTCATTTCGGCGCTGAAGGGCGTCGGTTCGAGTCTGAGGCGCAATCGGATCGCGGTGAACCTCCTGAATCTGCATGTATCTGTCGTGAAGGACACAAAATGATGCCTGACAATGGGATGACCGAACTCGATCTCCTGGTCGGTTCGATGTTTACCACCCTCCCCGACGAGGATCGCGAAAGCTACGAGGCGGAGCGCGAGTGGTTGACTGATGTGCAAAATCTGTTGCGAGATGAGGGGGTGGAAGTCGATCTGCTGGCAAATCCCGGCGTCGAAATCTGGGAAGGCGGCATTGAGCGGTATCACGATCTCTTGCTGCTACGCCTTATCGCAGTATATCTGGAACATAGTCGGGATATCACTCCATTGCTGGCGCCAGACTTCGAGTTCGGCGAGGAACCGGATCCGCTGCTGGCGGCTATCTGGGAGGATGAACAAACAACGCGCTTTCCACATTTGATCAAGCACCAGGGTGAAGGCGGCTATTACCTGCCGGTCGATTTCCCGGAACCGATCTGGATTGAGGAAGAACCAGAGGACAGCGAGGGTGAACCGGTTGAAGAATCGGTGGTCAGTTTCGGTTCATCAGTAGCGCTTCAACGTGAACTGGTCGAGCTCGAGGGAATGCTGGATCAGGCAGGCGTGAAGCCGGAGCACGCGGTGCGTCGCTGTCTGGGCGTGCTGCGCGAGGCCGCCGATGTGAGCGTCGCCAATGATCTGCCGATCATTGTATGGTGATGTGGGCGTTCTTCTGTGCTCGCCGGGTCATCAACCGGTATTCATCAACCCTGCCGCCAGACCGCTGATGCTCAACAGAATGGCGTCTTCGATGGCAGCGTGATCTGGTCCGTCGGGTGCGGCGCGCAGGCGACGCAGCAGTTCGATCTGAAGGTAGCTCATCGGGTCGATATACGGATTGCGGCGCTGGATCGAGTGCTGCAGCACCAGGGCGTTATCGAGCAGACGTTCGATCCGCGCAATCTGGCGGATCATTCTGCTGGTTCGTTCATACTCCTCGCGGATGGCGCCGAATATGGCGGCTGCAGCATTCTGATCGGGCGCGAGTTCAGCATAGCGTGAGGCGATGTGCAGATCGGCTTTGCCCAGAATCATCTGGGCATTGTCGATCATGACGCGGAAGAAGGGCCAGCGAGCGTACATTTCCTGCAGGAGCGCCATACGGTCGATGGCAGAACCTGATGTCTCCTTTTCGTACACAAATGTTTCGAGTGCGAACCCCAGCCCATACCAGCCTGGCAGAGTATGCCGGCTTTGCATCCAGCTGAATACCCACGGAATGGCGCGCAGGTCTTCGATCCGTTCGGTGTTACGACGGCTTGCGGGACGGCTGCCGATATTCAGGCGGCTGATTTCGGCTATTGGCGTCACATGGCGGAAGTATGGCACGAAATCGGCGCGTTCATAGACCAGCGCGCGGTAGTGGCGCTGTGAAAGCGCAGCCAGTCGTTCGAGCGCCTGCGTCCACTCTTCAGGAGGATCATCGCGCTGGAGCAGACCGGCGCGCAGCACGGCATTCATCACCTGCTCGAGATGCCGGTGCGCCAGCAGCGGCAATCCATACCGATCAGCGATCACTTCGCCCTGTTCAGTGATCTTGATCTGGTTGCCAATGCTGCCGGGTGGCTGCGCCAGAATGGCATGGTTCGCCGGTCCTCCGCCGCGCCCGATTGCGCCGCCCCGTCCGTGGAACAGGCGCATTCGAATGCTGTGACGGCGTCCGAAATCGCGAAGTTTGCGCTGCGCCTGGTAGAGCGCCCAGTTTGCTGCAACATACCCGACATCCTTGTTGCTGTCGGAATAGCCGATCATCACTTCCTGCAGATGACCGCGCAGCGCCAGGTGATCACGGTAGACCGGCAGGCGCAGACACGCCTCGAGTACCGTATCGCAACACTCCAGGTCGGCGCCCGTTTCGAAGAGCGGCGCGATATTCAGGCGACTGAAACGGAATGGACGGAACAGCCCCGCCTCTTTTGCCAGAAGAAGCGGCGCCAGCAGATCGCTTGCGCCGCGGGTCATGCTGACGATGCAGGTTTCAATGGCTTCGGGACTGAGCTGTTCGAGGATTGCTGCGATCGCGCGGAAGGTGGCAATCACCTCGACCGTGTCGGGTGAGTAGTCGAGGCGGGTTGGGATGAGCGGGCGCGGGTTTTCGATTTCACGCGACAACAGTTCGACCCGTTCGGTTTCATTAAGCGCAGTATAGTCGGCGCAGACCCCTGCAGCCGCCAGCACTTCGGCGAGCGCTGCGGCGTGACGCTCACTGTGCTGGCGAATATCGAGCGTTGCTGTGTGGAGCCCAAAGACCTCCGCCTGACGCACCAGATCGCGCAGCGCGCCATTGGCGACGATCGCGGCATTGTTGGCGGACAGGCTGCGCTCCATCACGTTCAGGTCATCGAGCAGATCATTGCGGCTGAAATAGGCGCCGTCTGGCAGGGGATCGGTTCGTCCCCAATCGAGCGACGCATTGCGGGTGTGGTCGAGGGTGCGGAGCAGTTTTTCGCGGATGTACGTGCATTTCTGGCGGTAGAGTTCATAGGGGTTGCGTCGTGCTAGCAAATCGGCGACATCGGGAAAGAGCGCAGCGTCGCGTGCAAGTGAGACGCGCAATTCGTCGCTGACCGGCGCCTGCCGTGCCGACTGACCGAGACGGTGACTGAGTTCTTCGATGGCGGCGATATGCCGCTCGATGGCGGCGATGCGCATCATGCGCACCGCCTGAATGGTGACTGTGTGCGTGACGTATGGATTGCCGTCGCGATCGCCTCCCATCCATGCGCCGTAGCGCAGCATCGGCGGCACGCGCCACTCGTGATGCGGATAGGCAGTGCGAAGAGCGTATTCCAGTTCGCGGTAGAGGCGTGGGAGCAGATCGAACAGGCCGCTCTCGAAATAGAACATACCGTTCTTGACCTCATCGAGCACCGTCGGTTTGACAACCCGCACCTCATCGGTCTGCCACAGCGATACGATTTCTTCGCGAATGCGCATCGTGTTTTCTTCGAGCGCGAATCCGTGCAGATCGCCGGTTCGCTCGTCGAGCAGCGTCGCAAGCCGGCGCACTTTCTCCAGCGCGGTGCGACGGCGGGCTTCGGTCGGGTGAGCGGTGAAGACCGGCTGGATGCAGGCGGTATTGAGCCATTCCTGAACAGTTGTCGCAAGAATGCCGCATGTGTGGAGTTCGGCAACAGCAGCAGCGATCGACTCAGGACGCGGTGCGTCCGGATGTTGTCGCTCACGGTCGCGCAAAACCCAGACGCGCTGCATCTGTTCGGCAAGGTTGACGAGCAGGAAGTAGGCATTGAATGCCTTGATGACTGTCTGAATTTCGGCGACGGTCATGTGAGACGCCAGCATGCGCAGTTCGGCGTCGGTGCGCTCCAGTGCGCCGTTGCGCAGTTCCTTTCCCAGCGTCCGCAGGCGCTCGACCAGCTGGAATGCTGTTTCGCCAGCCTGCTCACGGATGACGTCACCCAAAAGGTTGCCAAGGAAACGGATTGTTGCCGAGAGGCGCTCGCTTTCGCGGCGATGGTTGTGTGCTGGATGTGACATCGTGTGAGGGGAGAACTGAGAACTAAGAGCCTCTCCGCATAACGCAGGATGCCGAACAGCCGCATCCTGAGTAGCGCGTATCGAAGGGGCGGTTTTTCGGATAGGCGCTAAAAACCGGGAACCAGGCGCCAGACGCCAGGAACCACGAGCCGAGGGCCAGGAACCAAACGATCAAGGAATCAAAAAGTCAGGAACCGGACTGTCTGGCTTAGTATACCTTGTTGGTCAGCATGTTGCAAGGCTGGCGGAACCTGGTCTGGCTTGTTCGGTTCGTCTGGCACGTAACCGTTCGCGATCACGGGTTTGGCGGAACGTTCGGAACAACGTCATGGATGGGAAAGCGTCGGCCCGTACCGACACCCGGCACACCGGCACGCATCGGGCAACTGTTCACGATCGGGGGGCGGAGACGTTGCCCTGCCGACGCAGAAACACCATAATACACCGCCCTTTCGGCGCAATGTCAACACAGTGTTTCAATCGTATGCGCTCTTTCCGCATATGACAGTCGCCGAGAAAGTTGCCTTCGGTTTGCGGATGAAGAAGACCCCGCCAGTTGACATTGCACAGCGGGTAACCGAAGCGCTCGAACTGGTGCGTCTGGGTGGCTTCGCGGCGCGCCCGACCTGTCGTTCAATCTCTCCGGCAGGGATGATTGAGGGGAGATGCCGATCTCGTTAGTCCTGCTGGCTTCGATAGACTCACCCGGCGCAACCGGTTCGCTCGTCGAAGTGCATGAACCACCGGTCGAAGGGTCAAAGGCCAGGCTATCACCAACGGTCTTGCACTTTGGGAGGAGAGACAGTTCCATCATCACACATGAGCGATGATGGAACTGTCCTTCGTATCAGATCGATCAGGCACTAAGATATGGTGAGAATGATGAATGCGGTACGATGCATTGTGTCAATCATGCATCTGCCGGCTTGTACGTCGCAGCAACAGTCCACCTGCCGCCATGACCATTCCGATGATCAGCGCACGACCTGCCATATCATCGAACGCGCCGGTGCTCGGCAGTGCTGTAGGAGGCGACGTCGGCATCTCGGCGCCGGAAGGATCAATGGTCGATGTATCGGCGGACAGACGGCGAAACGCGAGGTCCTGTCGGGCAGTTTCTCCCTCCGGTAGTATAATCGTAATCACACTTTGAGCCGGAACTCCACGTTCAAGGGGGACAATCAGTTCCACAGCATAAGTTCCCGGCACCAGATTGTCACGACCGTAGTTTCCGTCTGCGTCGGTGATGAGTTCCTCATCGTTGATGCGCACTATCAGTCCGGAAGCCGGTGCACCGCTCGTCAGATCGATCACTGTGCCAACGATCCGACCGGGGCGTGGAACACGTTGTGGTTCCTCTGAGATAACGACTGGTGTCAGTGTTGGACGCGGCGGTAACCCTTGAGCCTGTACTGAGCGTGCCGTGCCAGCGAGAACGCTCATACTCCACACGGTTATCCATACTCCGACGAGCAGGAGCATAGCGGAGATGCGTGATATCGTGCTCATCTTTCGCCACCTTTCGCATACAACGGTCGCTCTGGCAGGGATGTCGAGGGCGATGATTGCACCGATGCGGTTAGGGATGCCGGTGTCCATGGTGGAGCTGGCGGGTTGACGCCACGAACGGTCAGTTCGCCGCGAACCGCCTGGTTGTTTGCTTCGTCTGACTCCGTGACAGCGCCGGTAAGACCAACCGTATTCCAGCTATCTGCCAGAGCGTAAATCGTTGTCGTACTATGCGCCAGCCACCCCAGCCAGTAAGTTCGCAGCCGATCATACCCTTCTGCTGTCGTCAAGGTGATATGCTCCCCCGGCTGTAATATACGAGTAACGCCCCAGGCGACCCCGAAACAAGGGGTTAACGTGCAGCGGTCATGCCAGAGGTCATTGATCTGTGGCGGCCGATCTGGATTGATGTAGAGATCGACCCAGAACGATCCAGCGGGCGCAGTGCCGATGTTTCGCACGATAACCTGTATCTCGACCGGTTGCCCGGCGGTGAAACTGCTCTGATCGGGAATGATGTCGATTCGCTCGATGATCAGGTCAGGCTGCCCTGGACGGGATATCAGCGGAAGATAGATCGGCTGCACCGATGGGGGGAGGCTATTCACAACCCCACGGATTGGGAAATTGAACGGATTCTTATTGGCGTCGGTATTGGCGAACGAAAGTTCCTCGCTGAAGGTTCCCTGCGCTACTGCTGTCAGTTGCACGGTGAACGTGACCGTTGCGCTGGGAGCGACCGGTCCGCTGGGGAAGGAACCGACGACACTGAAGCCTGCGGGTAAAGTGAGTGCGCCGAGGGAGAGCGGCGCCGTTCCTGCATTACGAATGGTAAAGACGCGCGTCAACGGCGTTCCGACAGTAGTGCTGCCGAACTCAATCACCGTGGTTTGTCCATCGATGACCAGTGGAGCGCTTGTATCAGGACCGTCATATACGGTGATTTCGGGAGCAGGCGTTCCTTCGAATGCGCCGGTATCACAATTCCCACCTGTTGGTTGTGGTCGGTCAACACCACGCTGATCAACCGTGACAGTATCGCCGCATCCATTCATACCCGCCGGAATACGATCAAGCGCAAGCGAGCCGAACAGGAGTGCGTGAGTTGGCGTCGGACCGCCATTATCGGCGAGTGGCGCAAGCAATGGGTTGATTGGCGTCGATGACTCGGTCGCCCCAGCTTTTGGCGTCGTTGTTCCCAATGGATCGCCATAGACATCGCCGGTCGTATTCATATCAAAGTTGTAATCACCCACATTGCCAATAAGGTTATACCCTTCACTCGTAATGAAATTTGCAAGATCAGGGTAGTTGCCGGCGCCAGGCGACGTATCAGTATTGCCTGCAACCAGCGAGCTGCGCAGGACGATACTGCCATACAATGCTCCGTCACCGCCGGTTTCCGTACCGGTAACAGTTGTGTACGCAACTTCAAGAGCAGAGTCTGACCAGACCGCGCCTCCGTCACCTTCAGTAGTCCGATTACCGCTGAAGGTGCTGTTCCGAATGGTCACGTCGTGATAGGCAGCGATAGCGCCGCCGTCATCTTCTGCGCGGTTACCGCTGAAGGTTGAACCTGTGATGAGCGCTTGACCATCGCCATCGGCACGGAACGCGATTGCGCCACCACCAGCGCTGGACCGGTTGTCTCGGAAGAAACTATCGGTGATTGTTCCATCAAAATTGAGCGTGTACAAAGCGCCACCCTCGGTTGCGCTGTTGTTTTCGAGGACGACTCGATTGAGCGATAGACGCGCATAACGAGCGTGGATGGCGCCGCCGTCATAAGGATCCTCAATTCTCCCGTTGCGTAAGGTCAAATCGTTGATTGTGAGATTAATAAAGTCGCTCAGGGTTCCATCGAGGTAAAATAGTCGGAAGGAAGGGGCGCTGTCGGATCGCTCGATCGTTGCGCCATTGCCATTGATTGTGACACTATTCGACGAAGTGCCATCGACGCGTATGACCGGTAGACCGGTTGGTCCGTCGTCTGTATTGTCTACACCGATCAGTGTATACGTGCAGTTGGTGGCAAGTTCGATTGTATCGGGTTGGTTGTTGCTATTTGCTGTTGTTATTGCGCTGATGAGCGCCGAGACGTCACCACACGGGATGGAGAAGGTCGCCGCCTGGCTGGAGGGCGCTGGAATCAGCCAGACCGACGTAAACAGCACAAGCGCGAAGAGCGCCGTAAAAGAGAAAGAAGTTCTGGAAAGTCGCATTACACCCTCCTATGCTCCAGCAGCGCTGACGTCTCAGGCGTGGAATGAAACGTTATACGAACGAATACGTGATGCTGTGGAGTGGGTGGAGTGAGGGGTGGGAGTCATACTGACAAGTCTCCTTCTTAGAACATTGTGATCGGTCAGAAGAGATATCGCATGATTGTACACGAGGATACGATTATCTCCAACAAAAGATATAGCGTAGTCAATGCGTCATCTCTGGCAGGCATGGTTTTCTGTGCTATAATACTCGATATACCTGTCACACTTCTACAGCACGTTGGTGGGGATTTCCTCTTATCTCCGCGGCAATGACGCCTGCCGTACGACGCCTGGCATGGATGAGCATGTATCGAGCTGTGAAAGCGATAGTGCTACGAAAGTGAGAACACGTTCCTTACCGAACATATATGTTCAATGACGTGCGAGTGTTGATTGAACTATGCTTCCTGAGCGCGCCATGAACAACGGAATAGCGGTTGATCTGCGCAACGTTGTCAAACGCTTTGCGGACGTATGCGCCGTCGATCATGTCTCGATGCAGATCCGCGATGGCGAGTTCTTCTCGATGCTCGGTCCCTCTGGATGCGGCAAAACGACGACCCTGCGCATGATTGCCGGGTTCGAGTTCCCCACGTCAGGCGAAATCTTCCTCCACGGCAAATCGGTCGGTCATACACCGCCCTTTCGGCGCAATGTCAACACGGTGTTTCAATCGTATGCGCTCTTTCCGCATATGACGGTCGCCGAGAATGTTGCCTTCGGTCTGCGGATGAAGAAGACCCCGCCAGTTGACATTGCACAGCGGGTGACCGAAGCGCTCGAACTGGTGCGCCTGGGCAGCTTCGCTGCGCGCCGGCCACGGCAACTCTCCGGCGGGCAGCAACAGCGTGTAGCGCTGGCGCGCGCGCTGGTTAACCATCCCGAAGTGCTGTTGCTCGATGAACCGCTCGGCGCGCTTGACCTGAAACTGCGCAAAGAAATGCAGCTCGAACTGAAGAGCCTTCAGGAGCGCGTCGGCATTACGTTCATTTACGTCACGCACGATCAGGAAGAGGCGCTGATGATGAGCGACCGCATCGCCGTTATGAACGCCGGAAAGGTGTTGCAGATCGGCACGCCGACCGAAATCTACGAGCGTCCGGTCTGTCGGTTTGTTGCTGACTTCATTGGCGAAACCAACTTCATCGAGGGAAAGGTCGAGTCGGTCGAGCCCGGCGGCGTTGCGACCATTCTATCGGACGATGGCCTGACCCTGCGCGGTCAGATGATCCGTTCTGTTGCTCCTGAAACGACCGTCACCCTCTCCATTCGTCCCGAGAAAGCGTTTCTGTCGGTGCAACCGCCGCCGCCAGGAACACCGAACTGTCATCAGGTGCAGGTGGAGCGCGTGGCATACATCGGGAGCGATACCCGGATCGATGTGCGCCTGGGAGCGCGATTGTTCGATCTGTGGGAACAAAACAGTCGCTCGACGCTCGACCGCGACGCCTACTGGCAACCTGGCGAAACAGGGTATCTCTGGTGGCCTGCCGAGAATGCGATTATTCTGACAGAGTGAATGACGATGCGAGGTGACGATGGCCACTGACACGCTTGCGTCCGACTCTCAACTGCGGGAAGGGCAGATCGCTGCCCTCTTGCGCCGCAGCGAACGGTTGCAACTCGGCCTCCTCCTCTTCCCCGGGCTCTTCTGGTTGATGATGTTCTTCGCCCTGCCGCTGGTGGTCGTCGTCCTCTACAGTTTTGCGACCAGCGGACCCGGCGGGCGCATCGAGTGGACGTTTACGCTGAATAATTATCGCACCCTGTTCACGGAAAGCCTGTATGTCAACGCCTACTGGCGCTCGATCTGGGCAGGCGTGTGGACAACCCTTATCTGCCTGCTCCTTGGTTACCCGCTGGCGTACTATATCGTCCGTCGTCCGCCGCAATGGCGCACCGTGTTGTTGTTCCTCGTCCTGATCCCGTTCTGGACGAACTTCCTCGTTCGCACCTACGCCTGGATGCTCATTCTATCGAACAATGGCATCATCAACAGCGCCATTCAGGCGCTGGGGTTGCCGCGCGTCACGCTGTACCCGTCCGAAGGTGCGGTGCTGGTTGGCCTGGTCTATGGCAGCCTGCCTTTCATGGTCTTACCAATCTATGCAGCGCTGTCGCGTTTCGATTTTACGCTCATGGAGGCGGCGGCCGATCTCGGCGCCAACCAGGTTCGCTCGTTTCTGCACGTGATGCTGCCGTTGACGATGCCGGGCGTGGCTGCCGGCTCGGTGCTGGTGTTCATTCCGACGGTAGGGCAATTCGTGGTCTCCGATTTGCTTGGCGGCGCGAAGGTCGATTATCTGGGGAATCTGTTACAACGCCTGTTTACGCGTTCGAATCCGCCGAACTGGCCCCTTGGCTCGGCAATGGCGATTGTCTTCATGATCGTGCTTACACTGGCGATTATCATCTATTTCCGGGTGACGACCGAGGAGGATCGGTGAAGAACGTTGAATGTGCTCACGTTGAACGTTCGACGTGAGCACGTTGAACGTTCAACGTACTACCACAGGGTGTGACCATGGTCGATATTCAAACGCCGCAGTCGGTGCGTATCGCCGGAGGTGAACGCCGCCGTTCCGCCGGTTCGCTGGCGCTCGGCGCACACGCGCTGCTGACGATGGTGTTCCTTTACGCGCCTATCGTCGTACTGGTGTTATTCTCATTCACACGCGACAGTTTCGGCGTGCGATGGACGGGGTTCACGTTCGACTGGTATGTGCGCCTGCTGAGCAATCAGCGTCTGCTCACGGCGGCGATGAACACCCTCATTGTGGCGCTGTCATCGACGGTGGTCTCGACGATTATCGGCACAATGACTGCGCTGGCAATGGAGCGCTACCGTTTCCGTGGTCGCACCGGCTTCGATGCGCTGCTTTATCTGCCTATCGTCATCCCGGAAATTGTGATGGCGCTCGCGCTGCTGGCGTTCTTCGCCTTCTCGTTCGGCATCCTCGAAACCCTCTTTGGCATCCGCCTTCAATTTGGTCTGGCAACGGTCACCATCGCCCATATCGCGTTCACCATTTCGTTTGTGGTAGTCGTGGTGCGCGCCAGCCTCAAGGGTTTTGATATGCGTCTGGAAGAGGCAGCGAAGGACCTTGGCGCAAATGAGTGGCAAACGTTTCGCTACATCACACTGCCGCTCATCATGCCGGGTGTGATCGGCGGGGCGCTGCTCGCGTTCACCCTCTCCCTCGATGACTTTGTGATCACGTTCTTCACCACCGGCTCAGGGGTGTCACTGTTGCCGGTTGAGGTGTATGGGCAGGTCAAACGCGCCATTACACCGCAGATCAATGCGATTTCGACCCTGATGCTGCTGGTGTCGATTACCCTGGTGTTCCTCTCGCAGTTCGTCCAGCGACGGCGAGAGATATGAAGTGCGCTCACGGGCGTTGGACATAGAAAGGTTGAACGTCGGGTGTGGGATTGGTTAGAAAGGAAACACAGATGCTCAAGGGACACATCAGGTTGATTGCACTGCTGCTTGCCGCATTGCTGACGCTGGCGGCGTGCGGCGGGCAGCCGGCAGCCAGCCCTGGCAACGAATATGGCGGGGGCGGCGCAACTGAACCGGCCACGGCGCAACCGTCCGCCGGCGACGAGTTGCAGGTTGATCGCTCACGGCTATCGAGCGAACTCAGATTCTTCAACTGGACCGATTATATCGATCCATCGATCCTCGAGGACTTTGAGAAGGAGTATGGCGTCAGGGTCGTTGTTGACCTGTTCGACGCGAATGAGGACATGCTCGCAAAGGTGCGCGCGGGCCGTTCCGGGTACGACATCGTCACCCCATCGGATTACGCTGTCGAAATTATGTGGCGCGATGGCCTCATCGCGAAACTCGACAAGTCGCTGTTGCCCAACCTGAAGAACATCGACCCCGATCTGCTCGACAAGTACTTCGATCCGGGGAATGTCTATTCTGTGCCGTACATGTACGGCATCACGGGCATCGCCTACAACCGCCAGTTTTTCCCGAATGGGGTCGACAGCTGGGCAGCGCTGTTCGACACGGCGGAGATTGCACGATACCGCGGTCAATTCAGCATGCTCGACGACGAACGCGAAACGCCGGGCGCTGCATTGCGATACCTGGGTTACTCACTGAACGAGACCGATCCGGAGGCGCTGAGGAAAGCGCAGGAACTGCTGATCGCGCAGAAACCGTTTCTGGCAGCGTACAACAGCAGTGATGTCAACCGAAAACTGGCAAGCGGCGAATATGTCATCGCTCACGCCTGGAGCGGTTCGGCATTGCAGGCGCGCAACGGTCTGGGCGACGAGTTCTCCGGCAACCCGGATATTGCCTTCGTTATTCCCAAAGAAGGCGGAATGATCTGGATGGACAACATGGTCATCCTGGCGGACTCGCCAAACGCCTACACTGCGCACGTCTTCATGAACTTCCTTATGCGACCTGACATCGCTGCACGCAATGCCGAATACATCGGGTACCTGTCACCGAACGTTGAAGGGATCAAACTGTTGCCGCAGGAGATTATCGACCTGTACAACGAAGGGTTTGCACCGGACGATGAAGTAATCAAGCGCCTGGAGTGGGCCGTGCGCAATGAACAGACCGCAGCGTTCACCGATCTGTGGACGGCTGTCAAAGGGGAGTGAGGGGCGCGAAGGGTGCACACGTGAAGGCGTGACGTCTCATGGTGCGTAAGCGCCTATCCGAATAACGCAGGATCCCGAAAACCGCCTCCTGAGCAGTGCGTATCGAAGGGGCGGTTTTTCGGATAAGCACAAAGAAGAATCGCCAGCGGACTGGACGGGGTGCGGCGCCTGTTGCCCTGCTGGCGCAGGAGGCGCCTGAACGGTTCGAAATAACAAAACGCGCCTGACATTGGTCAGGCGCGTTGATCATGTGGCTGGGGGACAGGGACTCGAACCCCAACTACCTGATCCAGAGTCAGGCGTTCTACCGTTAAACTATCCCCCATCGTGGGAGCAGGGGCGAGATACTCGCCCCTGCTGCTGGTGCCGAAGGGGAGATTTGAACTCCCACGAGGTCACCCTCACTACGCCCTGAACGTAGCGCGTCTGCCAGTTCCGCCACTTCGGCTTATGGGCGCTGCCGTTATTGTCAGCAATCGGCATGATACATTAAGCGCACCGATTTGTCAAACGACACTGAAGTAACTGTTCACGATTGGAGGGTTCGGGGGAAGCACCCGAGATCAGGCATCGGCGGCGGGATGGCTCTGGCAAACGCCACAAGACGTCGCCCCGCCGACGCAAAGATACCATTTGTGCAGTAAGAATGCATGCTTGCTGCAGGACGCAACTGTTCAGATGTGAGGTCAAGCGTCATCTGGATGCGCGGAGGTCTCGCCTGCTGCCATATGTGTGCAGGCAAGATGCCTGCGCGCCCGGGAGAAGAGTGAACAGTGGCGCCACACCCTGCTCAGCTCAACCTTGACAATGCCATGCTCAAGTTCATATAATAACGCACGTATCACACTTTAGTGCGGAGAGCAGGTCAATGGCGCTTAAGGATTACTACGAGATATTGGGCGTCAACCGGAATGCGACTGACGCGGAAATCAAGAAAGCATACCGCAAACTTGCGCGCCAGTACCATCCAGACATCAACCCTGGCAATAAGGATGCCGAAGCGCGCTTCAAGGAGATTAACGAAGCGTATGAGGTTCTGTCCGACAAGGAGAAGCGCGCGAAGTACGACCGATTCGGGCGCGACTGGCAGCGCTATCAGGACATGCCCGATTTCGGCGACTTTGGTGTTGGCGGTTTTGGCGCAGGAGATTTTGCCGATATCTTCGAGACCCTCTTCGGCGGCGGGCGCAGTGGGCGCAGCAGTGTCACCTATCGCGCCAGAGGGCAGGATATCGAGCAATCGGTGGATATCACGCTTGAAGAAGCATTCAACGGCACGCAGCGCTCCCTGCAGATCCAATCACCGAATGGCGCCATGCGCTCGATTACGGTCAAAATCCCACCGGGCGTCGATAATGGGTCACGGGTGCGGATCTCGGGTGAGGGCGCTCCTGGCATTGGCGGCGGTCCGCGCGGCGATCTGTACCTGGTGATCAACGTCTTGCCGCATTCGCGCTTTGAACGGCGCGGCGATGATCTCTATGTGCGGACTCCCGTCGATCTGTACACCATGCTCCTGGGTGGTGAGGTGAAAGTGCCGGTGATGGGAGGCAAAACGGTAACGCTTAAGGTGCCGGCTGGAACACAGAACGGGAAGGTAATGCGTATCAGCGGGCAGGGCATGCCGCGCCTGCGTGATCCGCACACGCGCGGTGATATGTATGTAACGCTCGATGTATCATTGCCGGTCAGCCTCTCGCCGCGTGAGCGCGAACTCGTCGAGCAGTTGCGCGCGCTGGCGCGACAGGAGATGCGTATGCCATGAAACAACGTTACTACACGATCAAGTCGGCGGCTGCGTTGTGTGGGATGCACGAGCAAAGCCTGCGTCTGTATGAGCGGCGCGGTCTCATCCGGCCGCAGCGCACTCCCGGCAATATTCGCCGCTATACCGAGAGTGACATCGAGCAAATTCGCTTTATCAAACGTCTGATCGACGATCTTGGCGTCAATCTGGCAGGTGTCGAGGTGATCCTGCATCTGCGTCAGCAACTGATCGAGACGCAGCGTGAACTTGAGGAATTGCGCAGCCGCCTTCCGATGGATGTCTCATAGCCATTTCGAGATATAATCCAGAGCGCGCCACGACGCGAGCTGAGTTCGTCCAATGCTGGATCTTGCAGAGAGGAGCATATGCTGCGCTACAAACTGATCCATCCCCAGATCCTTGCCGCTCTGGGGGGTGCGGGCCACGGATCGCAGGTGTTGATCGCCGATGGAAACTATCCCTTCGGCACAGGTGCGCCGCCTGGCGCACAACGCGTTTACCTCAATCTTGCCCCTGGATTGCTGACGGTGACCGATGTACTGGCTGTTCTGGCTGACGCCATCCCGATCGAAGCCGCGCATGTCATGGTTCCCGACACCGGTCCGGAACCTGCGATCTTCACGGAGTTTCGCGCGCTTCTGCCCGGTATGACCCTGCAACCGCTTGATCGTTTTACCTTCTACAATACGGCGCGCCTGCCGGATACGGCACTGGTGATTGCAACCGGCGAACGGCGGGTGTATGCCAATATTCTCCTGACGATCGGCGTTGTTCCGCCTGAAGCATAACCATGGGCTACACAGTATCTTCCAATCTCCTTCACACTTTCTTTGCACCCTGCTGGTATTCTGGGCGCGTGATAGCAAGAAACGCCGGACAACCGGCAAATGGCAGAGGAGAGTGACCATGGTTTGGAAGAACTGGTTTCGTGCGCTGGTGGCTCTGGGACTGATGCTGGCGCTGCTGGCGCCTGCCGGGGTAACGCTGGCGGCTGAGGCAGGCGGAACGGGAACGCTGAAGGCGCAGGGACAGGGAACGGTCAGGCTGGTTGGTGATGGAGCGGTATACATTGGGCGCGGCGCTGGCACTGTGTGGGTCAAGAATGCCGCGCAGATCATGACCGAGGGCAAAGGGCGTCGTACTGTTCTGCGCGATGGAACGGTGCGCCTGACCGGCTATACCGGTGCGATTACCCTGATCGGCGAGGGCATGGAGGTGACGGTGGTCGGTGGCGCGATCAATCTTCGTGCGGATGGAAGCGGTACAGCCACGCTCTACGGCGTCGGGACGTATGAGACCGACGTCGCACAGGGTGAGTGGAGTCGCGAAGGCGTACAGGTCGATTACTGATCGATCGGCGAAAGGTGCATACGTGAGTCGGAGGGCGAACCGCCCTCCGATTTTGTGTGTCTGTTTCCCGCTTCGCGTGGGAGCGCAGGCGTCTCGTCGGTCAGTGACGAGTGATGAGTAACCGGTGACAGAATGTACGCTCAAAAGCGCGGCGCACATGCCGGACGTTCCGGCAACCATGGCAGAAAGGTGATGTTGGGTCCGACGGCTTCGCCGCGCCCTTCCGGGTTTGCCGCCGGTTCATACGGTCCGCTGGGGAGTTCCCACCAGTTGTTCGTCATGGTGAGCGGCAGATCGCTGGTCGCGCCTTTACCAATGTTGAACTGGCGATAGAACGGGTTGTTAGGCGGCTCGTGGGCTTCGATGGCATTATCGCGGATGTTGAGCATCGGGCTGAGGTTGGGTGGTGCATCGCTGCGCAGGCTCAACCCGTTTGCGCCGCCGATCAGGGTGTTGCACCGCACATTTCCCATCAGTTGCGCGTTGGTGAAGAGCGTCAGGTTCGGGCCCGCCGCGCCGACCAGCAGATTCTGCTCGATTTCGATCCGCGCCGGGCGCTCGAAACTCTGGTTCGTGACGCGCAACGGTGCGGTTCCTGCCACCAGTGCGTTGTTCAGAATGCGATTGTTGACGATCACGACATCGCTGCCAGGTCCATCGCCGCCGCCGCGTGACAGGGTGATATCAATCGCTGATCCATAGGGCATGCGATTGCCCGAAACCTCGCTGTCCCGAATAATCACAAAACTGTCGTCGATGCGCAGATGCCCGCCATTGTTGATGATTCGCGCACTCTGTAACGACAGGCGCCCCGATTGCATCGCCAGCACCGTGCCGCCTGCACCCCCGCCGGTGATTGTGACATTGCGCAGATCGATGACACTGCCTGCCCGCCCAATGATGCTTTCCCAGCGCAACCGTGGATCGTCGCCGCCGCCGATCTGCGTGAAGCGTACCTGCTGGTCGGGAGTTGCCAGTGCAACGACTGAGCCGTCGACCACCAGCGATACGCCGCGCCCCATCTGCACCTCGACGCCGGGTTCGATGATCAGTGATGCGCCGCTGCTCACCAGCAGATCACTCTGAAGGATCACTGGACTGTTGGCGACTGACCAGCGCACGCTCCCGCGCAGTGTGTGCTGCGATGGGCGCGCAGTCGCTGCCGGGCGTGTCGATCCACCTGAGCCGCCGGCATCGGCCGGTCGGGCATCTGGCGCCTGTGCAACCGGCGCTGCCTGTGCCTGCGGTTGCGCCCCTGATGCCTGCAGCGGTGCACCTGCCGGCGCCGGTTGCGCCTCCGCCACGGGTGGTGGATCGAGGCGGAATTCAACGGTATCGGGTGTGGGAGTGCTGGCTGCTGTGGGAAGGACAGCCGTCGGGAATGCTGCAGTTGGGCGGATGAGTTCGAGAGTCGGCGGCACAGTGGGAGTACTCGCCGGTAGCGCAGTTGGGGGTATGTCCGTGGGAATGATCGAAGGCTCATTCGCCACGGCAACGACCGGTATGAGTGTTGTTTCTCGAATGACAGTGGTTGGGTCGGAGACCTGCGCCGGCATAGCTGTTGGAAGCGCCGGGCGCAGCGCCAGCCCGGCGACGAAAGCGACAGCAACGAGCAGCAGCGCAATGAGCGAACCCAGCGCCCAAAGCGCCGTCAGCGCACTACGCGGCACGTGCAGGGTGATCATATCACCCCGACGAGCGCCCGAACGGTCGTTTTGTTCGTCCATCGGCGATCTTTCTCCCATGCAATCCAGCGGAGTTCCAGCAGTTCTTCTGTTGCAGCAGGGGGTGATCGCAATGCTATCACAGAAAATGCCGCTCTGCAATATCCGTTCCACGTTTCACGTTCCACGTTCCACGTTCCGCGTTGTGCTTGAGGAGCGACAGTAGTACCCCGGCATTTTTACCTGTTTTAGGGATTGACTCTGTGAAAAGCGGTACTATAATTAAGTTGCTTCCTTCTCCGCGATGTGAAGAAGCGTGTTCTCCGCCATGCTTCGAGGTTCAGGGTAAGGTCATGAGCAGCGCGCTTGCAATTGCTTCTGTCACTGCTTTCCTCAAGAGCGTGCTCGAGAATGGGCTGGTAGACGAAGGAGTCAATGCCAGCATTGGCGGCGATGCGGTTGTCTCGGCATTGCCGCCCGATCGGATTACCACCGGCTCGGATGAACGTCCGCAGATCAATTTGTTCCTGCATCAGGTGACGCCGCATGCCAGTTTGCGATCCGGCGAGCGGAGCGGCCAGCGCACGATGCTGGGACTGGATTTGCACTATCTTCTGACGGCATACGGCGCACAGGATCTCCAGATCGAAATCTTGCTCGGATACGCAGCGCTGGTTCTGCACCGCATGCCGTTCGTGGGTCGCGATGCCATGCGCGAGGCGCTGGCAGCGCTTGCGTCGGATGACCACGGCGGCATCCCGCCGCCAACGCTTCAGGCGCTTGCCGGGTTCGATCCCGGTTCGCAGGTCGAGCGGCTCGAAATTCGTCCGCAATACCTGAGTGGTGAGGACCTGACGAAGATCTGGTCGCCGTTGCAGGCGCGCTACCGTCCGTCTCTGGCGTACAGGGTGTCGATGGTGCTGATTGGATAGACAGACTGCGCGCATCGTGCAACAATGACAACTATTTCGAGTGAAACCTGGGAACGTATCAATCATCGTGCGCTGGGTCTGGCGCTCGCGCGTGTACGTGCCGCACTCGAACAGTATCTTGGGCATACCGATCCCGCCGCCTCCGCTGGCAGTCCGCTTCCGGATGCAGACCTGACGAGTGATGAAGCGCGCTCGGCGCTCGAAACATTGTGCACCACGTTTCGGCTCTCACCCTTCGAGCGTGATCTGCTGACGCTCTGCGCCGGTGTCGAGCTCGACTCCAGTATTGCTGCGCTGTGCGCTGAGGCGCAGGGCGATCCGCAACGGGTGTCGCCGACCTTCAGCCTGGCGCTGGTAGCGCTGCCCGGAGCGCACTGGAGCGCACTCGCGCCTGATGCGCCGCTGCGCTACTGGCGGTTGATCGAGCCTGCCCCCGGCGGGTTGCTCACTCGCGCTCCGCTGCGGATCGATGAGCGTGTGCTGCATTATCTGACCGGTATTGCCTGTGTCGACGAACGGCTGCGTGGTCTGATGATGCCGATCCGTGCGGCAGGGTCGTTATTGCCGTCGCATCAGGCGCTGGCTGAACGCATCGCCGAAGTCTGGCGCCGGTCGCGCAGCGGGGTTTTGCCGCTCATCCAGGTGTGCGGCGATGATCGCGCGACCCGTCAGGCTATCGCTGCTGCTGCGGGTGCTGCGGTCGGGTTGACGGTCTATGCGCTGCATGCCGCGGTGATGCCTGCGGCGGTTGCCGAGGCGGAAATGCTCGTCCGCCTGTGGGAGCGCGAAGCGGCGTTGAATGCTGGAGCGCTGCTCGTCGAGTGCGATGATGTCGATCCTGCCGATACGGTGCGCGCCAGTCTGCTTACCTGGCTTCTCGAACGCACCGGCGGTGCGCTGATCGTGTCGGCGCGCGACCGCTGGCGCCCGACGCAGCGCGTGACGGTCACGATTGATGTGCATCGCGCGAGCAGCCATGAGCAGCGCGATGCATGGCGCGCGGCGCTTGGCGCGGTCGCCGACCGCCTCGATGGACACGTTGACCACCTCGTTTCACAGTTCAATCTGAGCGCGCACGCAATCTACGCGGCCGGCGCCGAAGCGCTGGGGCAAATGCAGGATCACGCCGGTCGCGATGCGGCGCGGGTGGTGTGGGAAGCCAGTCGCGCACAGGCGCGTCCGCGCCTCGACGACCTGGCGCAACGGATCGAGTCATCGGTCACGTGGGATGACCTCGTGTTGCCCACGCCGCAGCGGCATCTGTTGCGCGACATTGCAGCGCATGTGCGGCAGCGGGCGCGGGTATACGAAACCTGGGGGTTTGCTGCGCGCAGTTCGCGTGGTCTGGGGATTAGCGCACTGTTTGCCGGCGCCAGCGGCACCGGTAAAACGATGGCAGCGGAAGTGCTGGCAAACGAATTGCACCTCGATCTCTACCGCATCGACCTGTCGTCGGTGGTGAGCAAATACATCGGTGAGACAGAGAAGAATCTACGGCGTATCTTCGACGCTGCTGAGTCGGGAGGCGCCATTCTGTTGTTCGACGAAGCCGATGCGCTGTTTGGCAAACGCAGCGAGGTCAAGGACAGTCACGACCGGTATGCCAATATCGAAGTCAGTTACCTGCTGCAGCGCATGGAAGCCTATCGCGGTCTTGCCATCCTGACGACCAACCTGAAGAGTGCGCTGGATACGGCGTTTCTCCGCCGCATTCGGTTTGTGGTGCAGTTCCCGTTCCCCGATGCCGCGCAACGCGCCGAAATCTGGCGGCGCTCGTTCCCGTCGGGTGCGCCGACTGAGGGGCTGGATTTCGAGAAACTGGCGCGGCTGAACGTCGCTGGCGGCAACATTCGCAATATTGCGCTCAATGCCGCCTTTCTCGCCGCCGATGCGGGCGAACCGATCCGAATGGTTCACCTGCTCCGCGCCGCGCGCGCCGAGTATGCCAAACTCGAAAAACAACTGACCGATGCTGAAGTTGCCGGGTGGGTATGAGACAGGTGAGGATTGAAGGTAGGAGATGTGATGAACTATCGTGAGCGAGTGATGCTGCCGCGCCGTCGTCCTGCTGACATATCGACGCCGTCCCTGTTCCGCTCATCGTCCGCGGTGAGCGCCCCGGTCGATCAGGGTGTGGCGTCACAGCATGGACACCTTTTTTTGCATATGCGTCTGGCATCACCGGTTGCGCTGTTGCAGCGCAAAGAACCGCAGTCCGATGAAACGACCGGCATCACACCCGTCAGCGCCCCTGCTCCGGCGGAATCGGCGATTAATCCGCTGGTCGGTTTGAAACGCGGCGACGGGTTGAACTATGGCACACGGGATTTGCGCCCGCGGGTCAAACTGCTGCAACACAAGTTGAACGAAAAGACCGGCGCCGGTCTCAACGTTGATGGGATGTGGGGTCCCAAGACATCTGCGGCGCTCGAAACGTTTATGCTTGGTCGAAGCACAGTTCCAGCCGAAATTGTCGATCAGGATACCGCCGATGCCCTGCTCGACCGCCGAAAAGAGACGCCGGGACCGGGTCCGCAGCCGATTCCTCCCGGCCCGCAGCCGGTCGAGCCTGCATACAATCAGACACTCGAAGATGTCCTGGATGCGGTCTGGGCGCAGTACCAGTTAACCTTTGCAGGACAAAGCAGCGGACTGCACAAACTAGAGAAAGATCTGGCGCAGGTCGAGAAGCCAAAGAATGCGCTTATCGAAGTTCTGAAAGATGCCGGCAAGGCGGCTCTCGATGCGCTGCTCGGCTGGGGTGGCGGAGCGCTGCGCTCCCCCATCAAGGCTGCACTTGCCGGGTTGGGTGAAACGATCTCGAAAGATGGCGTTGATAAGGTGTTCGATAAAGCACAGGAAGCGGCTGGCGGCGAGGTTGTCAGGAAAGTCGATGAACTGGAAAATACAGACGGACCTACCCTCGAAACCTTCCTGGAGTCGCAACGTGCTGCACTCGAAGAAGCGGCAGCACAGACCCAGGAAATGTTCCTGATCGAAACACGCGCCAGACTGCGCCAGCCTGCAGCAGGTGAGCCGGTCAGCAGCGGACTAGAAGACCCGCGGGTGCTGCGGGCAAGGAAATTGCTCGATGCCGTCAAACGCGAGCGTCCACAGGCATTTCAGAAACAGTACAACGAGTCGCTGGCAAAGTGGGCGATTGCTCAGGCGCAGTCGAAACTTGGTTCAATCGACAGCCCCAGCATGTCGGTCGGCGACGAAAAGGTGAAAACCACTGACATGAGTAAGGCGGAACCCGGTATGCCGGGTGTGCTAACCATTGAAATCGAAGGAGCCAAACCGGAACTGCCAGTAAAGGTCACCGCGGCGAAGATCGCCGGGTTGAGCGAAAAGACCCGTCAGGCGCTGGAACGTCAGCAGAAAAGCATTGGTGAACTCGACATACCGCGCTATGCAGCGGGCAAGGTGGAGATCAACACTGGTCTGGGGTCAATTTTGAACTTTACCAAACCCACCGTGCGCATCGCCCAAAACGAAACCGGCGATCTGTTCGAGCGAGAGAGTACGGAGGGCGGCAAGGAGTGGCTGAAGAAGAAAGCCCGACCATACCAGGAAATTCTGACGGAAGACTTGGTCAAAGAAGGCATGCGCATGGTGTGGGAAGAAATCGACCGCAAACGTCTCAGCGATGTGCCTGGAGGATTGAAAGGTCCCTGACTCTATATGCAATGAGGTACGCCTATGAATGATCGTCTACGGCTCCATCGTCAACATCAGGTCACCCATCTACGCGCACGACACGCCGACCACGCGCCAGAGGCGATGCCCACACCATCGGGCGCGTGGCAGGGGCACACATTTGGCGACTTCGCCTTCCATCGCGCACCATCGGGCATGCCGCAGGCGAAACTGACGGTCAATACCCCCGGTGATTTCTATGAACAGGAAGCCGATCGCGTCGCAGCACAGGTTGTACGCATGAGCGATGAGGAGGTGCAGACGGCGCGCGTTGCAAGCGGCATCCAGCGCATGTGCGCGGAATGTGCGGCTGAGGAAGAGGAAGAGCTGATCCAGGCGCAGGAAGAACCTGGCGCAATCCCCGAAGTGACTCCTGAGATGCAGGCGGAGATCGACGCCATGCGCGGCAGTGGCGCGCCGCTCGACCAGGAAACGCGCGCGTTTATGGAGCCACGCTTCGGGCATACGTTCAATCAGGTGCGCATCCATACCGACGCGCGGGCGGCGTCGCTGGCGCACGCGCTCGATGCGCTGGCGTTCACCGTCGGGAACGATATTGCGTTTGCGCCCGGGCAGTACCAGCCGGGCAGCGACGAAGGGCGCACCCTGCTGGCGCACGAGTTGACCCACACCCTGCAGCAGACCATCGGTGCAGCACGGGTGCAACGGCAGGAGGCGGAAGGCGGTACAGATATATCGACGAGATCGAGAGCATAACCGATAGTGCGATGAGCGTCGCGGGCGGCGGTGCGCTGGTGTACATCAATGCGCCTGTCGTGACGGTCGACAGCGGTTTGCTGCGAACCAGTGGTGTGATGCAAGCCGATATGTTACTCGCCAGCCCGGTTGTTGCATCGGTCTATACGCCAGGCGTCGGCAATCTTATGTGATCCGGCGGTGAAAGATGACGGTCAAACGCACATTCCAGTTCAGACGCCTTGATAGAGGCGGTGATCAGCATGTTGCACAGCGTGCGTCGCAGGAACATCGCGATGCGGTGCCTGGACAGTTTCGTCACCATTTTCACCAGATGCGGATCAGCAACACCGATCTGGCGTCATCGGGGACGCGGCAGGCAGAGTCACCGTCGACTCGTTCCGTACAACGTATGTCGGCAGGCGGTATGTCCACCGACGTGGCGCCGGCTGTTGAGGCGGAGATCGACGCCATGCGCAGCGGTGGCGCGCCGCTCGACCAGGAAACGCGCGCGTTTATGGAGCCGCGCTTTGGGCATACGTTCAGTCAGGTGCGCATCCATACCGACGCGCGGGCGGCATCGCTGGCGCGCGCGCTCGATGCGCTGGCGTTCACCGTCGGGAACGATATTGCCTTTGCGCCCGGGCAGTACCAGCCAGGCAGCGACGAAGGGCGCACGCTGCTGGCGCACGAGTTGACTCACACCCTGCAGCAGACCATCGACGCAGCGCGGGTGCAACGGAGACAGCAACCTGAATTTCCAGCCGACCTTGATCCGGAGACCTCCTCACCCGGCGGTTCACAGGGTGGCGGAAGACCAATGATCAGCTACGGCAGTCGGGGGCCGGATGTCGCCGATGCCCAGCAGTTACTCAACCAGCACGGCGCTACGCCGCCATTGGTGGTGGACGGTATCTTCGGTCCAAAGACGCGCCAGGCGACGATCGCTTTCCAGAAGGCGCATGGTCTTGCACCGGATGGCATTATCGGACCATTGACGTGGGGCGCGCTGGAGTCGGCAACACCGGGACCGCAGCCGCCGGGACCGCAGCCGCAGCCGCCGGGACCGCAACCCCAGCCGGTCGAACGCTGGACGAATGAAGACCGGGCGATGATCGCCGCGCATATTCAGCCGGGTGTACTGACGGCGTTCCAGGCATCGCGGATCGAACCGGCAGTCATGGCGCTTTCTGACGATGAGTATACCGCCTTTCGCACCCTGTTGCAGAGCGCCGGTTCCAGCATGGAACGCGCATTTCTGTGCAAGGCGCTGGCAGCCGGTCGTTCGCTGGGCGACATGACCGATTTCGCTGCCACAATCCGTGGTCTGAGCGACAACTGGTTGTTGCGCAACCTGAACGTGGTGGATCTGAACGAAGCCGATGGCGTCGAGCGTGGCATCATTCAGCAGTACGGCAACAGTTGCGGTCCTACTTCGGTGCAGGTCATCCGCGCCTCCGCTGACCCGATCTATGCGCTGGCGTTGCGCTCCGCCGGGCCAATCGAACAAGCATCGGAACACGCAGTTACCGCCCCGGACACTATTCCCAATCAGATGCTTGCTGGCGAGCAAAAGGCAATCCTCGACACCCACGCCGCTGCAGGAACCGGTAATCCGGCAACCGATCGCACTCAACCAACCGGCGGCGCGTGGGTCGAAGCGGAAATGAATGCGCTCTCCAGCGCAACCGGCGTCACCTACCAGACACGCATCGTCGGCACGCAAATCACACTTGATGCAGCGCTCGGCATTCTGAAAACCAATCTGACAGCCGGCATTTTTGTGCCGATTGTCGTTGGCGGCAGTGTTGGCGATACGGCGCACTATGTAATGGCGATGGCGATCAGCGGCAACCGCATCCAGATCCACGATGTCGCTACCGGGGATACCGTCTGGCGCACTGAGCAAGATTTCAAAGACAGCAAGCTGAACCTGCCGAGCGGGCATAAGATGCTGACGGCTATCGACGTGCCGTCGGCTGTGCCAGCAGCGCAACCGCAGCCTGCGACGCCGTAGGCGTTTTGAGGGAGGAGCAGAATGCCGGTCGATCCACATCGTGACTATACCCGACAGGAGCAACTTGCTCTCGATCTGACCGAACTCTTTGCGAACGGTCTGCGTGATGAGCAGGGGCGCCTGCCGCTTGCGCTCCAGGGGATCGGGAGTGCGGCAATGGCGCTGCAAACTGAAGCGGCAGGCGTGCCACTGCCGATGTTCAACCGCATGCTGACGACTGCCAATGAGATCAGTCTGACACGCGCGAAGGCGATGCCCGAGGAACTGGTCGAAGAACTGGAAAAGCGCGGTTTTCCGCAGATCGCGCGGATCGTTCGTGCGGGGGTCGATGCCTGCCGTGACGAAGACGATTACCGTAATCTGGTACACTGGCTCATTCAGGTGCGCAATCTGATCGTGTTTCGCGCACAGGCGTCGCGGATTCCTTGATGATCGAAAGCGTGATCGATGATGCGATCAGGCGAACGCACATTCAGACGCCTTGATAGAGGCGGTGATCAGCATGTTGCACAGCGCGCGTCGCAGGAACATCGCGATGCGGCGCCTGGACAGTTTCGTCACCATTTTCACCAGATGCGGATCAGCAACACCGATCTGGCGCCATCGGCGGATCAGGCAGAAGCGCCTGGTTTGTCATCAGAGGAAACACTGCAGGCAGAGTCACTGGAAGGCGCGGCTCAGCGGTTGACCTGTGCTGATCGGCGTGTGCAGCGCCAGGATGCGGCATCGGGTTCTGTAACGATCTTCGATGAGATTACTGTACAACGCCTGCCGGCAGGTGATGCCTCTACTGACGTGGCGCCCGATGCTGAGGCGGAGATCGATGCCATGCGCGGCAGTGGCGCGCCGCTCGACCAGGAAACGCGCGCGTTTATGGAGCCGCGCTTCGGGCATACGTTCAATCAGGTGCGCATCCATACCGACGCGCGGGCGGCGTCGCTGGCGCACGCGCTCGATGCGCTGGCGTTCACCGTCGGGAACGATATTGCGTTTGCGCCCGGGCAGTACCAGCCAGGCAGCGACGAAGGGCGCACGCTGCTGGCGCACGAGTTGACCCACACCCTGCAGCAGACCGGCGGCGCGGCGCGGGTGCAACGGCAGGAGGCGGACGATGAAGAGGGCAGCGGTGGCAACGCAGCGCTGCAGCCGCCGGTTACATTGACCAACCCGCGCTTTGCGTCTATTCCGGCACTGCGCAGTATTGCGGAAGGACAGCGCATCCTTTCGACGCGCGACAACGGTCGACCGGTGAAGGCAGTGCAGACGGCGCTGCTCGATCTGGGATACTCGCTGTTGCGCTTTCACGATGATGGCAGGTTTGGGAACGAGACGCGCGATGCAATACGCCAGTTTCGCGCTGACCGACATCTCCCTCCGGGGGTCGATGTCGATTACACCGTCATCGCTGTGCTCGACCGCGTTGCGCCGCCGCCCGGTCAGGCGACTGAGCACTTTGTCGACTACGAGCGGCTCCTGGCTGACGACCGGCTGGATTTCTCGATCTCGCTCGGTTACGACGAAGGCCAGTCGCATGTAAGGGATGCTGAGAGCGCGCGGAGATGGCTGGAGGGTCAGGGATTCACGCTCAGTTCCGGTTCGATTGCCGAGGGAGACGAGCGGTACGAGATGCATCGCGATATCACGTACCCCAACGCGCAGGGGCAATGGGTGTCGAAAAATGTCCTGGTCACGCTACGCCTGATTACTCCGGGTGAAGGAGCGGCGCGGCGTTTTCTCGAAACGTTGAACGAGACCGAAATTATGACCTATGTCGGCCACGCGCGTGGCGGTCTGGGACCGGATTTCGACGATAAGCATGTGGGACAGGAAAATGTCGTGATCGGCGCACACTCCAGCCTGCATGATCGACCCGATACCAGTGTACGCACGCCGCGCGACCCGTACTGGCGCACCGTGACGAGTGAACGGACGAATACGCTTGAAGAGATGACCGCACGCGGTGCGTGGAACGAGGAACGCTATCGTGTCTGGCTTTTCTATGCCTGCACCTCGCTCAACTATCAGGACGAATTACGCGGAGGATTGCTCCCGCCTGGAATAAATCGAGAAAATCTCGATATTTTCGGTACAAACAAAGCGGTTCCAGTTGCCGCCGGTCTCGAACCGACATTTGCCATGATTGAAGGTATCTTGCAAGCACAAACGATGGAGCACATTGTGCGCGCGATGCAGCAGCGTATGGAAGATGCCTTGCGCGCCCATCCAGGCGTCATGCCAGCGCACTTGCAGCAGGCGCTGCGTGAATACCGCGACGCCTTCTACCGCGAAGGCGCCGGCGATAACCCAACGGCGCCGATGACAGAGTAAACAGGTGTGTGCGAGATGGCGGACAGGGGTATCTGGCATTGTTGTCGTGCAAACGTGGATAAACCATGATCGCAGATGTGCATCTTGCCATTCGGCATATGATCCTCAACCGGGGCTTGATCCCGGCGGACGAGGTCGATGTGCGGTTCGAGCGCCCGACGAAAGAGTGGGTCAATGCGCTGGTACGCCCGACGATCAATCTGTACCTGTTCGACATCGATGAGAACGTCGATCTGCGTCAGACGAACATGCCGGTGATGCGCGGCGGTAGCGGTGCGTCGTATCGCATGCCGATGCGTCGTTTCGATCTGCGCTACATGGTGACGGCATTTACCTCAGTCGCCAACGACGAGCATCTGCTGATCTATCGCACACTCGCCACCCTGCTGCGCTTTCCATCATTGCCGCCGTCGTCGCTGGCGGCGGCAATGGCGATCATCGCAAACCGCGAGGGGCACGCTGCGGAAGCGGCGCGTTTTACGGCGCTTGCCGAGGCCGGCGAGCGCACCACGCTGACCGACCTGCGCAGCACCCTCGCCACTGTCGAGGTGGGGGCGGCGGCGCGTTCGGCAATGGCGGCCCTGGTCGATGAACCACAGGTGACAACCAAAATTGCCACTGCCAATGAAAGTCTGCGTCTGATCGACGTGTGGAATGCACTCGAACAGGCGCCGCGCGCGTCGTTATTATATGTGGTTACCGTGCCGGTCGATCTCGACATCATTATTGATACGCCGCTGGTGCTGACGCGCATGCTGCGCATCCAGCAGCGCACCGATGCCGGTACGGTATCGGAGTTTATTCGAATTGGCGGAGCGGTGCGCGATCGTACCGGCGCGCCGCTTCCGGGAGTGATGGTTGCAATCGAAGGAGGTGCAATCGAGTCGGTTACGAATAGCGAAGGCAGATATGCGCTAAGTCACGTCCCGGCCGGGGAGGTGACCCTGCGGGTGATACGCCCCGATGGGAGCGTCCACATCACAACATTCGCAACGCCGTCGGACTCATACGATATCGTCCTGGATTGAAAGGAGGGTCTTATGCCCGAATATCTCTCGCCTGGCGTGTACATCGAAGAGGTCAGCAGCGGTCCGCGTCCAATTGAAGGTGTGGGGACGGCAATGGCGGCGTTTGTGGGGTTCGCCGCTGCTGGTCCCGTCAATCAACCTGTGCTGGTGACGAGCTGGACGCAGTATGTCGAAAAGTTTGGTCGTCTCGATGAGAGCGGGCGGCGCAACCCGCATGTGGACGGCGCCTATCTGTCGCATGCTGTCTATGGGTACTTCCTCAACGGCGGCGGTCGTTGCTATGTGACCCGCATTCCTCAGCAATCGGACGGAAAGGCGCCGCCGCCGCCGCGCCTCGAACTTCCAGCGCGCGCCTCGAAGGCGCTGACGTCGCTCATCGTGACGCCCAAGAGCGAGACTGCCGCAGACATTCAGGTCGAAATCGGTCCGCCGGTTGGCGAAAACCCGCCGCCGGAAGCGTTTACGGTCAAGATCAGCATGGGGGATGTGAAGGAGGTCTTTGAGAACGTATCGTTTAACAAACGACCGAAAGATGGCACATCCTACGTTGTTGAGAAGATCAACAGTTCCAGCACCCTCGTTCAGGTTGCCGAAGGACCGGCGACCGGCTCACTGGCGGATCGTGTGCCGGAGTTCGGTATGTCGGTGATCAAGCCGCCGGCGCCGATCGTCCCTGCGCGTGTCGATGCGACGTCATTCGTCGGCAGCGCTGCCGAGCGCAGTGGCGTCGAAGGGCTGGAGATCGCCGAGGATGTGACGATGATCTGTGCGCCAGACCTGATGTCAGCCTATCAGTCGGGCGCACTCACCAAGGAAGGGGTCAAAGCCGTACAACTGGCGATGATCGCCCATGCTGAGCGCATGCAGGATCGCATGGTCATTCTTGATCCGCTGCCTGGACTGACGCCGCAGCAGGTCAAGCAGTGGCGTGAGCGCGATACGAACTATGACTCGAAGTTTGCAGTGCTCTACTATCCCTGGCTCAAGATCATGGGTCCGGACGGCAAGACCGAGATGGAAGTCCCGCCGTGTGGTCACATTGCGGGCATCTGGGCGCGGAACGACAGCACCCGCGGCGTTCACAAAGCGCCGGCGAATGAAGTCGTTCAGGGGGCGCTCGGACCGGCTATCGCGATCACCAAAGGTGAGCAAGATGTGCTCAACCCGATTGGGGTCAACTGCATCCGGTCGTTCACCGGCATGGGGCTGCGGGTGTGGGGCGCGCGCACCCTCTCCAGCGACGCCGCCTGGCGTTACGTTAATGTGCGGCGTCTGTTCAACTATGTTGAAAAGTCGATCGAACGCGGGACGCAGTGGGTGGTTTTCGAGCCGAACGACCCCAACCTGTGGGCGCGGGTCAAGCGTGATGTGGAAGCGTTCCTGACCGTCTGCTGGCGTGATGGCATGCTGTTTGGTCTGACGCCGCGCGAGGCGTTCTACGTGAAGTGTGACGAAGAACTGAACCCGCCCGAAGTGCGTGATCAGGGCAAACTGATTATCGAAGTCGGGCTGGCGCCGGTCAAACCCGCCGAGTTCGTCATCTTCCGCTTCAGCCAGTTTGCCGGCGGCGGAGCGTAAAAACGACGGAAAAACGAATGACGGTAGAGACGTTGCACTGCAACGTCTCACCGCAGCGTCGCGGCACGATGTTTCACTGCAACATTCTGTAGTGCAATGGAGGAACCAATGACCGACAAAGACCCTCTGATTTCAGCATGGTTCGGCGTTGATTTTGGTGATGGCGTCGTTGGCGCCTTCCGCGAGTGCACCGGTCTCGGCAGCGAAAACGAGGTGGTCGAGAGCAAAGCCAGCGGACCCGACGGGAAGTACATCATCAAGAAACTCCCCGGGCGCATGAAGTGGAACAACGTTACCCTCAAACGCGGCATCACCGACGCCATGGACATGTGGAAGTGGCGTAAGATGGTCGAAGAGGGAGACATCCAGGGCGCCCGCCGGAACGGCACCATCACGATGTTCAACACCAAAGGCGAGCCGGTCGCGCGCTGGAAGTTCGTCAATGCCTGGCCCAGCAAACTGACCGGTCCCGACGCGAATGCGACCAACAACGAAGTAGCGATCGAAACGCTTGAGATCGTTCACGAGGGGTACGAGCGCGTCCAGTAGGCATCGTTGTTCGATAGACGCTCGATGGCGTCGTGGGGAGGGATGGGACAGTCCCGCTCAGGCGCGAACGGTATGATCGGCAGATCAGGTGCGCGCTGGGGGGGTATGCCCGTCCCTTCGGAATGATCATCATGCTCCAGACCGAGTTTCCATTCGTGCTGCCGTGCGGCTATGTCGATGAACAGGGGAACCTGCACCGTGAAGGTTCGATGCGCCGTGCTACGGCGATCGATGAGATCGAACCGCTGGAAGACCCGCGTGTACAGCGGAACGAGGCATATTTGAGCATTCTCTTGCTGAGCAGGGTGATCACGCGCCTTGGCACTATTGGCGCCATCACGCCCGCAATCGTGGAGCGTCTGTTTGCGACTGATTTTCTGTACCTTCAGGATCTGTACATCCAGATCAACGCTGCCGCTCCGCATCTGGTCGAAACCCAGTGCCCCGCCTGCGGGTCGCGGTTTGCCATTGATGTCGGGGTTGGTGAAATGGCAGGATAGCGTCTATGACACAGCCAGCACCCCGACGCTCTGATGAAGCGTCGGATCGCTCACCATCGCAGGATCAATCCGCGCAGCGTCACGATACGATCGATATCGAGGCGCTTGCAGAGCGGGTCTACCGGTTGATGCGCGAAGAAGCGCGCCTCGAGCGCGCCAGAGGTGCAGCGGCTGGCAAACATCGGCGGAAGAGGTGAACCGTGCCGACGACTGAAGAAGCATATCCGTCCTATCGGTTCTATGTTGAGATTGCGGGCGTGCCGCAGGCGGTGTTCACCGAGGTAAGTGGGCTGCAACTCGAAACCGAGGTCACCGAACTCGAAGAGGGGGGCAACAACGATTTTGTCCACCGGTTGCCGGGGCGCACGAAGATTGGCAACATCACCCTCAAACGCGGCATGACCAGCTCGAACGAACTGCTGCAATGGTTTCTCAAGATTGCACGTGGTTCGATCGATCGGCGCAATGTGACGGTCATCATGTACGACTCGGCAGGCAAGGAGTTGTTTCGCTGGAACTTCATCGAGGCGTATCCAGTCAAGTGGACGGGTCCGCAGTTTACGGCCGCCTCGACGGAAGCGGCGGTCGAGACGCTCGAACTGACGCATAACGGGATGACGGTTGGGTGATGCGATGATCCGCCAGCTGCTCATTATGCGCTTGCGCCGCCATACGCGCCTCGCGCGCGCGCTCGCCGGGCGCGTGCCGCTTGCGTCGCGCACGGCAGTGGATCAGCCGCTTCTCTGGGCAGTCGGGCGTGCGCCAGTGCCCCCCCAGCGAGCGCGCGCGTCGGTGTTCCTTGAGGCTGCACTCCGCACTATTGCACAGGCGGGTGTGACTCCGCCGCCGGATCAACTGCCGGTCATGGCTGCCGGGAGCGACGATCAATCCCCGATGCCAGCCACAGATGTGTTTGCCGGACCGCCTGTGCCGGATACATTGCCAACGCCTCCATCGGCAATGCCGGTCGCAGCAGGTCCTGCCGACCTGCGCGAGCCTGCTGTTACTCGTAGTGCGCGTGACCTTCGGATGAGCAGTGGTGATGAGTTGCCAGAGATGAGCGTGCCGCTTGTGGCGGAAGATGAGCGTCTGGTTGAAGAGCGCATCGTTACCCTCTCTGGTGCAGCGCCAGCGGCGGGGGCGCCGCACGCTTCAGGGGCAGGATCGGGTGAACGGTCGGTTGCTGCCTCTGGTGCAGCGCCAGCGGCGGGGGGGCAGCACGTTGCAGAGGCGAGACCGGATGAACGGTCGATTGCCACGGCAGGATCGACGCCGGTGGAGGAGAGGCGTCGCCCTGCGGGGATAGAGTCGGGTGAACGGTCGGGTGCGTCCCCCGGTGCAGCGCCAGCGGCGGGGGCGCCGCACGCTGCAGGGGCAGGAGCGGGTGAACGGTCGGTTGCTGCTTCTGGTGCAGCGCCAGCGGCGGGGGGGCAGCACGTTGCAGAGGCGAGACCGGATGAACGGTCGATTGCCACGGCAGGATCGGCGTCGATAGAGGAGATGCGTCGCCCTGCGGAGATAGAGTCGGGTGAACGGTCGGTTGCCGCTTCCGGTGCAGCGCCGGCGGCGGGAGTGCCGCACGCTGCGGGGGCGGGATCGGGTGAACGGTTGATTACCGCGGCAGGATCGACGTCGGTAGAGGAGATGCGCCGCCCTGCGGAGATAGAGTCGGACGAACGGTCGGTTGCCGCCTCTGGTGCAGCGCCAGCGGATGGGGGGCAGCACGTTGCAGCAGCGAGCCCGGATGAACGGTCGGTTGCCGTTCCCGGCGCGCTGTCGGCAGCGTCTCAACGCGCAGCGGATACGACTGCCATGCCTGGAGAGGCAGTCGATTTCCACGCCGCTGCCGCCGGTGTTCCTTCTGCCCTGCCGGGTGATATTCAGGCGTCAGCGCGCGCCGGCGCCGATGTTCCACCGAAGATGCCGGAAGACTCTGCGCCCGGAGACAGTGCCGCCGACGCGCCGTCGGCAGAACGCTCTCCTTCTGAAGGCGCGGCGCCGCCAGTGCAGACGACCCGTTCAACAGCTGCAACAACGCCGGATGGTGCTGCAGCGTTTGATCCTGTCGCCTGGATGAAACGCCTGCGCGCCACTGATCAACAGCACCGGCAGGACACAGTGGGACCGTCGCGGTCGGTCGAGGAAGATGCTCCGGTCTCCCAGACCAGTTCCATTCCCGGCGATCGTGCGCCTTCCAAGCCTCGCTCTGAATCTGCGGAAGCGGGTGTAGCGCAACCTGCCGATCCTGCCGCTGCCATCGTCGAAGCGGCACGTGCGTGGGTTGCCCAACGGAAGCTGGAGCGATCATCGCCTCCGGTCGAACAACCGGCTGCTTCACCGCCTGTGCCGCCAAAGACTCAACCGCAACCCTCGACACCCGTTGAGATGCGGGTTGCCCGTCCGCCGCGCTTCGTCGAAGAACGCGCGCAACGTTCCACCCCGCCACCCGATCCTGCTCCGGCGGCAGAAACGCCGCGAGAGGCGGATCAGCCGCCTGCCGGGACGCCAGCATTCGATCGCTCGGTAGAAGCCTGGATGGAACGCCTGCGCGCCGATGAACGTCGCCGTCGCCAGAAAGAGATGGCTGCGTCGGCGCCGGATCGTTCTCCTGAAGAAGCCACCCGACCGGAGGCCAGCGTGCCCCCAGTGATGCCTGCACAGCCATCTGGCGCGCCGTGGACGAGTGATGCACCCGGTACGACGCCAGGAAGGGAACAGCAGCTTTCTGGATCGCAACCGGCTGGCGCGGATCAGTCAGGTGTCACCGCATCTCCGCTGCGCCCAACACGCTTTGTGCCGCCAGTCAGGGCTGCCGTTCGCGCTGCAGCGTCGAGCAGTAGACCGTTTCCTGTCCGCTCCGTGCCATCTCCACTGCCGCTTGCCGATTCGAACCGGCGCTTCCTGCGAGCCGCGGTTGGTGTTGATCCGGCGTCGGCGCGCATCGACCGTGGACCGGAAGCCGGTCGTGTGGCAGCGGCATATCGCGCCGATGCCGTCACAACTGGCGACGATGTGGCGCTGGCGCCTGGCAGGGGCGATGAAACTGCCGAAGGTCTCGGTCTGCTGGCGCACGAACTGACCCACGTAGCGCGGCGGCGTGACCCGGTGTCCGTTCCGCCGATCCTCCGTCCGCCCGAACAACGCCCCGGTCTCCGCCCGGCGCCACCGGGATCGGCGACGGACGAAGAGGCGCTGGCGCGCACCGTTGAAGCGCAGACCATTCAGGCAGCACGGATGCGCTTTGCTCCGCCGGTTCTGCCCGCTTCCACCGGCGCCGCCACAGCGCCGCCGGTGCGGATGCCAGAACCTGTGCGCACCATAGCGCCTGTGGAAGACGCGCCAGTCGCACCGGATCGCGCGCGCTGGGGCAACCTGCCTGCTCCGTGGGAACCGCTGCCCGACTGGCTGGCGCCAGCGCGACCAACGACGGAAACGCCGCCATTACCGGTTGTGACGGTTGCGCCGGCGCCACCAGCGTTGACCACGCCGCCACAGCCGGGAGCGCCGGTTATTCAGACGGCAGAGACGGCGCGCACGCTCCCGACTGTCCGGCAGACGGAAACGACCACACCGGTGCAGGAGCAGGCTCCTGCGCCAGACCTTGATGAACTTGCACGCCAGGTGTACGCCGTGCTGAAGCGTCGGCTGGCAGCCGAGCGGCGGCGCAACGGCTGGTAGACAGGAGGATGATCGATGCCCGATACGAGCCTCGTCAAAGCCAAAATTATCAACCTCGACAATCCCTCGCAGGAGGTCGAGTGCCTGTTCAATCCGAAGGAGTACACCTTCACCAAGCAGAACAGCTGGAGTCGTGGCGAAACGCCGAGCACGAATGTGCCACAACTCGAGTTCAGCGGCGGTCAACCTGCGACCCTCTCGATGCACCTGTTGTTCGACACCTACACGAGTGCGCGCCCTGGCTCGAAACCGAAGGATGTGCGCAAGGTCTACACCGACAAACTCTGGTCGTTCATGATGATCGATCCCGATCTGAAAGACCCCAAGAGCACCCGTGGGCGTCCGCCAAAAGTTCGCTTCCAGTGGGGAACGTCCTGGTCGTTCAAGGCGGTCATTACCAACATCACGCAGAAGTTCACGCTCTTTCTGGTCGATGGAACGCCGGTACGCGCCGAGCTTGACGTAACATTTCAGCAAATCGAAGATACCGCCAATCTGCAACCGCAGAACCCAACGTCTGGCGGCGTTGGGGGTGAGCGCGTCTGGCGGGTGCGCGAAGGCGATACACTCTCCTGGATTGCCTACAAGTCATACGGCGATGCAACGCGCTGGCGCCCGATCGCGGAAGCCAATGGTCTGGAACGGGTGCGCGAGTTGACGCCGGGAGCAGTGCTGGTGATACCCAATGAGTGACAATCGGCATGTTTCCGATTTCTATCTCAAGCTTGACGGCGCCGACGCACCATCGGAACTGGTGCAGGATATCCTGGAAATCACCGTCGAGAACAGTCTGCACCTGCCCGATGTCGCCACGCTCATCATCAATGACCGGCGGCTGAAGTGGGTGGACGACAGTCGCCTGATGCCGGGGAAGCCGCTTGTGGTGAATGTCAGGCACAATCGCGCAACCGAGGCGATCTTCGATGGCGAAATTGTCGAGGTCGAACCGCACTTCGATGCCGAAGGGGTGCAGGTTGTCGTGCGCGCCTTCGATCGACTCCATCGGCTGGCGCGTGGACGGCACGCACGCACGTTTTTGAATGTGACCGATGGTGACATTATCAGGCAGATCGCCGGTGAAGCGGGATTGCAGGCGCAGGTGGACGCGACGTCCAGGGTGCACGATTATGTGGTGCAATGGAATCAGACAAATCTGGAGTTTCTGCGCGAGCGTGCAGCAGCGCTTGGGTATCTGCTGTACGTCGATGGACGGAAACTCTGCTGTGTCAAGCCGCCTGCCGCCAGAGCGCCGGTCGAGTTGAGGTGGGGCGAGGATCTGAGCGCCTTTCGTCCACGCCTGAGTACGGTCGATCAGGTGAATGAAGTAACCGTGTATGGATGGAGTCCCCAGACAAAACAAGCAGTGATCGGTCGGGAAACAACCGGCGCGGTGACGCCAGCGATCGGTATTTCGGACAAAGGTGGCGCGCTGGCGAAGAAAGCGTTCAATATCACAGCGAAGGATCTGCTGGTCGAGTCGGCGGTGCGTTCACAATCGGAAGCGGAACAGATCGCAAAAGGGATCTTCAATCAGCACGAAAGCCGGTATATCGAAGCGGATGGCACTGCCGCCGGCAACCCGAAAATCAGGGCAGGTACGGCGATCAAAGTGTCCAACATCGGCAACCGCTTCAGTGGCACATACATGGTCACCAGTGCGACGCATCGCTACAGTGCCGCGGGGTATGTTACCGACTTCTCCGTTTCGGGGGTTAATCCTGATGCCCTGTTGAACCTGGTGCAGCCAGAGACGCCGCGCCTGCGGATCGATGGGCTGGTGATCGGAATCGTTACCAACAACAACGATCCGGACGACCTGGGGCGCGTCAAGGTCAAATTTCCGACCCTTTCGGATCAAGAGAGCCACTGGGCGCGGGTGATCAGTGTCGGCGCCGGCGCGAATCGCGGGATCGCGTTTCTGCCGGAGGTGAACGATGAAGTGCTGGTGGGATTCGAGGCTGGCGATATGCGTGCCGCATATGTGATTGGCGGCTTATGGAACGGGAAGGATAGTCTGCCCAAGAAGACCAGTGAGATCGTCAAGAGCGGGAAAGTCGAGCAGCGTATCGTCAAATCGCGCTCCGGTCATGTGATTACCCTCGATGACAGCGACAGTTCGCCATCGATCACAATCGAGGATAAGAGTGGCAATATCATCAAACTCGACAGCAAGAAGAACGAGTTGACGATCAAAGTCAAGGGAAACGGCACAATCAGCGCCGATGGCAATCTGACGATCGAGGCGAAGGGTAAGGTGAACATCAAGTCGCAGCAGGTCATGGCGATCGAAGGCGCCACCGGTCTCGACCTGAAATCGAATGCCAGCGCCTCGCTGCAGGCGAATGCCAGTCTCGATCTGAAATCCAATGCAACGGCGTCTTTGCAGGCGAATGCAACGCTCGATGTAAAGTCCTCGGCGGTTCTGACGATCCAGGGCACGCTGGTCAAGATCAACTGAAAGGAAGCGAACGATGCCTCCTGCCGCGCGCGTTGGCGATATGCACACATGCCCGATGTCCGATGGTCCGAAGCCGCATGTTGGCGGTCCGATCATGCCCCCCGGCGTGCCGACCGTGCTGATCGGCGGGATGCCGGCAGCGACGGTCAGCAGTATGGCGACGTGCGCCGGTCCGCCCGATACGATCATCAAGGGGAGTTCAACTGTGCTGATCGGTGGGTTGCCGGCGGCGCGCATCGGAGACCAGACGGCGCACGGCGGCGTGATTGTCAGTGGATTTCCGCAGGTCGATATTGGCGGGTGAGATGCTATGAGCGATTTTCTTGGCGTCGGGTGGGCGTTTCCGGTCGGGCTGGATGCGCGCGGTCGTTTTGCGCTGGCGCGCCAGGAAGTCGATATCGAGCAGGCGATCATTATGATCCTGCTGACGCCGAAAGGTCAGCGGTTGATGCGTCCGACGTTCGGCTGTCAGATCCACGATCTGGTCTTTGCGCCAAACGACGCAGCAACCGCCGGTCTTGCGGTCTACTATGTCGAAGAGGCGCTGGCGATGTGGGAGCCGCGCATCGATGTGCTGAATGTTGAGATCGACACCGATCCGCAGACGCCGGAACGTATGCTGATCACGATCGAGTACCGTATCAAGGCGACCCATGATCGCCGTTCGCTGGTTTTTCCGTTCTACCGTATTCCGGGTGAATAGACGAGGGTTGCATGCCACTGCCAACACCCAATCTCGACGACCGTCACTTTCAGGATATCGTCGATGAAGCCAAACGTCTGATTCCGCGCTTCTGCCCGGAATGGACCGATCATAACGTCAGCGATCCGGGCGTAGCGCTGATCGAGTTGTTCGCCTGGATGACCGATATGTTGCTCTATCGGGTCAATCAGGTGCCCGATAAGGTGTATATCACGCTGCTCAACCTGATCGGCATTCGGCTGGAGCCGCCGCAATCGGCGGTGGCGCCGATCACCTTCTATCTGTCGGCGCCGCAGGAGACAGCGATCACCATTCCCGCCGACACGGAAGTGGCGACGGTACGCACCGAAACCAGTCCGGCGGTGATTTTCACGACGGAGACCGACCTGACGATTCACCCGGCGGTGGTGGTCGATGAGAAAGTGTACGTCCGCCAGGTTGAGCGCCCCAACATTCCAGCAAGCTGGCGCGCGAATGAGTTGCGCCAGTTGTTGCTGCCTAATGGGCGGATTGCCATGTTTGCGCCTAATCCGTTGCCGCACGATGCTTTCTACATTCCGCTTCGACACAACCACGGCAATCATGTGCTGGCGCTGGTGATCGACTGTGATGTGGCGCGCGGCGCCGGCGTCGATCCAACCAATCCGCCGCTGATCTGGGAGGTGTGGCAGGGAGGCGTGGCGCGCTGGTCGCCGTGTGAGGTTGAGTTCGATGGTACTGGCGGCTTCAACATGCCCGGCGAGATTGTCCTGCACCTGCCGCCGATGACGCCCGATACGATCCAGGGGGTGACGGCGCACTGGCTGCGCTGCCGCCTGACCGATGCCCAGGCGGATACGCCTGAGAACCGCCACAATCGCTACAAGGTCTCGCCTGAACTGCTGGCGCTGCGCATCGAGTCGCGCGGCGGGACGGTCAATGCCCGCCACGCGGTCACGGTTCGGAATGAGATCATCGGGCGTAGCGATGGTACGCCAGGACAGGAGTTTCACTTGTTGAACAAACCAGTCCTGGCGCGCGATCCGCAGCGTGATATCCTGATCGTCGACCCACCGCTTCCCGGTCGTCCACGCGAATGGGTCGAGGTTCCCGATTTTGCCGCTTCCGGTCCGGATGATCAGCACTATACGCTCGATAGCCTGAGCGGCACGGTGAGTTTCGGACCTGCGCTGCTCCAGCCCGATGGATCGGTGCGCAATTTTGGCAGTGTGCCGCCTCACGGCAGCGTCATTACCATGACACGCTATCAATATGGCGGCGGTGTGATCGGGAATGTCCAGGCGAATACGCTGGTGATGCTGAAGACGTCCATTCCGTATGTCTCGCGGGTGACGAACCGCCGCGCCGCCGAGGGCGGACGCGATCCCCAGGGTCTCGACGATGCGCGCGCCCGTGCGCCGCAAATCCTGCGCACTCGCACGCGCGCTGTGACCGTCGATGACTATGAGCACCTGGCGCGCGAGGTGGTCGGTGTGGCGCGCGCGTGCTGCATCGGGCCCGGCGCGCAGCCGGGGGGTCCGGCGGATCCACGCCCCGGACAGGTGATTGTCTATGTTCTGCCGCAGACCGATAACCCCGCTGGTCGGATCCCGCCGGAGGCGCTGACGCTCTCCGCCGAACTGCGCGCCAGGGTGATCGACTATCTTGACCGGCGGCGTCCGTTAGGCATTGTGCTCGATGTGCGTCCGATCCAGTATCTCTGGGTGTCGGTCGAAGCGCGCCTGCGTGTTCCGGCGCGCAGCGATCCGGCGCTTGTACGCACTGTGCAGCACGAGGCGGAAGAGGCGCTCTATCGGTATCTCAATCCGTATGTCGGCGGACCCGATGGTAACGGCTGGCCCTTTGGGCGTGACCTGCATGTGTCGGAGATCTATGCGTTGATGCAGCGTCTCCCCTCGATCGAGTTCGTTGAGGAGGTGCAGCTTGGGTTGACCGAACCAGGAAGCACGGCGAAACCGCAGGTTGTTTCACCGCGTCTCGATGTGCCGCGCCATGCGCTGGTCTGCTCCTGGCAGCATCGCGTGATGGTCAGCGCCTCGTGACAACTCCCGCATAGCGCCACGCGGGTTCTCTGGTCTTCTAACCGATGCCATTGGGCAGACTTCTGAAACCGGGAGCATGATGTGGAACCCGATTTCGGCAAACTGATCATTCGCTCCGCCGATGGCGAACGAGTGATAACGTTGCGACAACCACAGTACACGATCGGGCGCAACCCGGCGCGCGATCTTCATCTCGACTCGCCGGTCGTGTCGAATATGCACGGGCGGATCGAGGCGGGACCGCAGGGTGTGCACCTGATCGATCTTGGGAGCACAAATGGCACATTCATCGGTGAGCGTCGCCTGCCACCGAACCAGCCCTACCCGCTGGTTCCTGGCGAGGAGGTGCGGATCGGACCGTTCATCCTGATATATGTGCCGTCTGGTGTCCCGTACCCGACCGAAGAGGGTGTGTCGGCGGTCGCAGAAACGCCCGAACCGCCACCGGTCGTCGCTGAACCGCCGGTGGCAGAGGCAACGTCAGGAGAGGCGCTGGCGGTCGAAACATCGGAAGGCGTTGCCGGTGAGTCGGCAACGGCAGCCGTTGCGCCGCCTGAAGAACCTCCGCCGCCTGAAGAGCCGGTGATCGTTGCGCAGGAGTTTCCTGAACGCCTGCCGGTGCGCTATACCGCGCCGCCAGACGGCCTGGACAGCCGCTATCTGCGGTATCTGCCGGCGATCTTTCAGGAGAACGAGTTTCTGGGGCGCTACCTGCGCATCTTCGAGACGATCTGGGAGCCGCTTGAGTGGCGTCAGAACCATATCAATCTCTACTTCGATCCGCGCACCTGCCCGCCGTCGCTCTTACCCTGGCTGGCCGGCTGGCTCGATCTGACAATTGACCCGTACTGGCCCGAGGCGCGCATTCGCCGCCTGATCGCCGAAGCTGCCGATCTCTACCGCTGGCGCGGGACGGCATATGGACTCAAGCGGTTGATCGAGGTGGTGACCGGTCTGACGCCAGCAATCACCGAGGAACCGTCGCAACCGTTCGTCTTTCGCGTTGCGCTCACCATTCCTCCCGGCAGCGATGTGGATGCGCGTCTGATCGATGATCTGGTGCGCGCGCATAAACCGGCTCATGCCGGGTACATACTGGACATACGGCAGTGAACGACTGGGTTGCAACACTGGCGCGCAGTTATGATGACGTACCGTATCCTGGGCGGGCGTATGCGCATACCCACCCGGATTACATGGCCGTGCTGGGGCGACTGCTTGGATTGAATCCGCCGCCGGTTGCGCGGTGTCGGGTGCTGGAAGTCGGTTGCGCCGCCGGCGCCAATCTCATCCCGATGGCGTTGAGTCTGCCAGACGCCTCGTTCATCGGCATCGATATTTCGCCGCGCCAGATCGCCGAGGGGCAGCGCACCATCGAGATGCTTGGCCTGACGAATGTGACGCTGCTGGCGCGCGATCTGCAGGAGGCTGGCGAGGATCTGGGGGAGTTCGACTATATCATTGCGCACGGCGTCTACTCCTGGGTTCCGGCGCCGGTGCGCGACCGGCTCATGGCGTTGACGAAGCGTTGTCTTGCGCCTGATGGCATCGCGTATATCAGTTACAACACCTATCCTGGCTGGCATATTCTCGGCGCATTCCGTGATCTGATGCTCTACAGCGCCAACGGCATCGAAGACCCGCACGAACGGGCGCAACTGGCGCGGGCATTGCTTGATATGGTGGCAGAGAGCGACTCAGAACATGCAAATGCGTTCAACAGTTTCATTGCGGCATATGCCAGCCAGTTTCGTTCGATCCTGGATCGCCTTGGTCCGCTGAGCCAGGCGTTTTTGCTCCACGATGCGCTCGAGGCGGTCAATGAGCCGGTCTATTTTGCGCAGTTTGTGGCGCATGCGGCGCAACACGGGCTCCAGTATCTTTCCGAAACCGAATTTCCCATGGTGCTGCCCCAGGGGTTGAAGCCCGAAACGGTCGATGCAATCCGTTCTTTTTCTCGAAGCGGGATCGATCTGGAGCAGTACATGGATTTTCTCCGCGGTCGGCAATTTCGGCAGACGCTGCTCTGCCATGATCACCTGAAGATTCGGCGCACGTTACGGCCAGAACGTTTGGTCGGCATGGCGGTGACTGCACTGATGCATCCTGAGTCGAACCCGCTCGACCTGGCGGATGATACGCCGGTTGTGTTCCGAAATCTGCACAACGTGGCATTGACCGTGTCGGCGCCGGTGACCAAGGCGGCATTTTGCATCCTGGCGGAGGTGTCGCCGCGCGCGGTTCCGTTCGAGACCCTGGCGCGTGAAGCTCAGCGCCGTGCGGCAGACGCGGGGGCGCGGCAGGCCGATGTCGATCCGCAGGTGCTGATGAGGCGGTTGGGCGGCGATCTGCTGCGCGCTTTTGCTACTGCGACGACACTGGTCTCGTTTCATACCCACCCGCCTGCGGTGGCAACGCACCCGGGCGAACGTCCGAAAACAACCGCTCTGGCGCGTCTGGAAGCGCAGACGGGTGTGGAAGTAACCAATCTGTATCACGATGTGCTGAGTCTCGACCCGTTTGATCGGTATCTTGTGCAGTTGCTCGACGGCAGTCGAGATCGAACGATGATTGTCCAGGAGATGGCGTGCGCGATCAGCGCAGGTGCGGTACAATATCCAGACGAAGAGTCTTCCTCTGCTCCGCCTGTCGATCTCGAAGTCGGGATTGAACGCCGGCTCCAATGGTTTGCCCAGGTTGCGCTGCTCGTCGAGTAATGTGGAGTGACCTCAATGACGGAATTAATCGGTCAGGTCATTGGCAACTATCGGGTCGAGTCGCTGCTCGGCGCCGGCGGCATGGGCCAGGTGTTTCGCGCGCGCCACATCCACCTTGATCGTCTGGTGGCGTTGAAGGTGATGCATGCCGGTTTGTCGCACGATCCCGGTTTCCAGGCGCGGTTTCGTCAGGAAGCGCGGGCAATTGCCGCGCTCCAGCATCCGCACATTATCGAGGTGTACGATTTTGGCGAGCAGAATGGGTTGATGTACCTGGTCATGGAACTGTTGAGCGATGGGTCGCTGCGCGGGTTGATGCAAAAGCACGCGCGCGAGGGTAAACCGTGGTCGCTCACGCTCGCGATCGACCTGGTGCAGCAGGCTGCCGAGGGTCTGGCATATGCGCACAGCCAGGGGATGATCCATCGCGACATCAAGCCGGACAATATGCTGCTCCGCGCTGCTTCCGGCGCACCAGGACGCTTTGTGCTCAAGATTACCGACTTCGGTCTGGCGCGGATGGCCGAAGGATCGACGATGACGGCGACCGGCACAGCGATGGGGACGCCAGCGTACATGTCGCCTGAGCAGTGCCAGGGGGCGCACGTTGATCACCGCAGTGACATTTATGCCCTGGGAGTGGTGCTCTACGAGGTGACGACCGGTTATCTGCCGTTCACTGCGACGACGATGAGCGAGGCAGCGTACAAGCATGTGTTCGTCCCACCCACGCCGCCGCGCCAGGTGCGCGCCGATCTTCCGGAGCCGCTGGAGGCGATTGTGCTGCGCTGTCTGGCGAAGCGCCCGGAGGATCGGTTTGCCGGCGCCGCCGAGGTTGCCGCCAGCCTGAAAGCGCTCCTGACGCGCCCTGACCCGACGCTGACCCACGCAACGGTTATGGCGCATCCTAACGAAGCGCCGCCAGTCTCACCACAGGGTGTCGTTCCCGCGCCGCCGCCGCCTGCGGTGGCGACGCCACAGCCAACCGCCATGGCGCCGTCGAGCGGGACGCTCCCGCCAGCCATTCCTTCGCTGCCCGGCGCATCGACCCTGCCGCGCATCCAGGTGCGCGACGCCGGCGGAAGCCTTCTGCGCGTCGTCGAACTGACAACCGATGGCGTCACCGTCGGACGCCAGTCGACCAATGCGCTCGTGCTCGAGTCCGAAGGGGTGTCACGTTCGCACCTGCGCGTCGATTGGGACGGACGACAGGTAACAGTGACCGATCTGGGGTCGAGCAATGGCACCCTGCTGGGCGCAACGCGCCTGCCGGCGCGGGTCGCGCATCCGTGGGGATGGCGCGAGGTGGTGCGTGTCGGTCCGTTCTGGCTGCGTCTGGAACCGCCATCTCATCTGGCGCAGCAGGGCGGTGCGTTGTTAGAACAACCGCTCGATGCGCAGCCAACCGCCACTCCGCCGCCGGCCGCCGTGACGCGCGCGATGCCCACCGGCATGGCGACTGCCAGTGTCAGTACGGGGCGAATTGGTGTGGTGCTGGACGATGCGTCCCTGACCCTTGCTCCGGGACAGCCGGCGCCGCTGCGGTTGACGCTGGCGAATCTGGGGACGGTTGTGGATCATTTCAGCATCGAAGTGGATGGGGCGCCCTCGGAGTGGGTGCGCCAGCCCGCCGATGCAATCCAGTTGATGCCAGGCGTCCAGGCGCCGGTGGTGTTGACCGTCACCGCGCCGCGCACACCGGCGAGTCGCGCCGGTGATTATCAGGTCACCTTGCGGGTGCGATCACGCGAAAATTCGATGGAAGTCGGTGTGGCGCATGGACGCTGGACGGTGCTGCCGTTCACTGCGCCGTCGTTGACCCTCTCGCCCAAACGGGCTGCCGGACGGGGACAGGCGCGCTTCATCACCACGCTGCGCAACGATGGGAATGCCCCAATCCAGTGCACCCTGCGCGCCGAGGATGATGAGCATGCGCTGCGCTACCGGTTCGAGCCGCCAGAGGTAACGCTCGATCCGGGCGCCGGAGTTGACGTGCCAACCACGGTCAGCGGTCCGCAACGCTGGTTTGGGCGCGAGCAGACGCGCAGTTTTACGGTTAGCGCAGCAGTGGCGGGCGGCGAAGGACCGCCGGTTGCCACCGGGCAGTTCGTGCAGATGCCGATCATTCCGGCCTGGGCAATCACGTCGTTGCTTCTGCTCATCCCGTTGTGCATGGGCGGGGTCTTCTTCGGCAACGAAATGTTCGTGGTGCGCCCCGCAGCAGCGACCGCAACTGCAGCGACCGCCGAAGCCGCCGGTCAAATTGCGGCGGCTAACACTGCTACCGCCGTCGTTGTCGGCACGGCTGCACAGGCGACGCTCGAAACCAAGGAGACCGGCTGCGCTCATCCAGCAGCAGACGATCGCAGCTGCGCCGATTGAGACCCAGATTGCATTCCAGGCGGAACAAAATACCCAGATCGCCCAGTCCCAGCAGACGCAACAGGCGCAGCAGCAACAGCAGCAGGCAGCGCAGCAGACGCAACAGGCGCAGCAGCAGCAGCAGCAGGCAGCGCAGCAGACGCAACAGGCGCAACAGGCAATTCAGCAGGCGACACAGCAGGCAGCCGCGCAGCAAACGGCGGATGCAGCTGCGCAACAGGCGACCCAGGCAGCGCTGGATGCACAGGCGACGCAGCAGGCGATCGATGCGCAGGCGACCATGGCAGCAGCTGCAAATGCTGAGACGGCATCTGCAATTGCTGCACAGCAAACCATCCTGGCGCAGACGGCAGCCGTCGTTGCTGCACAGCAGACCGCAGTGGCTGCGACGGCGACAACGCAGGCGGCGGCGTTCAACGCTTTTCTCGGCAACTGGGCGAATGTCGATACCAGTACAAGCGGGATGACACGCCTGGTGATCGATAAAAAAAGCGAGATGATGTACACCTTCCGCGGCTATGGCAAATGCACGCCGAGCGACTGCGATTGGGGCGAGATCCAGGTGCCGTATACGTCAGGGCAACTGGTTGGTGTATATGATTTTGGCTTCAAGAAAACCCGGATTACTGTTCGCCTGCAGGGTGAGGATTTACTGGCGGAAGTCTTCGATGATTACCTGCCAACCGATTCGCGCCCTGATCGGACAACGAATTATGTGCTGCGCCGCCAGTGGATTCTCCGCCCGGACATTATTATTCGCCCGGATATACTGAATCCCATTATTGTGGCGACGCCGACGCCGTAATCGGCATTGCATTCGCTGGAGTGACAATCGTCTTGCAGGAGTTGTGGTCTATGTCCGAGTTCATCGGCAGGACGATCGGGAATTATCGTATCGAGGCGCTGCTGGGCAGCGGTGGAATGGGGCAGGTGTTTCGCGCGCGCCACATCCACCTGGATCGCCCGGCGGCGTTGAAGTTGCTGCACGGCAATCTGGCGCAGGACCCGATGTTCCAGACGCGCTTCCGTCAGGAGGCGCAGGCGGCGGCGAAGTTGCGGCATCCCCACATCGTCGAGGTGTATGACTTCGATGAGTACGACGGTATGGCGTACCTGGTGATGGAACTGATCACCGGCGGCTCGATGCGCGGCTGGCTGCGCTCGATGGCGCATCAGACCGGCGGCAGCTTGGTGCAGGGGCTCGATCTGGTGCGCCAGGCGGCGGATGCGCTGGCATACGCCCATGCGATGGGCATGGTGCATCGCGACATCAAGCCGGATAACTTGCTGCTCCAGCCCGGTCTGATGGGCAGAGGTCCGACGATGAAGGTGGCCGACTTCGGACTGGCGCGGATGACTGAAGGGAGCAACCTCACGGCTACCGGCATGGCGATGGGCACGCCGGCGTACATGTCGCCGGAACAGTGCCAGGGAAAGCCGCTCGATGGGCGCAGCGACATCTATGCTCTCGGCGTGGTGCTGTACGAGGTGGCGACCGGCGCGCTGCCGTTCGTCGTCAAAACGATCAGCGAGGCGGTTTTCAAGCATGTCTACGTGCCGGCGCCTTCGCTGCGTCAGGTGCGCCCGGAACTGCCAGAGATAGTCGAGACGGTCGTGTTGCGCTGCCTGGCGAAGATGCCAGAGGAACGGTTTGCAACCGCCGCCGATCTGTCGGCGGCATTGCATGAAGCGATGAGCGTGATTGCGCCCGATCTGGCGGTTGGGGACGATGAGGGCGGCGCGCTGTTGACCGAGATTGCCGCACGAACCCGTGTGCAGACGCTGCGCGCCGGTGCGGCGCCATCGGCGCCGACGTTGATGGGGGGTGGCGCGCTCCCGCGCGTGCAGGTGCTGGATGATGCCGGCACTTTGTTGCAGGTGGTCGCGGTGCGCCCCGGCGGATTGACGGTGGGTCGGGTCGAGCGTAACGATGTGGTCCTGCCGGGTGAGGGGGTGTCGCGGCACCACCTGCGGCTGGAGTGGGATGGAACGCAGGTCATGGCTATCGATCTGGGATCGAGCAATGGCACCCTGCTGGAGCATCAGGCGCTGCCGCCGCAGCAATCGGTTGCCTGGCCCTGGCGCACTATGCTGCGGGTCGGGTCGTACTGGCTGCGCCTCGACCCGCCAGAGGGCGCAGAGAGCGCCAGAACCGCAACGCCGTCGGGTGGCGTGCTGACCACCCCGCAGACGGTTGCCACGCCAGGAGGCGGGGTGATGACCGTGCCGCCATTGACAGGCGGCGCTGCGCCATTGCAGTACTCCCAGGCATTTGTCACCACCGGCACGGTGGGGATGACGCTCGAACCGGAGACGCTGGCAGTCACGCCAGGACAGACGGCGACGGTGGCGGTTACGCTGGTAAACCTGAGCGATCAGGTCGATCATCTGACAGTCGGTGTGAACGGCGTGCCGCAGGAATGGGTGACGCTGCCGCCCCCCGCGCAGATGCCGCCGCGTGGACAGACGACGGTCATGCTGATGGTCTGCCCTCCTGCAGAGCCGGATGCGCGGGCTGGCGAGTATCCGGTTGAAGTGACGGCGCACTCGCGCGCGCGCCCGACGGAGGGCGGGTCGGTGCTGGCGCGCTGGACGGTGCGCCCGTATGTGCGTGAAGACCTGACGCTGGCGCCGGGGCGCGCGCGCGGCAGGCTGCGCGGGGTGCTGAAGGCGACGGTGCGCAATCTGGGCAATGCACCGGTGCGCTATCGGTTGCAGGGTGAGGCGGACGAGGCAGGCATCCAGGCGACGCTCGCGCCTGAGGAGCTGGTACTCGAAGCGGGCGAAAGCGGCAGTGCCAGGGTCACGGTTGAAGGACCGCTCAAACCTTTTGGCAACGAGACGTCGCACAGTGTGACCATCACTGCAGCTGCCGATCACGGGGCAACCCTGCGCGCACATGGGATGTGGATCCAGAGCGCGTTGCTGCCGGTCTGGAGCCTGGTTGCGGCCGTGCTGATGGCGACGCTGGGCGTATCGCATGTCTTTGGCGCACTGCCTGCATCACTGGCGGGCGGGCTGCCCGGGTATGCTGTCCTGCGCAGTGGCGGGAGCGTTGATGCAGGCATTGCAGGCCAGTCGGGGATCATACCGACGGCGGCAGCAACGGCAACGCCAGAACCGACAGCGGAACAACCGGCTGCACCGGTCGATCCGACGGCAACGACTGACGCAGCACTGCCGACGGCAACGACTGGCGCCGTCGTTACCGATGACCAGGCGACGGCGACGGCTGTCGCGGCGTCTGGCGGAACCGGGGGCGACAACAATACCGGCAGCAGTGGGGGAAGCGGAGGCGCCGGGGGTTCGGGCGGTTCGGACAGTGGTGGCAGTGCGGGTGGAACCGGGGGAGGTGGGAGCGCCAGCGGCACAGCGACGGTAGCGGCGACTGCGACTGCAACCGCCACGTCCACGGCGACGCCGAGTGCAACGGTTGCGCCAACGGCGACGCCAGAACCAACGAGCACTCAGGAGCCGACCAGTACACCCGAACCATCCGCGACGCCTACCGATGTACCGACCACGACGCCAGCGCCATCTCCCACTGAGATGCCAGCACCAACCAGTACACCGGCGCCAACCATGACGCCGACGAGCACGCCGACGCCGACGAGCACGCCGACGCCGACGAGCACGCCGACGCCGACGAGCACGCCGACGCCGACGAGTACGCCGACGCCAGAACCCATAACAGTGGCGCCGGCTCAGATACAGCCTCCGAATGGCGCTACGTTCGATTTCTTCCCGCGCACCACGCTCTTTCGCTGGACGCCAGTGCCGGGTGCAGTATCGTATCGCTTCGAACTCGACTGTTTCCACTGCTGTCAGTATGCTGCCTGGTGTACCGATATCGGTCAAGCCTGGTTTGTTACCGTTGTCTCATCGACTGAGTATACCCATAACTGGGTTGGCGCCCAACCAGGGCGCTGGCGAGTATCAGCTTTCGATGCTCTTGGCCGTGAAGGTCCACGAAGTGGCTGGTGGGTCTTTACCTATTTACGATGATGAACGATCTGCTTGGACAGGTTATCGGGAACTGTCGCATCGAAGCGCTGCTGGGCGCCGGCGGCATGGGTCAGGTGTTTCGCGCGCGCCATGTGCATCTTGATCGCCTGCAGGCAGTCAAGATCATGCATCCGCACATGGCGAGCGATCCTGGATTTCAGGCGCGCTTTCGCCGGGAGGCGCAGGCGATTGCAGTGCTCGAACATCCGCACATTGTGCGCATTTTCGATTTCGATGAACAGCAGGGACGATACTATATCGCAATGGAATACCTGCCCGATGGATCGCTGCGCACGTTGCTCGACCGTCGCGCGCGGGAGGGGACGAAGTGGCCGCTGGTCTTTGGCCTCGATCTGATACGACAGGCGGCAGAAGCGCTCGATTTCGCCCATGCCAGGGGTATCGTCCATCGCGATATCAAACCGGATAATATACTGATCGAACGGCACGCCGGTCCTGGTGGACGATCACTCTATGTGGTCAAGTTGACCGATTTCGGTCTGGCGCGGATGGTCGAAGGCGGCGGCGGCATTACCGCCAGTGGAATGACGGTTGGCACACCGGCGTACATGTCGCCGGAACAGTGTCAGGGGCTGCCGGTCGATGGGCGCAGTGACATTTATTCGCTTGGCATTGTGCTGTATGAAGTTGTTACCGGATACCTGCCGTTTACCGTCAGCCGGATCAGCGAAGCGGTCGAGAAACATGTGTACGTTCAACCGCCGTCGCCACGCACGGTCGCGCCTGATCTGCCGGTTGCGGTGGAAGCAATCATTCTCCGCTGCCTGGCGAAAAAACCGGAGGAGCGCTTTGCCACCGGCGCAGAACTGGCTCAGGCGCTGCGCCAGGTAATGCAGGCGCCGCCCCCCCCGCCGCCGCCAGCGCCTGATGGCGTGTTCGTTCGGGTGCTCGATGCAGCAGGGCAAACAGTGCAACGGGTTCCGCTGACCGGGCAGGGGTTGACCATTGGTCGGCGCGCGGGGCATCAGATTGTGCTTGATGATCCGGCTGTGTCGCGCAATCATGTGAATGTCGAATGGAGTGGACGGCGCGTGCGTGTGAAGGATCTGGGGTCGCGCGGTGGAACGCTGCTCAACGGAGCGCCATTGACGCCGCACGAATCGCACACCTGGGAGATCGGGCAGCGTCTGACGGTCGGTTCCTTCACGCTGGAACTGGAGCAGCGTCGGGACGATCAGATTGGCATGACGCTGGCGCCTGGACAGGATGCGCTTCAGGTCATTGCTGGTCAGGAGGTTGTGGTCGAGGTGACGCTGCTCAACCGTGGCAGCAGCGCCGATACGTTGATGCTGGTGGTTGAAGGATGGCCCGCATCCTGGATACGCCTGCCGGAGGCGCCGATTCGGGTTGACGCCGGATCACAGGCAACGGTTCGACTGGCGCTGCATGTGCCGGCAACTCCTGCGGTGCGCGGTGGAACATATCAGGTGCAGCTGCACGCGCGCTCGACGCTACCGCCACAGTCCGGCGCATCGCTGCAGGCGACATGGAGTGTTGCAGCGCCGCCGTCATTGAGCATGCGCATCACGCCTGAAACAGCGCGTGGACGCGATCAGGCGCGGTATCTGGTTCATCTGACAAATCAGGGTGGAGCAATGGCGCATGTGGTGTTGATGGCAGAGGATGACAATCAGGCGCTGGCATACAATTTTGCGCATCACGAATTGCACCTCCCGCCAGGAGAAACAGTCGAGGTATCGCTCGAGGTGCGCAGCAGCCGGAGAGTATTTGGCGGCGCCCAGACTCATCGTTTTACGGTGACAGCGGCGGTGCTGGGCGCCAGTCCGGCTACAGCAGAGGCTACATTCGTGCAAACAGCGCTCTTGCCGATCTAGACAAGAGTGTTCAGTCCTGGATAGATTGTCCCTGAACGCGGAGGGGAATGTGCATGTCGTCGGATGAACGTTCCAGGACAGAGACCTCGCCCAACCCGTATGCGACGCAGGTGGTTGCTGCATCTGCAGGCTCGCCTGCTGCATTTATCGCCTTGCTCGACGCGCAGGGGCAGCCTGTGCGTTCCGTGGAGGTGACAGCGGCAGGTGTGACGGTTGGACGCCTCAAGAGCAGCGATCTGGTGATTGAGGACCCAACCATCTCACGCAACCATGCCCGTGTTGAGTGGGATGGACAGCGCATCCAGGTGATCGATCTGGGGTCGAAATCAGGGACATTTCTTGGTGCAATGCGCCTGATCCCGCAAACGGCATATGAATGGCCGTCTGCACAGTCGCTCCGCATCGGGAAGCATGTGTTGCGTCTCTTCTCAGGAGTTCCGCCCGTTGCGCCGTCCACTCCTTCCTCTGCGACAGCTCCTCATGGCGCAACAGGCGCGACCGATCAACCGGCGAACCAATCGCTATCAGCAATGCCTGTTGCAGCCCCTACCGGTCTTCTGTCGCCTGATGTTCCTGGTCAGGAAGGCGTTGCTCCTGCGGAAGAACCAGCCGCTCCGCCGATACAGCTTGCTCTGCCGCAGGAGCAACGGGTGTTTCTGGTGACGCCCGGCGAGCATGTGGCGGTCAATGTCGTCGTTGCCAACAATACGACCATCCCGCTGACCGTTTCTCTGATCATCGATGGTTTGCCGCCAGAATGGGTCGATAGTTCGCCTGCTGTGCGCATCGATCCCGGCATGCGAACACCAGTGACGCTGTTTGTCCATGTCCCGGAATCCAGTGCGAGCCGTGCGGGATCATATGCGGTCTCCGTTCAGGCATTTGCCGCCGAACTGCCGACACTGATGTTCGAAGCGCCGCTCGAATGGCGGATTGCTCCGTTTCTGGCCGGAGAACTGTCGATTGCGCCAAAGCGCGCCCGGGATCGCGACCAGGCGGTGTATACTGTCACGCTCCGTAACAACGGCAATATTCAGGCATCGTATGCGCTCAGCGCAATGGATGAGCGTCAGGAACTGGGATTCTCGTTCACACAGGAGCGTCTGACCGCCAGACCGGGCGAAACGGTCGAAACATCGCTGACCGTCGTTGTTGAACGGCGTGTATTTGGTTCGGAACGACAGTACCCTTTCACTGTACAGGCAATCGAGACCGATGAGCAGCAGGCGCTGCGGGAGACCCTCAGCGCGCAGGCGCAGTTTGTGCAGACGTCGATGTTTCCGCTCTGGTGGATACCGCTCGCACTCACATTGCTGTTACTGGCGCTGCTGTGCGGTTTTGCCGCATTGCCAGCGTCGCTTGCCGGAGCGCTGCCGGGGTATGGCATCTTTACCGCGCCGACCGAACTGCCGGATACGCGCGCAACGGCAGCAGTCGCAGCGACTGCAACTGTCCAGCAGTTGCAACGCATCGAGCAGGAAGGGCAGGCGACCCTCGCGGCGCTGGCGCAAACGGCGACTGCTGCGCCGGCAGATCAACAGGTGGAACTCCAGGCGACGCTGGTCGCGCAGTTTGCCACTGCGACTGCGATCGCACTTCAGTTTACAGCGCTGCCAACGCTTCCGCCGCCGACAGATGCGCCATTTGCGACCGTTCCGCCAGGTACATCGCCAGCGCCAACGGTCACCCGGCCTGCCGGCGCTTCAGCACCAACGATGACACCGACACACACCCGCACGCCAACCCCGGCGCCGACCCAGACGCCAGCGCCAGGGCTGCCCGAACTGAGCATCGATGATGCTTCGGCACAACGCCGGACAGTCGGCGAGACGACGATGACTTTCACCGTGCGCCTGTCAACCGGCAGCACTGTACCTGTGAGCGTCGAATACACGACCGAAGATGACACAGCCCGGGCAGGCATCGACTATCGCAGCGTCAGCGGCACGCTGCTGTTCAATCCTGGTGAAACCGAACGTGTGATCGTCGTGCAGGTGCTGCCAGACTCCACAACCACGACCGACCGACGGTTCCGCGTGGTGCTGACCAGCGCTGCGGGGGCGAATTTCGCCGATAATGTCGCGGTTGGTGTGATTCGACCGGCAGCGGGGATTGCAACTGCCACTCCGACAGCCACATTCGCTCCTACGTCGACGCCAACCAATACCAGCACGCCGTTACCCGGCGCTACCGCCACGCCGTCCAGTACGCCGGCGCCGACGGTCACGCCGACCAATACACCGACACCGCTGCCGACGGTCACGCCGACCAATACGCATACACCGACACCGCTGCCGATGGCTACACCCACCGATACGTTGACGCCGACCCCCACCGAGACACTGACGCCAACGCCTACCGAAACGCCAACACCGACGCCAACCGAGACTCCTGAGCCGGTCACTCTGACCCTGACTGCGCCTGCGTCGGTCACTGTCACTGGAGGCGCCAGCGCACCGTGGACGAATATTGCCGGGGTGGTCATCGGTGGTGTGCCAAGCGGCGATAACGTCACCGTTCAGTTGAGCATTGCGGGCATAATACCGTCAAATAATGCAGGAGAGATGCGCATAACCGGAACCGGAGGGTTTACTCCGACGTCGGCAGTGCAGACATTTACCACGACGCTTTCCGATGCGAATGATCGGTTGACGCGGCTCCAGTACCGTCGCGGCGAGACGGGCACAGCGCGCATGACAATCGTCGTTACGCATCCGGGGAGCGGGCAGTCGCGCACGGTTGAGATCACGCTGCTTATTGTTTCTTAACATTTCTGTCAACGTTTCAGGAGGTATGCGTCGTGCCCGATACCAACCCATCCAACACCTCTGATGATCGGCCTGCGCCGCTGCCTGGCGATGGATCACCGCAGATCGTCGTGACCGATGCGCAGAGTGGCTCAGTTCGCGTGATCGCGCTGACGTCCGCCGGGATAGTGGCGGGCCGGTTGGCAACCAATTCACTCCAGCTCGACGCACCGGTCATCTCGCGCACCCACGCGAGGATCGATTGGGATGGCAGCCGCGTGACGATTACCGATCTGGGATCCAGGATCGGCACGCGATTGGGGCACAGACGTCTGTCACCTCAGAGTCCGGAAGTGTGGACGCCGGACCAGGAGGTGCATATTGGTCCGTACATATTGCGCCTGCAGATTGGCACAGCGTCGCCTGCCAGACCATCGCCGGATGCGCCTGCCGATCTTCACGCTGCACCAACCCAGCGGGTCGCCGGCGGCGCTCCAGGGGGATTGGCGCTTGCCCTCTCGCCTGCGCAGATGGCGTTGACCCTGACCCCCGGCGAACTGACCGATGTCGAAGTGCGCGTCACGAACCGAACTGATGCCCCGCTGACAGTTGCGCTTTCGCTCGAGGGTCTGCCTGAGTCGTGGGTGGAACCGGCGCCGACGCTGCGCGTGCCGCCGTTTTCGATGAAGACGACCGGTATGCGGGTACGGGCGCCGGCATCACCGGAGAGCGCGGTTCGACCGTATGACGTGCGTTTGCGCGCTGTGCCGCAGGAAGACCCGTCCGCTGCCGCCGAACTGGCGCTGGAATGGCGGGTGGCGCCGTTTCTGGCAGGCGAGATGAGTGTATCGCCGCGTCGTGTACGTGGACGTGACCAGGCGGTGGTCACTGTGCATCTGCGCAATAACGGCAATACGCAGGCGGCGTACCATTTGCGCGCAGGCGATGAGCGTCAGATGGTCAGCGCGGCATTTACCGAGGACTCTATCACGCTTGCGCCGGGAGAAACGGCAGAGACGCCTCTGACGATTGCGGCATCTCGTCGCGCGTTCGGCGGTGATCGCGCGCATACGCTGACTATCGAGGTCGAGGAGCGAGATGATATTCACGGTTCACCATCCCGCACCCTGCGTGATGAAGTCCGTTTCGTGCAGACAGCACTGCTGCCGGTATGGTCGCCGCTAGCGCTCCTGGTTGTATTCTTCCTGCTCTATGGGCTGAATGTTCCGTCAGCAGTATGGTCTGCTGTGCCCGGCAGCGGCTTCCTTGCCGGCGCCCAGGGCGGTAACATTGCCGCCGAGTCGGCCCGTATCGCAGCACGCGCGACACAGCAGGCATTTCAGGGGCAGACGGCGCTTGCTGCGGCGGAAGCGGCGCTTGTGGCAACGCAATCCGCCGTAGCAGCATTGCCGACCGAACAACAGGCAAGCGCACAGACGGCGCTTGCCGCAGCGTTTCAGGCGACGGTCACATCGCTGGCAGCGGTGCAAACCGCAGAAGCGCAGGCGCTGGCAGCCACCGGCGCGGCGCTCGAAGCGCAACTGACGCAAACTGCTGCAACCCAGGTGGAGTCGACAGCGGCTGCCGCTGCGCCAACCGCTGGCACGCCCTCTCCTGCCGCGCGCCCAACAGCAACGCCATCCCCTGCTGCTGCCACGCCACGTCCGACAACGACTGCAGCTCCTTCGCCAACAGCGGTGCTCCAGCCAACGACCGTTGCTGCAGCCAGCGGCGAGGTCGATCCTGCATCGATTGCTTTTGGCAGCATCAAAAAGGGCACAACCAGCGCACCGCGCACGCTCTTGCTGAAGAATACCGGCACTGCATCGTTGACGATCAATGAGATCGTGATCGGCGGCGTCAATGCAGCCGATTTTGCGCGCATCAGCGGCGCCGATAACTGTGGCGTCGCGCTGGCGCCAGGCGCCTCATGCACCATTACCCTGACCTTCACGCCGGCAACGGCCGGGCAGCGTACCGGTCAACTCCGGATTGAAACCTCGTCTGCCGGCGGGGTCTTGCTGGTGAGTCTGAACGGGGCGGGAACCGATATTCCGGAAGTAGCCTCGATCGTGCGAGTCGGCAATAGCCCGACCAATGCCGCAAGCGTTCAGTTTCAGATCAATTTCAGCGAAGCGGTCAAAGGCGTTTCGGCGTCGAACTTCAGTCTCGTTACTCTCGGTGGTGCGGTTGGCGCCAGCATTGCGTCGGTATCGCCTGCCAGCAGTGCGTCAACCAATCAGTGGACGGTAACGGTGAATGCCGGTGGCGGCAACAAGACCATTCGGCTCGATTTTGTCAACAGCAATGGTGTGACCAACGCCGATGGCAATGTCGTGGAAAAACTGCCGTTCAACGCTGGCGACCAGATTGTCATCGATACGACGCCGCCAGCTGTCGCGCTGGGGAATACGCCGCCGCCACTGACGAACAATCCAGCGGCGCCATTTACGTTCAGCGGCAGCGACGATGTCAGTTCCAGCGTCACCTTCGAGTGTCGCATCGATAACGCCAGTTTCGCGCCCTGCACCAGTCCATTTACACCTGCCAGTCTTGCTGATGGCAGCCGTACCTTCAATGTGCGCGCGCGCGACCAGGCAGGGAATATCAGTCAGCCAGTAGCGTATACGTGGACGATTGATACGGCGCCGCCAGACACAACAATCTCTGGCGGTCCGGCCAACGGCAGTACAACCGGACCAACCGTCACGTTTACGTTTACTTCCGAACCTGGAGCAACATTTCAGTGTCGGGTTGATACCGGATCGTTCAGCGTATGCACCAGCCCATTCACGATCACCAATCTGACCGATGGTTCACGCACCTTCAACGTGCGCGCCATCGATGCAGCCGGGAACATCGATGCCACACCAGCGAGTCGCACCTGGACGGTCGATGCGACTCCTCCTGATACAACGATCACTGGAGGTCCCCCAGAAAGCAGCACGACAGCTTCAACTGTCAGTTTCACCTTTTCGTCGGAAGCGGGCGCGACGTTCCAGTGCCAGGTGGATGGCGGATCGTTCACCGGCTGCACCAGTCCGTACACCATCACCAGTCTGACCAACGGTTCGCATACGTTTCGTGTGCGCGCGATCGATGCGGTGGGCAACATCGATCCGACACCGGCGACACGGACATGGACGGTTGATGCCATCCCGCCAGATACGTCGATCCTCAGCGGACCGACCGGCGTCATCAGTTCAACGATAGTGACATTTACCTTCAACGCTTCCGAGACAGCGACATTCCAGTGCCGGTTGAATGCCGGATTATTTACCAGTTGCACCAGCCCGCACGTGATCAGCGGTCTGACAAACGGATCCCAGACCTTTGAGGTGCGTGCGATCGATACGGTGGGCAATATTGACCCAACGCCAGCGACGCGCACCTGGACGGTCGATACGCAGCCGCCGGAAACGACGATCACCAGCGGTCCAGCCAACGGCAGCACGACCGTTCCCTCGGTGACGTTCAACTTCACCTCGTCCGAATCTGGCAGCACCTTCGAGTGCAGTGTGGATGGCGGATCATTTCTGCCCTGTTCTTCACCGGAGAACCTGTCGCTGCCGAACGGCGCGCGCACCTTTGCAGTGCGGGCGATTGATGCGGTGGGGAACGTTGATCCAACCCCAGCAACCAGAAACTGGACGGTGGACGCCATCCCGCCAGCAGTGACGAGCGTGACTTCGTCTACGCCAAACGGAACATACGGTGTTGGCGCAACCATCACTATAACGGTCAACTTCGGCGAAGCGGTCATTCTGCCCGGTGGACAGTTACAGGTTCAGTTGAACACCGGCGTTACTATCGCTATTGCCCCATTCAGTGGCGTCAGCGCCAGTGGAACCTATGTGGTTGGAGCAGGACAGAATACTTCTGATCTCAATTCTCTGTCTCTGACTCTGACTGCAGGCGCCACATTGCGCGATGCTGCAGGGAACAACGCGATCCTGACCATTCCACCAGGACAGTCGCTGGCGGATTTACACGCTATTGTGATCGACACGACCCCGCCTCCATCACCAAACGTCACCAGTCCTGTCAGTGCGACTACTGTGGCATCCACGACCGTAACGTTCAATATTCAGGGAACCGCCGAAGCAGACAGTCTGGTTGAAGTGTGGAATGATGCAAACAACAACAATAGCATCGACTCAGGCGAAAGTGTGGTTGCACGGCAGCAGTTGACCGGTGGCGGAACAAGTTTCAACATAAGCGTGAATCTTGCGACTGGCGATAACAATTTTGTCGTCACTGCAACCGATGCTGTCAGTAATCGTTCCGCTCCAGCCGATGTCCCGACGATTACCAGGAGTCCGTGAGAGTGGAGGTCTGGTATGGCAGTTCGTATGCCGGTACGCCATCATCACGCGGGCGAATCTTGCCGCGCATAACGCCGGATTCTGGATTATCGAGCGTATCTGAAGGTCGTAATTCGGCTATAATAGAGTATCTCCTGTTTCTGTAACGAGAGCCGCTTTCATGCCTGACTCTGCAGCGAATGAGCAGACAATCGGCGCCTATCGCCTGGATGATCAACTGCGTCTCGATAATGCAGGCGTTGTCTATCGCGCATTTCACGTACCCACCGGTCAAGTGGTGGCGATCCGGGTGCTGCCGCCTGACCGGGTTGCAGCGCCTGGCTTCCGTGAGCGCTTCGAACGCGAGATGCGCGCCGTTGCTGCGCTGTACCATCCCCACATTGTCGAGTTGTATGAGTCGGGGGTTAATGAGGGACGCGCCTTTATCGTCAGTGAATTTCCATCGGGCGGGTCGCTGCAGGATCTGCTGCAGAAACGTTCACTGCCGCTGCGTCTGTGCGTCGAATTTGCGCGCCAGATTGCCGTGGCGCTCAGTGCGGCGCATGCGCGCAGGGTCATCCATGGCGCGCTCCAGCCGGAAAGTATTGCGCTCTTCCCGGAGTCTGGCGGCGGGTATCTGCTGAAAGTCGGTGATTTTGGCATTGCGCGCCTGATTGCTCCCACGGCAGCCAGTCCGGCCGCTTATCGCGCGCCGGAGCAGCGCGCCGGCAGTGAACCTGAACCGCGCACTGATTGCTATGTGCTTGGTGCGCTGCTGTACGAAATGATCGTTGGTTCGCCTCCGCCGCTCACCGCCATTCCGCCGTTGCGTCTGGTGCGTTCCGACGCTCCTGCAGAGATTGAGGCGCTGGTTGGGCGCTGCCTGGCGCCCGCGCCAGCCGACCGTTTTGAGCGCATGAGCGACCTGGCAGAGGCGCTCGAAGCGCAGGCGGCAGCCATCGGTGAACGTATTGCGGCTGGCGCGGCTGGCGCCGCCGGCGATGTGACGATCATCGAGTCGCGCCCTGCCGCCGATGACGTGACGATTGCTACGCCCGCTGAAACACGTGCGCCTGCTGATGTCACCATCATCGCAATACCGCCGGCGGCGCCATCCGCCGCAACGCCCGCAAGCGACGTTCCGTCAGATGCGGAGCTGGCTGCGGACGCGGAAACGATGATCGAACCGGCGCCGCCGGCGGCTTCCACTGCGACAGCGCTCAGAGGGGAAGAGCGCGAGTCTGTGGTGGAAGGACCGCCCGTATCCGCCGAAGAGGCGATCGCGGCGCCATCCGCCGCAACGCCCGCAAGCGACGTTCCGTCAGATGCGGAGCCGGCTGCGGACGCAGAAACGATGATCGAACCGGCGCCGCCGGCGGCTTCCACTGCGACAGCGCTCAGAGGGGAAGAGCGCGAGTCCGTGGCGGACGCGCCGCCAGCATCCACCGCAGAGACGGTGATCGAACCGGCGCCTGTCAGCGCCGTCGCTGATGCAACTGCGGCGCTGATCGCGGACGCAACGCCGCCTCGAACCCTTCCGGCTGACGTTTCTGGCGCATCAGCGCCGCCAGAAATGCCCGACGAACTGCAAACCGTCCTGCCCGAACCACTGTCACACGCTCCAATCGCTGCTGGCGCTGCGGAAGCAGCACCGGTCGTTCCGCCCGACGAGGCGCTGACCATTCTGCCAGAACCGACGCCGGCGGTCAGCACGCCTCTGCCACAGGTTTCAGCCACGCAGTCGCTCATGATCGCGACGCCGCCTCCTGGTTTTCCGGTGCTTCCACCGCCGTCGAGTATGCCGCAGGTTCAGGTGCTCGACAATAACGGCGCTCCGTTGCACCTCGTCAGCCTGACCGGTGATGGACTGGCAATTGGACGAGCGGAGAGCAATGATCTGGCGTTGCCCGATGAGAGTGTTTCTGAGGAGCACGCCTTTCTCGATTGGGATGGGCGGCAGGTGACGATTACCGACCTTGGATCGAAAAATGGCACGTTTGTTGCCGGCGTGCGTTTGCCGCCCCAGGATCGGTATCCCTGGCAGGGTGGCGCTCCGGTGCGTATCGGGGTCTACTGGCTGCGGCTGGTTCCACCGCTGATGCAGGCGGCAAGTGTGGTGGCGCCGGTTGCCTATGGCGTTCCCGGTCCTACCGCTGTCGCGGCGCCGCCGCAACCGGCGCCGGTTGTTCAGCCAACGGCGCCAGCGCCTCGTCCAGCGGCGCCGGTGACGCCGAGTTTTGGCGCACCCGTGCTGACACCGCCCTCCGCTGCTGCGCCGCAGGGCGGGATTACGCAAATGCCGGCGCCCGACGACACCCGCAGTGCGTCGCCACCACCGGCAACATCACCATCGCCTGGCGGCGCTGCTCCGGATGTGATCGGCGTGACCCAAACGCCATTCAGTTCGAACCGCTATGGCGTCGAACTTGAACAGGATGTCATGACCCTTACTCCTGGCATGCCGTCCGTGTTGCGCATGACGCTTCATAACTACAGCGATGCTGTCGATCATCTGCGCGTCGAGGTGCAGGGGGTGCCCGAAACCTGGTTTCAGGGTCCGCTGCCGGAACCGCAACTGTTACCGAACGGTCGTGCGCCGGTTGCGCTGAATATCAACGTGCCACGCACACCGGAGAACCGCGCCGGACCATACCCTGTCACGGTGTATGCCCGCTCTCGCAGCCGCCCGAATGAAGCGGGTACGGCGCAGGCGACCTGGAATGTGCAGGCGTTTACCGAACATCGCCTGGAATTGAAGCCGCGCCGTGTTGCCGGCTGGCGCAGGGCAGGATACAACCTGACCCTGACCAACGCCGGGAATACGCCGATGCGTTATACACTGACCGGGGAGGATGACGAACAGGCGCTGGCGTTTAATCTGGGGGAAGATGCCGTAGCGCTCGAACCCGGCGCTGCTCTCAGGCATCGCCTGGTCGTGCGCGGTCCGATCCGCTGGTTTGGGTCGCCCCAACCGCGCAGTTTTTCGATCCACGCGCGCACCGAAAAACGTTCGGAAACACAAACATCATCGGCGCAGTTCGTGCAGCGCGCACTGATACCGCCATGGCTCATCCCAATCGCGCTGCTGGCGTTTTTGGCGATTGTCTATTTCGTGACGCGCCCGCCAGTGATTCGCAATCCGCGCTTCGAGGTTTCGCCACAAATCGCCGGTCAGCCGGCACGCCTGATCTATGAAATCGACAATGCGCAGCGGGTCGAGTTGTTGCCGCTTGGCGTCCAGGCGCCGGCTGCATCGGGTCGCCGCACCTTCGAGTTTCTCGACGCGACGGCTATTCCGCCTGATCTGAGCATTCTGGCGGTCAGCCGGTTTGGTATCCGCGCGGAGGCATCGGTGGCAGTCGCCGTTGTCACTCCAACCCCGACCCCACAACCAACCCCAACGCCACCGCTGCCAACTGTGGCGCCAACTGCAGAACCGCTGCCCCTGCCGACCGAGGCGCCGCCGCCACCCGCGCCACCGCCACTTCCGCCTGCGCCGCCAGCAGCAACGCCAACGCCAGAAGTTTCGCTGGCGGAACTGGTACGCTTCGAGTGCCGGTCGGGTGATCGGATTGTGCTGACCGGCATCGGGCCGCCGCGCGAGTCGTTTCTGCTCTACTTCGGGAGGCGCGCCGTGAGTGGAGGAAGCGTGGCGCCCAACGGCGTCTACCGGATCGATATGCTGGTCGGTCCTGAACGTCCAGGCGAGTATCCAGTCAGCGTCCGATTGCGTCTGAGTGATCGCCCGCTTCCGATCCGCACCTATCAGTATGGCGCCGATCAGCCGGTGAGTCTGGCAGGCGTTGCTCCGACTGCAGCGCCAATCGAGTTGATGTGCGTTGTGCCGCGTGCAAACCCGACGCCGACGGTTGCGCCCTGAGCGAAAGTTTGATAACCGTGGGTGCGCGGGCGTCTCGCCCGCATCGGAATTGCCGGGTGCGCGGGCGTCTCGTCCGCATGCCGGGTGCGCGGGCGTCTCGCCCGCATCGGAATTGCCGGGTGCGCGGGCGTCTCGCCTGCATTCCGGGCGCGCGGGCGTTTCGCCCGCATTCCGGGTGCGCGGGCGTCTCGCCCGCATCGGAATTGCCGGGTGCGCGGGTGTCTCGTCCGCATCGGAATTGCCGGGTGCGCGGGCGTCTCGCCCGCATCGGAATTGCCGGGTGCGCGGGCGTCTCGCCCGCATCGGAATTGCCGGGTGCGCGGGCGTCTCGTCCGCATCCGCGCGCAGTGTTGCGTCAAAGCGCACCTGTAATCAAAAATGGCAACTACTGCTCCGGATAGGTCTCGAGCATCTCCCTGACCGCCGCCAGAAATGCGTCGGCGGTTGCACCATCACAGGCGCGGTGGTCGAACGTCAGCGACAGGTAGCACATCGGACGGATGACGATCGCATCGCTCCCCTCGTGCGTCACCACGATTGGACGTTTGACGACCGCACCGACCCCAAGGATGCCGCTTTGCCCGCGGTTGAGGATCGGCGTGGCGAACAGGCTGCCGCCGACGCCATGGTTGGAGATGGTGAACGTTCCACCTTCGGTATCCTCCGGTTGCAATCGGCGCGTGCGCGCCCGTTCGGTCAGGTCGTTCAGCGCGCGTGCAATGCCGGACAGACTCTTTTCGTCGGCGTCGCGCAACACCGGCACGATCAATCCGTCATCGAGGGCGACTGCCACCCCGATGTTGATGCGCCGGTAGGTGATGATTCCTTCCTCAGTGAAGCGTGTGTTCAATGCCGGGATACGGCGCAGCGCTGTCGCAATCGCCTGCACCACATATGCTGTCAGGGTCAGCCGTATCCCCTGCCGCTCAAAGGAGGCGCGATGCCGGTCGCGGTGCGCCAGCACACGCCCCATATCGACCTCGAAGACCGTTGTCGCCTGTGGGGCGTCGCGCAGTGAGCGCACCATATGATCGGCAATCACACGGCGCATGGTCGTCAGCGGCGTCAGGGTTGCGTCGTCAGGCAGCGGCTGAACAATCGGCGTGCGCTGGGTCGCCGGTGGAGCAGGCAGCGTCTGAGGGATGGATACCGTGGCGGGCGCCGCGTGCACTGGAGCAGCAGGAGGCTCTGGCGTTGCAGCAGGCATGCTCGAAGCAGCGGCAGTCGCACCCTGCTTCTGCGTCTCAATATAGCGCAACACGTCCTTCTTGCTAACGCGCCCGCCTGCGCCGGTGCCGCGGATCTGACTCAGATCGATGCCATGCTCGGCAGCCAGACGCGCAACGACCGGGGTGATCGGCGGACTATTCCCACGACGCATCTGCATCGGTTCTGGCGCAGTTGACGTTGTTGCCGCTGCTGCCGATGTTATTGCCGCTGCTGTGGGTTGTAACTCTGGTTCAGCATCTGCCCGCTCTTCCATCGTTTCGCCGATACGCGCCAGCAATGCGCCGACCGGCACAGTAGCGCCTTCGGGAGTGATGATTTCGAGCAGAACACCCTCGGCGATCGATGTCACTTCGGTCGAGACCTTATCGGTCTCGACTTCTACCAGCGCCTCGAAGCGCTCGATGCGGTCGCCGACGCGCTTGAGCCAGCGACCAATCGTGGCTTCGGTCATGCTTTCGCCAATCTGTGGGAGCACGATATCAACCGTCATGGTTGCATTCCTGAAGATGGCTGCACACACTACGAGCCTATCCAGGTAATAATAACACAGGATACCGAAAAACCGCTCCTTCGATACGCGCTGCCCCCGTACCCCCGTACGGGGGCGTACGGGGGCGCTGCGCGCTACTCAGGATGCGGTTCTTCGGATAGGCGCTAAGGCTGGAGCACCGCCACCTCGAAATGCATACCGTCGAGTCGGGGGAAATGCCCGCCCCAGTAGAACCCGAAGTGTCGCGCAATTGCAGCAAGTTCACGCACCGATCCGCGCTGACCGACCAGCGCGGGGATGGCATTCAGCCCATTGAGGTTGGTTGCAGGGTCGTAGTTGATATCGAACGCCGTGCCAAACGCATGGTTGCTCAGGCTGTTGGCGGTATCGTCCTTGCGCCCGCGGATGAAGCGCGGGCTGTACGACCCGTTCCAGATGATCACGCGATCAAGCAACCCTGCCTCCTCCCACGCCTTCCACAGCCGCAGCAACTGGTTGACCGCCAGGCGATGCCAGCGCACTGCGCCGTTGGCAGGCGCGCCGCGAATAGCGCGCCCAACCAGCTGCGGTATCTGAACGGTCACGATATTGTCCTGCTCCCATGTTCCCAGAATGCGGATGCCGTCCCGGTCGCGGCTCGGATCGGGCACAAACTCGTAGGCGCCGAAGAGCGCCTGACGCTGTGCTGCCGTAATCAGCGGCTTGAAATCGGGCGGTGGGGGCCATTGCGGGCTGCTGCGATCGCCGGGTGGCATTGAGAAACCGCCAGCCGGCATGATCACGGTGCGGGTGACGGCGGGTTCGACAACCGGCGGCGGCGCGGATGGCTTTGGTTGCCACTGTTCGACCTGCAGCGGCCGCGCCAGTTGACTCTGGCGCCGGATCGGTCCGTTGCCAATGCGGTAGAGGGTGTCGAGGGCGAAAACCTGAATGGTGAGCGGCGTTCCCTGGAACGTCTTCTGACAGACATCGGTCAACGGCGCGCCGATGCGGGCCGCTACCGCCTCCTGATAAAACGGCGACGATGGGTCATACGGCACGCCGCTTGCCTGGTACGTTTCAGCCCACAGACGATCGCGCAGCGGACCGGCTGGCGTTTCGCTGAGCCGGCGCACATCGTTCCAGCTGGTCTTCGTTTCGGGGTTAGCGATGGGGGTGTACAGTGTGTCGCAGCAGAAGACCTGCATCGAATACTGCTGCCCCTCGATCGTAATCCGGTAACTGCCGCTCAGCGGCGGACCCAGTTGCTGTTCTGCCGCCAGGCGATGAAATGCCCATCCCGGGTTGAACTGTGTATTTCCATTCTTCGATTTGCCCGCAGCGATTCCGGCTGTGAATCCCGATTTCAACAGCTCGAAGGCAAGCGTTCCAGGAGCGGGGAAGTTACCCGCGATCAGCGCACTCAGCGATTGCACCTCCGCCCACTTTTCCCCTTCATTGAACGCAGTGTCGCGTGCAAAGTGCTGATAGTTGTACTGGCGTCCATTGACGGTCAGCCAGGCGGATCGCGGCGAGCCTGGCGCAACTGGCGCGCCGAAGCCGTGCTTTGCGGCATGCAGGTGAAACGCGGCGCCGATATTGAAGCCGCCAGCCCGCCCTGCGGCTTCGTTCTGCAGAAACAGCCAGAGTGATCGTTGCTGCTCCGGCGTGGTATCGAGCGCCGGTATTCCGAGCAATGCCGTCGGTGGCGCTGCGGGCGCCGGCGGCAATCGAAAAGGAGAGAGCGTCCCGTAGACCATGCCTGATCGCGGCGGCGACCAGGACAGCAACGCCGCCTCAGCCAGCAGATTGTATCGATGCTGAATGCTCAGCGTCAGATCGCGCAGCGCGATCACCTGCTCAGGCGGACGCTCTGCGCGCGGCGCGCCTTCGATGGCGACACCGATGCTGATCCGGTCGATATTGCGTATGCGCCCAAGCTTCGCCAGACCGCTGTGGCGCGCCGCGCGCGCTTCATCGACGAGTTGCGTGATCGTTCCATCGATGGCGACGTGGTAGTGGGGCGAGCGGGTGTTGGCAGACGCCGTAAACCGTGCAATCGCCTGTTCGGCAGGGATTGGAACATAGTGGAAGACGATCAGGGCGATCGCCATGCCACGCCGTGACTCCGTTGCGGATGATGGCGCCTCGCGGCGTTGAATGGCGGGTGACGTGATCATCATCGTACCTCCACATACAGGCGCGACAACATATCGAGGCATTCTCCTCCGTCGTGTGACACAAAATGATACCATACGATGGTGAACATCAAACGTCGTCCCACGTTCGCACGTTCCGAGACCCTTGAGGTCGTGGCGCCCACGGGTCAGGCGTGTGCATCGCCTCATCCCGCCGGCAGCGCCCAGTCCCCGGCGCAAGACCTCAAGGGTCGGGCGCGTCGTCCCACGTTCCCATGTTCCACGTTCCACGTTCAACCGTTCCCGTCCATCGCGCATTGACCCCGGCGCCCCATACCTCGCCCCGGACCGGCGTCGCCGGGGGATGCCAGAGATCGACGACGTCGGTCGCCATCAGCAGCTGTCCGAATGTAGTCGGGATGAAAGTGACACGGCGCAGACGCCGGCTGGGAATAGCCGCCGGCAGGTGTAGCAGCCGACCCACAGAAAAGCGATAGTAGCGCAGAGAAGCGCGCGGGTGCCGCGGCTCATCGGGGATCAGTTCGCAGCGGCATGCCAGATCGACAGCGTGTACTGCCGCCAGATAGCGAACCGACCAGCGTTCAGGTCCGAACGCTGCTGTCTGGTAGAACGCCAGATACCCGACGGCGAGCGGCACGCGCGCCCGACCAACCGGTATGCGGTACCATCCTTCGGCGCGCACCCGTTCGAGATCCGCCGGGCGCGTCACCACGCAGACGAGCACCGGCGCATCGGCGGGAATGTCATCGAGCGACAGGTTGCTTGAGCGATCAGGATGCATTGTTCCTCCTTCCATGTATTGCCCGCGGCACAACGGTCGCCCGACCCACACGCTCCTCGCTCAGACTCAGAATTGAACAAGCCGCATGCGCACGTTCGCCAGAGCGCGGTGCAGTGCCATTCCAGCAATCGACTGTCCGAACATCTGCAATCTGAAATGGTATTATACCGATTGGAATTGAACAAGCCGCATGCGCGCGCTCATCAGAGCGCATCACAACGCCATCGCAGCAATCTCCAATCCAAAATCTGCAATCTGAAATGGTATTACTCCACCAGTAGAGCGCACTCCGGCGCGTAGCGGCGCAGATCGTCGCGCAACCGCAGGAGCGCCAGATCGCCGGCTTTGGCTTCGAGCATGATATCGAACGGCGGCAGCCCGCGTGCCGCTGCAAGGAATGCCGCAAACTCGAACGGGTTGATAAAGTCGCTGTGCTGCCCGGGGCGTGGCGCCAGCACCTGTGGCGCGCCTCGCACCACCGGCTTGAGGTGCGCCTCGGTGCGCTGGGTGCTGAAGTGAACCTCTGGACGCACGCCAGGCGCCCACGTCGCCAGCGCGAGACCCAGCCCTTCGCTCAGCCCGATCCGCTCCGGGTTGCGCAACTGAAAGTGCAGCGCATCGAAGACGATCGGAATGCCGGTGAAGCGGTGGAGCTGCAATGCGGCGAATAACCCGAAACGATCACTATCATGCTCGACAGCGATGCGGCGCTGCGCTGCAGGCGACAATCGCTCGAAGCGAACGGCGAACCGCTCGATGGCAGCCGCACCGTCGCTCCCTTCGCCGCCGATGTGGAGCACGATCACACTCTCCGGACCGGCGCCAAGCGCGTCGAGCAGCAGCGCCAGCGACTCGATGTGCGCCAGCGCGTGTGCCGCGGCGCCGTCGCCCGCGCCGCCCGGTGCGATGCCTGGCGATGGGTGCAGACTGAGCCGGATTGCCAGGGTACGGATATGGGCGCGCACTTCGTCGATCATGGCAGCGGCGCCGACGATCTGATCGGCTGCGGGACCGCCTGTTTCCTCCGGCGCCAGCAGATCATCGGGGAGCCGGTAGAAACGGATGTGGCGCGCCTGCAGATAGCGGAGCGCCTCGATGATCCAGAGCAGACGCAGGCTCAGGTGGGCACGGGCAATCGATTGCTGCGCGTCAGCCTGAAACAGCCGGTCGCATCCCAGGATTTTGCTGATGCCCAATGAAATCATCGCTGCGTCCTTACACGTTTTCGTTTATTATATCCGTTTTCGTGTGAGTGTCAAGCGCCTTGACGCCGGATTGCCACGCTGGTATACTCCCGGTTGCGATGAGGAATACGGGGTGTGACTATGGGTGAAGCGCAGGGTCCGGTGCGGGTGCGATTTGCGCCCAGCCCAACCGGGTATCTCCATATCGGCGGTGTGCGCACGGCGCTGTTCAACTGGCTGTTTGCGCGGCACTACGGCGGGCAGTTCATTCTGCGCATCGAGGATACCGACGAAAAGCGCTATGTGCCCGGCTCAGCCGATGACCTGATGGCATCACTGCGCTGGGTTGGTATCGCGTGGGACGAAGGTCCTGATATTGGCGGTCCGTATGCCCCGTATGTGCAGTCGCTGCGCCATGAGGCGGGGGTCTATCGCCCATTCATCGAGCAATTGCTCGAAAGCGGGCATGCCTATCTGTCGTTCACAACCGAAGAGGAACTTGAACGCATGCGCGCGGAGGCGTCGGCGCGCGGCGTCAAAGCCTTCCGTTTCCGCGGTCCCGAGCGCGACTGGTCGCTCGAACGACAACGCGAGATGGCGGCGACCGGTCGTCCGTACACGGTGCGTCTGAAGACGCCGACCGAAGGCGTGACGGCGTTTCGCGACCTGGTGCGCGGCGGTGAGCGCATCGAGTTCAGGAATGAGGAACTTTACGATATCGTTCTGGTGAAGTCGAATGGCATGCCGGTCTATCACCTGGCGCATCTGGTCGACGATCATGTGATGCGGATCACGCACGTGCTGCGCAGTGATGAGTGGGTGGCAAGCACGCCGTATCACGTGCTGCTGTATCAGGCGTTCGGCTGGGATCCGCCCGCCTTTGCTCATCTGCCGCCGATCCTGCGCCAGGACGGGCGCGGGAAACTGTCGAAGCGCACCGATGATGTCGCTGCCAATCGTTTCTGGGAACGCGGGTATCTCCCCGATGCCATGTTCAACTATCTGGCGCTCCAGGGCTGGAGTTACGACGGATATACCGAGATCATGTCGCGTGAAGAGTTGATCGAGCGCTTTACGCTCGATCGGGTGCAGCCGTCGCCGGCACGCTGGAACCCCGAGAAACTGCTCGATATGAACGGCATCTACATTCGCCGCCTGACGACCGGGCAGCTCGCCGACGCTATTGCGCCTTTTCTGGCGCGCGCCGGTCTGATTGGAGATCCGCCGTCGCCCGATGAGCGTGCGTATCTGCTGCAGTTAACGCCGCTGATCCATGAGCGCCTGAAAGAACTGGGAGAGGCGCCGGACCTGCTGGAGTTCTTCTTCCGTGAGGTGACGTACAGTGATCCGCTGGCGCTTATCCAGAAAAAGATGGACGCGACGACGACAATTGCCGCGCTCAAGGCGACGCGCGCCCGCCTGTCGGCGCTTGATCCATGGACGCATGATCGCCTTGAAACGGAATTGCGCGCGCTGTGCGAGGAGTTGGGGTTGAAGCCGGGGCAGTTGTTCGGCGCCATTCGCGTTGCGGTGACGGGGCGCACAGTGGCGCCGCCGCTCTTCGATACGCTGGTTGCGCTCGGCAAGCCGCGAACGCTGCAGCGCCTGTCCAATGCAGCATCGATCCTCTCCGCGCATGCGGGGTAAAGGTTCAGTCGTGAAAGTGCGCCTGAAAGTCGGCGCGCTGTTCGTTCAGCGCCTGTTCGAGTTGCGCCCGGTTGATCAATCCCATCTCGTAGGCAATCTGTCCGAATGGCAGCGTTACCCCGCTCGACTGCATGTCCCGCTGGCGTCTGACAACGCGCGCAACCTGGTCGGGGGTGAGCATGCCGCGCCGGACGAAGTACTCGCCCAGTCGCGGAACGGCATGCGTCTGCGTCTCGGGTGTTGCGCCAAGTGCGCGCTCTTCCAGCTCCTCGTATGAGACCCGATATGTCGTACCGCCGAGGGTCAACTGATCACCGGGGTTAAGACGGCTCTGCCCGCTCACCGGCATGCCGTTGAGCGATATGCCGCCGGGCGCCAGGGGGACGATGAACCAGCGATCGAAGATCTGGCGTATCTCGGCATGACGCGCGCTCAAATGGCGATCATTGAGCGTTACGTCGCACTGCGGCCCGCTGCCGATAGTGTTAGTCCGCTCGCTGACCGTGTAACGTCTGCCGATCTGAGCCCCGGTGATGGCAGTGAGAACGAGCGCTTTGACCATCGCTTTCTCCCTCGTGATAGACTGGCATGCAACGCACTGCCTGCAAACGACGCGCCCGGCATCGGACGGCGCGTCGATGCTGGTCTCATTGACGATGACCGTCGCAGCTGGATCGAAGGGAGAGGAGGGAGCGGTGCATCGGTGATGTGTGTTGATACCGTTCGATATATCACGCTCCCTAAACGTTGTCAAGAGGCAGCACATAACGATCTTTTCATTTTTCGCAATAGTGCTATACTGAGGGTCGGTCGGATAACCGTCTGGAAGGTTCCAGCCGCGGTGGAATGGATGATCGTTGCGTTTCATGACCGACGCTCTTCGATACGAATCGACAGGTGACAGGTATGACAGCAGGCGAGCCGCTTCAATGCGTCCGCATTTACCTGAGTGAGCGCGACAGCGCCGAAGGTCAACCCCTCTATCTGATCGTGCTCGACCGGTTACGGCGCGAGGGGGCATCAGGCGCCACCGTGCTGCGCGGCATCGCTGGGTTTGGCGCCGGGCATCGTCTGCGCACGGCCGGCATTGCCGATTTCAGTCAGCAGACGCCGATCATTATTGAGTGGCTCGATCGCGCCGAGCGCGTGACGCGCGTGCTGCCCGCGCTCGATGAACTGCTCGGCGAGGCGCTGATCACGATCGAAGATATCAGGGCGTATCGCGCAGCACTGCGTTCAAGCGGTCCGTTCGGCAGCCGTTCGGTTGCCGATGTTGCGCGCGGCGACCTCACAACCATTTCGCCGGATATGCCGCTGGCGGTGGCGTTCGACCGGCTGGCGCGTTCGCGCCAGCCATTGCTGGCGGTTGTCGACGGACAGCGACTGGCCGGCGTCATTCTCCCCGAAGATGCGGATCGCTTCGGCACGGCGCCACTTGATGCGCTGGCGGAGTTGAATGATGACGAGCGCGCTGCGGCGCTGGCGCGTCTTGCCGCGCGCCCCGTGCGCGATGCCATGCGCGAGCCGCGCACGATCTATATCGAATCCCCGCTTGCCCACACGGTCAATCTGCTCGTCGAATGGGGGCTCGATGCGCTCCCTGTGACCGACAACGAAGGTCGTCTGGCAGGGGTCTTCGGGGTCGAACAGGCGCTGCGCGCTGCGCTCGACGGGGGGCAGTCCTCGAGCCATGTGCGGAATGCGGAGCCGCCGCCGCCGGTGAGCCTGATCATGCAGATGCTGGTGCCCACCGCCTCCGCCAGCGCCGATGGTGCTGCCGTTCTGCTCCAGATGCTTCAGTCTCCGGCGCAGACGGTCGTGCTGGTGAACGGCTTTTACCCGACCGGCGCCATTTCGATCTCCGAAGCGACGCGGCGTGTACGTGAACCGTTGCGTTCCGCCTGGATTGCAGCATTGCTGGGTGATCGGTCGTCGCTTGCTGCGCTTGCCGCTGCGTCAGCCAGCGGAATGAGCGCTCAGGATCTGTCGGCGGCGCCGGCGTTGATCTCATCGCACGCTAGCGAGTACGATGCCATTCGCGCGTTGCTCGAAGGAGAAGAGCAGCGCCTGGTGGTGGTCGATAGCGAAGGACGACTGGCGGGCATGGTCACACGGCGCGGTCTGCTGCGCGCCCTTGCCCAGGAAGGATAAAGGTCGCCAATGCTCATGCCCGCCGGTCGAGCACGAACGCTCCGATTTCAAGCAGAGCGCGGCGTGATGACGTTGCGGCAAACGTCGCCAGTTGCTGGTTCGCCTGTTCGATCAACCGGCGCGCTTCGTCCATAGCGCGGTCGGCGCCGCCGCTGGCGATGACCGCTGCCACGATCTGCGGCACACGCGCCGGTTCCGGACGTTGCCCATTCGCAATGGCGCGCAGCAATGGGTTGCGACTCTGCGCCACGGCGTACATGAGCGGCAGCGTCAGCGTTCCTTCACGCAGGTCGTTGCCGGCGGGCTTGCCGAGCGCTATCTCATCGCCGGTGTAATCGAGAACATCGTCAACAATCTGGAATGCCAGTCCCAGGTCGTAGCCGAAGCGACCCAGCGCCTCGATCTGCGCATCGTCGCCGCCGGCAACAGCGATCCCTGCTTTGCACGCCGCCTCGAACAGCACAGCCGTCTTGCAGCCGATCTTGCGGTAGTACTGTTCCACAGCAACCGACAGCGGCTCAATCTGCGTCACCGGGTTCAGTTCGCCTTCGACCATCGTCTGCGCTGCCGACGTATAGAATGCAATAATGCGCGGATCGGGCTCGGCAGCCAGTTCGTTCGCTGCCAGAGCGAAGAGATAATCGCCCAGCAGCAGCGCTACGTCGGCGTCCCACCGCGTATGAACGGTGACACGCCCGCGTCGATGCCCGGCATGGTCGACCAGGTCGTCGTGGATCAACGAGGCGGCGTGTAACAGTTCGATGGCGATCGCCGGATGCATCGCCCGGCCCGGATCATACACCCCCAGCCGCGCGCAGAGCAGCACAAGCGCGGCGCGCAGACGCTTGCCGCCGGCGGCAACCGTGTAAGCGCCAGCAGCAGCCAGCAGCGGTGAGCGCGAAACGGTGCGCGCCAGGAGCTGGCGCTCAACATCCGCCATGTCGTTGAGCAGATCGGCGCGGCGAAGAATGTCTCCCAACCCGGTCGGCATCGTGCGCGTCGTTGCAGCCGGCTCGTTCAGCCGCTGCTCGGGCACGCCGAGGTGCAAAGGGGAATGTGCCATTACGCGCACCTTTCTATGCAGCGCTGATGATTGTGAAATACTGAACAATTATAGCGCCTGCGGTATGGATATGTCAACCATCTCTGTTGCACAGTTTTTGTCTGTCTTTGCACACCTTTTGCATAGTATTATACCACGTGCACCATTCCCCTGCACCCACGTTCATCGTGCAACGCCTACAACGCCTTCTGGTTTTCGCGCGCGACTTCGAGCCGACCGAGGTGACACGCTTCGCTGAGGCTGACGAGGTAGGGCAAATCGTCGCCATACTCGATGACGCTGATGCTGGCATTCGTCACCCAGATGCGGTTGATCCGGTCCATATTCATCCCAAGTGCGTCGGCGACCAGGATTTTGACCACGACGTCGTGGGTCGAGACCAGCACGGTGCGCTCATTATACTCACGGAGCAGCCATTCTTTGAAGTCGAGCACGCGCTTCAGCACGTTGCTGAAACTTTCGCCTCCCGGCATCTGTGCGCGCGTCGGATGCTGACGCCATTCGCGCAATCCGTCGCCGTAGCGCTCGATGACTTCCTCCACCAGCAGACCCTGCCACTCGCCGTGATGAATTTCGAGCAGCGCCGGCGTGGTTTGCAATGGCGCGTGCGGATGGTAGCGCGCAACGGCTTCGGCGGTCCGTGCTGCACGTTGCAACGGACTGGTGAAGATGGCGTCGAGCGGTTCGTAGCGCAGGCGTTCTGCGAGCGCTTCCGCCTGACGCAGTCCAAGATCGGAAAGCGGCGCGTCCATCTGTCCCTGGTAACGACCTTCGCGGTTCCACACGCTCTCGCCGTGGCGAATAATGATCAGGCGCATGGGATATCTCCTGTCAACTGCTCTAACACTGTTGCACCATTCAGTGGAGTCTTGCGCTATGATATAAGCGTCAGGCATTATATCAGGTATGAAACTCGAACGTCGACCATCGATCGAAACAATAGCGCAGACCCCGTCAGGACGATTGCGGGCTGCGCTCGATGCAGCCGAGGGGGTGGCAGTCAGCGCCAGGGTATCTGCGGATGATGCCGTGGCGTTTTTGCGCGCATGCGATGCGATTGAGCAGTGCATGAACGAGGTGGGAGCAGGCGTTGACATCCGTCCGGAGATGAACCGCGCCGATTTTGTGCGGGCACGCCTGCGGGTGAATGCAGCCGCAATCGTTGATGTCATCCGACGCGCCGATCGCGCCGGTGAAGTCGAAGACTGTCGCTCCTGGGCGCAGGTGCTGGCAATTGCGTCGGATCTGCGCGCCCGTCGCACGCGCCGGCTGGCGTTCGTGGGGCTCGGTGCGGTGCTGCTAATTGCGACACTGGCGTTGTTGCCGGTGATTGTTCCGGCGGAACCGGCGCCGGATACTGGGGCGATCAGCCGCGTGCTTGCGAATGAGGGCGCAGCCGCAGCGCTCGACCTGGCGCGCGCCGAGTATGAACGTTTTCCCGACGATCCCGAGGCGGCGCTCTGGCGTGGCGTGCTCGAACTGCGCGCCGGCGACCCGGCAGCGGCGGCGGATCTGTTCGAGCAGGCGCAACGGCAGGCTTCCAGTGAGATCGGGTTTCTGTTCGAGCGCGGCAATCTGCTGATCCAGGTTGGGCTGTTCGATGACGCCGAAGCCGACGCTGCTGCACTCATTGCGCGTCCCGACGCGCAGGCGGAAGGGTTCCTGTTACTCGGCGGCGTCCGTGAGGCGCGCGGCGATCGCGCTGGAGCAATCGCCGCTTTTCAGCAGGCAGCAGATCTGGCTGCCGCCGCCAATAAGCCGCACCTCGAAGTCATCGCCAAAACGCGCCTCGGCATGGTGCTGCAGATGCTGCCCCTGGCGCCGACACCTGATCAATCGGTGCGGTAGGGGGTGTGGTCTGCTCACCCGCCTGTCGCATACCGCCTGAAGGCGGTGGTACGAGTACGACAGGCTTTAGCCTGTCGCGCACCGCCGGAAGGCAGCGGTACATCCGCGACAGTACGATGTCGGGGGCGTCTTTCACGTTTGCACGTTCGCACGTTTTCACATTCGCACGTTCGCACGTTCCCCCTTTCCACATTCGCACATTCGCACATTCGCACGTTCCCCGTTCCTCTGTTCCACAGGTTACCGGAGCGTGAGCGGCAGGAGAACCCGGTAAACCGGAGGCGCTGCGTTAGTCGCGGGGGCGACAGTAAAGGTCTGCCCACTCACATCACCGTTGACCGTCACCACGCGGCTGGCAGGGGTGAAGGCGTACTCGTGGTGCAATGGCGTGAGGGTGTGCGTCCCCGCCGGAACGTCGTTAAGGGTGAAGATGCCTTGCTCGTCGGTGATCGCGCTGCGTGCGCCGTCGGAGACAGTGACGCCGGCGATGCCGTTGCCGGCGCTGTCGGTGACCTGCCCGCTGATGCGGTACGGCGGGGACGCGGTAAAGTCCAGCCCGCTGATGTGTCGGTCGACGGTGATCGAACGCGCGGCAGGGGTAAAGATATATCCCTGGTGCGACGGGGTGAGGGTGTATGCGCCGGGTGGTACATCGGTCAGAATGTAGGATCCATCCGCATCCGTGGTGACGCTGCGCGTTCCGTCGGAAACGGTTGCGCCCGCCACACCCCTGCCCGCACTGTCGATGACCCTGCCGCTGATGGTGCAGGAGGGACAGACTGCCGTGAAGTCCTGTCCGCTCACGTGGCTGGCGACGGCGACCCAGCGTGGGTTGGGAGTGAAGGTGTAACCGCTTCGGGAGGCGGTAAGAGCATATGCGCCCAATGGTACACCGGTCAGGGTGTAGGAACCGTCTGCGCCGGTCACAGCGCTGCGTGTTCCGTCGGAAACGACGACCCCTGCCATCCCGTTGCCCGCGCTGTCAGTCACTCGTCCGCTGATGCGGTAGGTTGTCACCATTGCGAAATGCTGGTTATTGACATTTCTGCCGTTCCCGACCGTCACCCGCCGGTTCAGAGGCGAAAAGGAGGCATCGCTGGAGGAGGGGGTGAGGGTGTATGTTCCTGGTGGGACGTTTTTCAGGACATATACGCCGTACCGGTCGGTGGCGGCGCTGCGCGCGCCGTCGGAGACGCTGATGTTGGCAACGCCATTCCATCCGTTCTGTATCCGACCTGAGATGGCATACGTGCCGGGCGCCATGCGGTCGTAGTATACGTAATCGATCCACTGCCCCACGCCTGATACGCCGTACCCGATCCACATATACCCGTTTTCGCCCCACGCCGTTCCCCACGAATTGCGCAACCGCCACGCGCCCCGACTGCCCCTGGCGTCGTCCCATCCGACCAGGACGACGGCGTGGTTGATGCTGCCGTTGCAGGCGGCGGACTCGTCGGTCTCGAAGACGCCTGACCGGTGCCACATGAAACGGGGTCCGGCGCACACGTAGGCGGAAACCGGACCGTGCTCGTAGATGATGCGCTTGATGGTGGCAATGTCGGCGTTGTAGATCGAGTTCCACGCCTGCAGGCGCTCGTGGTGCGGCAGTGCGCGGGTGAGCGGGGTATCCTGCCCGGTATACGGCAGGTCGCGCTCATACACGGCGCCGGCTTCGGTTTGATAGGCGGGAAGTGTGCCGATCAGCAGGTCGTATGCCGGTATGCCGCCGTCACACCCGCCGTGCGTTCCGGCGGAAATCATGTATTGTTCGGAGAGGTCACGTTCGACGCCATCGACACGCTGGATCGCCGACTCAACCACGCTGGCGGTCGCGAATGCCCAGCAGGAGCCGCATCCCCCCTGATCTTTGACCGGCGTGCAGACTCCCCGGTCGCACCAGTTGAACGCGGATGGCAATCCGTCGTCTGCGCCCATGCTCACAGATGGGAGCGTCGATGGCATGGTAGATGCCGGAGCGGCAGGCAGTGAACTGTCGAACTGTCCGCGCGTTTCGATATGAAGGGTGAAGGTGCGCAGTGGTTTGGCAGTGCGATCCCACGGTCGGCGGTAAACCAGGGTGATCGTTTCGTTGCCAGCGCGCACCGGCACGAAGGTGAGCACCTGGACCGCTGGCGCGCTCGTGAGGTCGGCAGGTTGCTCCGCTAGCGGTTCGAAAACGGAACGTTCCGTTTGGCGGAGCAATGCTGGCGGTTCCTGCGGCGCCCAGGAATACCCGGTTCCGGGTTGTCCTTCCAGTCTGACGATCAGGCGCTGCCCGCCGGCAAGGATGACGCTGGTATCGTGGTGCGCCGATGTGACAATAATGTCATTCGATGATGATTGAACGATGGATGGCAGAAAAAGGAGCGCGACGACAATGACGATCAGGCGTGCGCAAAAGCCTGCCAGTTTGCGGAAGAGGGCAACGATGTGCATGACGACGATCTTCCTGGCGAAACGAAGCAAGGATGTTGCAATCTGACGGCGGTAACGCCTGCTTTACAAAGATTATAGAAATGTGGGAGGCAAAATGAAATTGAGGTAATCTTCCTGTTTCGCGATAGTACTCTTGGTTCTATCTTGACCGGTTTAGTTTTGCATGTTATACTTGGCGCATCCAGGAACACAATCAGATTGAGGGTTTGAGGTTGCAGGTGGCTGCGCAGGGAGAACCCTGTCGGGGCGTAGCAGCGTTGTGCCCCAACCGGGCGCCACCCGCCGTTCGAGAGAGGCGCAGCGAGCGGCTATCGCGTATCGGGTGGGTTATGAGCTGGGGAGCGCGCCCGCCCGCGCCGGGGGAGAACCCCATCGGGCACGGCAGCGCCGTGCCCCAACCGGGCGAGATCGG